>Ga0209515_10007937_pt1 | contig 12594 bp, 4 predicted proteins | sample Subgroupgradi54m_FD_187454 | JGI IMG/M metagenome (GOLD analysis project Ga0209515, IMG submission 187454) | Subsurface groundwater microbial communities from S. Glens Falls, New York, USA - GMW60B uncontaminated upgradient, 5.4 m (SPAdes)... ... | reverse complement strand
AATTCCACACCGCCCTTGCCGCCGAACCGCACCACATCCGAGACGGCGCATTCCACGTTTTCAGACTGCAGGGTGTCTCTCACTATTTTTATTTCCGCGTCCGTGTCTTCGGGAAAGCGGTTGATTGCCACGACGGTTTCCATGCCGAATTTGCGGATATTCTGAATATGCCTTTCTATATTCGAAAAACCTTCTCTGAATGCATCCGATATTTTTTTAGCGCCGATCGCTTCGCCCGCGTGCGACTTGAGCGCTTTGATCGAAACCACCAGAACCACTACGGCCGGTTTGATATCGGCTTCCCGGCAAACGATGTCAAAAAGTTTCTCGAGACCAAGGTCGGCCGCGAAACCGGATTCGGTCACCACGTAGTTGGCGAGTTTGAGTGCCATCAGCGTCGCGATCAAACTGCTGTTGCCGTGGGAAACATTTGCGAAAGGCCCCGTGTGCATAAAAACCGGCTGGCCTTCCAGTGTTTGCACGAGATTCGGTTTGATGGCGTCTTTCATCAAAACGGCCATTGCGCCGACCGCTTTTAAATCTTTGGCGGTGATCGGCTTTCCGTCTTTTGAGAGCGCCACGGAGATCTTGGCGAGTTTTGATTTAAAAGAATGAATTGACGTGGAAAGCGAAAGGGCGGCCATCACCTCGCTGGCGGCGGTGATGTCAAAACCGGTTTTATATTTCGGAAACTGGCTGGTTTTTGAAAGGCCGACGATGATGTCTCTAAGCTGCCGGTCGCTGATGTCCAGTGTGCGCCGCCAGAATATTTTATCGGGATCGATATTGAGGGCATTGCCGTGATGAATGTGATTTTCTAAAACCGCGGCCAAGAGATTGTGCGCGATCTCAATCGCGTGGATATCACCGGTGAAGTGAAGATTGATGTCTTCCATCGGCAGGACTTGGGAATAGCCGCCGCCGCTGGCGCCGCCTTTAAAACCAAAAATCGGGGCCAAAGACGGCTCTCTCAAGCACAGCATCACTTTTTTCTTGAGAAAACCCAGCGCCTGTGTCAAACCCACGCTGGTGCAGGTCTTGCCGTCCCCCTCCTTGGTTGGGGTCATGCCGGTGATGCAGATGAGTTTTCCGGTCGGCCGTGCCCAGAGGCGCTCAAGAACATTGAGAGAAACTTTAGCCTTATAATTACCGTACATCTCAATTTCTTCGAGGCGGAGTCCGGCTTTGACCGCGATGTCAAAGATCTGGTGAGGTTTAGCCTTGTAAGCAATATCAAGCGTGGGAATGCCTTTACTCACACGGGTCCTCTTCCGGTTATTTTCCCATTCCGACGCGCTGGGCTTGCTGGAAAATCTTTCCTTCGGTTTTGATGGACGGGGCGATGATAAGCTCGGTGAGTTGAAGTTCTTTCACGTTTTGCGCGCCGACGTTGCCCATGCACGTTTGGAGGGCGCCGACGAGGTTCTGCGTGCCGTCATCCAGCCGCGCGGGCCCGTAAAGAATTTCTTCAAGAGTTCCCGTAGTGCCGACATGGATCCGCGTGCCGCGCGGGAGGTTGGCGTGCGGCGTGGCCATGCCCCAATGGTATCCGCCGCCGGGGGCTTCTTTGGTCCGGGCGAATGCCGAACCCACCATGACCGCGTCTGCGCCGCAGGCAAACGCTTTGCAGATATCGCCGCCTGTGGACATACCGCCGTCGGCGATGATCGGAACGTACTTTTGATATTTTTTAAAATAAAAATCACGCGCGGCCGCGGCGTCACAGGTCGCCGTGACTTGCGGAACGCCCAGACCCAACACGCCGCGGGTCGTACAGGCCGCACCTGGGCCTATGCCGATAAGCAGCGCGGCCGCACCCGTTTCCATGAGCTCAAGCGTGGTGTGATAGGTGACGCAGTTGCCGATGATGACAGGAATCTTCATCGACTTGCAAAATTTATGAAAGTCGAGCGTTTTATACTGGCTCGAAATATGCCGCACCGTCGTGACCGTGGACTGAACGATGAAAACATCACAGCCTGCGTCCTGCGCGATTTTTCCGAACTCGACGGCACGCTGGGGAATGCTGGACACGCAGGCAATCCCGCCTTTTTTCTTAATTTCTTGTATACGTTTTGAGATCAGCTTGTTTTGAATGGGCTGTTTATAAATCTGCTGGATATAATGAGTTGATTCATCCAGCGAGGAGCCGGCGATTTTTTTCAAAACTGTCTCGGGTTTTTCGTAGCGCGTCTGAACGCCCTCGAGGTTTAAAGCCGCCAAGCCGCCCATTTTGGACATCGCAACGGCAAAATGGGTGTCCACGACGCCATCCATCGCGGAGGCAATGATGGGAACGCGGTATTTCTTGCCGCCGAGTTCCCACGAGGTGTCGACCTCGGCCGGATTAATCGTAAGGGATCCTGGAACGAGCGCTATTTCGTCAAAACCATAACAACGGCGTGCTTTTCGTCCTCGGCCAAGCCAAAAACTCATGACGTTTCTCCTTTAAAATTTTTTCTTCACTTCCGTCGTCGTATCATTCAAAACTGCACCGGTTGCTCCGGTCGTAGCATCCGTGGCGCTGCTGACGGCTTCGTGCGCGGGTGTGATGGGAGACGTAACGGTCTTAGCCGCTTCACCGGTCACGACGAGCACATCCTGCAGCGCCTTGCCTACTTCCAATTTGTCTTCGTGAAAAGGGGCTTCCCCGGTTTTGGTAATTTTTTCAATCCTCGCCGCGCCTTTTTCCTGTGCCACCGTAAAATCGATAAGATCGCGCTTGTTGATGCCTTGAACCATATCGGGAGAATTGAGTGTGAATTCGGTTTCCCCATCCGGAGCAAAATCCTTGATGACGCCGTGCTTGATGGTGATGCGGCTATAAAGAGGGTCGACGCTGACCACTTCGCCGCTGGCATTGAAGCGCTTGGCTTCCGCATAAACGAAGGTGCTGATTAAAAAAAGAGGGATGGATGCAAAAATGAATATTTTTTTCATCATAGTGAGGGAGCTCCCAATTAGGTTTAAAGAAGAGATTTTAACAGAACGGGCTGGGAGTGACAATAGAAAACCCTCGAGAGGGTTGCTCTCGAGGGTTTGATTTATTTATTTCTCGCGGATGAGCGATTGATTAATACCCGCCCATGCCCATGCCGCCTCCGGGAGGCATTGCCGGCATCGCCGACTTTTCTTCCGGCAGATCGGTGATGAGCGACTCGGTGGTCAAAAGAAGCGCCGAGATCGACGCCGCGTTTTGAAGCGCCGTACGGGTCACCTTGGCCGGATCGATGACGCCCGCCGCGATGAGATCCTCGTATTTGTTGGTCTCGGCGTTGTAACCGATGTTGTCTTTTTCGTTTTTAACTTTATCCACAACCACGTCTCCGACCTGGCCTGCGTTGGCCGCGATGTGTTTCAAGGGCTCTTCGAGAGCGCGCTTGATGATCTTGGCTCCGACGAGCTCGTCGCCATCCAGGTCAATCTTATCGAGCGCCTTGGAGCAACGAATGAGCGCCACGCCGCCGCCCGGGACTATCCCCTCTTCTACGGCCGCGCGGGTCGCGTGAAGCGCGTCCTCGACACGGGCTTTTTTCTCTTTCATTTCGGTTTCAGTTGCAGCGCCTACATTGATTACCGCCACGCCGCCCGCGAGTTTTGCCAGACGTTCCTGGAGCTTCTCTTTATCATAGTCCGAATCAGACTCTTCAACCTGTTTTTTGATCGTGGCGATACGGCCGTTGATATCGGCTGTTTTACCGGCGCCTTCGATGATCGTGGTATTTTCTTTATCCACGGTTACGCGCTTGGCGCGGCCCAGGTCTTCCACTTTCACGTTCTCAAGCTTGATCCCGAGGTCTTCGGTGACCGCTTTGCCGCCCGTGAGGACCGCGATGTCCTGAAGCATCTCTTTGCGGCGATCTCCATAACCGGGAGCCTTTACAGCGCAGACGTGAAGCGTGCCGCGAAGTTTATTGACGACGAGGGTTGCGAGCGCCTCGCCTTCGGTTTCCTCTGAGATAATCAAAAGCGGCTTGCCGCTCTTGGCCACTTTTTCAAGAACCGGAAGAAGGTCCTTCATGGATGACACTTTCTTCTCATAGATCAGAATGTAAGGATCCTCCAAAGACACTTCCATGTGGTCCGCATCCGTCACAAAATAAGGCGAAAGATAGCCCTGGTCAAACTGCATGCCTTCCACTACTTCAAGCGTGGTCGCAGTGGATTTGGCTTCTTCAACCGTGATGACACCGTCTTTGCCGACTTTTTCCATCGCGTCCGCTATCAGGTCGCCAATCGCGCTGTCGTTGTTCGCGGCAATTGTGGCCACTTGAGCGATCTCTTTCTTGCCTTTGACGGGCTTGGAAAGCTTTTTAAGCTGGGCTGTGACTTCCTCGACTGCTTTCTCAATCCCACGCTTCAAGGCCATGGGATTGGCGCCGGCCGTAACGTTCTTTAAACCTTCGCGGAAAATCGCCTCGGCTAAAACCGTCGCAGTGGTCGTGCCGTCACCGGCGTTGTCGCTGGTTTTGGAAGCGACTTCCTTGACCATCTCGGCGCCCATATTTTCATAGGGGTCCTTGAGCTCGATTTCCTTGGCCACCGTCACACCGTCTTTGGTGATGGTCGGTGAGCCGAATTTCTTGTCGATACACACATTGCGGCCCTTGGGACCCAACGTGACTTTGACTGCCTTCGCGAGTTGTTCGACGCCCGAAAGAATGGAACGGCGCGCCTCATCGCTGAATAGTAATTGCTTTGCCATGACTTATTCTCCTCTTTCTTTTATTTAACGAATGATTCCTAAAATGTCGTCTTCCTTAACGATCAGGTATTCTGTGCCGCCGATTTTGATCTCCGTGCCGGAATAACGGCCGAAAAGCACCTCGTCATTGACCTTGACTTCGAGCGGGGTCAATTTGCCGTTATCATCCACACGGCCCTTGCCTATCGCGACAACCTTGCCCTTTTGCTGTTTCTCCTTGGCGGTGTCCGGGATTAAAATACCCCCGGAAGTCTTCTCTTCTGCTTCGAGCGGCTCAAGCAGTACCCTGTCGCCTAAGGGTTGAATTTTTTTCTTGTCCATCCTGACTTCCTCCTGTTAGTTAGTGAAATTGGCATTACGGATTCATTCAGTCTTTGTTAGCACTCATTTCTACTGAGTGCCAGCAGAATGCTATTATACAAAGGGAGAAAAAGATGTCAAGCGTTTTTTGGAATAACAGATTTTTTGTATTACGCCGCAATCTGAAGAATTCTCATCATCGCCCTCTGGGTGAGAAGGTCATCCAAGAGAGGATGAAGCTGAATCATGTATTGTTGAACGAAGCCCAGCCCTTCCTTGGTTGCAAGAGTTGCCTTCACGAAGTTACTGGGTTTAAAGCTATTGCCGTAAATGCGGCTAAAGAATGTGCTGTGCGCGGAGACGCCTTCAGTGATCTTAGCCTCGGTCTCCTCCGTCAGGGTGATGTTGCCGTCTGGGTTAACAGGAAATCCCGATAAAAGAGAAGACATCCCTTGCTCGAGAATAGTCACGGTGTCCCAGGAGGTTTCCCGTGAGTCTTTGGCCGGTGAAAGATAGAAGTAAAGCGACCCTGCTATGGGTCTTTCGGGGGCCTTGTCCTTCAGGTAGACATTCAGTCTTTGCTGGGTGCTTTTTGGGATACTCTTTAGATCAGCAAAGAATAGGTGTGAGCCTTTGATCCTCTCCAAGGCATACTCTCGGAAGGTGTCATCCAGGGATGTCCAGTTCTCCAAGTAAACGACGTTTTGGCTGTTCAAGGCCAAAAGATCACTTGAGAGCCTGGTGAGCATGATCTCAAACTGAAGTTTAAATTCTTTTAAGCCGGTTAGATTCCTAAAATGGGCCATGTCGAGTCTCACAAGAGCAGGGATGGAGTCGGTGAGGGCCTTGGGGGCTTGGGCCGAGAGGGACTGTCTTTCCTGGTTTCTAGCGTTTACCTCTTTAATGGCCTGGATGAGGTAAAAAAGAGGGATAGCTTCCTTATCCAGCATGCTCCGAAGGGCGGGTGTTAAGTCAGCCCAGTAGCGGGTGATGAGCGGGTTATTCTTGTCGATGATTAAGAGGCTTTCGTAACCGGCGCTTTTAAGCTCTTTGCTCTCAAGCTCCGTAACTGAAACAAGACGGCTGTTGTTTACGGTTTCCAAAGAAAACACCGTTGGGATGTTGTCTTCAAACACGATCGCGATGTGGGAAGAGCCATTGGGACGCAGGGACTTGACCGCGAACTGGAGGAAATTCCACAGCTCCGAAGTAGGGCTCACAGGGGCTTTTATTAAAGGTTGATCCTCCCGGTGAAACAAAGGAAGAGCCTCAACAGAAGAAGCTCTTAGGAGTGAGAGGTCATCCGCTAGGGCCAGGGCGCCGAATGTTGATTGACCGATGGTAGAAGCAGTAACGGGAGAGGCTTCTAAAGAAGATCTTTGACTGCGGTTAAAGGATAGAACGGTGGAGAGGCGGGCGGCAAGGGATTGAATAGTTGCGGTGAGTTCCTTGTAAAGAGTCTCATCATGGATAACAATATTTTTTATTTTTCTATCGGTTGTTATACCTTCCGGATATATTCCTGCCACAAACGCACCGCTGGTTCTGTTTTGAAGATCAAAATGACCATCCCGTTCAAATAATCTGTATTTTGTTCTGCCGCTTTGAAAATCATAGTGAGGAATTCCTTCTACAATATCTTTTTGCACGCCCCCTCTTTTTCTTCTTTGTTCAGGATTGAGAATAATTTGAAGAATCTGTCTGGTGGTTTGCATCAAACCATTTAAACCATTTGATGTTTGCGCCGCGCGTACTCCACTGTTCGTGGAATCTGCCTCAGATCCGTTACGAAGGGTGATGAGTGTTTCTGAACTTGAATATCTCGTTTCCAGATATTTCCTGAAAATAATTTCGGCTTGTTCGATAAATTGGTTTGTTCTTTCCGTAAACTCTTTAGTGTCTTCAAAATTAATTTGAACCTGACCCTTCACGCCGAGCGTCTGGGCAAACCGCTGTAATATAACTGATCCCTTCGAAATCCGGTTTATGCGTGGAGAAGCGGCCGGGCCTCCTCTTTGCTTCACAAAACTCCGAATGACCGCATGGGTTTTGACAAATTTGACCTGATTTTTAAAAAGCCCATCTAGAGTTAGCCCCGAAAAATCCCGAGCGTACTGAAGAGAAATCTTGAAAATATCCGTTGCCTCCCCAATTAAATCTTCAATGTTCAAATGGGTTTTAGCGCGAAACGAGCTCAACCGTTCCTCGACCCGCTGTGAAGCAATGTCATCCGGTAGGAGACTCTTTATCGCATCAAGAGTTTTTATAATTTCATCTTTAGCGGCCTTAATTTCCGCCAGCCGCGCGGCCTTGCCGGTCGTTCGATACTCATGAGGTGTTTTCTCGAATACTTTGCCAGCGCCTCTTTTCTCTATTTCGGATTTTAGATCGGGCTCGAACGCGAGTGCCGCGGTCGCCGCGTTCACAACCCACGGCTTTTCATCCTCGCTTGCTTCCCCTTGCGCCAGCGCGATACGGTCTATTTTAGTGGCGTCGTTTCTATCGATTCGATAGGCAAGATTTCGGTTGATCGAAACGTAGACCCACTTTTCCGTGTACTGAATGATCACGTTTATTTCGGGGTCTATCTTAAAAATCTGCCTTGGCCCGAGAGAAGCGACAGGCGGCCTGTTCTCTGTCTGCGATAACGGAGGAAACAGGATTGACAGGCGTCCCACGTCCAGCGCCAGGTGGCGGATAAGGTTCAAAAGATACGGGTCCGTGAGCTCTTCCTTTTGTCCTGCAGTATCTAACGCATAAACATTTTGGATATTTTCTCCTTCACCGACAATCCAGTATTTCGGTTTGCCGTTGATAATGAGACGTCCTTCTTTGTCATTGACCATTTCGATTTTGGCGCGATAACTGATCATATCCACTATTTTGCCTTCGATCTTTTGCGGTATGGCAGAAGGCAGTCGCTTATCGCCTTTGGATATCGCCAAGAACGAATTCTTATCGGCGGTACCATAAATAAATTGTTTGCGCGGCATGACGATCGCCGTCTGGCCGGCATCCATGCGCCGGGCAAATTCCGCTTTATCGCCATGGGCGGGTTCAAGGTTATACGGATGAGCCGGATCGATATAACCGATCACCAAGATATCTTCGCCCTTCGTATAAAATCTCAACACAAAAGAAAGATTCGGCGCGATTTCTTTTAAGTTCTTCGCTTCTATTTTCTTTTCAATGCCAGATAGTTCGGACAACATTTGCCGACTATTTACCAAAACTCCCTTACCTGCGAGAATTTTGATGTACTGTTTTGTCGCTTCAAGATAGAAATCGATATCGAAAAGAAACCTGCCCCAAACATCAAAAGAGATTTCTTTTTTGAGAAGCAGCGCCGCTGCCGTCGATAAAACCGATTCAAAATGGGGGTCCAGCACCACCGATGTCAGGCTGTAGAATTCGCCAAGCCTTTTACGGAACCTGTTGCGATATTGCTGGAGAAGCTGCCTTACGTCATGAATAAGATTTTCCGGCAACTGGATTTGTCTTGATCTCAACCGGTTGACAATGGCCATAGCCTTATTCGCGTCGTCATAAGCTTTATAATTGAACTCGCCAGCCATCGAAAGCCGCGCGGCGGCAGATGTAAAATTCAACTCATTGAGAATCTGTTGCGGATCTGGGAAGAACCCGTGAATGATAACATCGGGATTGGCCTTCTTTAACTTCTCATACTCTGCTTCGTTTCTTGCCAGTGCAATCGTATAAGCACCGTACTTTTTGCCCGCTCGCAATGCCTGTTCGAATCTTACTTCGTCAGTCAGTCGCGTAGTATCGATTACAAATTCACGCGGAAGAGGCAATTTCTCTTTCATACCTGCGGGTGACGAACGCCACATTTCTTCAACTAAGGCCGCTTGTATGCTAACCCAGTCATACCCCTTATCCATTTCCTTACCTCTATCGAATAGCGTGTCATCAAAATCAGAAACCTCGGCCGCTACCGGTTCTTTCAACGGGGAAGTTAATATTTCAATTCGGCCGTCGCCATAATAATGAGATACCCCTGTCGCCAGCCGTGCACCTTTCACCACCGCGCGGACTCCGAAAAGAATATTTAAATCTTCGAGAATTTTATCTTTTAAATAGTTTGCCGCAGAATCTGTTCTAAAATTTATACCTGAAAGTAATGTCGCTGCGGATCGTGCGTCTTGGATCTCACCATTCCTAAACTTCTTTATAACTTGTTCAACTTTCTGTGAATTTGCAAGTTTATATAAAAGATCGAGATCGACGCGGATTAATTTGATTCTCTCTTCTTTCGATATAAATCGAACCAGCGCCTTGCCTGAAGTTGATAGAATTCTATGTATTAAAGCCTCTTTGCGGGTTTCGGAGAGACCTGTATGGAGCAAAATGGATGACAACATATGCCTGGGATTGCTCTCCTTATAAATCGAAAGTGAGAAAATTGTCGGATTAACTTTATACGCATAGACCGTGATCCCATCCGAAGACCTCGAATGAGAGATACCAATGGGTTTGAAAGAATTAATTGTTTCATCGGGAATCAAGCGGAAATACACCAGGTCGTCTGCATACATTTTAAATTCTTGGGCACTTAGTTCGTGATTCAATCCATCTTCAACGTTTTGGAGTCGTTTCTGTGGTTTAAAATAAAACCACGTGAGTAAGTTGTCTCTTATTTGCTGATAAACTCCGGCAAGACTCGCTGCGCGGGCGCCGGCTTGCCCCACCGGAATGCTTAATTCATGAGCGATCTTATCCAGTTGAGCTGAAAGTCCAAGCTGCTTGTTTTTATCCATAACGCCGAGTACTTTTTCTGTCAAGGCACTTTGTAGTTCACCAGCCGGGCGGGTCAATTCTCTTTCGGCTCTGGCGTTGCTTCGATCCTTTAAAACAACACGAGATATCTGATATCTAGAATCATCCGACAGGCTTATATATTCCACTGTATCAAGCGATACAAGACGCGCGGCGGATTTATTTTCAGCAGATCTTTTGCGCAGAAAAGTCACCAACCCATAAGCCGACACGGCAACTCCCAGAACAGATAAGGGATGTTTTGCTACCCAATGGCCTAGTGATATCGCGCCGGAAGCGGCGGATAATACGACACTGAGCACGCTGGCTGGACCCCGTGGTATTTCGGAGGCCTTGTTGATTTCGTGCGTGCTTGTGAGCCGCGCTCCGGATTTCTTCTTTCTTGCGGCAAAAAAACCGGACCCCACTGCCAACACGATTCCCACGGCCGCACCGATCAAAATGGGAGGCCAATTGATTCCTTCCAAACTATCCGGAGAACGAAGGCTATAAACGGCGCCGGAAACGGTGGAAAGGAGAAAAAGAGGGACGCCGACTATTGCGGAACCGTTCTTAAAACGTTCTTTATAACTGTTTTCGTCCTGATTCGCCAACCTCGCGCCTTGACCCGTCTGATCAACTCGCTCGGAATCAGCGGCGGCAGGATGCGCTTGACCGTCCGGACTACTATTCAAGGGAGACGAATCCGACTTTGTCCGAGTTTTATTTTTGCCGAACATTTGATCGATGATTTGGTCGATCCGGTTTTCGTCGAATCCGGCTACAAGCAATATAGAACGGGATTGCATTCTCAATATTCTGGCTACCGACATCCCATACAGCGGCAGCACCTTTTTCTTATTCCTATCTTGAGATAAAATATGATTATAAGTATCATCCCGCGGATCATTGGTTAGAAAATCATCTAGAGTGGCGGCTATATCCTCCTTCTGATTCTCGAAGGCAATGGACATTTCAAGATCCGTTTTGACGTGCTCGAGCTGGTTTTGAACAAGCCGGTAAGTTTCCCTGACCTCCCTCCGAACAAACTGCCTTCTTTTTTCTCTTTTCTCTTCCTTCTCAGCTTCTGTACCGCTGAAATAACCATGGACATTGATGTGGCGTATCGAATAATAAAGGAGATGAGAAAGAAGGTCCAATGCGACATCATCAATTTCCTTAAATATCTCGTCCATCAGCGAAGACCCTTCGGGGTTTGCAGTGTTCTTATCCGGCAAGTCCTTCGGTACGTTTTTCTTAAGTCTGTTAAACGGTTTTCCTGCCTTATTCAGGAATCCATTTCCTGCAGTCTCAGATAGTTCCTCCTCTTCTTCCGAAGCCTCCAAAATTTCCAGGGCTTTTTGATCCAAAAAACTCCTCAAGCCGTTTTTCTCCGCACGGAATTTTCTAAGCCATTGACCTATTCCGCTACGAAACCCATTGCCGGCGGCTTTAGATGGCAAAGCCTCCGTTTTGATCTCAACCTCGGAAACCAACGCCGCTGAATCAGTATTTTTTCTTTTGGGCTCGGAAATAGCCCCCGGCTCCAATGAATCCACACCCAAAATTTTCAAAGCCCCTGCAACAGCTGAATCGAACTCGAAGAGTCTTCTATGAAACCACTCCTCTTTGTTTTTCTCTGCCTTGTCCACAAACCGTTGGTGGGTTTTTTTAAGCACCGGCACGGCGGCGGCATCTTTTATTTCTCCGAGTGCTTCGGCGATATCCCGCACGAGCCACTCGTTTTCATCTGGATTTTCGATCAGCTGGGTAAGATCCACGATGGCCTCTTTGGCTTCCCCTTTCATGGACCCGAGCGCCTTTGCGGCCGCTTGACGAAGTAAAAGAAGCTTTTTTTCTTCTTTTACAATAGGCACGAGCACCGGCACTGCCGCTTTCCCCATGTTTCCCAACGCCCTGACGGCACTTGACTGTACCTTGTAATCAGAATCATCGTTAGCGCGAATCTTTAGCGTTTCTATGACTTCCGGGCGGTTATCTTTCAAAAGACCCAAAAGATTAATGGATTTTTGATAAAGAAACCTGTCATTTCCATTCAGATAGCCCAAAAGAGTCCGCACGTCGTTTTCTCTACCACGAGTTTTTTGAAACCGAAGGTTTGTCTCAAACCCTCTGAACCAATCGATGGCCGCCTGATGAAACTGAAACCGTTCCTGATAAGGGGCAAGGATTTCTTCGATGGGTTCGTTGTCAAAATAACTTTGGATCAAATTGTCAGCCAAAGCCGAACTGTCCCATTCATTGTCGACAAGGCCCAAATCATGGAAGATATAGTCAGCCAGAGCTTCTCTTTTAATGTAATGCTTGATCTGGGATTTTATGAGTCGAGACAAAACCGCCTGTTTGTCCGCACCGGCGGTCCTAGATTTTTCCACGGCTTTGGTCGCATCGGCAGGATCAAACGTCTGACTATTGATAAAAGCAAGTTTTTTGGGAAATCCATATCGGACCATGGCGTTGTCGCCGATCACGATCGCATCGAGAGGATAATCATCGGCTTCGGAGTCGGATAGATAACCGTATGGTCGCGTGACATCGATCTTTCCATTAAAGCGTCCTTGCCTGTCAAAATGGATGTGCACGCCTTCCCATTTGATTTTCACATGGAGATCAGAAAACCTTTTGGCGACGTTCTCCCGCTCGGCAAAAGCCCTGTTTATTTCGACGATGTTCCCGGAAGCGGGAATGATTTCAAGCTCTTCCTCATCGCCCAACCCAAGCGCTTTCCTCAATTCTTCAAGCGCCTTGAAGAAATTCTCATTGACCCCCCAATCCGAAACAAGCTCCTTGAT
>Ga0209515_10007933_pt1 | contig 12600 bp, 14 predicted proteins | sample Subgroupgradi54m_FD_187454 | JGI IMG/M metagenome (GOLD analysis project Ga0209515, IMG submission 187454) | Subsurface groundwater microbial communities from S. Glens Falls, New York, USA - GMW60B uncontaminated upgradient, 5.4 m (SPAdes)... ... | reverse complement strand
GCCTATGCTTTAACTAATTCCGACTGGTCTCGTGAACGCACAAAAGATCTATGGACTTGGATTAATGAGCAACCTGAATATGCAGGTCAATCTATAGATATTATCCGAGAAGTATTGATGAGAAAAATAACATTTCAGGGATTACTTGATCCAAATAGTGAACCAACAAAGCGTACCCGACGAGTGCCAGTCTCTACCGAGAATCCGGATGCTCAAGCTGCACCAAAACAAGAAGAGCTAGTACCAGTTAATCCAGAACTTTCCGAAGCGGATGTATATTTAATTGCCAAAAGACTTCAAGAAGTTGATGATGAAACCCTGAGTGCATTTGGTATAAATTTACCAGAAGAAGATAAAGCTGAATTGATTTCTCTTGTTGAAAAGCACAGCGCAAGTACTCCCGAAGATCAGCAAGAAACAAGAGAAATGTTATTAAGGAAATTGTATGCATTTACTAAAGATAAGCAGGTAACTTTTATGGCAAATATTGATAATGAAGATGCCCAATACCTCTTAACACTTCTCTCCTCTGTTGATAATGAAGAAAAAGTGAGAACATTAATTGGTATAGAAAAGTAATAGTTAGAATTTCCACTTATGACAGCTGAACAAAGACCGGAAATTCCCCAAGGTTTTACTTGGAAGGATTGTACAGGTATTAACGCAAGATTCCCGATGCCGGAAACGTGGTTTTTTAAACAAGAAGCAAGTCCTACTACCTTGGGATACTTTTTGACCAGAGAGCCAATTGCTGGAGAATCATTTTACGTTGGTGTTGGTGGTATTACCCTGAAAACAACCAAGCCAGAAGGATTTTTCAAAACGGGATTGTCGGTTAACACCATTCCACACTTTGATAGGATTACTAGACACAGACCATCAAGATTTGGAAAACTTTTCATAGGTAATCCTCGGACTGCCTTAATACCAACAAGCCGGGCAACCGAGGAAAGAAACGGCAAGCTTATGACTTTCAGGAGATTTTTTAGGTCTAACCCTTTGAAAGTTATGGGCCAAAGACTGGAACCGACTCATTATTATGTTGAATTTACAGCAAACGATTCTACCGGAGCAGCCTACATTATTATGTTTGAAACACCATCAAGAATGTGGAAGGAAGATCAACAAACTGCAAGAACAATGATTGAAAAGAGAATCTTAGATCCGGAATTCTAAGATCCACGTTGACCAGTTTTTATTCTATCTCTATCTTGTGTAAACCCTCTCAATTTGCAGCCTATAATTCCCTACCTAAATCTTTGATATACTAGGGACAATGAGTGAAGACACTAATGAAGATCCAAATGGCCAGAGTTCAGAAGCTCCTTTCAGAAGAGCAGCCTTTGGGAAAATATATGACCACATAGATCCTGGTAAAAAAATAAACATCGCTGCTTTTGGGAATATTTCTGTCGAAATTGATGAGGAGAATTTAGATTTAGATCGGGTGTCAATGGAAAGTCTAAGACAAGGCTGGGAAAAAGATGCCAAAAATTTCACCGCAAGATGCAAAGCCCAAGGCATAGAAATGGATCCATCCGAAGTCTATAAGTATTACCAAATTCAAAGAAAAGCCTTCCAAGTGCTGGGTAAGCCGGCAGAAAGTGTTGGTCAAAGAAGAAATGCTCAGGTTGAACATGATGATCAGGTTAAACTTTCCCAAATGAAAGGCAATGCTATGTGCTCGGAATACGCAGTACTTTCGGCATACATTGCCCAAAAAATAGGCGAGAAAGTCCATCTGGTTGTAGGTTCTGCAGTAGAAAGCCAGGATAAAGATAAATGGAGGGAAGCTCACGCTTATGTTTGGGTCGATGGCCTTAACGCCGTTTTTGACGGCGTACTTGCTCAGGGTGAAACTGATCTTCCAGCCATCATGCAACCGGTTTCACCGGCGACACTTGGTACGTTGGAGGCTGGTAAAGATATCGAGGCGAGAAGAATAGGTTCAAACTTCTCCAGATATTATGGTCTAGAAGCCGGTGGATTTGGTCTCACAGCTTAAACATGAATAAGCAAAAATTACCAAAAATAATTCAAGACATTGGCTTTGATTTTGATTGGGATAATAAAAAAGTTTGGTCGCTTAATATTCCTGTTGAAGAAATTGATATTGAAAGTCTTGAGTGGCATTTGGATGTCCCTTTTTGGAATAAACCGCCAGATGGTTATTACGACTTAACTCCGAATGAGGTGCTGACAGACCAGGAAAAGTACAAAGAAGAATTCAAGCGGATAATGGAATCTGATCTTTCTCACCCTTTAGATATTATGTTTTGGAAAGGCAGATGGTTGATGTTGGACGGTTTGCACCGTTTGGTAAAAGCGAAAGAACTGGATTACAAAAAAGTTAAAGTGAGAAAGTTAAATAGAAATCATATACCTCTAATTAAAAAATGAACGATATAATAATTGGCAAGGGAAATTTAGTAGGAAAAGGAGTTTATGCTAATAGAAATTTCAAGAAGGGCGAAATTGTAATCAAATACAACCTGAAACCACTCACCAAAGAGGAATACGAAAAACTACCAAAAAGCGAAAAGATGTTTACTCATAGGCATCGGGGAACAATTTATCTTTATTCTGAACCGGAACGTTACGTTAATCATTCACCAAGACCAAACACATATCAAGATTTAATAGAAAAATGCGACGTTGCTCTTCGTGAGATAGAAAAAGGCGAAGAAATAACAACCGATGCTACAAAGGACGATCCTTCATAAAGGAATATGAAACTAACAGAAGACGAAATTAAAAATCTGTGCGATTTCTTCGAGATTCTCCGAAAGGTTCAGATTGAACAAGAAAAAATGACCGAAGAAGAAAAGAAGAATAATGCGATAAAAATGGGTGACATTTTTTATTAACTACTCCACAGCATTTTTCTTGTCTAAAATATCATAAGGTTCAGAAAACCTTAAGTAATAACCAAAAGGGTCTTCTATCCTAAAATCTTTTAACCCCCAGGGTTTAGTTTTTAATTCTTCTACTACTTTGGCAAAATCTTTAATCTGCTTATATGAATCCTCTATATCGTCAACCATTATTACTATTTCTACTCCATAACCTCTTTTAGTATCATTTGGAAATTTACTAAAGTATTCTTGCTTATAAACATACTCGTTTCCTGGCCAAAAGCACAAGATATTGCTTCCTTTTTTAAGAACAAGATATCCTTTCTTTTCTTCTGGTCTTCTTTCCCAGACAACTTCAAATCCCAATTTGCCATAAAACTCTTTTACTTTTCCAAAATCTGGCACATGAAGCTCTAGGAGAATGTTATTTGAAGGAATGTTCATTAGGCAATTATATCAGAACTAAAACGTGTCAATATCAATAGCTATTTAAGGGCTGCGCCCCTCTTTTGACAAGGGTTTCCGCTTCGCTTCAATAAACTGCGCTTCGCTTGCCCTATGCAAAATTCACCTTGCTATAGCTTGCAGCATGTATTGGAAGCAGGCAGGCTGCTTCCAAATAAATATTTTCCTAGGAAGCAAAAGAGAGGAGGTGATAATAAATGCAACTGTTAACAAAAGAGATAACAACAAAACTACCAGTTTTGTATACACAAGAGAACGAAGAAGATCCTATGGTAATCTGCAAATTTTTTGCTGCTTGGACAAACTGGACATGGTACGCAATTGAATTTGACGGGCAAGACCGTTTCTTCGGTTATGTAGTGGGAGAGTATAACGAGCTGGGTTATTTCTCACTTTCAGAACTGAAGTGGGTTGAAGGACCGTACGGACTGAGTGTTGAGCGCGATTTATATTTCGAGCCAACTCCATTGTCTGAGATTAAAAAACTCCATGAGGGGGTTTAGTTTTTACCGCTTGCCTTTACTTTTGCTAGAGGCAAGCAGCAAGTACTAAAATTTAGAAAGGAGGTGACAATATGAATAAATTACTTGACCAAGCATATATAACAGCATCCCGCACTTTTGAACTTTGGTTAAACGAGGAAAGCGGCAATGTGTTTGTTGTTTCCAACAAAGATGGAATATCTTTCAAAGCTTTTCCAAACTTTCAAGAGTTTGTGAATTGGAATACGGGAAACGCTGATGCTTCCTTTATTGATATTGATCAATACAACAATCTTGAAAGCATGTCACTAAACGATGTTGTTCTCGGGTGGGCTACTCTTTAACAGATAACTTTCTCCCAAGCATCTCCTTTAAATCCCGAAGATTGAATACTTGCTTTGGTTGATAAATAGAATGATGCACGGGGCAAGTTGCTTTGTATTATCCCCTCAATCTGTTTTTTTACTTTATCGTTTGAACATACAAAAAGAAACATGGGCAGCGGCTCACCAGTTGCCTGCCCCCACTGGTTTCCTTCTGAATACTGCACAATCTGTTCAATTCTACTTCTTAATATTTTCCAAGGAATATATACAGTCAGTAAAAATAGGAAATACCGTTTTGTCTTTTTACTGGATGAAGAAATAGCAATATATGCATTGGGCAGAGGATTTGGAAAATAATCAAAATGTTTCAAATTAGCTTTTGTTGAAAAATGGAGTTTTTCCTGCCCTTCCATTTGGGAGGAGAGATTCAAATACATTTGGGCCAGAAAAACATGCTGATATATTGATTGTCTGGAAAGTTTTTTCTCCTGATATATTCTGTTGAGTACCGCAATATCACAATTTTTCTCACTCTTTAATCTTTTTCTTGCCAGAAGTGTTAATGAATAAATAGTCGGGATTGTATTTGCAATGTTTTTTGTACGATTGAAATCATGAGCAGTGATATATTTTTTTGTTGTTAGGTCTTTGAGCCATTCTTGGACAGTTCGGGGATTTTTATGTTTTAGTAATTTTTGGAATTGGTTGGTATTAAGAAAGAAGAATTTGTATAAGTGAAGAAGAAGAGTAATTTGTTTGTTGGTAATGTTAGACATTAATATAACATTAATATATATAAATAATAGAGATCAAACAATTTTGTATTTTTGCTTTAAAAAGAGCACAAAACACCTCGCACCGTGCGAGGTGTTACTCTGTTTCTTCCTCTTCAGGTAATAATCTTTTTGATGGTTCATTTTTTTGATCATTTCCTGTCTTTTTATTCAAATCTTGCTTTTCTTGAACTTTCCTTGGGGCGATAGGTTTTTTGTATACCACCGTGTAGTTTTTCCGTGATGCGCTGATAAGTATTTGCGTTTTCTTCTTATCAACTGTCACTTTAAAAGGCAGTGTTTTCCCTGAGAAGGGCGGTTCCGGCTGATCAGCTGCCCCAAGCTTTATATAAAAATGATGTTTGGGAAGATACATCAACTCTCCCTTTTTAACATACGGAGCAAAAATAGAAAGAATTAACTCTTCATCAATCGGACTTGCCAACCTAAAGCAGATAAGAGTGCCTATATTAGCAATAATTGCATTTACCGTATTTCTGTCTTCCTGTTGGGCGGTAGTCTGCTCAGCAATAAAAATTCTAAGCCCGAATTTTCTTCCGTTTGAGAGCATTTTTGTAAATGAAGTAGTTGCAAAATTTTGGAATTCATCGACAAACAGATAAAAAGGCTTCCTGTCATTTAACGGAATCTTTTGACGGCGCAGTGCCGCCTGATGAATTTTAGTTATGATAGTAGTCCCTAAAAGGTGTGAGGTATCCTCACCCAGTCTTCCTTCTGAAAGATTACAAAGAAGTATTTTTCCGTTTTCTAAAAGCTGGTCAAAGTTGATGGTTGATTTTGGATTATCTAGCATCCGTTTGGCAATAGGCGAGAACAGAAACCGTCCGACTCTTGAAGTAACACCTCCTACCATTTTTACTATTTGCCAGTCACCCGCTCTGCCAAATTCGCTTTTCCAGAAATCTCTTAAATTCTCATCTTCCAGCTTTGAAGTAATCTCTTTTTGGTACTGCGGGTTATTGAGTAGTTTATACACAGTAAAAATTGTGGCACCCTTAATAGTAAAAGCGGTATGAACGGTATTTCGAAGGATATATTCTATCCTGTGGGCGTTAACTTTTTCCTCATCATTAAAAACCCTCCTAAATATCGCAATAACTCCTTCACAGACCAGTTCTTTTTCAAGAGCTAAATCATCTTCAGCAAGACCTGCAGTCAGTTCCAAAAGATTGATACACATCGGATGAGCCAGATCAATCGGATTACAATACATAAGATCGTCTTTGCGGCTTTGGGGCACAAAGTTCAATAAATCCTCTGTCAAATCTCCGTGCGGATCTATTACTGCTACTCCACGGCCTTTTTTCATATCGTCTTTTGCGCAGTTACCGATGATCGTTGATTTACCTGAGTTTGTACGGCCAATTTCAAGTACATGTTCCTTTCTGTCCTCCTCTGTTAAACCAATCAAAGTTTTCGTGCCGCCATACATATTAACCCCAAAGGAAATATCTAATTTCGCCCCTGTTTTTAAAGAGTGAGGAGGGGGTAATTCTTCGCTGTAAAGCGTTAGCATGTCCTCGGTTTTTGTGGTCTCCGTATATGGGAAGTGATATAGGTCTGAAATCTCAGACGTTGAAAGAATGGGGTTTGGGTTTACAATTGAACCCTGAGACACTATCCTTTGCCTAAATTGGCTCAAGCGCTGTTTCATGGATATCTTGCCAGGCAGGAAACTTTCCTTGGTAGTAATTGTCTGATAAGCAGTGCCAGTTACACCTAAAAATGCCATCAGTCCCGATGTCCTACTTTGGAACTCTTTGTGATCCTTTGATAAAACAAGCATCCGTATTGAAGTTTCAAATAGCTTCTGATTAATTTTCTCTTTTACAACCGTCTGCAATTCTTGTTCATAAGGGTTTAAGAGTTCCTGGGCTTTAACACTTTTAATAGCTTCCGTAGTCATTAAAAATGGAATAGTTTTGCTGTTAGGATCGACAAATCCTAAAAACATACTCCAGATAAAAGTACCAATACCTTTAAGAATCCAAAATATGAATTTAATAAAAAGCGCAAATATGGAAATTACAGGGAGTGAAGAAATTTTAGTTAATATTCCTTCATTAAGAACTGGTGTAAGAGGCTGCCCCCGATACATCCTCAGTCTTAAATTATTTATTTTCCCTATGATATCTTTATGGGTAGAAGATAGAACCGGAGTAGTTGTTACTTGAAATGAGATTAACTCTCCACTTCCCAGTTTTGTCATATTACCTGTGAGGTAAGAGATAGGATCATGCTCTTCAAGCGTTTTTTGTTTAGAGAGTGGCAGGGCAAAGTGACTTGCAAGCTTGAGTTCCGTAACGCCGTATACATATCCGGGTTTTGGAAAATTAGGATCTAAGTAATCATCAACTTTTTTAATCTTTATTCCAGGCAAATATGACAGGAGACTTCTTTGGAGCACATCAGAGTTTCTTTCGGGCGCAACAATAATATATCTGATTCTTGTATCCTTACCCGAAACAATTTCTAAGCTAAACGTCTTTTTTAGTCCTAACAGCTTCTCCGGATTACTCCTCTGCGATGCAAGAGTATGAAGGAGAATATATAGCTGTTCCGTAGCATAAGCTGATTTACTCGTATCAGATGGAAAAGTCAATTCAAGGAAAGTTTTCTCCCTCCCGCTTTTATTGAACTTGACTCCGGCTTTTTTAAGAAGCGGAACAGCAAGGGGAATTAAAACTTGCAGTATCATAAAGCGCGCTACCTTATATATCGCAACTGCCAAAATTCCAAGTATGATTAGTATTCCCAATGGACCAAAGAATAATACGGGTATTAATATGGGGATGGGGATTGGAATAGACAGGAGGGGAAAATGGGAAATCAGGAAATGATACATATTCAGTCTTGCCTGAGTAGAAAATATGTGGAAAGGATCAGGAAAGCTAAGTAAAAACCCCAAAAGCAGTACGCTTAAGGTCACAGTCTTAGCGCCTGTCACCTGTTTTAAAAGATTAAGTAGTTGAAAATCCGTACTGTTCTTAGGAGCATAACCGGCAGCATACGAGGCATAATTATTTGGTGTGGGAGAAGGAGTTGGTGTTGGGGCTTGAGTATTTTGATGGTTAACAAATTGATCAATGGTCTTTTGGTACTGCGCAGCTTGGTTTTGAACATAATTAGGAGGTAATTGATACATTTGGGCAAAAACAGGAAGACTGAACTGAGAGAAGAAGAAAATGAGGGCTGCAATAGAAAAAATTGTTATTTTCCGCTTGGACAAGATATTTTTCCGAAAATATCTAACGCAATTTAACATACCCTGATTTAGAGGGCAGATTTAATACTGCGAGTATATCACAGAAGAAACCTATAAAACATACCGTTGATATTCCCGCTTGAATAATTAATCATGAAAGAGGATATTCGATCCCTTCTATAAGAGAAACTTCTCTATCAAGATACGATAAATCATCGAATAATTCTTCGTCATTAAATTCATAACCCGACTCATCTAAATCCTTATCTCTAGAGTGAGGAACAGGGAACCCAGCAACAAAACCTCCGCGCCTTAAAACTCCAGCAGCATATTTAACTTCCTCGATTGCTTTCTCTGCCCCATATTCTCTTGCATATGTTCCAATTAATCTTAATAAAGCTGGTAGTTCCATGGTATCTATCTTTGAACCAAACCACGCTGTAGCATGAAAAACTTTTGACTCAGCGTTTTTCCTAAATAAAGCAATAGCCCTCTCGTTTATCTGTAACGCAGCTGGTGTTGACATATCTAACCCACGAAAAGCAAAAAAAGCTGCTGCGGTATTGCCACTAGTACCTCTAAGCTCCACGAATGAATTGTATGCAGTGCTAAGACGTTCTTGAGCCCCCTCTCCCTCTGCATCACCTAATGTTTCTAAATTCTTACTTAATCCACCCAAATATTGTTTAACAGCTACCTGCCCACTCTCCGTAGCCATATCTACCATATCTTGATAAAAATCAAAGGGATTAACTTTATGCTTTGCTACCAATTTTGGCAAAACTCTTAGAAGCCAATAGGTGGCGTCTTTACCAAGAGTATCAATAGCATTAGTCGATAATTCCTCAAAATCCTGCATAAAAACTTCTTGCCTTCGAGCCAAAATCATATCTGAAGCATTCTGTGCAAATGGCTTAACGAGTCTAACTCCTCCTTTTTCTCTTATTTTCAATGCTGCTAACTCAAATTCTTCAAGGTTACCACCAGCAGCTAAAACATCAGTTGCTGCCCATGCCATCCACTTAGCGAAGACTTTTCCTCCATCTCTTGCTGATGCTTGTACAAAATCGTGAAATGCTTGAGGACTAATGCCTGCATTAATTGCATTTGGATATGACAAAGTGTAATAATCCCCAACGGCTTTGCCAAGAGTTCGGTAGATTGATAAAGTTGTTTTCCCGTACGCATTAACGTCAAAAGCGGGATTTTTAGTTATATCATCATGCACATGTTCTAAAAATCTTTGAGCAGAAAGATGCGCTATCTTTGCTAAGTCCACAACAAACGGACCTAATTCTGGCCGCCAGCCGTTACCATAACGTTCTAATCCATAATCACAAGATCTTAATTCATCTAACAAATAGCTCCTTGGGTTCCAGTATCCCCATCTATTAATAGATAAATCTTTAAGGTCTTGAACGGTTTGGTCATACGACATTCCTATTGGTTGCGTCCCTATTCCCACCGAAGGACGATTCTCATTACTCATTCTGCAATGATAACAAAAAGAATTTGCTTTCTCAATTTTATAATAAGATGTTAAGATATAAACGGAGATTGACTTTTCATTCCCCATTTTCTACAGTTTCCTTGAAGACTTAAAAGGTAAACTTTTCTATTGGGTGTTTATAAAGAAATTAGCTTCAGAGTTAAGGGATGTCGTAGATATTCTAGAGTTCCAAATTAGAAAAACTATTTGAGAGGCAAATAGCGAGCGAAAGGATTTTGCACGATAGTCTTTAATGGGTATTGTTCCAGGGTTCTATAAAGGCGCATATCTAATTCTGCTAATACATATTTACCTTTATCTTCTCCTAGTCCATTAGAGAATATGACAAAATTACTCCAGCCATGAACACTATTAAGCATAACATATTCAGCTATTAGGCCAGGAAATTTAATTCTTCGATGTCGCATTGCCTTTTTTGAGACAGTAGAACGTCTTTTAAAATCTCCCCTTATGTTTCCCAGGTGTAAAAGACCATCGTCGTCTCTTATTCTGTAAAAGTCGCCTTGGCCTCTTGTTTCCATAAATCCTCCCATCTCCATAGCAATTTTAAAACCATCATAGCTGGTTTCTATTATCGGCACATTTGGTATTTCTGCTTCTTTTTGGAGAGGGTTTTCTTGAAACCACGAACCACCTGGTCTAGCAATAGGTACAACCAAAGTACAGTGAGCTCTATCTATTTCAGCTCTATCTGGGACAGGGGCATGAGCAGATACTGATTGAGCATTATCAGGTTCTCTTGGCAATAACGGCGGTAAGAGAAGAGGAAAAAAGAAATCCCTACCCAATTCAAATTCAAGACCCGATGAGCCACGCTCGATTCCTTTACCGAGAGGGTCTTCTGGCTTACGAGATGTTCTATCTGAACCTTCAAGACTCATGTGTGGTGGGTATTATATAACAGAACAGGCAGAAGTTCAAACAACTATAGGTTTCTATCTAATTTCGCCTAAGTTAGAATAATTCATCCACGAAAATAGTGCTTGACAACTGTAAATATATTTATATATACTGTAAATATAATTATAGTTTAAGATAGGAATCAAAGCATGGAAAAGAGTGAAATACAAGCCTTAAGTAGTCCAATTACCTCAAATGAGAGTGTTTCTAATTTACCCAATTTATCTCCCGAATCTCAATTTAATCCCCAGGGAACATATGATCAACTAAATCAATTTTTTAGCGCGCAGGACAAACAGCAAAAAACAGTTCTTGAGGCAAGAGAAATTCTCGGAAGCTCTGCGGATAATATTTCTGATACGCAAGTATATGATTTGGTGAATGAAATACAATATCTGGTTGATTCATGGCTTGAAGAATATGAGCAAAAGATTTTTGACGGAAAAACGCTTGATGAAATTTTAAGCTTTAAATCAAAATGAATCCACAAAACCCTACACTATATCTTGGAGAGAAAAAAGCAGTTATGTATACGCGTGTTTCAAGCGAAGAGCAAGTTGAAAACTTTTCTTTACAAACACAGGAGGAGATATGTCGAAAAGAGGCAAAGTTCAAAGGATTTGAAATTGTTGAAGTTTTTAGAGAAGAAGGAAAATCTGCTAAAACTATCACTGGTAGGATAGAACTTTTGAGACTTTTAGATTTCTGCAGAAAGAACAAAAAAGATATTCAGGCAGTATTTGTCTATCGGCTAGATAGACTTTCGCGACAGACGCAGGATTATTTAGCACTTAGAAAAAGACTGTTTGATTATGGCATTGCTATTATCTCAGCAAGTGAGCCTACTGGAAATTCTCCTACCGAAAAACTGCTCGAAACCATCTTGGCAAGTTTTGCCCAACATGACAATGATGTAAGAAGTGAACGAACGAAAAACGGCATGCGGGCAAGATTTTTATCAGGACTTGTTAGCAATCATGCGCCGCTTGGATACATAAACCAAGGCGGATATGCTCTTAAAGATCCAGAAAGCTTTGAAAAGATAAAAAAAGCATGGGATCTTATGGCTACTGGTACAAAAACACTGCGAGAAATTGCAATTTTTCTTAATAAACAAAAAACTACTTATAGAGGTGAGATTCACACACTACGGGTTAATACTGTTCAGCGTGTATTTCGAAATAAATTTTATATTGGAATACTAACTTCGGATAAATATCCGGAAGAGATAAAAGGTCAACACACGCCTATGGTTACGGAGGAACAATTTTATAAAGTGCAAGCAATATTGGATGGCAGAAATAGAAGCACGCCGCTTATGGGAAGAAAGAGCAGGGATAATATGGATTTTCCCCTCCGAAGGTTAGTTAAATGTAGTAAGTGTGGAACAGCGTTTACGGGAGCATGGAGTAAGGGTAGGTCTATTCGATATGCTTACTATTTTTGCAGAAATAGATGCGTCATGTCCTCAATTCCCATTGCTGATGTCGATATTGACCTTAAGGCCTTTTTAACAAGAATGAGTCCTAGTGAGGAAGGATTAAAACTGTATATAACTTGCCTACTAAAAACTTTTAATCAAAAGAAGTCAAAACTTAATAAAATACAACAAATTGTTGATCAGGAAATTCAGAAACTTCAAGCGCTTCGTCAGGTTCTCGTTGAAAAAAATCTCGCTGGTACTTATTCAGATGAAATATTTAAAGAGCAAAATGCAGCTATTGAAAGTAAAATTATTACTGCACAAGCTGCAAAAAATGACACATTGATAGATAGATATAATATGGATGAGATTGAGAAATTTTTGAAAGAGAAACTAGCTAATTTAGCAGTAACGTATTCAGGCTCGACTCTTAGTCAGCTTAGATGCCTTCTCGGTTCAATTTTCCTGTCGGGAATGATTTGGGGGTATCCGGGCATTTCGAATCGTGAAATTAGCCCAGTATATAAGGCTATTCGTGATACCTCACCAAGTCATGTTCCCTTCGGTGACCCCACGGGAATTCGAATCCCGGTTCTCAGAATGAGAATCTGATGTCCTAAACCACTAGACGATGGGGCCA
>Ga0209515_10007932_pt1 | contig 12600 bp, 11 predicted proteins | sample Subgroupgradi54m_FD_187454 | JGI IMG/M metagenome (GOLD analysis project Ga0209515, IMG submission 187454) | Subsurface groundwater microbial communities from S. Glens Falls, New York, USA - GMW60B uncontaminated upgradient, 5.4 m (SPAdes)... ... | reverse complement strand
TTTAAAAATTCTCCTGCTAATTTATTTTGTGATAGCAGCATGGTGGTTAAACATTTTTTATAAAGGTCATCTTGGCAGTAAAGTTTTCTTTTTTGACCAGGACACCAAAATATTGGCTTCTAAGATAAGAAGTTATACAAAACCACAAGAGAAAATCTTTATCTTTGGAGCAGTGCCACAGCTTTATCAGATGACAGATACAATGCCGGCTGGGAATATCTTTGTTTTTCAATTCCCCTGGTTTCTAAAAGTAGCGCAGGGGAGAGTACTTGATGGAATAAAACAGGATAAGCCAAATATTATAGTTTCTGATAGAAGTGTCAAAATACAAAATCAGCCTATTACGGAATTTGCTAAAGAGATAGATCAATATATCAACGAAAATTACGAATTGGCAGAACAGGTGGGAACTACAGAAATTTTGCGCCGAAAAAGCCCTTAATCTGATACAATTGATTAATGCTACGTGTTGGGATGGATATTTCACAACTTGCTCATCTGGGTGGAGTTAATGTCTACACTAAGAATCTAACAGATCAACTGGCCAAATTTGATGATTTAGAGATGGCTTATTTTTATTCATCACTAAGAAAACCTTATCACGGAGGACTTAAAGGTGTTAAAAAATATAAGTTGCCACCAACACTGTTTGAGATGCTTTTTAACAGATGGAGAAATGTTGGAATTGAGAAATTTATTGGACCGATTGATGTTTTTCATTCCAGTGATTGGACTCAACCCCCATCAAAAGCCAAAAAAGTAACTACCTACCATGACCTGGTACCAATAAAGTATCCGGAATGGTCATATCCTAAAATTGTTTCAGTTCACAGAAGACGATTACAAATAGTCCAGCGGGAAATTGATTTGGTTATTGCAGTATCAGAATCTACAAAAAAAGATTTAATGGAAGTATCATCCATACCGGAAGAAAAAATTAAGGTGATATATGAGGCTCTAACTGGAGATTTTAAGCCGCAGTCAGAGAAAAATATGAATAAGTTTAAGAAAAAATACAACTTGCCTGAGAATTATGTTCTGGCAATTGGAGGAATTGGAGAAAGAAGAAATCTGGCTAGAATTAAGCAAGCTTGTAAGGATTATCATTTAGTAATTGCCGGTCAAACCATTCCCTGGCTGTCAATTGAAGAGCTGGAGTTGCTTTATGGCTCCGCCAGTGTTTTGGTTTACTGTTCGCTCTATGAAGGGTTTGGTTTACCAATTGTAGATTCATTTGCCTGCGGAGTACCGGTTGTTACCTCCAATGTTTCTGCCATGCCGGAAATTGGCGGGGATGCTGCATTATATGTTAACCCGCGGGATGTTTTGGATATTAGGAATAAATTAAAAGAAGTCATGGAAGACAAAGATTTAAGAGAAGATCTAATTAAAAAAGGCTTAACCCAAGTTAAAAAATTCTCCTGGGAAAAAACCGCACAACAAACAGTAGAAGTCTATAAGGAGTTAATGAAATGAAAATCTGGATTGATGGATACGAGGCTAACGTTACGCAAAGATTAGGGTCTTCGCAGTGGGCTTTTGAGTTTTTGCGCAATCTGGAGAAACTCGACTCCAAAAATGAATATACTATTTTACTTCCTGATCCTCCACTTTCCGATTTACCAAAAGAGCGTACGGGTTGGAAATATAAGATTTTAAAACCCAAGAAACTATGGACCAAAATAGCTTTACCTAAGGCCTTATTTTTTTCTTCGGAAAAGCCGGATGTTTTTTTATCCCCTACTCATTATCTTCCACAATTTTGTCCAACCGGAGTAAAAAAGATTTGTACTATTTTTGATTTATCCTTTTTACGTTTTCCGGAAATGTTTAGTAAAAAAGATTTGTGGCAACTAAAAAATGGCACCAGTTTCTCGGCTAAAAATGCCGATCATATTATCACTATTTCTAATTCTTCCCGGAAAGACATTTTGGAACAATATGGTGTACCAAAGGAAAAGATCTCGGTTATTTATCCGGGATACGATAAGGAAAGGTTTCAGGTTTCAGGTAACAGGTTACAGACAGAAGGAATAAGAAGCAAGTATAAGATTGGGGAGAACTTCATTATATATATAGGAACCATACAGCCCAGGAAAAATCTGATCAGGTTAATAGAAGCATTTGCCAGGATTGAAGGAGAATTGCAGTTGGTTATTGTTGGAAAGGCTGGTGGTAAGGATCAAGGAGGATGGAAGTTTGAAGAAATTTTGGCCACACCTAAACAGTTAGGAATAGAAGACCGGGTTAAATTTTTAGGCTTTGTACCAACTGATGAACTTAATGATTTGTTATCCGGTTCCCTGGCTTTTGTCTTACCTTCTCTGTGGGAGGGATTTGGAATTCCGGCTGTGGAAGCGATGGCCAGTGGGGTGCCGGTAATTGTTTCTAATGTCTCTGCTCTTCCTGAAGTAGTAGGATCAGCCGGGTTACTGGTTGATCCTTACTCGGTTGATCAAATCGAGCAGGCAATTAGAGCAATAGTTAGCGATAAAAAGCTTAGACAAAAATACTCCAAAGCCGGTTTACTTCAAGCCCAAAAATTCTCCTGGAAAAAAGCTGCAAGGGAAGTTTTAAAAGTAGTCCTGTTTGCTAATGAGTAACTTTCTCCATATAATTAGGTAGTATGGCTGTTTTTCATGATCGTATGGGTAATGAACTAAGCGCAAAACAAGTTCAAGCTAAAGCGGGTAATAGATTATATAACTATTTAGCTGACTTGGCTCTTTTTAAGCTCCATTTTTGGGTTAATTTTCCCTCACATCACCTGCGTAGATTTTTAATGAGACTATATGGAGCTAAGATCGGTAAGGGTAGCAGTATCCATATGGGTTGCCGGTTTTTTTCCTTAAAAAAACTTTCTATCGGACAGGATTCAATCATTGGTTACGGTGCTTTTATGGATGGGAGGGATCGGATTATGATTGGGGATCATGTGGATATTGCCAGTGATGTGATGATTTATAATTCCGAACATGATATCAACTCAGAAGATTTTCAGGCTACAATAGGACCGGTAATTATAGAGGATTATGTTTTTATTGGGCCAAGAGCGATTATTTTGCCAGGAGTTACTATTGGTAAGGGCGCCGTGGTGGGTGCTGGGGCAGTAGTAACCAAGGATGTGCCAGAATTTGCTATAGTGGGAGGTGTTCCGGCAGCAGTGATTGGGGAAAGGAAATTAAAAGACCCGCATTATAAATTAGGCCGCGCCAGGTTGTTTCAATGAAATTATTTTTTATCATATTTTCTGCTCTACTTTTAGTTTATATGCTTTGGCCAGGGCCGGGTAAAATTTCTGATTTTAAGGCTTTGCCGCAGTCGGATACATCTACACTTTCGGGAGACACAGTACAAATACCAAATGTAGCAGGATATTTTTCCAATAATTTCCGTGAATTTGTAGTTCCTTTTTATGTTGCGAATTATCAGCAACAAGCCTACTTTCCTTTCCCTCCGATTAGAATAAATCATGCACCGGAGTATGCCTGGACAGCTATAAAAAAATATACTGATAGTACTTATCTGGAAGAGTTAGTTTATCCTTTAAGAGACTCTTTGTATGTTAATGGTTTTGAACCTTTTTATTCAGATGGTAGCTCAAAGTTTTGGGGAGCAACCAAATTTGCCGTTAATGGTCATAGCTGGTTTACCAAAGTAACCCTGCGATTCTACCCTTCAAATATAATTGTTAAATTTCTGGTGTGGTTAGGTATTAGTTTATCTATTCTGTTTACCTATAAATTAGGCAGGAAAATCATATGAGGAAATTTTTGTTTTGGTTCATTACCTTTATTTTTGCTTTTATACCTTTGTATCCTAAATTTCCCTTATTTAACATCTCCGGAACTTTTGTGGCCGTAAGGCTGGAGGATATCTTAATTGCCATCGCAATTTTCCTGTGGGGAATTTCCGTAATTTTATCAGGAAGTCTTAAGGATCTGGTAAATGACCGATTAAATCAGGCAATTCTATTGTTCTTTTTTGTAGGCATAGTTTCCACTTTTTCAGCAATTTTCTTAACACATTCTGTAGTTCCCCATCTTAGTTTTCTGCATTTTTTAAGAAGAGTTGAATTTATTCTCCTTTTGCCTTTGGTGGTAGATGTTGTTAAAAAGAAAAGCCAGTTAATAACAGTACTAGTCGTTTTGGCACTGACAGTATTGGCAGTTAATTTGTATGCTTTAGGACAGCAATACCTGGACTTTCCTGTTATTTCTACTTCCAATTCGGAGTTTGCCAAAGGCCTTATTTTACGTTTGACTCCGGGAGCAAGAGTGAATTCTACTTTTGCCGGACATTATGATTTGGCGGTTTTTCTAACCATGACCATTACTATCCTGACTTCGCTCTTTTTTGTTTTAAAAAAAAGATTTAGGTTACCGGTAATTATTTTAGGCGGATTATCACTATTTGTTTTAGTCATGACTGCAGCTAGACAGTCCTTTTTTGCAGCTTTTGCTGGTATGATGTTGGTTTTTGTCTTGGCAAATAAAAAAAAGTATATATTTTTATTTGTAGTGGCAACGATAGTGATACTGCTTTATCCTTCTCAGCTAAGGGATCGGTTAGTATCAACTATTACAGTTAATTTATTTCAACAAGGTGCAAGATATCAGGGAAAAACTCAAGATCAACAGATCAGAAGTAAGTTAAACATTCCCACCCTGGCTATAAAAACCTCCAGTCAATCAGCATCTGCTTCCTCATTTGCTTCTCCTTCTGGCAAGCTGGCAACCGATATTGCGCCGGGTGAGCCGGTTAACACAACACAACTGGGAGTTTTCCGGTCTTTTGAAATCAGATTAAATATCGAATGGCCCCGGGCAATAGAAGCTTTTATTAAAAATCCGTTTCTTGGTACGGGATATTCCTCAATTGATATTGCTACAGATAATGATTTCCTAAGATCTTTGGGAGAAGTAGGACTACTTGGAACCATTGCCTTAATTTTAGTTTTTGTTGAAATTGGTAAAAGAATTTTCCTGGCCTTTAAAAGCGATACTAAGCTGATACGCTTTTTTTCAGTGGGGGTATTTTCGATGATGATTGCTTTTTTAATCAATGGTTTATTTATTGATGTGCTGGAGGCTTCTAAAGTGGCTTCACTTCTTTGGTTAATGCTGGGACTTGGTTTGGCTGCCGGACAAATATGATTAAAATATTAAGAAATCAATATTTTTGGTTGCTTTCCATATTGTTGGTAGCTTTGATGGTAAGGATATATAAAATTGATTCCCCCATAGCTGATTGGCATTCATGGAGGCAAGCAGATACCGCAGCAGTAACCAGGAATTTTATCAAAGAAAGTTTTAATCCTTTTGTTCCCAAATTTGATGATATGTCAGGAATTTCTGAACACCCGATTGTCAATGTTAATGGTTATCGCTTTGTGGAATTTCCCATCTATAATATTGCAGTTTATCCTTTCTATTTACTTTTTGGTATAGCAGATAAATATTCCCGTTTAGTTTCTGTTTTTTTCTCATTAGGAAGTATTGTATTTTTATACTTTATTTGTAAAAGATACCTGGGGGTAGTCACGGCTTTGTTTGTTGCAGCAGTTTATGGGATGCTGCCATTCAATGTATTTTTTTCCCGAACCACTTTACCTGAGCCAACGTTTTTATTTTTCTCTCTTGGTATGGTCTACTTTGTGGATAGGTTGATATGGGAAAGAAGGGTAATTTGGGGGATATGGGGAGTATTATTTACAGCAGTAGCTTTTTTAATAAAACCCTGGGCTATTTTCTTTGCACCACCTCTTATATATTCGCTTATTAAAAAACAGGGGAGCATTAAGAAAAGTTTAAAATATATCTGGCTGTTTATTTTGGCTTTGCTGCCTTTTATTATTTGGAGGCTTTGGATTCTTAACCATGCTGAGGGAATTCCGGCATCAGGTTGGTTAATGAATAGTGATGGCATTCGTTTCCGCCCGGCTTTTTGGTGGTGGATTATTTCCGAAAGAATTGGTCGGGAAATACTGGGTGCCACTGGTTTAGTCTTATTTACAATTGGTATTTTGATTAAGCCCAAAGACCGGAACTATTTTTTTCATGTTTGGTTATTATCTTTTTTTGCCTATTTTGTAATTTTTGCTACCGGAAATGTTCGGCATAATTATTATCAGTATATTTTTGTACCAATTGCAGCGATTTTTTTTACCCTGGGCTTTGTTTATTTAGTAAAAGGAGTAAAAGAATTTTTGCCCAGATTTTGGACTATTATTTTGGCCCTTCTTTTTTTACCACTGTCATTTTACTTTACCTATACTCAGGTAAAGGGATTTTATCAGATTAATAATCCGGTCATAGTGGAAGCAGGTAAGGAAGCGGATAGTATATTACCTAAGGAAGCTATAGTAGTAGCTCCGTACAACGGAGATACTGCCTTTTTGTATCAAACTAATCGATTTGGTTTTCCTTTTACTCCGCTTCCTTTAGCAGAAATGGTAGCAGATTATGGAGTAACTAATTTTATTTCAGTTGCCAGAGATGACAAAACCAACTGGGTCTTGCGGCATTTTAAGATCTTAGAAGATAACCCTAAGTTTGTTATTGCTGATTTGAGATTTATTGTTAATCCTTTGACACCTAATGATCCTGAACCATAATCATATGAAGGTCTTAATGCTTACTCCATATCTGCCCTATCCTCTGTTAACCGGTGGGCAAACCCGGTCTTATAATTTGATCAAAAGGTTGTCTTCTTTGGGACACCAAATTACTCTGTTTTGTCTGGTTAAAAGCGAAAAGGAAAAAAAATATGTTTCGGAGTTAGAAAAATTTTGTCAGGAAGTTAAAGTATTTAACCGGCCGGAAAAACCCTGGACTTTTACTAATATTTTGAGGACCGCTTTTTCGGTTTATCCATTCCTGGTGATTAGAAACTGGGCTAAGGGAGAAAAAAATGCCATTGAAGAAAAGTTAAAAAAAGAAGATTTTGATTTAATTCATGCCGAGACTTTTTATGTTATGCCGCATATTCCAGAGACTAAAACACCGATACTGTTAGTTGAGCAAACAATTGAATATTTGGTTTATAAGCATTTTGTGGATGAATTCAAGCTTTTTTTTCTCAAGCCTTTTTTATATATTGATGTGGCGAAACTTAAATTTTGGGAGAAAAAATTTTGGAGTAGGGCCACAATTGTGGCGGCGATGTCCAATGAAGATAAAAAAATAATGAAACTGCAGCTTCCCAAGCTTGATTCGGAAATTGTGCCAAATGGTGTTGACACTGAGTATTTTAATAAAATAGTAACCCATCGTTTTCCAGACCCAGTTGTTTTGTATTTAGGGAATTTTACCTGGTTACAAAACAGGGAAGCAGTTAAAATCTTGATGAGTAAAGTCTGGCCAATGATCAGCAAAAATATTCCCAATGCTAAACTTTGGATAATCGGTAAGGATGCCAGAAGCTTTTTTCATAATCTGGCCAGTGAAAATATTAGAGTGGATGAAGTTTCCGATGTCAGAGAGGTCTATCAGCAGGCCTGGGTTTTGGTTGCCCCCATTTATGGGGGAGGAGGAACTAGATATAAAAACTTTGAAGCATTTGCTTCCGGACTTCCGGTTGTCACAACATCAATAGGTATTGGTGGAATAGATGCTGTTGACGGGAAAGATGTAATTTTAAGGGATAATCCTGCTGATTTGGCAAAAGCAACAATAGAGCTTATTAACAATCCAACTCTGGCTAAAAAAATTGCCAACAATGCCAAGGAATTAGTCAAAGAAAAAAATAACTGGGATCAGATAGCACAGAACTTAAGTCATATCTATGAGGGGTTAGCGAACAGATGAAAAGAGGAAATCGTATGACGATTGGAATTGACGGGAGATTTTACAGTGAATCAGGTGTTGGCAGATATATACGTAATTTAATTTCTAATCTACAGCTTCTGGATAAAAAAAACGAGTATTTTATATTTATGCTCTCCAAAGATTTACCCCTATTTTCAGATAGTAAGAATTTTAAAAAAAATAAAGCGGATTTTTCCTGGTATGGTATTGCCGAGCAAGTTAAATTCCCTAAGCTGTTAGAGAAATATAAATTGGATCTAATGCATTTTCCTCATTTCAATGTGCCAATTTTTTACTCCGGGAAATTTGTGGTAACTATTCATGATTTAATTCACCAACACTATCAGATGAAAAGAGCCACCACCTTAAATCCGATTACTTTCAAGCTAAAACAGTTAGGTTATGGGAAAGTATTTAAACATGCAGTGAATAAATCCTGTGAAATTATGGTCCCCTCAAATTCGGTGAAACAATTACTGTTTGATGAGTGGAAAGTGGATTTAGATAAAATAATTGTTACTCCGGAAGCAGTTGATAGCAGATTACTTACAATTGCTCGTAAGAATCCACCAATCAACGCCCCCTATATTTTTTATGTTGGCAATGCTCATCCGCATAAGAATGTGGAAGGATTAATTATGGCCTTTTTAGAGTTAAAGAAAGAAAATAATGATTTACAATTAGTATTGTCCGGTGCGAGTAGCTATTTCTGGCAAAATTTAAAGAAACAATATCCATTGCCGGGAATTATTTATACAGGAGCTGTTAACGATGAAGAGTTGGTTGGTTTATATAAGAATGCCAGGGTTTTTGTGATGCCGTCTTTTGAAGAGGGATTTGGACTGTCTATTCTAGAGGCAATGGCATTAGGGTGCCCGGTGGTTGCATCTAATACTGCCAGTTTGCCGGAGGTCGGCGGTAACGCCGCAGTCTATTTTAATCCGGGAAATTTGGGGGATATGGTGAATAAAATTAATCAGGTATTAAAGAATAAAGGCCTGAGAGATCAGTTGATAGAAAAGGGCAGAAAAAGATACAAGGAATTTAGCTGGGAAAAATTAGCAAAACAAACCTTGGAGGTGTACACCAAATGCGGGTAGCCATAGTACATGATGATTTAGTGCAATGGGGAGGAGCAGAAAAAGTGTTGGAAGGCCTCTTAGAGATTTACCCGGATGCGCCAATTTTTACTTCTGTTTTTGACTTAAATAATAAAAAACTGGTTGAAAAGTTTGGTAAAAGGAGAATTATTACCTCATTTCTGCAAAAAATCCCGGGAGCAATCAGTCTTTATAAAGCTTTACTTCCTCTGTATCCAATTGCTTTTGAGCAATTTAATTTCGATCAGTATAATCTGGTTATCTCTCACACTACCCGATTTGCGAAAGCCATTATTACTAAACCAGAAACTATGCATATATCTTATTGCCATACTCCTCCCAGATTCTTATGGCATTTTTCAGGAAAAGCAAACTATGGATTTGGTGAAATACTTATGACTAAGCTTAGGATTTATGATCAGGTATCAGCTAACAGAGTAGATTATTTTTTAGCCGGATCAGAGAATGCAAAAAAAAGAATTAAGCGTGTATATAAAATGGATGCCAAAGTAGTGTATCCATTTATTGATCTTGTAAGATTTAAGGATATTGAGACATTTGATGGAGGTTATTTTGTGGCTGTGGGAAGGCCCAGTGATTATAAAAGATTTGATTTGGCAAAAGAGGCTTGCAGAAATTTAAAGGCTGAATTAAAGGTTATTCAGGGAGACATGGATGATGAGATGGTGGTAAATATAATGGCTGGATGTAAAGCCTTAATTATTCCCGGAATTGAGGATTTTGGATTGGTCTCTCTAGAAGCTCAGGCTTTGGGTAAGCCGGTAATTGCTTATCGAGCAGGTGGCGCTTTGGAAACAGTTATAGAAAATCTGCCTTCAGGGCAAGGTAAAACCGGGCTTTTTTTTGATAATCAAACAGTGGAAAGCTTGATTGATGCAATTAAAAAGTTAGATAAAATGAAAATAGATTCTAAAGATTGCAAAAATAATGCGGCGGCTTTTAGTAAGGAGAACTTCATTAAAAATTTCAAGCAAATAGTTGCAACTTTGATGTAGTATATGTGTTGGTCTAAATTCGAAATGTATAATTTTATCAAAAGATTGATTGATTGCTCAGGTTCCATTATAGGACTACTGATTTTATCCCCCATTCTTCTGCTGGTGGCAATAGCCATAAAAATTGATTCAAGCGGCCCGGTGTTTGCCGATACTCCAATGAGGGTAGGTAAAGATGGAAAACTTTTTAGAATGTACAAATTTCGCTCAATGATTTCCAATGCGCATGATCTTTTGCGGACTGACCCGAAATTCCAGGTTCTATATAAGGAATATAAAAAAGGTAACTATAAATTATACAATGATCCAAGAATTACCCCGGTCGGTAAATTTATCAGAAAATATTCTATGGATGAATTGCCGCAAATGTTGAATGTAATGCAGGGGGAAATGAGTTTAGTTGGCCCCCGGGCTTACTATCCGGATGAACTGGAACATCAGCAGGTTCAATATCCCAGCTCCAGAAAATATGTTAAGATTATTTTATCAGGGAAACCGGGAATTACCGGAATTTGGCAGGTTTCCGGAAGGTCTGAAATTAATTTTGACAAAAGAGTACAAATGGATGCTTCGTATGTGCAAAAAAGTTCTATTTTTTATGACCTGTGGTTGCTTTTAAAAACTATTCCGGCAGTTTTATCAGGAAAAGGTGCAGTATGATTAATTTAAACAAAAGATTGGAAAAACAAAATTATGGTAATAAGAGTAAAAAGCCTTCAGGACTGAAAAAAAACCTGGTCAGATTGTTGGTGGTTTTGGCAATTCTTTTTATTATTCCCTCAATATTTATTTTCTTTGGTTTTAAAGAAGTTTCCGGACATGGAAAAAGCTTAGTGGCGGCATATAAAGCGCAAAATTTTGATCAGCTTAAAAACGAAACCAATACTACCAAAGGTGGGCTGCAGAAGGTTAATTTTGCTTTAACTTTTTTAATCTGGTTAAAGGTGATTCCTTTTGCCGGTGGATATTATTCGGATATCAAAGGGTTAGTAAGTGGGGGAGTGGAAGATTTAACTGCTCTTAGCACCATTCTGACTAACTTAGAACCAAGCAAGGCAGAATTAGGTTTTGATGGACACCCTAAATCCGGACCAGACCGGGTTTCTCAGGCATTGAAAATTTTGGATAAAACAGTTCCATTGTTAGATAAAGTTTCCAGTAATTTTAAAAAGGGAGCTGATGATGTAAAAGATATTGACACCGGGAAATACCCGGAAATGTTAAGTAATAAAAAAATCAGGCAAACTATCATCAATGCCAAAAATTTTATTTTGGGTGCTGCCGTAGCAGTGGGGTCAGGAAAGCAAGCTTTAACTTTGGCACCGGGGGCTTTGGGAATACCTTCTACTAAAAACTATTTGTTGCTGTTTCAAAATGATAAAGAAATCCGGGCCACTGGTGGGTTTATGACCGCCTATGCTACTTTGCAGCTGGCCAATGGGCAGGTCAGTTCTACCACCTCAGATGATATTTATAGATTAGATGAAAAATTGCTGAATGTTTGTTTAACTAAAATATGTCCGCTGACTCCCCCGGAGGCGATTGTCAGGTATTTGCCGGAGGCCTCCGGCAAACCAAGGACTGCCTGGAGTATGAGAGATTCTAATCTGTCCCCGGATGTACCTACATCGGCTAAAGAGTTTGAAAGAATGTATTCGCTTTTGGGAGGAGGGTTGCCTTTTGACGGAATTATCTATATTGACTCACAAGTAGTGGAAGCATTAATTGAAGTAACCGGACCAATTGATGTTTTTGGTACCACTTATTCGGCAGCGATTGATAAAAGATGTAACTGTCCCAATGTTATTTATGAGCTAGAATCTTATGCTGAGGTGGCTGCCAAAGGAGAAAAAGACAGGAAAGCAGTATTAGGTGTATTAATGCAGCAGATTCTGGCAAAAGCCTTGGGATCTGATACGGAAAAGCTGCCAGCCCTGATTGAAACTTTGGCTACTCTGGCCAATCAAAAGCATATTATGTTTTATGTTCATGACTCTAATTTGCAAGCCGGTTTATCAAAGTTAAACTGGACCGGAGAAATTCAAAACTATGATGGTGACTATTTACATATTAATGACTCCAATTTTGCCGGGGGAAAATCTAATTTGTATGTTAATCAAACAGTCACCCAGGAAATTAATATCAGTGGTGGAAAAGTTACCAAAAAAATTACCATTGAGTACACCAATCCGCAGGCCTTCGGTACCTGGCTAAACGGGATTAACCGGGATTATGTTAGGTTTTATACACCGGCCGGCAGTAAGTTAATCTCCAGTAAGGGTTCTGAGGCGACCGTTAATACCTTTGATGAACTGGGAAAAACTGTTTTTGATGCTTTTGTCCAAGTGCGGCCGCAGAATTCCAGAAAGCTTACCGTGGAATATCAGATTCCCTATCAACCGCAAGGACAATATAAATTATTAGTGCAAAAGCAGCCGGGGGCAAAAAACTTTAGATATATCATTAAAGTAAACGGCTTCCAGAAAGCCGATGTGATGCTAAACAGAGATACAGAGTTTAAGTTTGGGATATAATGCCAGGCTTTAAAGTTGAAGGAATTGTTTTAAAAAGAAGGAATTTTGGGGAGGCGGATCGGATTTTAACTGTTTTCACTCTGCAAAAAGGCAAAATCTCTATAGTGGCTAAAGGAGTAAGAAGAACTACCTCTAGACGTGC
>Ga0209515_10007929_pt1 | contig 12604 bp, 9 predicted proteins | sample Subgroupgradi54m_FD_187454 | JGI IMG/M metagenome (GOLD analysis project Ga0209515, IMG submission 187454) | Subsurface groundwater microbial communities from S. Glens Falls, New York, USA - GMW60B uncontaminated upgradient, 5.4 m (SPAdes)... ... | reverse complement strand
CCCCGCCGCACCAGCCACAGAGGCTCCGGTTACGACTGTCCCCTCAGAGCAAATTGCGCCAGTAACACCAACTCCGCCAACAGCGCCAGCCGCGCCGATGCAGGAATCCCAGGTAACCCCGGTTCAAAGCTCCCAAGAACCGACAGCTACAATCATAACCCCTACCCCCGAAACTCCGGTGCCAGCAGTAGCTACAGAAACCGCTGCCGTTTCCACCGAAACCGCGCCGGTAGCGCAAATAGCACAGCCCACAGAAAAACCCAAAGAGCAAAAAACGATCAACCTGGGCTGTCTGCTCGCGGCCAGAGATTTTGCCGCCTACTATAAACAGCAGTCAGATAAGATTCGGGAATTCGCGAAGACAGCCATTAGCGATCTACAACCTTACCTGGATCGCGAGGCCCAGTTATCAGATGAAATCACCGCCAAAAACAAAGCCGTCGCGGACAAGGAAGCCGAAGACTCGCATGGAAACAAACAGGAAAAAAAGCGAATCAAAAGGGAAGCGAACGACCTGAAAAAAGAGCTTAAAAAGCTGGAGAAAGAACTCAAGTCCGCCCACAAAGAAACAGCAAACTTCTGCGAGGAGACCTCTAAACATCTTAAGGACACGGTCAAAGAAAATATTAAGTCCTTAGAACAGCAACTGAAGGAAGTTTTAAAACTAATCGAAAGCGATTAGAGTTCTGCTTCGCGGCTTAGGATTAGATTTTTAAAGCTAAAACTGGACACTACCAGAAGAATTGCCATCAGAATAACTCCCAAGACGGAAGCTTCCACAAACAACCCATCCGCCAGATTTCTAACAACGACCAAACTTAAAGGGTAAAAGCGAGGCGGGGCGATTAAAACCCCTATCGCGACATCCTGCAAAGCGGAGATAAAAACCAAAAGAGCGCCCCCCGTAAAAGCCGCTTTCAAATAGGGAAAACTGGCCCACCGAAAAGCAAACAATGGCGTCGCGCCAAAAACTGAGGCCGCCTCCTCCCACAAAAAACCCAGCTTTTCTTTACTGCGCGAAAGTATTTGCAAAGCATAGGTAGCTCGAGTGGCAAAAATAGCAATAACCAAGAGCATCGGCGTGAAATGGATAAAAATAGGGGGGCGATTAAAAACACTAATTAAAGCGATAGCGTAAATGGTGGAAGGCACCGCGAAAGCAAAAGTGCAGGCAAGCGTGATGAAACGGCGTAATAACTTAAAACGCGAGAAGGTTTGAACAACCGCGAAACTGGTAATCATGGCGAAAACTACCACTACAAGACCCAAAATTAAACTATTGATGATTGGCTGGTAGGAATCTTTAAAAACAGCGCGATAGGAGTCCAAACTCCAGTGACCTGTGCCAAAAGACTGCGTCACAACAACACCCACGGCAAACAAAGGCACGATTAAAACTAACACTCCGTACAAGGACGCCGAATACCTTAACCACGGCGAGGGAACGCTTTTCTCAGCCAACATCTGCCCTGAAGCGGGCATCTGTTCTATGCTCCTCTGAGACTTGGCTAGCGTTTTCTCAACTATCAACAAAACCAAGGTTATCAAAAGCAACTCAACGCTTAAGGCGCAGGCACCGGGCCACCAATTGGAACCCGCCAAATCGCGATACGCTTCTAAAACTAGCAATCTTAAATGGGTTGAGGCTAAAAGCATCGGAGTCACGAAATCCCCTAAAGAGCGCAGAGCCACCAAAATCCAACTGCTCAAGAGAACCGGCGCGTTCAGCGGAAGCCAAACGCGCAAGACGCTAAAAAAAGACTGAGCGCCCAGGCTCCGGCCGATAACATTCCAATTCGCGGAATATAGAGAAAAAGAAGGAGTCTGAATAATAACCGCCAAAGGAACAAAGGCGGTAATTTGAGTAAGTATCAACCCTCCAACGGAAAACGGATTGAAAAAACTTCCCTTCGCCATCAAAATAATGGCAAAAGCGTAAAGAAAAGCGGGAGTGACAAGCGGCAGCAAAACTAATGTCTCAAAGAGCTTGGGCACAAAAAATATTCTTCTCGCTAAAGCCAAGCTAATGGGCAAAGCCAACAGGCAAGACACTGTCGCCACCAGAAAAGCGATCCAAAGACTATTTTGAGCCGCTTTGCGGTAACGATTAATTTGAGCTAATTCTTTAAGGTAGTTTAGGGTAAAATTCTCCGCTGTCTCTTGAACGATATTTTTAAACTTGAATTGGGAGGCATATTCTAAAACAGGAATAGTTTTTCCCGTGACACCGGTTAAAAATAAAGAACCGATCGGAACTATGACAAACAAAAATAAAAAAGCGGCAAAAGCGACAACAACCCAATTGAGCGGTTTTAATCTACCCATCGTAGCAACCGATCCCTGTCAAAAGCGCAGTAACATTCCGCTCCGGGAGACAACTTTAAATTTTGGAGATTGTCTTTAGAGGCATCGGCCCAAGCTTCATATTTGGCTCCACGCAGTAACAAGCTTAACTTGACTTTATATTGACCGGGAGCAACCAAAATAATTTCAGCGACCTTGGCCGGCATGGTTTCCGCTCTGCCGAGCTCCAACCATTCCCGCGTCCACCCACTTTGTGGGTACCCGGACTTGGTCATCGCCACTGAAGCGCCGCCTGGATCACGACCCAGCTTTAAATCTTTGGCCCATAAACCAAAGCAGGTTTGAGCACCCACGGAAAGGACATCAGCCAAGGCTTGAGCAGGCCATACGTTTTCAATACCAAGAAATTTTCCCACCCAAGAATTTTTGGGGGCTTCAAAGAGCGCGCCCGGGGCATCCACCTGCTCTAAAACGCCGTCACGCATTACCGCCACGCGATCAGCCAAGAAGAGCGCCTCTTCCTGATCATGCGTAACGTAAATAAACGTCAAACCCACCTGCCGATGAATTCTTTTGATCTCCTGGCGCAGTTCCTTTTTTAGTTCGCGATCTAAATTGGCCAAGGGTTCATCCATCAAAATGACTCGGGGGCGGGTAACCAACGCGCGAGCCAGGGCCACGCGCTGGGCTTCTCCTCCCGATAGCGTTTGCACGCGGCGATTGCCAAAATTTTCCAAATGGACCAAGGCCAGGGCGGCGTAGACCTCGTGCACTTCTTCGGGATTTACTTTCTTTTCTAAGGCGCCAAATAGCAATCCCGCCTTGCGCAAGAAATTTCTATCGTTGGCGTAATTTAAAGCAACCAAGGGAAAAGCGACATTCTCGAAAACGCTCAGATGAGGCAAAAGGGCGTAATTTTGAAAAACAAAAGAACAATCTCTTTTTTGCGCGGGAACGCGCGTAATTCGCGTGCCATCTAAATAGATATCCCCTCCGCTGAGCTGGGATATCCCCGCGATGAGCCTGAGCAGAGTTGATTTACCGCAACCCGAAGGGCCTAGAACGCAAAAAAACTCACTATCCTTAATTTCTAATGAAATATCGTCAAAAACAACTTTGGATCCAAAACTTTTTTTAACCTTAGCGAGCTTTAACATAATTATTTTTCAAATGCTTCGATTTTCGTTCGGTACTCATCCGGCATTCGCATCGGTTTAGCCTTGCGATAATCATAAACCACCTGCACCGTTTTAGCGATAGCAACGAGGCGTATGTTATTCTTGGATTTATCGTTCCAGGCTTGGGCCCATATCGCGCAATCGAAATCAAAGGATGCTCCCCGAACCGATGTGCATTTTAGGCCAACAACCACTTTCTCTCCCAATTTGACCGGGGATTTGTAATCAATCTCAACTCTGGCCAGAATAAATTGAATTTGAGAGTAGTCTTTAATCCCCAAAACTTTAAACCAATAATGCATCCGGGCAAGCTCTAAATAACTCAAATACACCGCGTTATTGACATGCCCCATCGCGTCGGTATCCCGAAACCGCACCTGCTCCTCCACCTTGAACTTATAATTCATAACTGATTATTCTTCGATATAGTTCTGCCAATAGACACGAATGCGGTCAAAGTTAGCCGCGAGCCAGTTGAAATCAAGGTCCATCGCTTTATCCTTAATCAAACCGGCAGATTCCTTAGCGTAAGGATGACTCTCCGGCAAGCTGATTTTCCCCTCTTTAGAGCGAATCCAGAACGTGGAAGACAGTATTTTTTGGGCTTCCGGGGTTAGCAAAAAATCAATAAACAACTTAGCTTCCTCAGGATGAGGCGCATGCGCCACTAAGGCCACGGGATCACTTAAAATCGCGCTCTGATTGGGTAAATAAAAACATAATGCCTCTTGGTCTGTTTTATCCTTGAGCTGGTTTTTATAAAAAATAAACTGGTTATCCAGGTGAATCCCTAATTTAACGATCCCTTTGTTAACCGAAAAAGCGGGAGGGCCGTCTTCAGCGTATTTTTTAATGTTTTTATAGAAGCCCCGTAAAAAATCCATAGCTTTTCCTTCGGTTTCCCCCCGATTTACATAACGCAGCACGCAAGACGCGATAAAAAGAGTGGCGGTTCCGCTGACCGAAGGATCCCAGATGGTGATCTCTCCCTTCCATTGGGGATCCGCTAAATTTTCCCAGGTTTTCGGCAAATCCTGAGGCTGCAAAGTCTTTTTTGAATAGGCCAGGCCCAACGAAGCGAACCCGAAGGTGACCCACTTCCAATTTTGATCTCGAAGCAAAAACTTACCGTCCCGAACAGGCATGTTTTCCCACTCTTTGGGGGTGTAGCTTTCAAAAAGATCTTCTTTGGCTCCCACAACTCCGGGAACCGTCCCGCTGGCCCCCATAAAAACATCGGCAATGGGGTAGGCCTTCTCCGCGCGCATACGAGACATGAGCCAAGAGGTTCCTTCCATTACTTCCTCGACCTCAATACCGTGGGTTTTTTCAAAAAGGTTCGTCAATTGCAAGGTCAGGCTTTCCGGAGTATCGGTATAAAGCACCAGCTTTTTCTTATTCTCTTTAGACCTGCAACCAAAAAGCGCAAAGCACAGAAAAAAAACAAGAAAATTTTTTTTGCTGATCACTGGTTACTGATTACTAATTTTGACGGATCCAAAAACTCAAGAACAAGATCGCGCAATGTTGCCAAAAGAGCCAAGCGATTCTTGCGCAACGCCTCATCCTCGCAAAGCACCATCACGTCTTTAAAAAACCCTTCCAGAGGAGGGGCCACCTGAGCAATCGAGGCAAAAACGTCGGGATAAGAAATTGCTGATCCGTTTGTTTTAGACTTGGATTGCAATTTTTGAATCTCCTGCCAAAGCAGCCGCTCTGATCCCTCTTGAAGAAGGCTCTCTTCAACTTGATTGCCAAGCGCGCCGGGACCCTGCTTTTCTACTTGCCGCAAAATATTGGAAGTTCTTTTAAAAGTGGCGGCTAAAGCGGCAAGCGTCTCTAAATGTTTCGCCTCCAACTCTTTGAAGGCATCGGCGCAAAGCCTAATTTCCGTGATCGGAAAATCTTTGAAGCGCGCGCCGGATAAAAGAGAATCCACGCGATCCGGTCCAAATCCGTTACCCACAAGCTTAACGGCCACGCGCCCTTCTAAATATTCCAAAAGATCGGGCCTGGGACCCTTAAATTTTTGCGGCAAAGTTTCTTGAGCCAAATCCACGCATTGCTTTAAAGAAACGACGATTCCTCGCTCCCACAAAAGTTCAATCAAACCATCGGCAACCCTCTTTAACCCCAACGGGTCTTCCTTAGCGGAAGGTTTATTGCCAATAGCGAACTGGGCAACCAACGTGTCCAAGCAAACGGCCAACATAGCGACTATGGCGGCTTTGCCCATGGTTTTGAAACTTCCATCCTGCAAATCTTTTAAAATCTCCCGCGTTTCATTGGTTTCAGGAGAATGTAGAGCGTAGTAATAACCTACGCGACCCGCTAAATCAGGATACTCCCCTACTAGCGTTGTGGCTGTATCGGCATAATAAAGTTGTATCGCCCGATCCAGGGCCGCGCGATGCTCCACGTCCAAAGCAGGGCGCGCGATCAGCGCCGCGGCCAAAAGGCGCATACGCTGGGCTTTATCCCAGACACTACCCAGTTCTTTGGACCAAACAATACCCTTAAGCGCCTCCACATATGCCGATAAAGGTTTTTTTTGATCTTGATCCCAGAAAAACTTAGCGTCGAAGAGTTTCGCGTTGACCACCACTTCATATCCATGTCTGATATTTTTTAAGGCTGATTTATTGCCCGGTCTATCTATAGCGCATAAAAACTTGGGGCAAAATTTACCGGATTTCACTTCTTCCACACCCAAAACTTTAATTTTTTCCAAAATTGCCAAAATCACATCCTTAGGCAAAACGAGAAATTCAGGATTAAAATCGCCGAGCATAGGCTCTGGCCGCTCGACCAGCCGCAACATCTCATCTTCTAAGCTATCCTTAGTCTGATCGCGACTCTCTATATAAACAGCTTTTAAATTAGGTTCTATCCCGGCAAGCTCTTTATTAAAATCGGCTTTTCTTTCCCGGTGATCTAAAAACAAACCCTGAGATTGCAACTTTTTACGATAATCTCCGGCGTGGCTTATTTTTATTTTCTCCTCGCCTATTTTGGTCACCTCTGACACCGACACCCCTTCAAAAATATTCCAATCTTTGAGAATCTTGTTGTCCCACAAAACCAAAATGGACCGAATGGGCCTGGCAAAACGCCTCGGCGTTTCATCCCAGCGCATGGTTTTAGGAAACGGCGTTGACAAAATCAGTTTGGGAAATTCTGTCTTTAAAATTTCAATCACCGGCCGGGCCGGGACAACTTTCCGGTAACCGATGTATTTTCCTTTCTCCGTGGTTTCCGGATATAAATCCTCGGGCCGAAGTCCCTTTGCCTTGGCAAAGGCTAAAGCCTGTGGGAGATAGTTGCCCGCCGCGTCTTTGATCTCTCCCCGTGGGCCCAGCTCTTCGGTCTTAATTTCTAAGGTTTTGTTTTCCAATTCGACATAAAAAACAATTCGGCAAGGAGTAACCCAAACGGCCAACGAAGTGGCTTGATAAACTGTGTTGACTTTCTTGAGCAATTGCTCAAAGGCACCTTGAAGATATTCTTGGGTCTTGGCCAAAAAGCGAGCGGGAATATCTTCAACCCGAAGCTCCAACAAAAAAGAGCGCGTTGGGCCGGCGAGATTCTGCTTTTTCTTCATACTGAACTCTGAACCCTGTCAGCTAAACTCTGCATTTTCTCCAGATAGGCTTTTGCCACTCTTTTGGCGCCCTCGCGTGTTCTGGCAATCAATCGGTTGCGTTCCTCAACGGTAATGGCTCCTCGCGCTTCCAAATTGTTAAAGATTTGCGAGCAACGCATAACCTCTTCGTGGGCGGGCAAAACCAATCCCTGGTCCACCAGCCTTCCCACCTCTTTGAAAGACTGCTCGAAAGCCCTGAACCCCTCAACCGCGTCAAAATGCTCAAAATGGTACTTCGAGAACTCTTTTTCGAAATCTTTGTGAAAAATATCACCGTATTTCAAATGATTATCCCACTGGATATCAAAAATATTGTCCACGCCCTGAAGGTACATCGCAATGCGCTCTAAGCCGTAGGTAATTTCAACGGGAATTAAGGGCAACTCAACACCGGCAAAGTTCTGAAAGTAGGTAAATTGCGTAATTTCTAAGCCGTCCAGCCAAACCTCCCAACCCACCCCTGTCGCCCCCAAAGTCGGACTTTCCCAATCGTCTTCTAAATAACGCAACTCATGATTTTCTATTTTAATTCCGATAGAACTCAGAGATTGCCGGTAAAGATCACGAATATTCTTCGGCGCGGGTTTCATAAAAACCTGGTATTGGTAGTAGCGGCCCAAACGATTTGGGGAATCCCCGTAACGGGCGTCTCCGGGCCGGCGACAAGGCTCGAGGTAAGCTGTGTTTCTCGGGGTTTTATCTAAAGACCAGAAAAAGGTATAGGGAGAAAAGGTGGCCGCGCCCTTGGGCATGTCCCAGCCAAAAAGAGCGCTACAGCCGTTTTTAGCCCAAAACGCCTCCAAAGCGCGCGCCATTTCCACAAAAAATAGAACCTTCCGCTTCTTTGCCATTAAACCCCTGCTATTATCAACTTTTCAACGTAGTCATTAACTACATATTCCAGCTTTTGTAAATCGTTAAATTCCAAATCTTGCCCCTGAAACTCCGACTCATTCTCCAGGTTTTCACAATGCCCAAGCATCTTATCATCTAAAATAGTTCTTGCCGCGTCACTAGCGCTAAAGCGCCAGCCGGAAAGATCCAGCACCTTAAGCTTATACGCCAACAGCGGAAATCCCCCGAACGGGGTTCTGCCAACGGAATCCGGGCAACGCGTTAACTGATTCATGGTTTCAATTAAAAGTAAAAACTTTTCCTTCGCTTTCGGGTCGAAGGGGGTCAAAAATAATTCGCTAAATCTAAGTATAGATAAAGCGCATTTAAGTTTTCCGTATGAAGTCCGCAGAGATTCGAAGCTGCCCAGTATGCGCCCCGTGAGTAACGTCGGAATCCTGTTTTGGTTTGGCTTGCCGTAGCAATGAAGTTCGGCGTGAATAGCTGGTTCCTTAAAGGGCTTTAATTTTGATCTCGCGCGGCGAACCCCCGGCATTTTAAGGGTTAATAGTCCGTATTGAGGGGAGCACAAAATAACATACGCGTCAAATTCCCCCCTGGCGCCGGAACGCAAAACAACCGCCTCCGCGCTAAAGTACTGATGCGCCGCCGAAATCCCTTTCGCCCGCCTCCTCGTTTTAGCAACCATCCAACCCCCAGAGCTTGTGGCTGGGGCCTTTTGCGGGCCTCCGCAGGCCCGACTGGGCATACACGGGCCGTCCCACGCCTCTGTGCAACATAGATGGGACGGTGCCTTCGATTTTCAATAGAGGATGGCACCGAGGACAGAGGCGTCGCACAGATGACGCCGTACCGCAAAAGGCCCCAGCCACAAGCTCCCTAAGCGAACTCATCGCGAATATCCCCCACAATACTCTTTAACACATCCTCCAAAAACAACACTCCTTCAATTTTGCCAACTTTAGAGCGCACGGCGGCGATATGAACCGCTTCTCTACGAGCTAAATTCAAAAAATTACCCACGCTCAAATTTGCCTCAACAATGGGACAGGGCCTGAGAATATCCTGCAAATTAACCAAGCCTGAAGTTGGGAAGGTAAACAGCAGGTCTTTCACATAGAGCACGCCAATGGTATTTTCCAGGCGCCCATCTTTGGTAACGGGAATTCTCGAATAGGGCTTATCGACAATTTTCCGCGCCAGATTACTTAAATCGCCTTCCGCGAGATTTAGGCAAAAAACATTTTCGCCCGTGCGCATCAAATCTCGAACTTTTTTGGAGGAAAATTCAAGCAATCCCTCGAGCACCAGACGGGATTTAGGCCGAATACCCTCGGTTAGCTCTAAATCCCGGATCAAAAGTTTCAATTCCCCCTCTTGGAATGGAAACGAAAACGCCTCCGCGCTTAAGCGGCGCATTCCTTGCTCCAGAAACCTAGCGACAGGACCAACCCAAAAATACATAACGCGAAATATCCCGTAAAAAGGCAACAGTAAAAAGAGCAGCGTTTTCGCCGGAAACCGCCGGGCAAGCACTTTGGGAAATAATTCCCCGACAAGAAACAGCGCCAAACCTACCAGCAAGGGAATAAAAAACCAAGAACCGGCTAGACGCATAGAAAAAACGCACCACACCATAGAAAAAAATGTGTTTAGAATTAGAATGGTCATCAAAATCGCCGTAGGATGTTTATGCCAAGCGGTTAAAGCGCCGCTAAATAGCAAGCTAATCTTAGGCAAGCGAACCTTTAGAGCTTTAAGCAACTTTTTTTCTTCGCTAAAACTTAAGGAAAGGATGGCTGTCTCAAGCGCGCTGGTGCCGGCAAACCCGACGAGAGCGCAAACGGCAACAAGAGCCGCCACAACATCCATTAGCGAATTCTCCTAATGCCCTTTTTCTTACGCGTCTCAAATTCATCCGAAATTTCCCCCGTAACTTCCTCGAGCAAATCCTCAATAGTGATAATGCCGACCCACTGTTTTTGACCGCCCTGCTTCTCATTTTGAATAGCGGAAGCTGGACTCTCCAGCGCTAAAGCGCGGGTGCCCTGCGCCTCTAAATAAACCCCTGCTATGGGATTTCCGGAAACAAGCTTAGGCAAAACCTCGCTCAAAAGCTGATCTTGGTTAACCAAAGCAATGGGACGCCTCAAGGCCAAAACACCGGGAACTACTTTGAGCGCCTTGGGGTCTTTAAGAATTTGGCGAGCGAGGTCCTTGGCGTGGATATAGCCCGTGGGAATACCGCTTGTGGTCAATACCGTTCGCGTGTGACCATCGGTCATCAAAGAAAATAAAGCTTTATCTAAATTAACCCCGGGGGCAAGGGAGGGGTCCAGTTCCTTTTCCTCCAAGGCCGAAACGTGCGACTTCAGCGTCATAACATCAATAACCCTAAGTTCTTCCAAACGTAAAAAGTTTTTCATCATTTCCAAGGATTCCAGCGCGCGCGCGTCGCCCGCTTGAGTAGATTCCAAAATCTCGCGAATCTCCACCAGTGAAAGGGTCACGCTTTTGCCCAAAGCTCCGATCTCCTTGGGATTACCGCCGCTTAACTTTCTTACAAAGTAAAAAAAGGAATGCAAAAACGGGTACAGGGGTAAAACCACCACATACAAAACGCGCAAAATCACAGCCGACAGCCACCCCTGCGACACTCGGCGAGCTAAAATCTTTGGAACCAAATTTAACGCCAATAAAGCAAAAGGGGCGCCGACTAGAAGCACTAACCATTCGCTTTTTTGAGGTGACGAAACGAAAAGACTGAAAATTCCCACCAAGGCCCACACGTAAAAAGCCTCAGCAACATTGCCGGCTAACAAAAGCAGGGTGAGATACTCCTCGGGGTGATGGATCCATCGAGTTACGGCTTCCCACCACGGCTTACCTACTAGAACTTTAAGACTCTTGAGTCTGGCCGTGGAGAGGCTCGTAATGGAAGCCTCCGCGAAATGAACGATGGCGAGGGAAAAACTGGCCCCCAACCATACTAGAAAGAACACTAATTTATTTTAGCCGATATTGGTTGTCAAGGACGGCAATTCAGAGGAGAGTCGGAACACCCTCTAAATTGATAAAATACTCTCTACGAATACAAAAAAGTTCCCCTCTTGTCGCTTGCCTTTTTATTGGTAATTAAATAAATATTATGACGACAACGCATTCTATTTTAGACACATTAAATAAAGCCCAGAAAGAAGCGGTGACCTACACCGGCAAACACCTCTTAGTTTTAGCCGGTCCCGGCACGGGAAAAACCAGAGTCATCACGCATCGCATCGCCCATCTTATTTGTGAGGTGGGGATTGATCCTGAATCTATTCTTGCCATCACATTTACCAACCGCGCCGCCGGTGAGATGAAAAACCGCGTGATTAACCTCTTAAGCGGGACCACTAGCGCCAAGCCCTGGATGGGCACTTTCCACGGTTTTTCTCATTGGCTCCTAAGACGATACTGGAAAGACGCGAATCTTCCTAAAGATTTTGTGATTTACGACCGAGACGACCAAAAATCATTAATCCGAGAAATTCTCAATAAACTTGATTTGCCCACCAGCCGCGCCGGCGTTTATCTGGACGTTATTCAGAAACTCAAGGATGATTTTATGGACGCCAAGTCCTACGCCATCCACGCCCAGGTCTCAACTGATCCCTACCGCGCCTCTATCGGTCAAGTCTACTTAGCCTACCAAGAAGGCTTGCGCGCGAAAGCGGCTGTCGATTTCGGGGACTTGCTCTTAGAAGCCACGACCCTGCTTCGCGACAACCCGCCGATTTGCGCGGCCCTGCAACGGGAGTTTGGCTACGTCTTTGTTGACGAATATCAAGACGTCAACTACGCTCAATACATTTTAATTAAGCACCTTATGGGCGAGGCGACTAATCTCACGGTGGTGAGCGACGTCGATCAAAGCATCTACGTTTGGCGCAACGCCCAGCCTCGCTACACCCTAGAATTTGACAAAGATTTTAAAGATACCCGCACGATTGTCCTTTCGGAAAACTACAGAAGCACGCCTGAAATTATTGCCGCGGCCGTGCGCTTAATTGAAAAGAACGAACAGCGCAAACCTAAAGATCTAGTCACCACGCGAAGCTCGGGCGCTCCTCCTACCACTCTCGTTAACGAAGATGATAAAGAAGAAGCCAAAAATATATCCCAAAAAATAAAGGGGCTCCTAGAAAACAAGACGGAGCCCCGCGACATCGCTATTTTTTATCGCACCAACGCGCAAAGCAGAAATTTTGAAATAGAACTAAAAAATAGCGCGATCCCTTACCGCTTAGTCGGAGCCCTAGGCTTTTATGCCAGACGCGAAATCAAAGATACGCTGGCTTTTGCCAGAATTCTGGCTAACCCAAAAGACGAAGTCAGCCTCTGGCGCGTCCTGACAAATTTTTCCTCGTTTTCTCTGACTCCCGAAACCTTGAAAAAAGTAAAAAAAACCATGGAGGAAAAGGGCTTAGATAGCTGGCAAGCAATTGACTTTGCCGGTAAGACAAGCGAGCTCGTTTCGAGACGTGCCGCGCAAAAACTCGCGCGCTTGCTCGAGGTCTACGCCTCCCTATCCCAAAAACTAAGTCCCCCCGCCTCACTCGACTCGATCCTAGAAGCCATCGCG
>Ga0209515_10007927_pt1 | contig 12606 bp, 12 predicted proteins | sample Subgroupgradi54m_FD_187454 | JGI IMG/M metagenome (GOLD analysis project Ga0209515, IMG submission 187454) | Subsurface groundwater microbial communities from S. Glens Falls, New York, USA - GMW60B uncontaminated upgradient, 5.4 m (SPAdes)... ... | reverse complement strand
CTTGTCCGAGGAGCTACAACCGGGCGGGCGAGCCCAGCCCGGCGTGTAGGCGAGGGTGCCGAGCACCTGCATGCCCCGGGCCCGCGCCGCGAGCACCATTCGGTCGATCTGGCCCCACCAGAAGCTCGCCGGCCCGCCCGACTGGACCGACGGCCAGTCGACATCGAACCTCACCCACTTGGCGCCCGTCGCCGCCATCGCGTCGAAGTCACGACCCAGATCCGAATCCGACTCCCACCGCAACGGCGCGCCGGCCGCAAAACCGGCCCGCAGGCCCCACGGCGAGCTCGTCGCGCCGGCCCGGCCGCCCAGGCGGGCCGGGCTCCCGGGCGTCACTAGCGCGCCCACGACGACACCCACGACGAGCACCGTCGATGCGATGACGCGCTTCCGCCCGAACCGCTGCATCCGAGACCCTCCCTGGCCTCTCGTTCACCGGCCCCTCGTTCACCGTCGGTACCTTTTCGGCGATTCGGGCAGAGAACTTGAGCAGGGAGGCGGGTCCCGGGCTCCTCGGGGGACTAGGGGTCGTTCGCCGACGGGCCCGGCGCGTGCCGGGCGCGGAAGCGGGTGTGGGCCTCGGCGAGCACACCGAGCAGACCGTCGGTCGTGGCACGGGCGTCGAAGCGCTCGAGCACGCGGGCATGGGCCGCCGCGCCCATCCGGGCCCGGCACTCGGGGTCGCCGAGCAGGCGGTCGATCGCGGCCGCGAGCGCGTCGTCGTCGTGCTCGACGAGGTATCCCGTCTCGCCGTCGACCACCATCTCGGGGAGCGAGCCGACCCGCGTCGTCACCACGGGCACGCCCGCCCGCATCGCCTCGAGCACGGAGTACGGCGAGTTGTCCATCTCGCTCGGGAAGGCGAAGACCGCGGTCTGCGCGAGGAGATCGCCGAGCCGGGGGTCACCGGGCTGGAAGTCGCCGAAGACACGCACGCCGGGCTCGGGGCTCACGGGATCGCGCGTGACCAGGTTGAGGGTGCACTTGCCCCGGAGCCGGCGACGGAACGTGCGCACGAGCCGCCAGCCACCCTTGCGGTCCATCGTGGTGCCCACGAACGTCACCTGGGGCAGACCGGGGGACGGTCCCCGGGGCGGGAGGTCGTGGATGGTGACACCGAACGGGATCACGCGGATCTTGTCGTCGGATAGCCCGTAGACGCTGCGCAATGATGACGCGACCCACTCCGACTGCGCGACCACGAACATGGCCGCGTCGTAGACGTTCTGCTCGGTCCGGCGCGAGAGCCGTACCCGCGACGCGGTCCATGGGGTGGGGTGACGATACGAGAGGTGGTATGCGCCCTGGGTCGTCGTCCCGTCGGTCGACACGACCGCCGGGTAGCGGCGCATGACCTCGGCGCTGAGCAGCGCTGCGTTCTGGGTGTAGAAGTGGAGCACGTCGAAGGGCTCGGACCAGCGCACGAGCCGGTTGCGCACGTAGAGGCTCTGCGCGAGCTGAAAGCGCAGGGGCTGGAGGTCGAGGTCGTGGCGGGCCAAGCCCGGCACCGATACGGCAGCGAGCCGTCTCACGAGACCGGGCCGGGGCACGTCGAGGAACTGGGCCCGGACCTCGGGGTGCGCGCGCAGCGCCTCGCGCATGTACATGTGCATGGCGGCGTGGCCGCCGATGTTCTCGTTGACGAACAGCACCCGCGACGGCGCGGGGTGCACGCCGATCATGGGCTCTGCTCGACGCGCGACAGTGGCCATGATGCGCGCGCGAGAGAGACGCGGCGGAAGGTGTGGCTCTCGTACGGGCCGCGCGAGAGCGGTGCCGGCGTCAGACGGACACGCGGCGGCGACGCGACTGCATCACGAGCAGGCCGCCGACCGCGGCGGCACCGCCACCGATCGCCGCGAGGCCGGCGACGTCACCACCGGTGAACGGCAGGCTGCCCTTCGACACCTGCACGCCCTTCACCTCGGTCCCGCCCGGGTCGAACCGATGGTTGGAGGGCGGGGTGCCGCCGTTGGGATAGTCGGCCGCGAAGGCCGCCGCGCCGGGCGCGAGCACGCCGAGGACGATGCCGCTGGCCGCGGCGACGCGCAGCAGGCGAGTGGAGAGCGTCGATCCCTGCTTCACAGCCAGCCTCCCGGCGAGATTGCCGCTACTGACCACCGAGTGTAGCGAGGAATTCACCGGGTTGACAAGGGGCCCCGGGCACATTTCGGCGGTTTGGCAGCCGATCCGCGCCGGAAATGGGCCACACGGCCCATGCCGTCGAGCGTCAGCGTGGTGCCCGCCAGAGAGCACGACCACTCAGCGAGGTTGCTCGTACGCCCGGCGGAGCACCTCGAGGAGGCGGGCGGTGGTGACCCTCGCGTCGAAGCGCTCGAGGACCCGGGCCCGGGCCGCGACGCCCATGCGTCGGCGTCGCTCCTCGTCGTCGAGGAGCGACGAGATGGCGGTCTCGAGCTGGTCGTCGTCACCGGGGTCGACGAGAAGGCCGGTCACGCCGTCGTCGACGATCTCGGAGAGCGCGTTGACCCGGGCCGCCACCACCGGCACCGCTCGGGCCATCGCCTCGACCACGGCGTTGCCGAACGTGTCGATCTCGCTCGGGAACGCGAACACGGCCGTGCGGGCCAGGAGCTCGTCGAGGCGAGGATCGCCGGGCTGCAGGTCGCCGACCACACACACGCCGGGCTCGGGGTCGACCCGCTCGTGGGTGACGATGTTGAGGACGCACCGGCCCCGCAGCGCGCGGCGGAACACCCGGAGGACGCGCCAGCCCCCCTTGCGCGCCATCGTCGCCCCCACGAAGGTGACCTCGGGAAGGCCGATCTGCTCCCGACGGTCGGGCAGCGAGCGGGGCACCATCACGCCGAAGGGGATGACGCTGAGGCGATCGTCGGGCACGCCGTAGTCAGCGCGGAGCGACGCCGCGGTCCACTCCGACTTCGCGATCACGTGCGTGGCCGCCCCGTAGACGCGATCCTCCCAGTGCCGTTGGAGCTTCACGCGGGGGGCGGTGCCGCGGCCCACCGGCCGGTAGGGCAGGATTGCCGCACCCTGTACGCCGGTCGCGTCGGTGGAGACGACGCTCGGATGATCACGCACGACGGACGCGCTGAGCAACGCCGCCTGCTGCGTGTAGACGTGTAGCACGTCGAAGGGCGCTGTCCGGGCAAGGCGCCGGCGTACGAGCAGGCTCTGCGCGAGCACGACCCGCAATGGCTGGAGGTCGAGGTCGTAGCGGGCCAGGATCGGTAGTGGCACCGCGACGATCCGCCGCACCAGTCCGGCTCGCGGCACGTCGAGGAAGCGCGGCACCACATCGGCGCGACCCGACAGCTCATCGCGGATCGCCATGTGCATGGTCGCATGGCCGCCGACGTTCTCGTTGACAAAGAGGACCCGCAAGGGGTCGCCGGCGCGCGCCGTCACCAGCGCACCGTCCGGGCGGAGTCGTCGGTCCACCGATCCGCGCGGAATTGCCACTGCACACTCGGTACGCGGGCCGACGGCTCGATGCGCAGCTCGCGTACGACCAGTGGAAGCTTGAAATGCACGAGCACCTCACGGCGCTGCCCGCGAGCGAGCCGGATGTCGGTCGCGACCACTCGGGCGGAGCCGTCGGGGCCGACCGCGACGAGCGGCGCGCCCTGATCGATGTGCACGTTGCGTGCGGGCCCGGGCACGTCGACCGACACGATCCCCTTGTATTCGCCCTCCTGAAGCCCGGTGCCGGGGAACGCCCCGCCCACGAGGAGCGGGATGTCGGGCGGCGCGACGTTGGCGACGTCGAGACGGAGCGTCACGTCGCGGTCGGCCGCGCCGGCCGTGATCTCGACGCGGCCGTCGAGGGTGACGAACTGGTCGAGCTTGTTGCCCGACCGGCTGAGCACCGCGACCAACGCGGAGTCGGATCTCAGCTCGCCCGAGATGCCCGCTGCCTTCCACGCGCGCTGCTGCTCGGGCCGGCTCGACCACGCCAGCACGTGGCGACCCTCGCCCGCGATCCGGAGCTGGTCGACGAGAGTCCCCGCGTCCCAGCCCCGCTGCTCGAGGCCGTCGACGGTCGCCCGTGCGATCTTGCTGAGCCGCTCACGTCGGGCCGCTTCCACGGGGTCCTCGTTCGTGATCCCGACGTACTGGTTGTAGAGGAGCTCGCCCACGACGTTGTGCTCGTCGATCTGCTGGCCGTCGACGGTGACCGGGCCCTCGGCGGCGAGGAGCGAGCGCAGCGCGATGGGGTCGATGGCAATGGCGCCGTCGACGTCGGTGCCGCTCCGTGCCTTCCACATGCGGGTGGCGAGCTCGGCGTTGGCGTCGAAGCGCGGCGACATCATGAGGTTCCGCCATTCCTGGTTCGGGTCGACCCATCCCCAGCGGGCAGCGAGGTCGCCGGAGAGCGGCACTGCCCCCGCCGGCAGGGTGATCTCACCGGTGGGCACCATGTCGCCGAGCGAGAGGTGGCCGTTCTCGAGCGTGAGCACGCCGACGCTCAGCAGCATGCCGGAGCCGGCCCGCATCTCGCCGTTGTTGGCCGCCAAGACGAGATAGTGCGACGGACCGCGCAGCATCTCACCGACCCCCGCAGTCGCGCTGCTGACGTCATCGAGCGCGCCGCGCAGCCGCGTGAGCTCCGACGCGAACCGGTCGCGGGCGTGGGCCAGCGGACCGACGAGCGCGCGGCCGGGGCCGAGGTCGACCGAACGGAGGTCGCGGCGCGAGCGATCGGCGATCACGCCCACGTGCTGGACCAGGGTCACTCGGGCCTGGCCGGCTGGTGGCTTCTGGTCCAGCTCGCGGCGCGAGTCGCGCATCACATGCGTACCCACGCTCATGACGTGTGCGGCCGAGCCCGTAAGCGCGTCGATCGACCGGACCTGCCGGCCGACGAAGGGCAACACCTCGAACGGGGTGATGAGCGGCGAGCCGGCCTCGGAGTGTGCCCGGTCGAACTCACGTTGCGCGGCCTCGAGCCGCCCGAGGCCCTTGCCCCGGATGAGCTCCGTCGGCGTGAGGCTCTCGCGCGCGGCGCGGAGCTTCTCGAGCCCGGCGTTGGCGTGGTGGCGGGCCTGGACGAGCAGGACCGCGACCATCCCCACCCACGCCAGCCCGACGATCACGACGACGAGAAGGACCCACCGGCGAGTCCGTCGCCGCGCGCGGCGAGAGTGGTCGGCAGTCACGAGGGCACAGCGTACGCGGCGCGCGCGAGCCGGCCGCGAAGCCGGCCCGGCCCAGTGGGCCGATCGACGCGTCTCGTCGCCGCGCCCATCTAGTCTCCGGCCGTGAGCACACCGGAGCCCGAGCCGCTCCCGAAGGTCACGCTCGCCCATCTCCGGCGGGCCGACACGATGTGTCGGCTCCGGCTCGCGCACGAGCACCGGGACCACCGCGGCAACTGGTCCGCGAACGCACGCTGGCGGGTCTCCAACCAGCTCCTCGAAGATGCACGCCTCACCCACACCGACCTCCGGGCTCCCGAGCTCGCGCACTTCAGCCCGGGCGCCGAGCTGTCGGAGGAGGAACGCCACGTCTACACGACCGCGGCCCGTTGGTACGTCGCGCTCTTCGCCGATCGACCGGCGCGTGCCGTCGACGTCGACCGCTGGGAGACCGCGATCGAGGAGCTGGGCGTGCGTCTCGTCGGCGGCGTCGGCCTCCCCGTCGAAGGTCCGGACGGCGAGCGCGAGGTGCGGCTGCTGCGGCTCGGCGCCGCTCCCCTCCCATCCGATCTGCTCGACGCGCCCGAGGTGCGGTTCGCGCTGCTCCGGCTGGCCGGCTGGGCCCGCGTTCCTCGACTGCGGGTGAGCGCGGCCGACCTCGTGCTCGGCCGGTGCCAGGAGCAGGAGATCGATCCCGGTCGCGCGCTGCCCGAGCTCACGAGCTGGCTGGCCGACCGATTGGCCACCATCCGCGAGAGAATCGCCGAGCCCGTCCCGCGCGCCGGTCTCGACTGCGCGAGCTGCGCGTTCGTCGCGCCCTGCCGCGCGCACCGGAGCCCGTGATGGCCGACCGCCTGATCGGGGAGATCGTGCCGATCACGGCGAGCGCGCTCGAGACGTGGCAACGGTGCCGTCGTGAGTACCGCAGCAAGCACCTGCTCGGCGTCGCGCCCAGCGACGACGGGCCGTCCCCCGACTTCGGCAACGTCGTCCACGGGCTGCTCCGGCTCGTGCACGAGTCGGGCTCGTGCCGCGACTCCGTCCACGTGAGTGAGGTGCTCGCCGCACACGGCGTGGAAGGTCCCGGGCCGGTGCTCGCGTGCATCGAACGCCACGCCGTCCGCTGTCCGTCTCCCGCGGAATCGGAGGCGCACGAGGTCGAGCTGGCCCGCTTCCACCGCCAGCCCGCACCGATGTTCATGGCGACCGGCCGCATCGATGCCGTATGGATCCACGACGGCTTGCTCGACGCGCGCGACTACAAGACGGGCCGGCTCCACCACGAGCATCTCGCGGAGGACCCGCGGGCGAGGTTCCAGGCCTGGCTGCTGGGGCACCAGGCCGTCCGGCGCGGGCTGCGGCTGCGGCTGCGCTACGAGTACCTCTCACCCGAGGTCGACGACGATCCCGAGCCGTTCGAGCCCGACGACGACGACCTCGAGCTCATCGAACGCGAGCTGCACGCGCGGGTGACAGAGATCGCGTCGGAGCGCGAGTTCGTCGGCGTCGCCGACGCGGTCGTCTGCCGGTGGTGCCGTTACCGGTCGATCTGCCCCGACAGCGTCGCGCCCTCCGAGCCCACGTGGCCAACGCCACCCGAGGACGGCGACGCCGACGAGCTCGGCTAGGCGCGCTGGCCGCCCGGCTCCGCCCGGAGTGCCGATAGAGTCGCCCGACCGTGGTCGATCCGCGCACACCCGTGATCGTCGGCGTGGGCCAGGCTTCGCAACGCCCGACCGACCCGACCGACGCCGTCGAGCCGATCGACCTCCTCGCCGTCGCGGCGCGGGAGGCCGAAGGCGACGCGAGTGCGCGCGCGTCTCTGCTCGCCCGGCTCGACACCGTGGCCGTGGCCAGCATGATCTCGTGGCGCTACCCAGACCCCGGCGCACTGTTGGCGCGGCGCGTCGACGCGACGCCCAGGGCCACCGTCACCACCACGGTCGGGGGCAACTCGCCCCAGATGCTGGTCAACGAGCTCGCTCCCGCGATCGCGCGCGGTGACGCCGACGTCGTGCTCATCGGCGGGGCCGAGTGCGTGTACACGCGCTGGCGGGCGCGGCGCGAGCCCAGAGCCTGGCTCGAGTGGACGAAAGCCGACGATCCGCCCTGCCCCAGCGTGCTCGGCGACGACCGGCCGGGCAGCAGTGCGTACGAGATGACGCACATGGCGCTCGCGCCCACCCAGGTGTACCCGTTGTTCGAGACCGCGCTGCGAGCCGTCGCGGGCCACGGCATCGAGGAGCACCAGGCCCACGTCGCCGAGCTCTGGGCGGGCTTCGCCGCCGTCGCGGCCCACAACCCCCACGCCTGGTCGCGAGTCGCGTACACCGCCGACGAGATCCGCACGCCCTCGGCCGACAACCGCGTCGTCGCGTTTCCGTACCCCAAGCGCATGTGCGCCAACATCGACGTCGACCAGGCCGCGGCCGTGCTGCTGTGCTCGTACGAGACAGCCACGGCCGCGGGCGTCCCGGAGGATCGACTCGTGTTCCCCCTCGCCGGCGCGGGCGCGCACGATCACTACTTCTTCACCGAGCGGTGGTCGCTGGCGGAGTCACCCGCCACCGCGGAGGTCGGGCGCGCGGTGCTGGGCGCGGCCGGGATCGGCATCGACGACGTCGCCCGCTTCGACCTCTACTCCTGCTTCCCGTCGGCCGTGCAGATGGCGATGGGGGCGCTCGGCCTCGCCGGCCCGGCCCGGGGTGACGAGCGCCCTCTCACCGTCACTGGCGGGCTCGCCTTCGCCGGAGGCCCGGGCAACAACTATCCCTCGCACGCGATCGCGGCGATGGTGCACGCGTGCCGGGCCGATCCGGGGTCGATCGGCCTCGTGACCGCGCTCGGCTGGTACGTCACCAAGCACTCGGCCGGCCTCTACTCGACCACGCCCTCGGATCACGGCTTCACCCGGGTCGACAAGACGATGACGCAGGCCGCGGTCGACGCGCTCCCGTCGCGGGAGCCGGCCGGCGCGTACCGGGGCGCCGCGGAGGTCGAGGCGACCGCGGTGATCTTCGACCGCGACGGCTCGCCCAACGTCGCGATCGTGGCCGCGCTCACCGCCGAGGGCCGCCGCGCCCTCGCCGTGTGCCACGAGGCGGACACGATGCGGGCCATGACCACCGAGCCATGGGAGGGCCGAACCGTCACGCTCGCCACCGACGGGATCACCAACACGCTCGACGCCTGAACGCGCCGCGCCGCGCGTCGGGTCAGCCGCGCGTCCGCTTCCACCCGTCGTAGTAGGTGATCTCCTCCACCGGGCGGCGCGACGCGGGCTTGAAGTCGTCGCCAAGGTAGTAGGCGACGGGAAGCAGCCCGACCTGCACGACGCCCTCGGGGATGTCGAGCAGCCTGGCGGCTTCGCCCTCGTAGGGGAGGTGGAGCGTCGTGAGCACCGAGCCCAGGCCCCGGCTGCGGAGCGCGAGCTGGAAGCTCCACACGGCGGGGTAGATCGACCCGTACAGGCCCGCCATCGGGAAGGTACCGTCGCCGCCGAGGTTGCGGGCGAGCACGCACGGGATCACGTGCACCGGCACCTCCTGGAGATGCTCGGCGAGGTACATCGCGGACTCGGCCACCCGTCGCTGCTGATCGGCCTTCGCGGGATCGCCGACCTCAGCCGCAGCGACGGTGTTCGCGGCAAGATAGGGCCCCCAGCCCTTGCGGTAGGTGTCGGCCAGCGCGGCCCGCTTGGCCGGGTCGGTCACCACGATCCACCGCCAGCCCTGCGAGTTGCCGCCGGTGGGCGCCTGGATCGCGAGCCGCAGGCACTCCTCGATCACCTCCAGTGGGACGGCCCGGGCGAGGTCGAGGCGCTTGCGCACGGCGCGCGTCGTGGTGAGGAGGTGATCGACGACGGCATGGTCGAGCTGCATGAGGATTCCCCGGTAGGGTGCTTTCGGGAGACGTGACGGTGGGCAACGCTACGACAACCGACGAGGAGCCGCGCGCCGGCGCGGCAGCCGGCGACGCAAGGACGATGCTCGTCACCGGAGGGACCGGAGTCCTCGGCAACGCGCTCGTGCCGCGCCTCGTCAAGGCCGGCCACTGGGTACGGGTGCTCACGCGGCAAGACCGCCCGCAGCTGCCGGTCGGTGTCACGGCGGTGCGCGGCGACCTGTTGACCGGCGATGGGCTCGCCGAGGGCCTCGCCGACGCGGAGGTCGTCGTCCACGCCGCGACGAGCGCGTTCCGCAAGGTCCGCCGCACGGAGGTCGAGGGCACCGAGCGCCTCGTCGAGGAGGCCAGCACGGCCGGCCGTCGCCCTCACCTGCTCTACGTCTCGATCGTCGGCGTGGACCGCAACCCGCTCCCGTACTACAAGGCGAAGTGGGCCACCGAGCGCGTCGTCGAGTCGTCGGGGCTGCCGTGGACCATCCAGCGCGCGACCCAGTTCCACGATCTGCTGTTCGGCGCCTGCCGCGCTCTCACGCGGCTCCCGGTCGTCACGGTTGGCCGCGGCTTCTCCTTCCAGCCGATCGATGCCGGCGAGGTGGCCGACCATCTCGTGCGCCTGGCCGGAGGGCCGCCGGTCGGCCGCGCCCCCGACCTGGGCGGCCCCGAGGTGCTCGGCTTCGACGAGGTGGTGCGCGCCTACCTGCGGGCGGCCGGTAAGCGCCGGCCCGTGCTGCGCGTGCCGCTGCCCGGGAGGATCGCCGCCGCGTTCCGCGCCGGCCACAACCTGTGCCCCGAGCACGCCGTCGGAACCACCACCTGGGCCGAGTACCTCGTGCGGGTGCTCAGCCCTTCGGTGGATTGAGGTCGATGCGTAGGGTGAGGATGCCGTCCTCGAACGTCCACGTCGCGTCGGCGATCATCGCGTAGTCCTGGAAGTCGAGCTGAGCCTGCTCGATGAATCGCTGACGCTCGGCCCCGGCCACCGGCGGGAGCGGCCGCTCCTTGACGGCCGCGGCGCGCTCACGGAAGCGCTGGATCATCGCGTCGATGTCGAGCGCGTCCATGTCTATGCGCTCACTCGCTGCGACGCGGGATACCCGGGCCACAGCCGCTCACTCGCTGGCGAGCTCGCATCCGCTCGCCGCACACGCGTCACCTCACCGAGCGCGACCATGTCTATGCGCTCACTCGCTGCGACCCGGGATACCCGGGCCACAGCCGCTCACTCGCTGGCGAGCTCGCTCCGCTCGCATCCCCTCGCTCCGCTCGCCGCATGCGCGTCACCCTATCGAGCGCGACGGGCGACGAGCACCCGGTCGCGGCCGGCCCGGTCGGGCCGCACCACCACCTCCGCGAAGCCGGCGGCTCGCGCCCGCTCGATCGCCGCGCCCGCCTGGTGTGGGGCAAGCTCGCAGACCAGCACGCCACCGGGCTCGAGCCAGGCCGGCGCGTCGCGCACGACCGCGGTGATCGCCTCGAGCCCGGTGGGGCCACTCACCAGTGCGTCGCGCGGCTCGTGGTCGGCGACCTCACGTGGGAGGTCCACCACCTCGCGGGCGGCAACGTACGGCGGGTTCGACACCACCAGCCGCAGCACACCGGCCAGCTCCCCCGGCAACGCCGAGTACCACGAGCCCTGGGCGAGCCGTACGCGCGTCGCGGGCAGACCGGCACCCGCCAGGTTGGCGCGCGCGACCGCCAGCGCGTCGGCGCTCGTGTCGGTGGCCCACACCGCCACGTCGGGCAACGCGGCCGCGAGCGCGAGCGCGAGCGCGCCCGAGCCGGTGCCGAGATCGGCGACCACGAACGACGTCGCCCCCGCCGCCCATGGGTCGCCTCTCCCCCGGCGGGCGCCGAGCCGCACCGCCTCCTCGATCGCGACCTCGGCGACCACCTCGGTCTCGGGCCGCGGGATGAGCACTCGACGATCCACGAGCAGCTCGAGCTCGCCGAACGCCCACACCCCGAGAACGTATTGCAGCGGCTCTCCCGCCGCGCGCCGCTCGACCATCCCTGTGACCCCGCGCGCCGCGCGCTCGGGAGCGGGCTCGCTCGCCGCGACGAGCAGCTCGGCAGCGTCGTACCCCGACGCCCTTTCGAGCATCCACCCGGCCTCGGCCTCCGGATGCACCACGCCCGCGCGCGCGAGCCGCGCGGACACCTCGGCCCGAAGCTCGCGCCAGGTGCGCGGCACGCCGGCCACTTCGAATCAGTCGGCGCCCGCGAGCTGCCGGGAGCGCTCCGCCGCGGCGAGCCCGTCGACCAGCTGGTCGAGCTGCCCCGCCAGCACCTGGTCGAGCGAGTGAAGGGTCAGCCCGATGCGGTGGTCGGTGACGCGGTTCTCCTTGTAGTTGTAGGTGCGGATCTTCTCCGAGCGCCCACCGCCCTTCACCTGGCTCCGACGAGCCGACGACAGCTCCACCTCTTGCCGCTCCTGCTCGAGACGGAGGAGCCGCGAGCGCAGGATGCGCAGGGCCTTGTCCTTGTTCTGGAGCTGGCTCTTCTCGTCCTGGCACGTCACCACCAGGCCGGTGGGCCTGTGGGTGATTCGCACGGCGGAGTCGGTGGTGTTCACGGACTGGCCGCCCGGGCCGCTCGAACGGAACACGTCGACCTCGAGGTCGTTGGGGTCGATCGCCACGTCGACCTCCTCGGCCTCGGGCAGCACCGCGACGGTCGCGGCGCTGGTATGGATGCGTCCCTGGCTCTCGGTGACCGGCACCCGCTGCACGCGGTGCGGCCCGGCCTCGTGCTTGAGCCGCGACCAGGCGTCGGGGCCCTTCACCACGAACGCCACCTCGCGGTAGCCACCCATGTCGGACGGCTGGCCCGCGAGCAGCTCGAGCTTCCAGCCTCGCAGCTCCGCGTAGCGTTGGTACATGCGCAGGAGGTCGCCGGCCCAGAGGTTGGCCTCCTCTCCCCCCTCGGCGCCGCGGATCTCGACGATCACGTTGCGGCCGTCATTGGGGTCGCGCGGGACGAGCAAGTCCTTCAAGCGGGCCTCGAGCTCGGCCCGCTGCGCCTCCTTCGCCTCGACCTCTCCTTGGAGGTACTCCCGCATCTCGGCGTCGGCCTCTCCCGCGAGCAGCTCGTGGGCCTCGGCCAGCTCGGCCTCGGTCTGCCGATAGGCGCGATACGCCTCCACCACCGGCTTGAGCTCGGCGTACTGCTTCCCGGCGACGCGCGCGGCTGCCTGGTCGCCCGACGCGTAGAGCTCGGGGAGCTGCGACTCGAGCTTCTCCAGCTCGGTCTCGAGGTCGGCAAGGCGCTCGAACATACCGCCAGCGTAAACGGGCGGGCGCCGCGGGGAGCGCGGTGCGGTCGAGCAGCCCGCGGGCCCGTGATCGGAGGGCTACGCGAAGAGCGCCAAGGCCTCGTGGCTCGTGCCGAGCACCGCCGTCGGGTCCACCCCGAGCCAGCCGTGGAGCGCGGTCGCGTACAGCGACCGGAAGTCGACCGTGTGCACGAGGTTGCCGTGCGCGTCGAGCTTCCTCAGGTCGGGGGGTTGCCCGTAGCGGCCGCCCTTCACCGCGGTCCCGATCACGAAGTGCGGGGCCGCGGTTCCGTGGTCGGTGCCACTGCC
>Ga0209515_10007926_pt1 | contig 12606 bp, 9 predicted proteins | sample Subgroupgradi54m_FD_187454 | JGI IMG/M metagenome (GOLD analysis project Ga0209515, IMG submission 187454) | Subsurface groundwater microbial communities from S. Glens Falls, New York, USA - GMW60B uncontaminated upgradient, 5.4 m (SPAdes)... ... | reverse complement strand
GACGATCCAGAGAAAGGTCATCTCACGCCGGTCCAGACCTCACGTTATCGAAGGGAATTCGGAAGTGTCAAGGAGCCGCGCTATACTCGCGCCGCCGATGCCGGAGCGCCGGAAAACCGTCCTCATCGTCGATGACGACGAAGGCATGCGCGATACGTTGTCGGCCGTCCTCAGGCGCGATTTCCGTCTGCTGAAGGCCGCGACGGGAGAGGCTGCGCTGCAAATCATGGAGAAAGAGGACGTTGACCTCATGATGCTCGATGTCCGCCTGCCGGGGATCAGCGGCTTCGAGGTTCTCAAGATCGTCAAGGAAAACTACGCGTACGTCGAAGTGATCGTCATTTCGGCGCTCAAAGAGCTCGACACCGCGGTCGAGGCGATGCGCCACGGAGCGTACCACTACATCTCGAAGGATTTCGACATCGAGGGGGTCCGGACGCTTGTGGCCAACGCGAGCGAGCGGCAGGAGCTGAGCCGCCATGTGATGAGGCTTAGCGCCGAGGTCGCCGAACAAAACGACCGCGAGTTCATCGTCGGACCCAGCCGCTCGACGCGCGACATCATCGACCTCGTCCAGAAGATCGCCAAACTTTCGGCCACAGTGCTGATTCTCGGGGAGAGCGGCACGGGAAAAGAGCTGCTCGCGCGCTTGATCCATCGCGAATCGTCCGATGCCTCCAGCCCCTTTGTGCCAGTCAATCTGGCGGCGATCCCGAAAGAACTCGTCGAAAGCACCCTGTTCGGTCACGAGAAGGGGTCGTTCACGGGCGCTATCCGGCAGCAGCTTGGGAAGTTCGAGCTCGCCGGCGGCGGAACGCTCTTCCTCGACGAGGTGGGCGACCTGCGGATCGAACTTCAGGCGAAACTGCTCCGCGCCATCCAGGAAGGCGAGATCGAGCGCGTGGGCGGGACGCATCCGATCAAGACCGAGTTCCGTCTCATCGCGGCGACCAACGTCGACATCGAAAAGGCGGTGAAGGACGGGACGTTCCGCGAAGACCTCTATTACCGCCTCAATGTCATTCCCATCCGGATGCCGGCGCTTCGCGACCGCATCGAGGACCTGCCCGAGCTCGCGCGGTTCTTCGTCCGGCGCTACGACCAGAAGTTCCGCAAGAACGTCCAGGGGATTGCGGACTCGACGCTGCGCATCCTCGGCTCCTACTGGTGGCCCGGCAACATCCGCGAGCTCGAGAACCTGATTGAGCGGATCGTTGCGGTCTCCGACAAGGACTGGATTACCGACGAAGACCTGCCCTATGAGCTGCACGTAGCCCAGCTGGACGCGGAAGGACCATCAGCCGAAAACCTGCTCGAGCGCGCGGTGACGACCTTCGAGCGCAACTTCCTCATCCGCGCGCTCGAGAAGTCGGGCTGGAACGTGACCGCCACGGCTCGAACGCTCGGCATTCCGCTCAGCACGCTGAAGTTCAAGATGGACCGGCTCGAAATTCGCGAACTCGCCCGCAAGATTCGCGGCAACTGAGCCCGCCAAAACGCGCAACGAACTGTCCCAGGCGGCCAAGAAGTTGACCGCTCTCTAGCAACTCGTTTTCCGCCAAGAAATCGCTCGCGACCTCGTTCGCGCAATCAGTGCGCAAATCGTTGGCCGTGCATCGCCGAACGGCACGAATGCGAGTCGCTAGCCCGATCGTCGATTCCCTTCGCAAATTTCTTCATTTCGAGTGTGCAAGGCATGCACTGCGAATGCTGGTATGCGAGTTGCTGTTGAAGAGCGCAACGAGCCGCGGTGAACGCTCACCGTGTGTTTCTCCAAAAAGAACTCGAGAACTACGCGGCCCGAGGGAAGGCAAACCCCCGGGACAGAGGAACCTATGGAGCCGTCGATCTTCAACGTGCAGGTGCCGCTTCCGGAGAGGAATGAAGTGTTCATGATGAACACCTTCTCCGACGCGCAGCTCCTGGTTTCCCCCGACGTGACCGGTCTGCTCGACCGGATCAAGCTGGGCGAAAGCGCGTTTGACGCCGACGAGCGTGACACGATTCAGTCGCTCGTCGAGAACGGCTTCATCGTCGACAGCCGCGACGACGAGCAAGACGCGCTGAAGAAGTATTTCACCGACCTGCGCGAGGACACCGACCAGCTGCGCGTGACGGTGCTCACCACCCTGCAGTGCAACTTCGCGTGCGACTACTGCTTCCAGGGCGACCACGGCGATTACAACAAGTTCGCCGCGAAGATGACCATGGAGCAGGCGGACGGCGTTGCCCGCTGGATCGAAACGCGGTTCGATGACATTCAGCCCAAGAAGTTCGTCATGGCGTTTTTCGGCGGCGAACCACTGCTGAACCTGCCCGTGATGTATTACCTCGCCGAGCGGTGCTACGCGATGTGCGAAGAGCGTGGCATCCCGCAGCTGGTCAACGTCATCACGAACGGACTGCTCCTGACGCCCGACGTGGTGGATCGACTTCTGCCCTACGGCCTCAACGGGATCAAGATCACGCTCGACGGCGACCGCGACACCCACAACCGCATGCGCCCGCTTCGCGGCAAGCAGGGAACCTTCGATCGCATCATCGAGAACGTCCGCCAGGTCGCCGACAAGATCGCGATCACCATCGGCGGCAACTTCGACGAATCGTCGGTGGACAGCTATCCGGCCCTGCTCGACTTCCTGAAGGAGCAGGAGTTCGCGGACAAGATCGCCAAGATCAACTTCAAGCCGATCATCAAGGCTCCCGAGCCGGCGACTCCGAAAGGAATGATCCCGCTCGCGGTCGTCACCGGCGATGGCAAGCCGCTCGGCGGCACGTGCATGACGTCAGCAGGTGCCGGCAAACTCTCGAAGGGTTCGAGCATCTGCGACTCATGCCATTTCGTCGACGAGAAGATGTCGTACCTCCGCGATGAAACGCGGAAGCGCGGGTTCCCGACGCCTGATGGCGTTCACATGGGACCGTGCGAGATTCACCGCCGTCACGCACACACGATCGGCCCCGACGGGTCGCTCTACGCGTGTCCAGGGTTCACCGGTGATGTGAAGCAGTCGACGGGACACATTGACGGTCGCGAGGAAGCGGCGCGGCTCGCGGCCAAGGAGCGCTTCGAGCAGCTTCTCAGCCCACATAAAGAGGAATGCGGAGATTGTTCGTACGTGCCGGTGTGCGGCGGCGGATGTTCAGTAGCGGCGCACACGGAAGCGGGCGACATGCACGCGCCAAGTTGTCACAGAGGCGCATTCGAGGCGGCAGTAGCAAGTTTGGCGCAGCGCACTGCAGCTGGGGCCAATGTTTAAACCGGCCAGTCGGCCATTCACCCCAAATGGAGTAAAATCATGAAGATCACCGTCATCAAGAAGGCGACCACCACCCGGAAGCCGCAGAATTTTTGCCCGTGGATTGTCGACGAGTTCACCGAGAAGAAGAACTAAAAAGCCACAGCCCGGCTTCGGTCGGGATTGTTTCGCTTTCAAAACGCCGCACCGCCACCCGGCTCTGGTGCGGCGTTTTCTTTTTGGCGACAGCCGTTCTTCCAGCCTGTAAGTCGACAACTTCCGCGAACTCCGCTCCAACCAACCAATTGACGATCGGTTTCCCCGAGGGCGCGATCTCGTCGGCCGACCAAGGTGTCGCGGCATTGACGAACCAGTTGAGCCTCGAAGGTCTAACACAGGTTAGTGCCGACGGCCGACCGCTTCCGCGGCTTGCCGATAGCTGGAGTTGGGAAAACAACGGCCTGACGCTCCGACTTCGATTGCACGCAGGCGTAACGTTTCACGACGGAACGCCATTGACATCGAGCATAGCGGCGAGCGCGCTGCGTGCTGCGATTGCGAAGCCTGCAAACCGCGCTCTTTATCCTTCATTGCTCGACGTTACGGCGATTCGGCCCATCAACGATCTCCAGTTGGCGCTCGACGTTTCGCGGCCTTCAGCCTTTCTGCCGGAAGACTTGGACCTGCCGCTTGGTATCGGGCCGCAAAACGTGGGCACTGGTCCATTTCGCGTCGTAAGTCGCGAGCGCTCGGAGATCCTCCTCGAGCGCAATGATCGGTATTACCTGGCTGTGCCGCCGATTCGGCGTTTGATAATTCGTCCATTCGACACGCTCCGAACGGCGTGGACCAGCCTCCTTCGGGGGCAAGTAGATATGGTCACGGACGTGCCCTACGACGCCGTGGAATTCATAAGTAACGATCAGGTTCAGGTTATTCCGTTCGAGCGCCGATATCAGTATCTGGTGGCCTTTAATTCCGACAGACAGCCGTTCAAGTCGCCGCGAGTACGCCGAGCGCTCAACGCTGCAATCGACCGGCAGGCGTTGATTGCAAGGGTCCTTCAGGGGCACGGAACACCCTCAACGGGACCCTTGTGGCCCAAGTACTGGGCCTATGATGCCAGCGTTGGCAGCTATAGCTACGACCCAACACTGGTGGCGTCGCTGTTGGATGAGGCCGGTTTTCCGCTGAACAAGACTGCCCCGGAGATTGATGCTCCGCGCGCTCGATTGCGGTTTACCTGCATCCTCCCAGCGGACTTCAGCATCGATGAGCGCGTCGCCCTCGAGATTCAAAAGCAGCTCTACAACGTCGGGGTGGATTCGCGGTTTCAGGTTCTGCCGGTTGACGAATACAACTCGCACGTACAAAACCGTCAATTCGATTGCGCGCTGATGAACATAATCAGCGGACCCACTCCCGGGCGGACGTATATCTTCTGGCGCTCGGGAAAGAGGTCACGCGGGCTGAATGTCTTCGGATACGAAGATCCGGAGGCAGAGCGCCTTTACGAGATCCTTCGTACATCGATAAACGATGGCGCCGTACGCTCGGCAACGCGAGGACTACAGCGTGTCTTTCTTGACGATCCGCCGGCGTTGTTTCTCGCATGGAACGATCGTGCGCGTGCTGTCCGGCGCGACTTCCGCATTCCGCAAGAGCCGGGCCGTGACCCGATTCAGACTTTGTGGCGGTGGACGCCGATGCTTCCAGCTCAGACCGCTTCCGCGCAGTGAAAAAGATAAGTACCCGTTTTGCGTTGTTGATGGCGGCAGCGGCAGTTGTGCCTCTGCTCGCCTACGGCGCATGGTCGGTACTGTCGGTTCGCACGGGTGCGGAACAGGCGGTCATCCAAGGCAACCTTGATGTTGCGCGCCGCGTGGCCGAACAGATCGACCTTTACATCACCAGCAGCATCAAGATTCTCAACGCCGTATCTGCCGACCTCCAGCAAACAGGCCTCCAGCGTTGGCAGCAGGATCGAATTCTCAAGAACTTCGTGCTTCAGTTTCCCGAATTCACCGAACTGACGATTCTGGACGAAAACGGCAAAGCAATTGTGTCGAGTCGTCTTGGAACGTCGACCGTTGCGGTTCCGGGCTCGGATAGTGTGAGCGTGCAGGGCGCCTTGCTCTCGCGGTTTTCCGTTGATGACGACCTCTTGCCCACATCGGTCGTCGCTTTGCGCCTCGATGACAGTCAGTCGAAAGGTTGGCTGGTTGGTCGTCTGAATCTGGAAGAGCTCTGGCGTATGGTCGACCGCATCCGGGTTGGCAATCAGGGCTACGCGCTCGTGGTGACCGGCGAGGGCCAGCTGCTCGCGCACGGAGACCCGGACGCGAAGTCGCGCGTCGCCCGCGGCGACAAGATGCTGTCGCATCCGCTCGTCGTCGCGCTCAGCCAACGCAAGAACGATCGAACGGCGTCTGCGGAATATACGGACGAACGCGGCGGTGTTCTCGGTGTCGCTGCGACGATGCCGTCTCTGGGCTGGACGGTTATTGTCGAACAGCCGCAATCGGAGGCGTTCGCGATCCCAATCGCCCTGCAGTCGCAGCTCGGCATCGCCATCACCCTCGCGCTGCTCGCCATGCTCGTGGCCGGCTACTACTGGGGCCGCAGCTTCATCAACCCGATCCTCGCGTTGACGCGAGGCACACGCGCGCTCGCGAGCGGCCACCTCGATGAGCGTGTCGTCGTCGATTCGACCGACGAGCTCGGCCAGCTCGGAGATGCGTTCAACAACATGGCCGACAAGCTCGTCGAGCTGCAGGAAGACGTCCGGAAGAAGGAGCGGCAGGCGATGTTCGGACGCATCGCCGTTGGCCTCGTCCACGACCTCTCGCACCCGATCCAGAACATCGGCAACAGCTGCAAGCTGATCGTGAAGATGTTCGACGACCTGGAATACCGCGAGAGCTTCAAGCGGACGGTCGAGCGTGAGCTCGCGCAGGTGAAGCGGGTGCTCGACGACCTCCGCAATCTCGCTCGGCCATTGCCGCTCGAGAAGTTTCCTCTCGATGTCAACAAAGCCCTGGGCGAGCTCGCGGAATCGCTGGTCCCAACCGCCGATACAGCGGGCCTCACGCTCGAGACCGAATTTCTTCTTGGATCGCTCTATATCGAAGGCGACCTGTTTGCCTTGAACCGGGTGTATCGCAACCTCGTCATCAACGCGTTCCAGGCAACGGCTCCGCGAGGACGGGTCATCATCCGAACGCTTCGCGAAGGCGAGGATGCGATCGTCCAGATCGCCGACACCGGATGCGGCATCCCGGCGGAGCGGCTCGACACGATCTTCGACGACTTCGTCACCACGAAGCGCCGTGGCCTCGGCCTCGGCCTCGCGATCTCGAAGAAGGTCGTCGAGCAGCTTGGCGGCACGATAGCGGTCGCCAGTGAAGTGGGCCTCGGCAGCACGTTCACGCTGCGCTTCCCGATCACCAAAGCACGCCCGTCCCAGCTCGCGGCCGTTTAGCCGAACACGTCTGTCGGGAAAAAACTAAACCCGGCGCGCGAACGCGCCGGGTCCAGGGGGGAGTCGCTCGCCCGCCGTCGCTTCAGCGGAGGCGGGCCTGCCTGATTACTTCTTTGGCAGGACGGTGTCTTTCAGCTGCTTCGCGATGCGCGCCTTGACGACGGTCTTTGCGGGAATCTTGATGGCTTCGCCCGTGGCCGGGTTGCGACCCATGCGCGCCTTCCGCTTCTGCACGACGAGCTTCACCATCCCCGGCAGCACGAACTCGCCGGCTCGCTTCAGCTCCTTCTCGGCGAGCGCCGTCAGCTCGTCGAAAAACTCGCGCGCCTGCGTACGTTTCACTTCGAACCGCTCGGCGAAGTGAGAAAACAACTCCGATTTGCCCATGCGTCGGGCGTCAGCCATCACGTCCCCCCAATCTGGTGCGCGCCGACCGTCGGGCCGCGGTACAGGTTGCGCGCTCACACTGTCGCGGAAACTCTTGGAAAAGCGTCGTAATGCTAGCGCGCCGTTCCGGGAGTGTCAACGAAACACGCCGTGAAATCGATGTGTTTCGAGGGCGAATGCTAGAATTCCGGACCGTGCCCCCCGCGACGCCGCTCGAGACATTTCCCAATCCCCGGCCCGAGCGCGAGTTCGAAATCGCGATCAACTGTCCAGAGTTCACCTCGGTCTGTCCGAAGACGGGACTCCCCGACTTCGGCGAAATCCGCATCACTTACGTGCCGGGCGATCGCTGTATCGAGTTGAAATCGCTGAAGTACTACATGATCGAGTTCCGCAGCCGCGGCATTTTCTACGAGGCCGTGACCAACCAGATCCTGGACGACCTGGTCGCGGCGTGCCAGCCGCGCCGGATGACGATCGTCGGCGATTTTTCGGTACGCGGAGGCATCAAAACTGTCGTCACCGCGTCCTACACGAGACCCTGAACGCCCAACTACCAATTCCCGACTCCCAGGATGGCCTCACGTACCATGCGCACGCGCATTCCCGTAGAAGACAGCCTCGACCTCCACGCGTTCGCGCCGCGCGACATCAAATCGGTCGTCGAGGAGTACGTCAACGCCGCCTGGGAGCGCGGGCTTCGCGAGGTCCGCCTCATTCACGGGCGCGGCCGCGGCGTTCAGCGCGGCATCGTCCAGCAGGCGCTCGAGCGGCACCCGCTCGTCGCCGAGTTCTGGGACGCGCCGGAGACGCATCTCGGGGCAACCGTTGCGCGCCTGCGCGACACGCGCGAGGTGTGACGCCGCTATTCTCGATTAGCTGCGGATCGGGCGAATCAGCAGCAACCCGGCACGAACGAGTTCCGCGAGCAGTTCGGTGATTTCGCCGATGTCCAGCTCCGAATCCCAGCTTCTGACGTCCGCCAGGGTGAAGGAGCTCGACGAAAAAACCTTGTCCAGTACGGCGGCTTTGATCCCGTCAATCTGGATGTCCAGGCCAGCAACGCTGACGACCACTTCCCCGGAGCTTTGTTCTTCCAGCAGATAAGGCCGGCCGGCAGGCCGCTCGAACACAACGCGATCCAGCGCCGCCGGTTCAGGAAGGCCCTGCGTCAGAAGATCGATGTTGTGGAGTGGGTGAAGCCCCCTGATGGTGTCCCGAAGAAACCGGTCGAACAGCGTCGCATCGGACAGTTTCTCGATGAGAGACTCCCTCAGTTCCCGTGACCATTCGAGAGTCCCGTTGCTGCGCACGGCGGAGCCGTCCCCGGCCTCACTGCGAAGCAACGGAGCATTCTTGCGCCAGACCGTCTCCTGCAACAGTTCAGTGCCCAGCCAATCGAGGAACTGAAGTCCTCTGCGGCAGCTGACACCGACGGTCACGTGAAGCGAGACAGAGTCCTCGGCAACTGCGAAGTGCCAGTGCCCTCGCGGCACATACAACACGTCGCCCTTGCGCAGCACCACATCGATGTACGGCTCGGTCTGGAGAGCCTCCTCTGCGCCTTCGCGAGTCCAGCCCTCGACCGGCGCTTCCGTGAATGGCCTGAACACGCGCCAGTGCTTGGTGCCCTCGATTTGCAGCACGAATACTTCGTGCAGGTCGTAGTGACACTGAAACCCCTGGGTATTCGCGGGCGAGCAGTAGACATTCGCGTTGACGGATTCGAGGAGCGCGTCATGGAAACAATCAAGGACCTCGCGGAGCGGCGGCCAGTGCGAGTCCGCGCCCGTGATGCCGAAGCTGGCGCCGTCACGAAAACAGTCAACGACCGCGCGCGAATCGACGACCTGGCGGCCTCCTGCGTTCGTCGTGAACTGCTCCGGCGGCACCGGGCTGTCACGGCGAGACACCTTGATGCCTGGAAAGGTGAAGTCGCCCGCGTTCAGGATCGCGTTCACCGCATCCCAGTTGAGGAATCGTCCAAAGTCCCGTTCCGCGAATCGAAGCAGAACGCCTTCTCGCGTCCAGTAGCGCGACAGGAACTCGTCGGTTCCAATCGGGGCCGTGATGTCCGCAAAGCGAAGCCGCGCGCCGCCAATCTGGACCGCCGAAGAACTGGTTGCCATTTGCGGGAGTTTAACAAACCGCAACACGTCGATGCTGCCGGCATTCAAATTTCTGCGATCTCGCCACGCTGATCCGCGTGGTTTGGGCGTTTTTCTGCACGGAACGACGCGTGCACCACGCCGCGCTCATGCGCCGCGTGCCCCTTCGTATGGGCGACCTTGTCTGGATTCGCGATGAACGCTGGCGGATCGCCTGCGAATCGGCCTTCGACGGCGTGTCGATTGTCGACGTCGACGGCTGCGACGCGACGAACCGCGGCACCAGGGCACGCTTCATTCTGCCGTTTGAGCTGCTCAACACCGTTGCCTCGCGCTCTTCCGTCCCCCGCATCGTCACGCTGACGCGATGGAGGCGCGCCGCACGCGCGATGCTCGCCGAAGCGGTTCCACACTGGGCGTCGCTCCGCGCAGCAGCGCGGGCGAACCTCACGATTCTTCCCTTTCAGCTCGAACCGGCGATCGCCGTCACGCGCGGCGACGGCTGCCGCATGCTCATCGCCGACGAAGTTGGGCTTGGGAAGACGATCCAGGCCGGGCTGATCGTCGCCGAGACCATTGCCCGCACGCCGGATGCGCGCGTCCTCATCGTGTCGCCTGCAGGCTTGCGGGACCAGTGGCGCAACGAGCTGCAGTCGCGCTTCGAGCTGAGCGCGGAAGTGCTCGACGCGGAAGGCGTCGCTCGCAATGCGTCGCAGCTCGTTCCGGATGTAAACCCCTGGTCAATCCACCCGGTCGTCATCACATCGATCGATTACATCAAGCGCCCGGAAGTCATGCGGTCGCTCGAAGCGCTCACGTGGGATGTCGTGGTGTTCGATGAGGCGCATGCGCTCGCCGGCCGCTCGGATCGCGCGACGGCCGCGGCCGCGCTGGCGCGCCGCGCGCGTGCGGTCGTGATGCTGACCGCGACGCCACATTCCGGCGATGACGAAGCGTTCGCGCGGCTGTGCGCGCTTGGCGACATCGCAGAGGGATTTCCGCTTACGACGTTTCGCCGCACGCGCGCGGATGTGGGACTGCCGCACAGCCGCCGGGCGACGACGTTGAGAGTACGGCCGACCGATGACGAGACCACCATGCATCGCGTGCTCGACCGGTACGTCCAACGCCTCGCCGACGAGACCGGCGCGGCTGCATCCGGATCAGGACTGGTTGCCTCGATCCTGATACGGCGCGCCTGTTCGAGCGCCTCTTCGCTGGCCCGCTCGCTCGAACGGCGCATGACGCTGCTCACGGACAATCCGGCTGCGTCACGCGAGCAGCTGACGTTCGCCTTCCTTGATGCTGACTCGGACGACGAGCCCGGGAGCGAGCTCGGTGTTCCCGGCCTGCGCGACTCATCGGAAGAACGTCGATGGCTGCAGCGTCTCGCGGAGCTCGCGCGGACGGCATCAACGGCGGAGAGCAAGGTTCACGCGCTCACGCGCCTGATCCGCCGCGCGCGGGAGCCGGTCCTCGTCTTCACCGAGTACCGCGACACCCTGCGGCATCTCTCCACGGAACTGGCTGACTTCGCGCCGCTGCAGCTGCATGGCGGCCTTACAGCACGCGAGCGCATCGACGTCCTGCGACAGTTCACGGCAGGCAAGACGCGCGTGCTCCTCGCAACCGACGCGGCCAGCGAGGGACTCAATCTCCACCATCGCTGCCGTCTCGTCGTCAATCTCGAGCTGCCGTGGACGCCGCTGCGGTTGGAGCAGCGCATCGGGCGCGTCGATCGCCTTGGCCAGCGTCGCCGCGTACATGCCGTGCAGCTGGTTGCAATGGGCACTCGTGAGGAGTCGATGGCGACCCGTTTGGAGGAGCGCACCGAGCGGATCCACGCGGCATTCGACGTTGCACACGCCATCGACTCCGGCTCGAGCAGCGACGCCCATGCGGAGGCCGAGCGGCTGGTTGCTGCGAAATCGCTTTCGATCGGGCAGCGCCATTCGATGCCGGGCGGCGCACCGCTCATGACCATCATCAAGGCCGGTCTTTACCGTCCCGCGGCAATCTGGGCGTTCCGGCTGTCGTGCACGGACGAGGGCGGCCATGTTGTGTTTGAAACGATCGCGGGTCTCTGCCACCGGCGAACTGCCTTCACGCTCGACGATGAAGTTGAGCGAATCGCGGCCGGTCATCACGAACACGTTCTCGCGGCCACATCCGCTGCGATCGGATCGTGGCTCGACCTGACGACGCGGCGTGAAGAAGCCATCGTCGATGCCCTCCGTGAGAGTCACGCGCGTCTGTCGGCCGTACTCCTTCAACCCGGGCTCTTCGATCGCCGCGCGGAACGGGCCGCCGCCGCGCAAGCCTCACGTGTGGACGAGGCCGTCGAGAAATCCCGCGCACGGCTGAATGCACTGGCTCGATCGCGCCGGCTCCGGCTCGACGAACGCGCGGTCGTTTTCGGCGTCGCGTTTCGCCCATGACCGCCGGCGTCCGCGGCCGGCTGATCACGGCCTCGTTCGCGGACACCGAGCTTCCGGCGATCGCCGGTGACTGCACGCCGCCGCCTGACATCGTTCGCGCCCTCGAGGAGTGGTCGGAACGGCGCGAAGCAGGATTTGGACCCGCCTCCAGCGTTCGGGCAATCACCGATGGAATTGCGATTCCTCTCCTGAAGATCCTGGGGTTCACAGTCAACCGGCGCGTTGATCGCAACGATTGCGCCCGCCTCGAGGCCGGCTGGCGCGGCACGCCGCTGGTTCCGGTGACGGTGACGGGATGGGATCAACCGCTCGACGCGGCATGGCGCGACTCGATCCTCGATGCCGTTCGCGCGGACGAGCGATGGTCCTTCATCCTGAACGGCACCTGCCTCCGCATCGTCGACGCGCACCGGACATGGTCGCGTCACTATCTCGAATTCGATCTCGCGCTGCTTGCGCACGAGCGGGATGCCTTCGCGTTGTTGTGGCGCGTCGGGCGCGCCGACTCGCTGGCAGGCTCACCGCGACTGCTCGATCGCGCCGTCGATCTGTCCGCGCGCCACGGCACCGCCGTATGCGGCGCGCTGGCGAATGGCGTGCTCGACGCGCTCGAACTGCTGCTGCGCGCACTGCGGCGCCGCCGGCGCCAGGCGGCTTCCGAGCTTTTGCTCGAACAGTCGCTGACGGTTCTCTACCGCGTCCTGTTTCTGCTGTTCGCGGAGGCGCGCGGGCTCGTGCCGGTGTGGCATCCCGTGTATCGCGACCGCTACACGATCGATTCGATCGTCTCCACCCTGCTCACCGGGGCGCGCTATCGCGGGGTCTGGACCGCGATCAACGCCATCTCACGGCTTGCGCACGCGGGATGCGCGGCGGGCGAGTTGAAGGTCACCGCATTCAACGGACGGCTCTTCTCGCCGTCGGGGACCGGGGCGTTCGATCGCGAGGCGATC
>Ga0209515_10007925_pt1 | contig 12606 bp, 9 predicted proteins | sample Subgroupgradi54m_FD_187454 | JGI IMG/M metagenome (GOLD analysis project Ga0209515, IMG submission 187454) | Subsurface groundwater microbial communities from S. Glens Falls, New York, USA - GMW60B uncontaminated upgradient, 5.4 m (SPAdes)... ... | reverse complement strand
GCCGGTGAAACGCCGCCGCAACCATCGGGTGTTGACGCGGGCGGAACGGGCCTGCAACCGTCTCCAGGCCCGGCAGCGGATCATCGTGGAACATGTCTTCAGCCGCCTGAAGAAATACCAGGTGCTGGCGCAGGTCTATCGTCATCACATCGCCGATTACAACCGGCGCTTCCGCAATATCGCCGCGCTGGCGAACTTCCGCTTGGCAACGGCTGTCGCGTAGACGCAAGCTCATGGGGACGAGACGCGCCTTGTCATGGGCAATTGTGCAACAGGTCTATTGTAGACTTTGGCCATTCCAGAACGCTGGAGGGAATGGCCGATGAACACTGGACGCACCGTCTTTGCCCAAGTGATGGACTGCCTCCCGCTGCACGACTTCCGCACGTGCGTCAGTCGTTATCGCGGGCATTACAAGGTCCAGACGTTCTCCTGTGTGGATCAGTTCTTGTGCATGGCGTTCGCCCAACTCACCTATCGCGAGAGTCTGCGGGACATCGAGACCTGCCTGAGGGCCATGCAGCCCAAGCTCTACCATGTCGGCATCCGCGGGAACATCTCTCGGAGCACGCTGGCCGACGCCAACGAACACCGCGACTGGCGCATCTATGCCGACTTCGCCCACGTGCTTATTGGCACCGCCAGGAAGCTGTATGCCAACGAGGACTTCGGGGTCGTCCTGGAGCAGACGGCCTACGCCTTCGATTCGACGACGATCGATTTGTGTCTCTCGCTGTTTCCCTGGGCACGGTTTCGGAAGCACGAGGCTGCGGTCAAGCTGCACACGCTGCTGGACTTGCGCGGGAACATCCCGTGTTTCATCCGGATCACCGACGGGAAAACACCGGACGTCCGCATCCTGCCGGAACTGCTCCTCGAGCCCGGTGCCTGCTATGTCATGGATCGGGGCTACATCGACTACCGCCAGCTGTACACCTTCACGCAACACCTGGCCTCCTTCGTGGTGCGCGCCAAACGCAACCTCGACTACAGCCGAGGGACTTACCGTCCGGTCGACAAGGCGACCGGCCTGCGCAGCGACCAGACGATCCGCCTCGAAGGCTGCAAGACCTCCACCGCGTATCCGACGCCTCTGCGACGCATCAGCGACTTCGATGCCCAGACCGACAAACGGTTCGTCTTCCTGACGAACAACTTCACGCTCCCGGCCTTAACCATCGCGCAGCTCTACAAGTGCCGCTGGCGCGTCGAGCTGTTCTTCAAATGGATCAAACACCACCTGCGGATCAACACCTTCTACGGGACCTCGGAGAACGCCGTGAAGACCCAAATCTGGATTGCCATCAGCGTCTATGTGCTCGTGGCGATCCCCAAAAAGGAGTTGCATCTCACCCGCAGTCTCGGCGAAATCCTGCAAATTCTCAGCGTGACCCTGTTCGAGAAACTCGATGTGCATGAAGCACTTACCATGATCGACCTGCCACATGAAGCCGGCGACTCCGACAACCAATTGACTTTGTTCGAGTTATAACCGGACACTAGTCGATCAGGATAGCAACTGGGCGGTGGAACCACAAGCGGATTGAGGTGCTAGTGTAACCAGTTCGCTGCTTGCGGCGCTGCAAGGATCCTACGTCAGGTCAATTAAATCGTCCAGGGACGCGCCTGACGCTCACGCGAGACTTCACAAGTTAGAGCGCCTATCAAAAAGACTTCTGGGCGCTCTGTTCAAGGTTCGAGGTTCAAGGTTCGAGGGCGGCGATCCCCTTGAACCTTCAACCTTGAACCTCGAACGAACGTCATGTTGATAGGCGCTCTTAGGTATTGTGGCCCCGGAATTCCGGGCGACACAGGCTCTAGGGGGCAGCGCAAATGACTTGCTCCATCATGCCAATCGGTTTACAATCGCGGTATGGCTAGAGGGTTGATTGCCGCTGCCGCTCTGTGGGTTGCTCTGGCCTGTACCTTCTGCGGAGGCTTTGCGCCCGGCGACGCGGAGGCTGCTGTCCGAACGGTCGCGACGGCTGGCGATCCCACGCCGGTCGGCGGAACGTTTTCCTCCTCCTTGCCGCCGCATGTCCTCGGGGTCAACGATAACGCCGAGGTCTTGTTCTGGTCCGGTCTCTCCGGCACGGCCGCCGATGCCGGGCTGTTCCTCTTCTCTGCCGGCGCCATCCGCACGGTCGCCGTGCACGGCGGGGGCTCGCCGATCGGCGGTACCTTCCAACTGATCTCGCTGGATACCGCGCGGCTCAATGCCCAAGGCGAGGTCCTCTTCGTTGCCGAGGTCGCGGGGGGTCGCAGCCCGGCGGCCGTCTTCCTCTGGCGGCGTCCGGCGCTGGCGGCCAACGGGGTGGTCACTCCGGTTGTCGTCACTGGTGACCCAGCCCCGCGCCCGGCCCTGATCGAACCCAAGCGGGACGAAGACATTTTCCTGCTGGACGTCAATCTCGGCGTGGACGTGAACGACAACGGCATCGTCGCGCTGTACGCGGCGCAAGGCAAGCGGTCCGGGGTCGGTGGCGTGTCGAAATCGAACCTCTACCTGGTCATCGGCGGCCAGACCCAGAGAGTATTGGATGCCGGCACGCAGACCGCCGCCGGCACGCTGAACCTCGGACTTGCCCTGGCCCCGTTCGTGAACAACAACAACCAGATGCTCTTGTGGACGCTCGGCGATGCCGACAAACAAACCATCGCGTTGTGCACGACCGGCGCGTGCCAGAAGGTGGTCGCGCAAGGCGACTCGATCCCTGGCGGAACATGGCCGCTCGCGACAGGACCCTGCTGCATGTTGGGATTCAACGACAGGGGCCAGGTTGCGCTGTCAGGCCTGAACCCGCGGGGGGAAGTCCTCATCTGGAACAATGGAGGCATCACGCCGCTCGTGCGGGCAGGCGATCCGGTCGCCGATCCGGCCGGGTCAACACTCGACAGCCTTTCCGCCGATGAGATCCACCGGCGACGCCAAGCACTCAACAATCTCGGCGAGCTGGCCTTCATCGGCCGGCTGCCTGATCCGCTGGGTCCGGTCAAGCCCGGGATCTTCGTCGTCACGCAGGGCGCGGTCAGAAAAGTCGTCCTGGCCGGTGATCCTGCGCCCGATGCCGCTGGATCGTTCACCGACTTTGATGCGTTGGCGCTCAGCGATGGCGGCTGCCTCGCGTTCAGCGGCCTCACCGGTCCAACCTTCAAGCAGGCGGCGTGGATTGCCGACTTCCCCGCCGTTCCCGGGCAGCCTGCCCGCACCTGCCGTTCGCTGACCGGCCGCGTCATCGTGGATGTGGCGCGGCCGCCCGGACCGATGAAGCGCAACCCCTCCGGATTCTACAGCGGGGATCTTCCGTTGCGCCGGGTCAAACTGGCCCTGGAGAACGCCGCCGGCACGATCGTGTCAGAGCAGTTCACGCAGGACAGCGGCCGGTACAGCTTCCCGGCCGTGGTCGGCCTGCACCGACTCAGGCTCACGCTGGAGGACCGCGATGCGCTCATCCGGATCTTCGATGTGAACCGGGATGCGGTGAACGTCGCATTCGCCCGCACGCAATTGTTCCAGCCGCCCATCAGCGGGCAACAAGACTTCCGGCTGCGCATCGGCGCAGGCGGCGGGACGAACACGACGTTCTACGACCCGCCCCTGGATGCCGGCAACCCAACCAACAGCACCACCGACCGCTTCGCCCACCTGGCCTATGCGTATCACAACGCGCAGTTTGCTGCGCAAGTCGCGAAGGGGCTGCCGGTGCAGCGCGCCGAGCGCATCAACGTCCAGTCCGCCCTGCCGACTTCGCATCGCTGTCCGGCGCACGGCATGGAGATTTCCGCCGCGGATTCGGTCGCCAATAATCCGGACCGGGATCGGCCGTTCGCCGACTTCCATGAATACGGGCACCATGTCACCTGCGCTTCCCCCATTGCCGGCGTCGAAGACCACCCGCACACCGGCGATGTCGGCAATCATGCGGGCATCGCCAACAGTACATCGTCCGACGCTTGGGGCGAAGGGATTTCGTCGTTCTTCGCCGCCGTCGACGCCGAGCAAGGCGGCGACCCGCAGCCCCATGTGCTGGTCTGGGCCGGCGGCAGCATCATGAACCTTGTGGCCGGCGGCGCACGGCTGGATGACCCCCGCGCAGCCGGCTACAATCCCACGTTCGGCGCCCTCGGCGAAGAGTGGGCCATCGCCAGCGTCATGTGGGAGCTGCACCGGCGCCTCGGCCTGTTCAACCGGCTCTGGCCGGTGTTGAATGCGAACACGCCGGATCTGGAAACTTGGAAAGCGCTGTACGACGCGATGAAGACCTTCGAAACCGCCAATCCCACATTGTTTGCCGATCTGACCGGCACCCGGTGCACCTTCAACGGCAACGCGGTTGATGGGCTGGACTGCCTCTTCGTTGAACGCGGGTTCTATCACGATGCGGACGGCGATGGGCTGTATTCAGCCGGCGAATCGGTGGGTGTGACCCGATGGGATGGCGCGCCGGCCCGGGGCCCGGCTGTGCGGCGCGAGGACGTGCCCATCATTCCTGGTTCGACGATGCAGCTGCGGGCGGTGGATGCGCTGACGCTGGCTCCTCTGGACCAGGTGCAACTGCTCGTCCGGATCCTGTACGATCCGCCGCTCGAAGAAAATAACCTTGAATATCCGTTGCCGACCGAAGGGGCGCAGCCGTATGCGATCCCGATCGTGCTGCCCGGCAACCCATCGAAGGCCGTCCTTATCGCCCAGCGCGCCGGTTATGCGGACAGCGAGCCGTTGACGATCGAATCCGGCTTCTTCCACGAGCGGATCAATCCCTCCCGCCCAGGCGGCGTGAGCCCTGTGTTGCTCGAGCATACGTTCAAGCTCACCCGGCTCGAGTCCGCCGATACGATCCCTCCGACGACGATTGCCACCCTCTCGCCACCGCCCAACGCCCAGGGGTGGAACAACGGACCGGTGACCGCGGACTTCAGCGCCACCGACAATCCCGGCGGCTCCGGGGTCCAGCAGATCAAGGTGGAGTTGACCGGGGCGCAGACCGACACGGTGCTGGTACCCGGCGGCACGGCATCGGTCACGATCACGGCGGAAGGAACCACCACCGTCACGTATTCGGCGATGGATCAGAGGGGAAATCAAGAGGAGCGGAGGACGTTGAGCGTTCGGATCGACCGCAGCATCCCGATCATTACCGGCATGCCGGCACCCGGCTGTACGCTCTGGCCGCCCAACAAGAAGTTGGTGACCGTAGCCCGCCTCAGCGCAACCGATACGCTCTCAGGGCTTGCGACCTTCACCGTCACCGGCGCCAGCAGCGAGCCCTCGAACCCCGGCTCGCCGGATATCGTGATCACCGGTACCGACGTTGATCCCCGGGTCGTCAGCCTGCGCGCGGACCGCAACCCGAAAGGCCCTGGGCGGATCTACACCATCACCGCCCTGGCGACGGATGCAGCCGGCAACCTCGCCACCACCATCGGCACCTGCGTCGTCCCCCACAGCGCGCCCCATGAGCACGAGCATGAGAAGGAGAAAGACAAGGACCGGGATCGGGAGAGGGACAAACAACACGACCACAACGATGATCGGGACGACCGCGACGATCGTCGGTAGGGCCATGGAAAGGTACCAGCTACCGCGGTGCCTGGCACCAAGGGGACAGGCACATTGTACACCGAAGGGGAACGGAAGATAAACCGGCCCGGCCAGGGAGGTTACCCCAGCCGGGCCGGAACTCCCCAGAGTGTCGGCTCAAAGCGCGCTCCTCTGGGATGAAGTCCCGATCAGAATAGCTACCGGCCGGTGGAACCACAAGCGGATTATTATTGAGGCGCTGGTTTAACCAGTTCGCTGCTTGCGGCGCTGCTGTTCCTCATCCACGGCGTCCCGAGAACGGCAACATCGGCACCCTGACGCGTCGGGTGCCCGCCAACCAGATCGTGAGCGCCGTCCCGCCACCCAGATGAGGGCAACATGTTCCTTGGACACCCGATATGGATTCCCAGATCGACGATCCGAAGCGGTAGATCGAGGAGTTCTAGAAACTGCCGGCGCAGGTCCCCCGGTAGCAAGGGGTGTCGGCTAGGCCGATAGTGTAACTAGCGGAGCAACTGGAAGTCCGAGCCCGACATGGGCTCGTAGTTGGAAGGAAGAGGGCCCTTGAGCTCTACCAACACTCGTTGGTTGCTTGGAGCGGGAGCTGGGTTCACGCGTACCACACGTGCCGTGATTTGGGTTGGCGATGCGATAATGACCTGGAGCAAGTCCTTGACAAGATAGCGCGGCGCCCAGCCAAGCATAGCGTAATCTTCGCTCCCGAGCTGTAATGCTAGCTCAGAGGTAGGATTGTTAAGCTCAATGGAGACGCGGAGCGGTTCGTTGCTCTTCAACGTGTCAACGCGCTTATGTGCGATGGGATGAATGTGTTGGCTGCCATGGATAAAGAATCGGCACACAAACGTTCCGTCCGCGCGACGCTCCAGCTTTGGGAATACTTCCAGATTATCCGTCTGTCGCGTACCACCGCTGACCCCCAAGATCGTGATAGGGTCTGTCCCTTCCGGAAGGTCGAGTTGTTGGAGGTAACCACGAAAATCTTCGCGATCAGAGCCCACCACCCGATTGCGGAATAGCGGAAATAGTTCGCGAGATTCGTAACTGTTGTTGAAGTCCGGAAACGACAAGAGCGGCTGAAATCCGGTTTCCTGCGCGGCACGCTCTGCGCCGTGAGTGTAGCCGAAGTGATACGAGGAGCGCTCAACGTCCGCATCCAATCGGCCAATAGGAAACCAGGCACGACTTGTGCCGGCATCTTGCCATGCGAGAAAGAGAGATTTCATAGAAGACCTAGCTGGGTGCGCGTGTACTCGATGAATGCTGTCGCAAAACGCTTTGCCGTTGAGTCCATCAGCGTTTCAGGCACTGCATCAATGATACGCTGAACGCTGGCTGAAGGCAAGGCGCGAACACGTGCGAGCCACGGCTGAAAAGCTTCCGGCATCGTCGGTGCCGCCTGCCGCACCAACTCAAGCGGATTTGCCCCACGACGATCGGCGGTGGTCACATAGATACCACCCCGCCCACGGCGGGCATAGGTCTCAACCCTCCCCTCGCGTAGATGGCGTTCCCGCTCATCGGGCAACATCTCGCGCCCCAGGGATGATGCATGGTCGAACGATGGCGCGAGCGTGTCCTCCAGCGAACCATCTACTCTCGTGCGACGCAGCACACCCCAATTCTCATGAGGGCGATCGGTGTTTCCAACCAACGCATCCAGTGTGAGATAGCCGGCCAGTCGTTCGATCTGTGCCCGTGACTGTTTTGGGTCAGGGAAAATCCGCCTGAGCACTGTGAGAATACTGTCCAACGTGTGCTGGGACTGACGAAACACTAAGTCGCGCTGGTAGCCGGACACATCGGCAGCAAGCAGTTCGTTACCGTGAATGAGATCCCACCCTTCACGTTGTAGCACAAATGAGCGCGAGATCGAGCCGCGCCGACCGTCGAACGCAGCCAATTCGACTCCCGGAGCCGAAATGTCCAAAATACTGGCGATCTCGGCAGCAATTTTCTCGGCCCAATCCTCGCCGGTCCCTTCGCGCGAAAATTTGAACAGCCATTGCTGCTCATCGTCAGGTCGCCGAAACCAGAACTTCCGCTTGCTGCCCATCTGTTCGATCCACGCCGGTTGTGCTGAAATGGAATGGATCGGATAGAAAGATGTCATCTGTCGTCACTCTTGAAGAAGCAGGAAGCGTTGAGCCTGACACGGTCAGGATATCCCCAATCCTAGAGCTCCCGCTCCTGTTTCTTTTCCTCAAGGAGGAGCTTCAGGGCTTTTCCGCCGGTTCCAAGGCATCCCGCCATGTGCTCGACGTACCTCGGCGTGAGGGGCGTGGAGCCCCTATGGATTTGACCATGGGGCGGAATCCTGAGCGAGCCCACGGCCTCTGGCCGTGGCGCGAGTCGAAGGATCAGCACAATCTCGCCGTTTCTCACTTCAAAGTGCATGCGCGTCCCCGTCTTGATGTGGCACATGGCGCGGATCTTCTTTGGGATGACGACCTGGCCTTTCGCGCCGACGATGGCTGATTCCATGTGTCCAATCTCTCAAGTGTCTTAACCGAGTGTGACAGCCCAGATCAGCTAGGCGGAACTATTCGGGCTGCCTTCTGGCGCTATCTGCTGCTATTGTCTGGGCAACTTCAGCCGCCAATCGCTTTGAATCCTTCTCTCGCCACCTCTTCAACTCTTTCTTGCTATAGAACGGCCCCAGACCGATCAAAGGTGGCCGGTCATTCTTAGCAAAGAACCTGATATCGACTAGTGCATCGTGCGTTGAGCGTTCCACCAGCTTGCCATACTCGTGCAACTGTCGCAATTGTGCTCGCGACTGACGGTGAATGTCGTTAAGCATAGATTGAACGAACTGCGGATCGGTCGATTGCCTGGCTCTGAACGCCTTGAAGTCCTCAACGTTCCTATCCACAACTGAAACCATAAAGGCCAGATCGTGGGCATATTTCTCGAAATCAATTAAGACGCCCAGCAGCTTGTTCTTTAGATCCGTGTGTCCGACCTCTTGGATATCGTCTCTTGAGATCGGCATGCTGCGTGGATAGATCAGCGTTAGCTGCTGGCTCTGAATCGCCCGATCGAGCTGGAACTGATTATCACTTAGGGCAGTGAGCAAATGATTGAGGGCCACTTCAAGATGACAAAGGACGTTGTATCTTCGTACGCGCCGATCAAAGTAGCGGGTTAACCAATAGCCGAGCAGTCCGGCAGAAACCGTGACGATAACTCCGAGAGACGCACCCCGAAACTCTTCGGTTCTTGCCTGCCAAAATGGGTAGAAGCGCTTGCCGAGGAACGCAAGGCCGATAAAGAGGAGAGGTGGTCCGACCCACCGTTTATTGAGCAGCCGGCGCAGATGCATTAGTCTCTTCACTAATAGCACCTCACCATTTCAGTGCTAATCCTCCTCGTTATCGCGCGCCCAGCTGTCATCTGGCTTGCCTTGCGCTCGCCGTTTCAATGCCTTCTTGAGTGCTTGGACCGCCAGTTGCTGCCGCTCATGTAATCCATCTATAGCAATCTGCTCCACTCGCTGTTGGAGCTCTTCTACAGACACAAAAAGCTCAAGGTCCTTAAGGCTAATTCGCCAATGAATACGAGAAGCGTAACTCCCCATCGTCTGAGAGGCAGATCGTTGCGTGAACCCAACGAGCAGGTCCAATAAACCGTCGGGTGTTGCGACTAGATTATTCACCCACTGCTTTGGCTCCTGTTCACCTGTCCACTCTCGCCATCTAAACAGTATAAAGGCTAGATGCCGATTCTTAGCTAATCTCTGGCTTGCCGCCGCGTCCCGTATCTTCTTAAGGCAAATCCCCTTCAGTGCGAGCAGCTGGGTTTCCTCGACGAGATTGTGTTCCGGACGCTCCTTTCGACTCTTCCCGTCCTCTTCGCCTGATACCATCCGAATCGGCATGAAGATCCCGTTAGTCTGTTCGGTTGCCGCTGTCAAGATGGCACCTCTCTTGGCGACCTCCTTTTCTTGCAACAGGAACCAGTGGATGATCCGCGATACATGCATTTCGGGTTCGATGAAGAAGAAGCTGCCACTTCCTTCAGGCAGCTCGTCACCGATATCCAGCATGGCTGTCACAAACGGTATGGCGTACTTCATGTCAATCTTTTCTTTCCAAGCCTCTAGTCGATCCACCGCAACGCCCAAGAGCTGCCGCTGGCCCAACGCTCGAAGCTCCTGAACCATCCCTTCTCGATCTCCAACGAGAGACAATAACCTATCGAACTCAGGTTGTGGGATATCACCTTCAGGAAAGCTAAAGGAGAAATATCTACCGAAGATATCTGGATCACAAACCCTCAGCTCTCTTTGCCAACGTTCCTCGCCGCCCCTAGAGCTGAAGTTCTCTAGCGCTCCTTGGACTTTGGGAAATAGTTGTTTCAGAATCGCCTCTACCTGATCACGCGTCTGTGGGCAGACCTGCAATATCGACTCGATTAACTCCTTCGTCTCTTTAGTCCCCCGTTGCCGATCGAGGTCCGATGTTAAGCCAGTCAGCATTAATTTCGCATCGGGTAGTTGTCGATAAATGTCCGGCTCGAACATGCGTAACCCCTCTAGGGCAATTAGGTCTACAGTATTTGCGGCAAAACTGCCTTCAACACGTAAGAGACCCATGTGGAACTCAAGTGAGGAAAGAAACCGGTACACATCACGGAGCGACTTAAAATACTTTCGTAGCCCGGGAATAAAAATATTGTACCAGCGCTCTTTGTCGAATCTCTCCTGAACCTCGGGGATGCTTAGAAGTCGGTCCAGTCCCTCGTCCAAGATATGCTCCAGCCTCGGTGGGTCAATCTCTGGAATGTTGAATTCAACCTGAATAATCTTCTTGAGGAATTCTCTTCCGGAAATCGGAGCAAGACGTCTTAGACTTTTCTCGACGACATCTCTTTGGAACAACAATAAATACACTAACTGAGGTAGATCGGCATTAGCCTTCACTAATTGAAAGATCCGTCGTATCTCTTCCTTGGTGAGACGGTCAACATCATCAACCACAACTAGTAATGGTTTGGCGCGACCCTTTAATGCATCCGCTAATTCTGACTTTAACTCTTGGAGCGTTTTCTGCTTGGTTGACGACTTTGCGCGGAGTAGTCGCGCTACTTGTTCGGCAAACCCAGCTGACCCTCTCAGCAAGCTACCCAAGATAGCGAGAAATCCTGCAATGATAAAAACCACAGCCCTTATGGCTTCATTGGGAAGCGCGGAAGTCCCAAAAACAAAAAGGCCTATGAGAAGAAGGTAAGGACCTGCGCTTCGAAGGCCGCTGGCCACGCTCGCTCCAACCTGGAACGCCTCGGCATATAATTGCCACAACTCCGCGAGCCTCCGGTTCTTTTTTGACTACATGGGTATGCCGCCCCGCTCTGCGGGGCGGAGCCTTTAGTGTGAGGCCGATCAGGGTATCATCGCCGCATGAAGTACCAGCGGACCAGCCATGCGGTCTACGAGTTAAAGTACCACCTCGTCTGGGCTCCCAAGTTTCGGAAGGTTGTGCTGCACGAGCCGATCGCCCGGCGGTGCAAAGTGCTCTTCCTGGGGATTGCTGAGCGCTACGGGTTCGCGGTGGTGGAGCAAGCGGTGATGCCGGACCATGTGCACCTGTTCGTCTCCGCGCCACCCCGCTGGAGTCCTGCGGAGTTGGTGAACGTCCTGAAGAGCGTCTCGGCGAAGCAGTTGTTCAAAGAGTTTCCCCGCCTGCGCCAGGCCATGTGGGGCGGGGAGCTCTGGAACAGCGGGTATTTTGTCCGGGCCACCGGTGATGCGGTGACCGCGGCGGTGATCCAACGGTACATTCGCTATCAGCGGGTCCATGATGAAGGTCCCAAGCAGTTGAAGTTCAACTTTTAAAGGATGCCGCACCCCTCTGGGGTGCGGAGGACGTCACTGCCTCGCTCCCCCTCCTTGACAGCGGTTGAAAGACTCCTTATCATCTTTATCATGCGTAGCAGACATGCATCCATAGTTTTTTCCCACTCTCGATGGGACATAGTTCCCATTCTGGCTGCGCTAGGCCAAGGTGTGTATCTCATCGGGTGGCTTCTGCTCTTTCCGCACCTGCCTTGGTGGACCTCCGTACTGCTGGGTGCGGGCTATGCCGTCTACATCTTGTGGAATGTGGATACGATTTCGCACAATTTTCTCCACAATCCTTTCTTCCGATCCCGCCTGCTCAATCGCCTCTTTAGCATCTATGAATCGCTCGTGATCGGATTCTCCCAAGTGCTGTACAAGCATGTGCACCTGCGCCATCATCGGGGCAACAGCGACAAGCCTGATGCCAGTGGCGAAACAATCGACTGGCTCTCGATCTACCGCTACGGCCGGAACGGCGAAGCCGAAAACGTGTGGCCATACATGTGGTTGGGATACTTCCGTGATGATGCGCTGGCAACCTACCGGGAAATCAAGCAACGCGATCCGCGGGAGGCGCGGTGGGGCGCTACTGAAGTTGCGGCCTTTGTCGCAATGTACGGGGGCGCTTTTCTGCTGAACTGGAAATTCATGCTTTACTTCCTGCCCTGCTACTATGTAGGCCACTCGCTTTCCAACCTAATCGGGTATTACCTGCACTACGGCGCCAACCCTGAGGTGCCGCTCGCATGGGGGGTGAGCAGTTATGGCAGGCTCTATAACCTCTTCTGGTTCAACAATGGCTATCATGCTGAACATCACTACCAGCCGCAGGTGCACTGGACGAAGATGCATGAGGTATACGAACGGTTCAAGGAAGCACAACGAAAAGCCGGCGTGCACGTGATCCGCGCGCCCCATTTCCTTGGCTTTCTCGATATCCTCTTCCCTTCGCATAGCGCGGTTGCATCCGCCGAGAATGGACCAGTGCCTCTCTGAGCATGTTTCGGATTACCTGAGCCGTCGGAAATTCCTTGGTTACCAAACACACCAGCATATTTTCAAATCTGTTTGGTAAATCCCTTCGGTCGCACGCCACATTGCTTACGTTACACCAAAAGCAATAAGCCAGCCACGACTCTCGCCGTAACCGGCTCACTCCCTGTACCACCGCACAGAATTCAAGAGCGGGGGCGACGGGGCTCGA
>Ga0209515_10007924_pt1 | contig 12608 bp, 9 predicted proteins | sample Subgroupgradi54m_FD_187454 | JGI IMG/M metagenome (GOLD analysis project Ga0209515, IMG submission 187454) | Subsurface groundwater microbial communities from S. Glens Falls, New York, USA - GMW60B uncontaminated upgradient, 5.4 m (SPAdes)... ... | reverse complement strand
CTTCTCTGACAGGCTGCTAAAGCAGCGCTGTGCGCTGCAAAAACCCGGCCGATTCCTCGTTTTTTTCGCCGCAACGCGGCGAATTAAGGAGTTTGTCGGAGAGGCCTGCTCGCTTGGCGGAACGATTCTCGGGCTTCTTTCCAGCTTTCGGCCCCAAGTCCGACAAACTCCTAGTGCTTTTGGCTTGTCAGCCATAGCCTCGGCGAAGGCTGATGCTTTTGTGGCCATTCCGCTAGTCATCGCCCATCGCGGCGCTTCCGCCGAAAAACCGGAAAACACCCTCGCTGCGTTCCGCCGGGCCCTGGCGCTCAAAGCCGACGGCATCGAACTCGACGTCCATGTCACCTGCGACGGCGTGCCCGTTGTATTTCACGACTCCACCCTTTTGCGGCTGACCGGGACCCGGGGCCGGATCGCCAGCCAGACCTGGCCGCAGCTCGAAAAACTCCGGGTGCGCGGCACCGAGCCGATTCCGAGCCTGGCGGACGCCCTTGGGCTCGTCCGTGGCCGCATGCTTGTGCAAATCGAGTTGAAAGCCGGCGTGCCCGTTGCGCCCGTGGTCAGCGCTATTGCAGCCGCCCGCGCAGCCGTATGGGTGGTCCTCGGCTCGTTCGACCTGGAACTGGTCCGCGAAGCCCGGCGGCTCGCGCCCGCAGTGCCCCGCATGCTCATTTCCGAGGGCCGCACGACCCCCGCCACCCTCGTTCGCCAGTTGGCGGCTCTCGGCGCGCGCGGCCTGAGCGTCAATCACCACGCCGTTCGCTCCCCGGCGTGGCTGGGCTATTTCCGGTCGCGTGACTACACCGTCTGGTGCTGGACGGTGAACGAAGAGAAACGCATGCGCGAACTCGCCGGCTGGGGCGCCGACGCGATCCTGAGCGACGATCCCGGCTTGCTGGCGCGGACGCTTTCATCCTGATTTGTCATTCTGAACAAAGTGAAGAATCCATCAGCACAACTCGCCGGCGCACATCCGGATGGATTCTTCTCTGCGCTCAGAATGACAGAAAATGTACGTGGGTTGGTGTTGGAAACACTCTTTAATGGTCATCATCCACGATTCCCAATGTTCCGGTTACGGCTCGTCCATGCGGCCGGAGCAGCCCACGCGGATCCTTCGCAGCGTGCAACACCTGCAGGCCCCGCAGGTCGACTGGAAATGTCCCTGGAACCCGGCAATTTTCCCGAATTGGGCCGCTGGTTGCGCCAGGCGGCGCGGCCCGCCGCCGCCATCCTCGAGGGCAGCTATAGTCGCGCGCATCTGCGAGTTGACGGTGGTCCAAGGTAGGGCGGTGAGTCCCTTCACCGCCGGTTCTGCTCCGGCGCGGAGCCCTGTTCCGGCCTGCTGGCCGGCCAGGGTTTGTCCGGGCCGGTCGCCCGGCAAAGGAGTCCGCGCCCTACCCCTTGCCGTCAACCCGCAGTTGCGCCCGCTATAGTCCCAAGCTGCCGGTGTTGATTGACGCTTTCCTTTCGGCGTGGGAGAAATAAACCCATCCTTACTTGAGTCAACTTCCACACTACCAGTTCATCGGCCAGCCGGAACAGCTTCCGCCCCTCTATGCCGCGCTCGACCGCTGCACCGAGATCGCACTCGATACCGAGGCCGACAATCTCTTCCGTTACCGCACCCAGGTCTGCTTGTTGCAAATCATGGCGTCGGACGAGATTTACCTGGTCGACCTGCTGGCCGGAATCCCCCTCGACGACCTCTGGCGGCGGCTGGCCGCCAAGCCGCTCATCATGCACGGCAGCGATTATGACCTGCGGCTCCTGTGGGAGCTGTGCCGCTTCCAGCCGCTCAGCCTGTTCGACACCATGTTTGCCGCCCAGCTGTTGAACATCCCCCGCTTCGGGCTCGCCGCCCTGCTGGAACAGAACTTCGGCGTGCAACTCGACAAGGATCATCAGAAAGCCAACTGGTCGCAGCGTCCGCTCGAACGCGCCATGCTCGATTACGCGGCCATGGACGTCTACTATCTGCCTGCCTTGCGCGACCGTTTGAAGGCCGAACTCAACCGTCTCGGCCGCCTCGATTGGATGGAGCAGAAATGCCGCTGGCAGATGGCGGTCGCCCGCGAGGGCTTCACCGGCCCGGACGAGAACGACTGGCGCATCACCGGCTCGGAAAAGTTGCGGGGCCGCGGCCTGCCGGTTCTGCATGCGATCTGGCACTGGCGCGAGAGCTGGGCCGAGAAGATCAATACCCCGCCGTTCAAGGTCACCGGCAACGAGCTGCTCGGGCGCATCGCCCGCGCCGCCGACGAGGGCCGCTCCGTCGACGAAGTGCTGAACCTCCATCTCGGCCGGCGGCACGACCGGCTGTTCCCCTCGCTGGCGGAGGCCGTGCGCCAAGGTTTCACCACGGATCCGCAGACGCTCCCGCGCCGCGAGCGCCGCCGCGAATTCAATTCCATGTCGCCGGACGAACTGGCCCGGCAGGATAGGCTCAAGGCCGACCGTGACCGCCTGGCCCAGGGGCTGAACCTCGATCCGACCCTCATCGCCACCCGCTCGCAACTCGTGCTCATCGCGCGCGATCCGGCCAGCATCGACACCGTGCTGCTGCCCTGGCAGGCCCAACTCCTGAAAGCCGAACCCGCCTGGAAGAGCTAGGGCGTGTCCTCAAACCCAGCAAATGCCCATTCTCTGTCATTCTGAACAAAGTGAAGAATCCATACTTTCGCTCGCGATATGGTATTTGATGCCGTGGATCCTTCGCTTCGCTCAGGATGACAAACCGGGGTTTGAAGACACTCCCTAGTCCACCCCGTGGCCGAGTCCGCCAACATCGCCCGCCATTTGCCGCTGATGGCTGCATGTCAACCGGACCGGGCGGCGGTGAAGATTCCGCGCGGACGCACGCCGGCCGGAGAGATCGACTACCTGACCCTTTCGTTTGCCGGCCTCGACGCGGAGGTTGACGCCTGGGTCGCGAAGCTATCCGGACGGGGCGTGCAGCGCGGCGACCGGGTGCTGGTGATGGTCCGGCAGGGGCTGCCGCTCATCGCGGCCGCGTTCGCCCTGTTCAAACTCGGCACCATCCCCGTGATCATCGATCCGGGAATGGGGCGGAAAAACTTCCTCGCCTGCGTGGCCCGCTCCCGGCCGCGCGTGCTTCTCGGCCTCCCCCTGGCGCAGCTCATGAGTCATGTTTTTCGAGCCGCCTTCGCCACCGTCGAAATCCGCGTCTGGATCAGCGGCTCCGCCACAGCCTGTCTTGGTTCTTCCCAATCGAAAATCGAGAATCCAAAATCGAAAATGGTCGCGAGCTCGGCCAGCGACCTGGCCGCCATCCTGTTCACCTCCGGCTCGACCGGCACGCCCAAGGGCGTCTGCTATGACCATGGCATGTTCGACGCGCAGGTGCGCCTCGTCCGCGGCACCTATGGCATCGCGCCCGGCGAAGTGGATCTGCCCATGCTGCCCATCTTCGCGCTGTTTGGCCCGGCCCTCGGCCTGACAACCGTCGTGCCCGAACTCGATCCCCGTCGCCCCGCCAGTGTCGATCCGGAGAAAATCGTCCGCGCGATCCAGCAGGAGAACATCACCAACTCCTTCGGTTCGCCGACCCTCTGGCGAAAAATCGCCCGCTATTGCCTCGCCCACCATCTCACCCTGCCGTCGGTCAAACGCGTGCTGATAGCCGGCGCACCGGTGCCGCCCTCGCTCTTTGCCGATCTGCAGAAGATCCTGCCCAACGGCACGGCGCACAGTCCATATGGGGCCACCGAGTCCCTGCCGGTGGCCAGCATCGCCGCCCGCGAAGTGTTGGAAGAGACCGCGGCGAAAACCTCTGCCGGCGCCGGCACCTGCGTGGGCCGGCCGGTGAAGGAAATCGAAATCAAGATCATCGCGATCACCAACCAACCCATCGCCACGCTCGCTGACGCGAAGGAACTCTCCGTCGGCGAGATCGGCGAGATCATCGTCCGCGGTCCGGTCGTCACCAAGGTCTACGACCAGTTGCCCGCCGCCACCGCCCTGGCCAAAATCTCCCAGACTCCGGATCCCAAATCCCAGACCCCCACCTGGCATCGCCTGGGAGACCTGGGCTACCTCGACGCCCAAGGCCGCCTTTGGTTCTGCGGCCGCAAGGCTGAACGGGTCGAGACGGGCGATGGCCCGCTTTATACCGAGCAGGTCGAACCGATCTTCAACGCCCATCCGGGCGTGGCTCGCAGCGCCCTGGTCGGAGTTGGGTCCAATGGCTGCCGCCCCGCCATCATCGTCGAACCCGTCTCCCGCGACGTGGTCGCCACCCCGTCGCTGCGCCGCAAACTGGTGCGCGAACTGGGCCAGCTGGGCGCGGCTCATGCCCATACCTATTGCATCCGCCTGGTCTACCTGCATCCCCACTTTCCCGTCGACGTCCGGCACAATGCCAAAATCCACCGACTGAAGCTCGCCCAATGGGCCGCCACGCAAAGCGGCTATGAGATGGACCGGCGCGAGGTGCCGCCGGAAGTCCTGCCGCGATGAATGCTCCCGTGTTTATTACCGGAGCCAGCGGCTTCATCGGCGGCCGGATCGCCGTCCGCCTGCTCGATAGCGGCCGCGAGGTGCGCGTCCTCAGCCGGCGACCTTTGCCGGCACTCGAAAAACTCGGCGCCACCGTGATCCTTGGGGACCTGGACAATCTGGCGGCCCTGCGCCGCGGCGGTGAGGGCGCGGGCACGGTGTTCCATGTCGCCGGGCGCGTCGGGGTATGGGGGCCGGCCGCTGATTTCTTCAAGGTCAACGTCGAGGGAACGGACAATGTCATCGTCGCCTGCCGAGCAGCGGGCGTGCGCCGGCTGGTCTACACGAGTTCCCCCAGCGTCGTCTACAATGGCGGCGATCTCGCCGGGGTGAACGAGTCCGCCCCGCTTTGCCCGCAGGCGCCCTGCGCCTACCCGACAAGCAAGGCCGCGGCCGAACGCCTCGTCCACGAGGTGCATTCCCCCGTCCTGGCCACCGTCTCGCTGCGTCCGCACCTCGTCTGGGGCCCAGGCGACCGGAATGTCGTCCCTCGTGTGCTGGCCCTCGCGCGCCAGGGCCGGCTGAAAATCATCGGCCCGGGCCGCAACCAGGTCGATCTCACCCACATCACCAACGTCGTCGACGCCCACCTCCTCGCCGAGCAGGCCCTCGTCCAGTGTCACTTAATAAGTGACATATCCACCAGCCACCACAGCGGAAATCGTCACGTAATAAGTGACACTTCCTCCGAGGCCACGAACCCCGGCGGCAAGGCCTACTTCATCACCAACGGTGAGCCCGTCGTGTTGTGGGACTGGATCAACCAGTTGCTGCGTGGTCTGAATATTCCGGAAATCAAAAAGCATGTCCCGCTTGGCGCCGCCTATGCCGCGGGCGCCGCGCTGGAAACGCTGTGGCGCGTGCTGCCGCTCAAGGGCGAGCCGCCGATGACACGCTTCACCGCCAGGGAAATGGCCACGGACCACTGGTTCGACATTTCCGCGGCCCGCCGCGACCTCAGCTACAATCCGCGAGTGACCATGGCCGCCGGCACGGCGGAGCTGATCGAGCACCTGAAGCGAAGCGGGTAGGGCCCGGACTCCTTTGCCGGGCGACCGGCCCGGACAAACCCTGGCCGGCCAGCAGGTCGGAACAGGGCTCCGCGCCACGCCACTTTCGGTGTTCAGCTCTTTCGCTTTGAAGGTTCGGAAGCTCTCCGAATCTCTTCTATCTGCTTCTTATATTCCGATGGCGACATGCGCCCCTCTTTCATCGCTTTGAGATACGGCTCCTCAGCCGCGCCCTGCATGATCGAGCGGCAACCGGATGCCGACAGAACAATAGCGGAGATTAATAATAGGATGCTTCTTTTCATTTTGGGCAAAACATCGCCGCGTTGAGTGACCCTGCTGGGGTAAGGGCGAACTGGGCCCGACGCGCGGCGGCGGAGCGAGCTTTTTGTGGCCAATCCTTCCCCTTTCACCCGCTCCGCTGTCGGACGGCCTCGAAGAGCGTGATGATCGTCGCCATGGCGACGTTGAGCGAGTCGGCCTGGCCGGCCATCGGGATGCGCACGAGCAGATCGCTCTCCTTCAGCCAGAAGTCGCTGAGGCCGTATTGCTCGCTGCCCATGACGATGGCCAGCGGGCCGCGCAGATCGACCTTGGTATAGACATTGGGCGTGTCCGGCGTCGTCGCCACGATCCGGATGCCCTTTTCGCGCAACCAGGCATGCACCGTCGCGCTGTCGGCCACCACGACCGGCACGGAGAAAAGCACGCCCGTGGACGAGCGCACGACATTGGGATTGAAAACATCTGTCACGGCATCGCAGACGATCACGCCATCGACCCCCGCCGCGTCGGCACTGCGCAGGATCGTGCCGAGATTGCCCGGCTTCTCGATGGATTCGACCACGAGCAGGAAGGGATCTGCAGGTCGGGGTTTATCCCCGACACCGGCATCAGTCGGGCGTAAAGCCCGACCTACATTCAAGTCTGCCAGTCCCAATTTCCATTGTGGCGCGACGGCCAGCAGTCCATCGGGTCGGTCGCGGTAGGCGCACTTGGCAAAGGCTTCCTTGGACAACTCGAACAACTGCGCGCCGGCCTGCCCCGCCTGGTCGATGAGCGCCGGCTCGTTCTCGCCGAGAAACCATTCTGGACAGAAATAGAGTCCGGCCAGCCGGACATTCTTCTCCAGCGCCCGGCGCACCTCGCGGTAACCCTCGACGAGGAACAGCCCGGCCTCGTCGCGATCACGCCGGTCGCGCAGCTTCACGAGCTGTTTGACGCGGGGATTCTGCAGACTGGTGATCTTTTCGGGAGGCACAGACCGGATTTGAACACAGGGGCCACGGAGAGCACGGAGAAAATACAGCAGTGACTTAATAAAACCCTCCGTGTTCTCTGCGTCCTCTGTGTTTAAAAAGAAGAAATTCAACGAGCACCCCTTCCCCTATCACCACGAGCTGGAGATGGAGGTGGGCACGCTGACCAACCTCGGCGTGGGTCTAGGCCGGGTGCCGCTGCCAGCGTCTGATCACTCATCCCTTTCCACTTCTCCCTCGACCCAGCCTGCCTCGGGCTGGGTCGTCATGGTGCCGTTTACGTTGCCTGGCGAGCGAGTGAAGGTCCGCGTCTACCGCAATCACAAGAATTACTCGGAGGCGGACCTCCTCGAGGTGCTGACGCCTTCGCCCCACCGGATCGATCCGCGCTGCCCGCTGTTCGGCCGCTGCGGCGGCTGCCAATACCAGCACCTGACCTACGCCGAGCAATTGAAGTGGAAGCGGCAGCAGGTGGAAGAACTGTTGAAATACATGGCGGGGATCGAATTCCCCGTGGCCCCCGTCATCGCCTCCCCGCGGGAGTTCGGCTACCGCTCGAAGATCACGCCTCATTTTTCCGCGCCAGCGCGCGGAAAAATCAGCCCGGCTGCGCCGGGGGAACCCGGAGGGCCGGTTATCCGACCGGTTTCGGGCGAGCCTGATGGGGTTAACCCCATCGGCTTTCTCAAGCAAAGCTCGCGCTTCGAACTCGTGGACGTGCCGCACTGCGACATCGCCACGCCGGAGATCAACGCGAAGCTGCCCGAGGTCCGCGCCAAGACGCACGCCCGGCTCGCCGCGGGCGAATACAAGCGCGACGCCACCCTGCTGCTCCGCCATGCACAGGAGGGTGTCATCACCGATTACGACGCGGTCATTCATGAGGTGATCGGGGTGGAGCCTGACCTCCGGGCAGGCTTGGCCGCGTCCGAAGCAAACCCGCCCGGAGGTCGGGTTCCACCGGCAAAACTCCTCCGCCTGCATTTCCTGGCGCGCGATTTCTTTCAGAACAATCCCTTCATCCTGCCCGCGTTCACCGCCTACGTGCGCGACCAGGCCGCGGGCAGCGGCGCGCGGTTCCTGGTCGACGCCTATTGTGGCAGCGGACTCTTCGCGCTCAGTTGCGCCCCGGCCTTCGAGCGGGTGGCGGGCATCGAGCTCAGCGAGACGTCGATCAAGTTCGCCAAGGAAAACGCCGCGGCCAATGGGATCACGAACGCCGTCTTCCAGGCCGGCGATGCCGCGCAGATTTTTGCCGGACTCACTTTCCCCTCCGGCGAAACCGCCGTGGTCATCGACCCGCCGCGCAAGGGCTGCGACGAATCATTCCTGACGCAGCTGTTCGCCTTCGGGCCGCGCGCGGTCGTCTACGTGTCGTGCGATCCGGCCACGCAGATGCGCGATTTGAAAACCTTCCTCGCCGCCGGCTATCAGCTGGCCGCCGTCCAACCTTTCGATCTTTTTCCCCAGACGCGCCACCTCGAGTGCGTGATCACGCTCCGGCGCGACTGAGCGTCTTTCGCGCGGCGGCCGGCCGCTAAAGAACAGACCCGGGCAAACCGGTGCCTGCTTTTGCTTATGGGTCAGTTCGGTGTAGGTCGGGCTTTATGCCCGATATAGAATATTCGTATGTCGGGGCCAAACCTTCCCTTCGGGCTCAGCGGTCGCGCCCCCCGGCGGCTCTAACTCGATCATTGCGGCGCCATTCATTCCGCCTCTCTGTCTCCCTTGTGCTTCGCCATCTCATCAACCCCGGACTGGAGCTGCGCTTGTTGCAGCCCGCCGACGCTCCGGCGCTCTTCACGGTGGTCGATGCCCACCGCGCGGCCCTGCGCGAATGGCTGCCATGGGTGGATGCGACCAACCGGGTCGCCGATTCCGAAGCCTACATCGAGGGCGCGCTGCGGGATTTCGCGGAGACCCGCGCCTTCGCCTGCGGCATCTGGTCCCTGGGCCGGCTGGTGGGCGTCATCGGCCACAACCGGATCGACTGGGCGAACCGGATCGGTTTTCCCGCCTATTGGATCGCGCCGGACAGCCAGGGGAAGGGGATCATGACGCTTTGCTGCCGGGCGGTGATCGCTGACGCCTTCGCCAACCTGCAGCTCAACCGCGTCGTCGTGGCCGTCGCCACGGGCAATCTTCGCGCGCAGAAGATTCCCGAGCGCCTGGGTTTCAAGAAAATCAGCACGCTGCGCAAAGCCGAATGGCTTTACGACCACCACGTGGATCATTTCATCTACAGCCTGGAGAAGCCGTAGCCGCAGGACGGACACGTGCCGCCGGGCTTCGCTTCGCGGCCGGCCCGGCGGTCCGGCCCTACCGGCGTTACCGCGCCATCATCCCAATGTTACGGGAGTCATTCACTCCCGCGTGGTTGATCAGGCAGGCGAAGCGGTCCGTATGGCCCGCCCTCGAAGGGCGCAGCCATTCGGCCAGCTCAAGGCCCTGAGCCCGTCGAACGGGCAAGCTGCGCCCCTACGCCTGAAATTTGTCTCACACCCTTCCCGCGAATTGCTTTGGAAAGTAGCAGCGGTGGTAACACCGCTGACCCGCCGTCCGCCTCCGGCTGGATTCTTCGCATCGCTCAGAATGACAAGCCTCGCGGCTTTCTTGTCACCGGTATTCGATCCATTCCGACGCGGAATACTGCTCGATCAAGCCACTGACTTCGTCCTCGTTGAGGTCGGGCCAGGGCGTCTCCTGGAGTCCGGCGCCGATCGCCTGCGCCAGCCCGGCGGAAAAGCGCGCCTGAAAATCATCCCAATCCAGCGGCGCCACGCTGCCCTTTTCGATCGAACCCTGGAAAAGCAGGCCGTGTTTGTTTCGTTTCTGCGCCGCGCCGGCGATTTTCGCGCCGGTCCGGGAGTCGACGACGTCGTATAGTTCGGCGCGCTGGAAACAGACGCCTTCGCCTGGTTGTGGGAGCGAGCTTGCTCGCGATTCGGGCGATTTGTCGCGAGCAAGCTCGCTCCCACAGGTCTCGTCGGGCGCGCACTCCCGTTTCACCTCCGCCGGCTCGCCGAGCGCCGCCAGGGCCGCCGCCAGGCACTCGTGCACGATGCGATACGAGTGCGCGGCCCGCTCGTCGTAGAGCACATGACCGCGCGGCAGGACGAGGGCGTAGGTCCAGTCGTTGCGGTGATCAACGAGGCCGCCCCCGGTGGGCCGGCGGCAAAGGTCGAATGATCCGCCCAGGGGGAGCAGGGCGCGGACGAAGCCGATTTTCTGGCTGTAGCCGAAGGTGAAGGCCGGTTTGCGCCATTCATAGTGCCGGAAACGCGGCGCGGATGGCTCCGGGTAACGCTGGAGCAGCAGGAAATCGAGCGCCATATTTTCGGCGGCGGCGGCGGTGCGAACCGGCAACAGATGCAGTGTCATTGATGTTCGGCCCGGCGAGCCGCGCGCCTATTTGCCCGGCCGCTTGGGCCGGCCCTTGCGCAGCGCTTCCATCAGCTCCGGCACGGCGTAGAAATTGGCGAAAGCCTGGGCGCCGAGCACCACGTCCCGCGGCGGCATCGCCTGCGCGTCTTGCATGGCGGCGGCCATGATGGCGGCCATCACCGGCGGGCGCAGGTCCGCCCAGTTGCGCTGGCGGACGGCACCGCCCTCCGCGTAATACAACCGGCGGTCCGCGCCGGCGAAAATCCTGAATTCCTTCGGGGCGGTGCCCGACAGTTCCCGCACCACCAGGGGCCTCTCCCGTCCGTAGCCCTGCAGCGCGTTGGTCGTCCAGCCGAAGAGCGTCTGCATCCGCAGCACGACCTGCAGGCGGATCCGGGCCTCCGGTTTGCCCGCCACCGGGGATCGCGGATCGCGCGCCGATTGGGCCAGCTCGCCGAATTTGTATTCCTCCGCGGCCCGTGAGCGCTTGTCGCGCAACTCCTCGCGCCAGGCAGCCAGCGTGCGGGCGATCCGGTCACGGTTGCCGGGATCCGGCGTTTCCTCCACGAGCGCAGCGGCGAGGGCGGCTTGCGCGGCTTCCGCCTTCGCCGTTTCCCTTTTGGCCCGGAGGTTCGCGCGCACCACCAGACCCAGCAAGCCAATCAGCACCACCGCCAGGAGGATCGCGCCGGCTGTCCTTTGGGCGCGGCTGAGCCCCCTGGCCGGGGGCGGAAGCGGCGCCGGGTCGGCCAGCGGTTCATCGATGATCGACCCCATGACGGAAGCCTCGAGCAGCAGCCGGTAGATGGGAATCGCCTGGGAAATGTTCTTCAGCTCCCGCGGGCCCAGCCGGGTCACGTGCAACGCCAGCTTGTTTTTCACCACGTCGTAGACGGTTTGGGAAATGCAAATGCCGCCGGGCTGCGCCTCCGCCTGCAGCCGCGCCGCAATGTTCACGCCGTCGCCCATCACGTCCTGGTCGTTGACGAACACATCGCCGAGGTGAATGCCGACCCGGTGGGTGAGGGTCTCCTTCGCCGGCTGCGACCTGGCTTGCTCGGCAAAAAGCCGCTGCATGGCCAGGGCGCAGGCTACCGCCTGCACCGCGCTGGAAAAATAAAGCAACAGGCCGTCCCCGGTGGTCTTGAGCACGGACCCCTGGTGCTCGGCGCAAATCTGGCGCATCGCGGCAAAATCCCGGTGGAGGAGGCGCAGCGTGGTCTCCTCGTCATTCTGCATGAGCGCGCTGAAACTCACCACGTCGGTGAACACGATGGCGGCCAGTGAACGCTGGCCTGGACCTGGACGGGGCGCGGTGGTTTCCATGGCGGCGGTCCCAGTGCTAGCCTGCCTCCGCATCGAGCAGCCGCCGCACGCTTTGCAGCAGGGTGCTCAAGGCAAAAGGCTTGGGCAGGTGGATCATGGCCTTCGAGGGAAAATCCGGCAGCCCGTTCGGCGGCCGTTCTGCCGCGGTGCTGAGGAGCCGGAGCCCGCTGTTCACCGCGTGCAGGGAGTGCACCAGCGCCATCGCTGCTTTCGTGCTGCTCGACGTCAGCAGCAGCTGCGGCCGCAACCCGGCGGCGTTGACGATCGCTTCCGCTTCTTCCGGCGTGGCCACGTCCGTGACCGAATAGCCGTCGGTGGCGAGAATGCCCGCGATCATCTTGCGCAAGATCTCATCCGATTCGATGATGAGCAGGTTCTCGGTGCCGCGCACGGCGGGCAGCGCGCCGAGCTTGGTCACCGCGGTTTGCTCGGGCTCCGCCGTTTCCGGCAAATAGACCTCGAACGTCGTGCCCTCGCCCGGCGCGCTGAGCACGTTGATATGGCCGTCGTTCTGGCGGATGATGCCGAGCACCGTCGACAGGCCCAGGCCGGTGCCCTGCGGCTTGGTGGTGAAGAAGGGATCGAAGATGCGGCTGCGCACGGCCGGACCCATGCCCAGCCCGGTGTCGGTGATGCTCATGCCGGCATAGAGTCCGTTGTGCATTACGGGGGTCGGGCGGGCGGCCGCGGCGGACACCTGATGGTTGCGGGTGCGGACGGTGAGCTTGCCGCCCTGCGGCATCGCATCGCGCGCGTTGAAACAGAGGTTGAGCAGGATTTGCTGGAATTGCGTCGGATCGATGCGGGTGTTGCCGAGGTCGGAGGCCAGGCGCAACTCCAGTGTGACCGCATCGCCGGCGACCCGGCGGAGGATTTCCGCGATCTCGCGGATCAGCGTGTTGAAGTTGACCACCTTGACCTCGGTCTCCTGCCGGCGGCTGAATTCGAGGATCTGCCGCGCGATCGCGGCCGCCTTCAGGCCGGCGCGGTGGATCTCGTTCAAGTCCTTCCGCGCCGCGGGCACGGCGGCGATCTTGGCGCTCATGATCTCGCAATAGCCGTTGATGATCGAGAGCATGTTGTTGAAATCGTGCGCCACCCCGCCGGCGAG
>Ga0209515_10007922_pt1 | contig 12611 bp, 11 predicted proteins | sample Subgroupgradi54m_FD_187454 | JGI IMG/M metagenome (GOLD analysis project Ga0209515, IMG submission 187454) | Subsurface groundwater microbial communities from S. Glens Falls, New York, USA - GMW60B uncontaminated upgradient, 5.4 m (SPAdes)... ... | reverse complement strand
AAATAGACAAGCCGGCGGCCGACCCAGGCCGAGTGCATAATGAAATTTTGGAATTATTTTTGGAACTGGGCGCAAGTGAAGAGCAAGCAAATTTTGAAACGGTTTATGCGATTGGGCGTCAGGGTTTAGCCTTTAGACACCTGAATGATGATTCTAAAGATTTATCACCTTTACTTGACGTAATCTTGGAAAAAGTCTTGCCCGCCTCTGGCGGGGCCGCCGACCAGAAAATGTCGGCCCAAGTTTTTAATCTGGGTTACGATAACTTTTTAGGCAGACTGGCTGTCGCGCGAATTTATTCCGGCTCTGTCCTGTCGGGCAGCCAGATTTTTGTCAAAGGAGCCAACGGGACGCGCAAAGGAAAAATCACAAAACTTTTCAGCTTTGAAGGAATAGCGCGAAAAGAAGTTTCGTCGGCAGAATCCGGCGACATTGTGCTTTTAGCTGGAATTCCCGATATCTATATTGGCGAGACATTATGTGAGGACGAGAGCGCAGAACCAATGCCGGCCATTGCTATTGATGAGCCGACTTTGTCACTGAACTTTTTGGTAAATGATTCTCCTTTCGCCGGCCGGGAGGGAAAATTTGTCACCTCCAGACAAATCAAAGAAAGATTAGAAAAAGAACTGGAGATAAATGTCGGGTTGAAAGTGGAGTTTTCTCCCGATCAAGGAGAAAACAAATCAGGCCCCAGTTTTTTTAAAGTTTACGGCCGAGGAGAACTGCATGTGGCTATTCTTTTGGAAAATATGCGCCGGGAAGGATTTGAAATGCAAGTTTCCCAACCGGAAGTCATTCTCAAGGAGAATGATGGTGAGCTTGTCGAACCATATGAAGAATTGGTAATTGACGTTCCGATGGAATTTTCCGGCGGGGTGATTGAAAAAATTGGCCAGCGGCGCGGCCTGATGAAAAATATGATGGAAAAAGAAGGTATTGCTAGGGTTATTTTTGATATTCCGACTCGCGGCTTATTGGGCTACCGCGGCGAATTTATCATTGATACCAAGGGCGAAGGCATCATGTCTTCGCGGGTTACGGGGTTCAAAGAATATGCCGGAGAGATAAAAAAGAGGCAATATGGTTCCATGGTTTCCATGGTTGCCGGCAAGGCAGTGGCTTTTTCCCTTGCAAATTTACAAGAACGTGGTATATTGTATATTGAGCACGGAACGGAGGTTTATGAAGGAATGGTTATCGGTAATGTTTTGAAAGGGGAAGACATGTCCGTCAATCCCACTAAGGGCAAACAGCTCACCAACATGCGAGCCTCCGGCACCGACGAAGCTATTACCTTAAATCCTGTTTTCATTTTAAGTATTGAACGGGGATTGGAAGTGATGAATGGAGATGAGTATTTAGAAATCACTCCGAAATCAGTCCGGCTGCGCAAGAAATTTTTAACCGAGCTTGATCGAGTCAAAGCGAAAAGAGTATAATAGAAATTAAGAATTACAAATTAAGAAAAATGTCCACCATATCTTTCAAACCGAAAAAAGTCACCAAAAGAATAACTTCGCACCTCCAAGAGCGGGGACGAGATGTTATCCTGAATCGTTTTGGTTTAACGATAGATGGAAAACGAAGAACCCTGGAAGAAATTGGCCAGAAATACAACATTACCCGAGAACGGGTGCGCCAAGTTGAAGACGCGGCTTTAACGGCGGTGAAGAAGTCTGATGCCTATCGAGCCGAACAGGCCGTTTTTGAGGAAATCAAACAGCTCATCAAAAAGCTCGGCTCAATTGTCGCCGAGCACGAACTCTTGCCTTATATTTCCAAAGATAAAACAACCCAAAATCATATTAATTTTTTCCTGACCCTCGGCGATTCTTTTAAAAAACATCGCGAGGATGACTATTTTCACACTCGTTGGAGCGTGGATGACGAGATGACAGACAAAGTGCACGATTCCCTGAAAAAACTTTACCTAAGCTTAAATGATGAAGATCTGGTGTCGGAAACGGAGATGATTAAAAAGTTTTTTGACCAGATGAAAGATGTGGCCGAACAATACCGCGATGCGGAAATTGCTCGCCGCTGGCTTTCGATGTCCAAAAGTGTTGGTCGGAATCCATTGGGTGAATGGGGCCGAGCCAGCTCGCCGAATATTCGCACGCGCGGAGTGAAGGACTACGCTTTTCTGGTGATGCGACGCCACGGCTCGCCGATGCATTTTAAAGAAGTGGCTGATTCTATTTCTAAAGTTTTTAATAAAAAAACTCACTACGCTACCTGTCACAACGAACTTATTAAAGATCCTCGCTTCGTGCTAGTGGGCCGGGGGATGTATGCTTTGGCCGAGTGGGGCTACAAGGCCGGGATTGCCCGGGAAGTTATTCGCGATATCTTAAAAAAAGAAGGCCCATTATCTAAAGAAGAAGTAGTCAAAAAAGTCAATAAAGAAAGATATTTTAAAAAGAATACTATTCTAGTAAACCTGGTGAACCCGAAGTATTTCAAGAAGAATAAAAATGGACTTTACACTCTGGTTTAGTTAAAATATAAACATGGTGAACGAAGTGATTCTGTTTATCTATAAGATAATTTTATCGGGGTTTTTTCCTTTGCTGGGTACGGTGGTGCTCGGACGGATTGCCTGGACCTGGTGGGTTCATTATATCCAGCAGGATTTTATTTCTGGGATAGAATTTGTTCTGTTGGAAATCATCCCTCCGCGCGAAGTTTTGCGCAGTCCGAAAGCTATGGAACTCTTCATTACTAACGCTCTATATCACTACAGTCAGAAAGGCGGCCGAGAAGAATATTGGCAGGGAGCGGTTTGGTTTTGGTTTTCTTTGGAAATCGTATCTCTGGAAGGACAAGTGCATTTTTACATCCGCACGCCGACGCGTATTAAAACTTTAATTGAAACGCAAATGTATGCACAATATCCTCAATCGCAAGTGAAGGTCGTGGAGGACTATACCTTGGCGGTTGATGAAATAAGCGCAAAAAGCGTCTGGAATGGGTGGGGGTGTGAATTTTCAATAAAGAGACCAGAGGCATATCCAATCAAAACTTATGTTGATTATGAGTTGAATGAAGATCCAAAAGAAGAATACAAAATTGACCCCATCTCTCCGGTGATAGAATTTTTCGGTTCGCTCCAAAAAGGAGAACAAGCCTGGTTGCAAATTATTGTCACGCCTTCTAAGAAAAGATATCATACCAAAGGAACTTGGTTTGGACATCACGATTGGGTTAGGGAGTCGAGGTTGGTGTTATTGAAAATACAACTTCCATATACTAATGTTAAAGAGGTAGGTGAATTTGATACGAGAGCCAGAATAGAAATTCGTACGCCAAAACATTTGGATCCCACCCTAAAACGAATCGGCGAAAAAACTTCCAAACTTGGTTTTGATACTGGGATTAGATTAATGTATGTTGCTACAAAAGAAGTATTTCCCGTTGGTCAGAGAACCAATAATTCTAGAAATATCCGTTTAATTATGCGTCAATATGCTAATCCTGATGCAAACTCTTTTAGGCGCGTAATTTCAACCCAAGGAGATGCTTACAGTGGCATATTTTCCGCTTCATCTAAAACAGTCATGCTTTTAGCCAATAGAATGCTTGCCGAATATCGGGAGAGGTCTTTTTTTCATCTGCCTTTAAGACATCACTTATTTAATCAATCAGTCATACCCTGGCCGATCTCAGGCATTGTTCATGCATATGCCCATAATCATCATTATCCAAAGACCTATGTTCTCAACACGGAAGAACTCGCGACTATATGGCACTTCCCGGGCCAGATCTTGAAGGTGCCGACGCTGGAGCGTATTGAATCCAAAGAAGCTTCTCCGCCGCCGAACTTGCCGGTGTAATGGAATGTCATTATTTATTAAAATTTCATCTGGGACTGCCTTTCTAGTGCTCTTTGGTCGTTTGTTTCTGTCTGCCTCAACCGATTTTAAAGTTCCCACTATCGTTAGGATTGAACCGGGAGCCAGTTTGCGTAGTGTCTCTCTTCAGTTCAAACAGGCAAAGATTATTCGTTCCCGACTTGCTCTGGAAGCTTTGGTGATAATTTACGGCGGAGAAAAACATATCATTCCCGTTGATTATCTATTTGAAAATAAATTACCAGTCTATGAAGTGGCGCGGCGCATAACCAAAGGAGAAAGTCACATTGCGCCAATCGTAGTTACGATTCCGGAAGGATTTGATCTAAATCAAATCGCGGACGCCTTTGCCCCCAAACTGGCAAATTTTAACAGAGATAAATTTTTATTAGATGCGAAAAACAGCGAAGGCTATCTTTTTCCGGATACTTATTTTTTCTTTAGCAGCGCCGACGAAAAAGACGTCTTGGAGTCAATGAGTAAAAACTTTGCGAAAAAAATTTCAGCTCTTAATCCGGGAATTATTTCTTCCGGCCGAAACGAAAAGCAAATTATAATTATGGCCTCAATAATTGAAAGAGAAGCCAAAGGGGACGTTGATCGCGGATTTATTTCCGGAATTTTATGGAGAAGGTTAGAGAATGGCATGCCCCTGCAAGTAGATGCCGCGCTGGAGACTTATAAAAAAGCTGGCTTACCAAAGAATCCGATTGCGAATCCAGGATTAAAGTCTTTGCAAGCCGCTGTTCATCCTCAAAGCTCACCCTACCTTTATTATTTGCATGATAAAAATGGCGAGATTCATTACGCGAAGAATTTTGAGGAGCATTTGCAAAATAAGTTGAAATATCTAAGATAAGAATATGAGAAAGAAAGTAGTCTTTGTTGGACTTTCCGGAGGCGTTGATTCCGCTGTTTCGGCTGCCTTGCTGAAAAAGCAGGGCTACGAGGTCGTGGGAGTTTTTATCAAAACTTGGCACCCGGATTTTTTGGAATGCAACGAAGAGGAGGAGCGCCGCGACGCGATGCGCGTCGCGGCGCATTTGGATATTCCATTTCTGACTTTTGATTTTGAAAAAGTTTACAAAAAAGAAGTAGCCGATTACATGATTGGTGAATATAAAATGGGCCGAACGCCCAATCCGGATGTGATGTGCAACAAAGAAATAAAATTCGGGGCATTTCTTAACAAAGCTATTTCTATGGGAGCGGATTTTGTGGCCACGGGGCATTACGCTCAAGTTGTCGGGTGTTGGACACCCGAAATTCGGGTGTCCAACACCCGACAAGAAGCGACTGAGCAAAAGCATTTTCCGCTTTCGTTATTAAAGGGAAAAGATCCCTCCAAAGACCAAAGCTATTTTCTTTGGACATTAAGACAAGAACAACTTTCAAAAATTTTATTTCCGGTTGGAAATTTTAAAAAAACTGAAGTTCGCAAGTGGGCGTTGAAATTCGGTCTGCCGGTGGCCGAAAAAAAAGACAGCCAGGGGATTTGCTTTTTGGGCGCAGTGGACTTGAAAGATTTTTTGAAGCATTATATTAAATCAAAAAAGGGAAAAGTTTTAAATGAAAATGGAAAAGTGATAGGACATCATAATGGGGTGTTTTTTTATACGCTCGGGGAGAGGCATGGTTTTACAATTACCAAAAAAGGCCCGAATGATAGTCGGTATTATGTGGTGGGCAAAGATGTGAAAAAAAATATTTTAATAGTCTCGCAATACCCCCTCCGTCATTCTGACACCTCCCCCTACAGTAGGGGGAGGAAGGGTGGGGGTATATCAGTTGAAAGCACCAATTGGATTTCTGAAAACTATCCGCTAGAAGCTAAAAGCTATACATGTCAAATCCGTTATCACGGCGAGTTTTTGCCCTGCCAGGTAAAATGTTCAACCCCGAGTGTCGCACAAGTAATTTTTCAGAAACCAGTTTTAGTCGCTTCGGGCTTGCCCGCCAAAACTTTAGTGGCGGCGGGCCAGTCCTGCGTTATCTACGATAGAGATATTTGCTTGGGTGGGGGAGTTGTTGTATAATTAAACTATGTCTGAATTTTTAATGCAAAACGGCGATATTGTGGTAAATATATTTGAAAGACCGATCCGAAAAATTTCTGATGATATTGATCCGTCCAAAGTTTAGCTAGTAAAAAGAAATGGAACCTAATGAGAATACAAGTGCAAAAATCAGGTCAAAGTTTTTAAAATTCTTCGAAGCTCGTGGACATAAAATAATTCCATCATCTTCTCTGGTTCCCGAGAACGACCCCTCGGTTCTTTTTACGACGGCCGGCATGCAGCAATTTAAGCCCTATTATACTAATCCCGAAAGTGCCGATAAAGATTTTGGCACCAGAAATATTGCCACTATCCAAAAATGCATTCGTACCGGCGACATTGATGAAGTCGGTGACGAAACACACTTAACATTTTTTGAAATGTTGGGCAATTTTTCCTTCGGTGGATATTGGAAAAAAGAAGCCATAGAATACGCCTACGAATTTATCACCCAAGAATTAAAACTGGAGATAGATTATGTCTCTGTTTTTGAAGGGGACAAAGAAATTCCAGCAGATCGTGAGTCAAGAGAAATTTGGAAAAAAATTGACCCAAAATTGAAAATTAAAAATCACAATCGCGCCGATAATTTCTGGGGCCCCACGGGCGATGAAGGCCCCTGCGGCCCGACGACGGAAATATATATCAATGGGGTTGAAATTTGGAATATTGTTTTCAATCAGTTTTATAAGACGAAAGAGGGAAAATATAAACCACTGGAAACCAAAGGAGTGGATACGGGAATGGGTTTGGAACGGCTCTTAGTTCAAGCCCAGAAGAAAAAAAATATCTTTGAAACTGATTTGTTTAATAATGAAAAAACAAAAGAAGAGCATATCGTGGCCGACCATGTCAAAGCCGCCCTTTTTATAATTTCAGAGGGTGTTTTACCTTCCAACACCGGGGCTGGATATGTTGTCCGCAGGCTAATTAGGCGAGCTGTCAGATTTTCTAAAGATTTCCTACAAACCGAAGTTAAAAAAATAAAAAAAATTTACGAAGGTGTCTATATTCTCGACGACAAGGGAGAAATAGAGAAAGAGGAGAATAAATTCAGAAAAACTTTGGATCAAGGGCTTAAGGAATTTAAAAAGGGCTGCAATTCATTTATTTTATTTACCACTTATGGTTTTCCGATAGAGCTTACTCTAGAGCTTGCAAAAGAAAAAGGTATAGCCATAGATTTGGAAGATTTTAGTAAAAAAATGGCCGAGCATCAAAAACTTTCCCAAACATCTTCATCGAGCATGTTCAAGGGCGGACTGGCGAATCACAACGAGAAAACTATCAAACACCACACCGCCCACCATTTGCTTTTGGCCGGGCTACGAGCGGTCCTCGGCCCTAGTGTCAAACAGCGGGGGAGTAATATTACCGAAGAGCGTTTGCGGATAGACTTCTTGTGTGACCATAAATTAACGCCCGAAGAAAAAGTAAAAGTGGAAAATTGGGTTAATGACAAAATAGAGAAGGGGCTCGGCGTCATCAAAAGAGAAATACCGCGGCATCTGGCCAAAAAAATCGGCGCGGAAATGGAATTCGGGGCCAAGTACTCGGACATAGTATCTGTTTATTTCATAGAAGATAAAAATGGTAATTCCATATCTAAAGAATTTTGCGGCGGTCCGCATGTAAAAAATACAGCAGAACTCGGTTCGTTTAAGATTTTAAAAGAAGAAGCGGTAGCGCAAGGTATCAGACGCATCAAAGCGGTTCTTCTATAAATGCTCATCTGGGCGGCCGGGTGAGGTTTTGAATTTGCTTATGTTATAATATACTGATGGGTATTTTTTCCAAGACTAAAGAGAAAGACGAATTAGTGCTGGTTTTTGACGTTGGATCTTCTTCGGTCGGGGGAGCGCTCTTTTGGATGCAGCAGTCTGGAATTCCTAAAATAGTTTTTTCCGTGCGCGAGCCGATCGTCCTAGAAAAGAAAATTAATATTGATCGATTTTTGTTATTTACCACCAAGTCTTTAAATATCGTTGCTAGTCAGATACATCAAGCAGGTCTGGGCGCGCCTTCCAAGATTTTTTGTGTTCTTTCATCACCTTGGTATGTTTCCCAAACCAGGGTCATCAGTCTTGAAAAAAATACGCCCTTCGTCTTTACTTCTAAGCTGGCTGATGAGTTAATCAAAAAAGAGACAAGTCTCTTTGAAGATGAGTATTCAGCCAAGTATCTGCATGCTGGTAATTCAGTTCGATCAATTGAACTTAAAAATATCAAAACGATGTTGAATGGCTATGAGACCGCCAAGCCGTTGAATCAAAAGACCAAACAACTAGAAATGACTATTTTCGTTTCCATCAGCCCCGAGCAGGTCTTGGGGAAAATAGAGGAAACAATCAAAAAGCATTTTAACTTTAAACAGATAAAATTTTCTTCTTTCGTGCTGGCTTCTTTCGCGGTCGTGCGCGACATGTCTATGCACCAAGACAATTTTCTTTTGATTGACATTGGCGGGGAGGTGACGGACATTGCTATGGTTAAGAAAAACATTTTACGCGAGTCAATTTCTTTTCCAGTGGGTCGTAATTTTATGATCCGCGGAGCTACCTCGGCCCTTGATTGCACTTTTGCTGAAGCGCAATCATTCATTTCTCTTTTTCAAAATGGACATGCGGCTGACACTACTAAAAAGAAACTTCAGCCCATTATAGACAAATTGAAAACTGAATGGCTCAAAAAGTTTCAAGAGTCCTTGGCTAATATTTCCAACGATGTTTCCATTCCGGCGACTATTTATATGACAGTTGATCCAGACTTAGCAGATTTTTTTAGTCAAATAATTAAAAATGAACAGTTGAACCAATATACTCTGACCGATTCCAAGTTTCAGGTTGTTTTTTTGAACACCGCGGTCTTTCACGGTGTTGCCACCTTTGAAGAAAATATAATTCGCGACCCTTTTCTGATTATTGATTCTATTTATATTAATCGTTTTTTAAAATAGGATATAAAATGCCTAAAAATTTATTCCAAGACATGGTCAAAGTGAAACATGCAAGAGCAGATAGAGGTTTAGCCTCTATCCAGATAGAGGCTAAACCTCTATCTGTAGGGCCTAAGGCGCCTAGGCCCCGAAGCGGAATTTGGCTGGTAGCAGGGGTCTGTCTGGTTTTTTTGTTTTTTGCCATTTCTTTCCTGTTTGCTAAAGCCACGGTCACTGTCAATCCAAAAATCAAAGATCTGGTTTTAAATGAAAATTTTTCGGCGACTAAAGATTCCACGACTGATGAGTTGCCTTTTGATTTAGTGGTTATCTCCGGAGACGAAGCTAAAACAGTGCCAGCCACTAACCAAAAAGAAATTTCTCAAAAAGCCCAGGGCCTGGTTATGATTTACAACGCTTTCAGTTCTTCCCCTCAAGCGTTGGGCGCAGGAACAAAATTAGAAGGTTCCAACGGGAAAATTTACACCACCCAAACAAAAATAACTGTACCCGGCATCGCCAAAGACAAACCCGGCTCTGTTGAAGTAAATATTTACGGAGCGGAAACAGGTGAGCAATACAATAGTCCGCCGCTGGATTTTAAAATTGGTCTTTTTAAGGGGACGAAAAAATATTCTGGATTTTACGGCAGATCCAAGGGAGAAATAACTGGGGGACTCAAGGGAAAGTTTCCGGTTATTTCGGAGAGTCAAAAAAATAATGTGATCAACGAGCTTCGGACAGCTTTGCAAGCGAAACTTTTGAAAAAGGTGACTGATCAAATTCCGAGCGGGTTTATTTTATTCAAAGACGCAAGTGTTCTTAACATTAAAGACGAAAATGCCGAGTTTGCTTCTAAAGACAATATGTTGCCGATAAAAATTAAAGGCACTTTCTACGGTCTTTTATTTGATGAAAAAAAGCTGACCAAAAAAATCGCCGGAGATAATATTGAAAAATATGATGGGAGTGCAGTTTATTTGCTCAATATTAAAGACTTGACTTTTTCAATGCCGGAAACTATTTTATTGGCCGATGTAAAAAATGTAAGTTTTAGTTTATCCGGCGCTACAAAAATTGTTTGGAAATTTGACGCCGACAAACTCACTACCGATTTATTGGGTAAATCAAAAAAAGATTTCAATCAAATCTTGTCGCAATATCCAAACATTGATTCAGCCGACCTAGCCCTGAGTCCCTTTTGGGCCAGAACTCTGCCAAACAAAATCAAAGACATAAAAGTTATCGTAAATTATCCAAAGTAAAACTTCACATGCGCAGTTGCTTCTCTTCTCGTCTACGTGTATAATATGTTTATGTCAAATTTAGCTATAAAAAGCAAGAGTTTATGGTCTTACCCCTTAATTTATCAAAAAGGGAGGCTTTCTGTTTGGCAAAAAGCTTTTGGAATATTAAAAAATAGTAAGCCTGATCCTATTAAAGAGTTACAGAAAATGCGAAGAGAATGGGACAGAAAATTGCCGTCTTAAAAGATATGTTCACATTTACTCTAGATACTAACGCTATAATTTATTATCTAAAGGGAGACAGAAAAACTTCTGATCATATAGAAGAAATTCTCAAAAATAATCCATCTATTTATGTTTCGACGATTACTGAAGTTGAGCTCTTTGGATATTCTAAAATTACTGAAATGGAAGCTTTCCAAATAGAAAAAATTCTTGAAACGGTTTCAATTATTCCTCTGGATTCCAGGATTGCCAGAATGGCAGCCAGAGTTCGTCAACTATACAAATTAAAAACTGCTGACAGTGTCATTGCTGCCACCGCATTATTTACGGGTTCGGTTTTAGTTACCAGAAATGTAAAAGATTTTTCCAAAGTTACGGATTTGAAAGTTAAATCAATATGAGATCATTCTAATATTCTATAGAATTATAGAATATAAAAATTATGCAAGAAGATTGGTTTAAAACCAAATTCGTGAACCCCAGAGGTATTACTATTAACCCAGAAACTGGAGAAAAAGAAAGCAGGTCTCAAACGGAACAATTACAATACACTAGAGAGCTTTTTGAAGCTTTTGGAAACGTAGACCCCAGATTCAGTGGTGTTGCTATAGTGGGCTCTACGATGAAGGGTTATAGTGACGAAAAAAGTGACATTGATGTAACACTTTTTTATTATGAAGAACCAAGAAAAACAGAACCACCAGAACCAGATTCTTGGCCGGCAGTTACTTTTCCTAAAAATTTTTCTCGATTCAAAGAGAATTTTTATTTAAGAAGAAAAGAAGAAAGCAAACGAGCCTTTTTTATTGATATATTTCCATCTAGACAAGAAAATTTAATACATTATTTTAAAATCGATTCTGCTGGTAAAATAGAAATCGCTCCGAGAAATCATCTACTGTTGTGTGCAGACATATTTTATCCACTTTCTTATCCAATTATTGGAACACAAAATCATGATGCGGTAATGCCCATCAAGAGAGTTTTAGATATAATGAGGGAGCTAGTTGCGAAAGCCAGCGACGAAGAAAAAGCAAAACTTCTAGAAAAAATTGTAACTCGTGCAACCAGTTTTTTAAAAAGCGACTTCGCTAAATATTATTTAAGAGTAAATCCTACTGCCGACGAACAAGAATATATTGATTCAAGAATCAAAATGCTAAAAAATCAGTTGAGGGTAAAATTTGGTTTATCTGTTGAAGAATAATCCACCCAAGAAAGTGTATTACAAATAATGTTATCAACAAGAAGTGTATTGACCTGACGTTTTACTTTTAGTATAATACCCCAATCTAAATGAGCGATCCTAAAAATGAAAAAATTTTAATGGCACGAGGAGTTGTCACCGAAGCGTTGCCCTCCACTTTGTTTAGAGTTAAATTAGCAGATAAAAGTTCGGAGAGCGAAGAAGGCGAGAAAGAAATTATGGCCTATCTTTCGGGGAAAATGCGAATGCATCGGATTAAAGTTTTGATCGGAGATTCGGTGGAAATGGTTCTGGACCCCTACGGGGGAAAGGGGAGAATTATTAAGAGGTTATAGTTTAAGGGCCTCGCCCCGTACCAAGCCGAAGGCTTTGGTTCGGGGTTGTAATTTTTTTAATAATGGTGTATTATAGTCATTATAGTTTTTAAAGAGATATAGTATTGAAAAATAAGGGTTTTTCCTTGTTTTTCGTTTTTTTGCGCCAAATATGAAAATAAAATCCGCAGTAAAAAAAATTTGCGATAATTGCAAAATTGTGAGGCGTAATAGGCATTTACGCATTATTTGCTCTAATCCGAAGCACAAACAAAAACAATAAACAAAATGAGAATTCTTGGAATTACAGTGCCCAATGAAAAAAGACTTGAGATCGGTTTAACTTGCCTCTATGGTATTGGCATTCCTCGGGCCCGTAAAATTTTAGATCAAGTGGCCATTGACCGCGGGAAGCGCGCCAAGGATTTGACTCCCGATGAAGAAAATAAAATTCGTCTGGTCATTGAAAAAATTTTAATCGAAGGAAATTTAAAGAGAGAAATATCCGCTAATATTAAACGATTGAAAGATATTAAAAGTTACCGAGGCATTCGTCATCTGAAAAGATTGCCTGTCCGCGGACAGCGAACAAAAACGAATTCCCGAACCGTTCGCGGCAATGTCCGAAAAACAATGGCCTCCGGTAAAAGAAAAGAAAGCAAAACATAGTATGCGAATAGCCTTACGAATAGGCACATACGAATTATTATGGGAAAAACTAAAGTGACAACTGAATCAAGTAAGGAGGCGGAGACAGAAGTAAAAAAAGCTC
>Ga0209515_10007921_pt1 | contig 12613 bp, 7 predicted proteins | sample Subgroupgradi54m_FD_187454 | JGI IMG/M metagenome (GOLD analysis project Ga0209515, IMG submission 187454) | Subsurface groundwater microbial communities from S. Glens Falls, New York, USA - GMW60B uncontaminated upgradient, 5.4 m (SPAdes)... ... | reverse complement strand
TCCGATCTCCTGCGCGCGTGCGCTGCGCACGGCCAGCAGGAGCACGAGCAGCGCCAGCGCGAATCCTGCACCTCGACCTCTCGCTCGCGCGCGCACCACGTCCGTGCAAGATAGCGCAGATCCGAGGACGCCACGTCGTCCCGGCGGCGCCGTTTCGGCTCGATGACGCAGCACAATCCGACGGTGACTCAGCTGGTGACTCAGCTGGCTTTGGCGCGGCCGTCCTTGTTGACGCGCTCGCTCAGCATCTGCTCGTGGGTCACGCTGCGATTGCGGCCGTTGTGCTTGGCGAAGTACAGCGCCTGGTCGGCGCGCTCGATGAGCGCGTGCTTGTCCTTGGCGTCGCCCGGGTAGCCCGCGATGCCCAGCGACAGGGTGATCGAGAACGGACCCTTGTCCGACTGGAACACCTGCTTGCCGATGTCGAGGCGGATGCGCTCGGCCAGCTGCAGCGCGCCCGCCGCGTCGGTGCCCTCGAGCACGATGACGAACTCCTCGCCGCCGTAGCGAGCCACGACGTCGATCTTCCTGACCTTCTCCTGGCAGATGGCGGCCACCTTCTTGAGCACCTGGTCGCCCACCGGGTGGCCATAGGTGTCGTTGACCTTCTTGAAGTGGTCGACGTCGGTGAGCATGACGGCGAGCTTGATGCCGTGGCGCTCGGCGCGGCCCAGCATGTCGGAGAGCTGTGACTGGAAGGTGCGGTGGTTGAGCAGACCGGTGAGGCCGTCGGTCGTGGCCATGGTCTCCATCTGCTTGTACATCTTGGCGTTCTCGAGCGAGACCGCGACCTGGTTGGCGATCACGCCCAGCATCTCGCGCGCGTCCTTGCCGAACGCGCCGGCGCGCCGCGCCGCGATGGCGAAGGTGCCGATGGCCTCGTCGGCGGCGACCAGGGGCAGCACCAGCAGCGACTCGACGTGCTTGAGCTTGACCTTGCGCGAGAACACCGGCGTGGCCTGGTCGCGCAGCTCGCCACCCGCGGGCAGGTAGTGGCGGTTCTTCAGCACCATCGACACCAGGCTGGCGCCGTCGGCGAACTCGAGGCCGTCGATGGTCTTCATGTCGACCAGGTCCTCGGCGCCCTCGGCCAGGCGCACGCGGCAGATGCGGTGGCGCTTCTTGTCCTTGTCGAAGAGCGAGATCGACGCGAAGTCGAACTCGACGATCTCGCGCGCGGCCTCGAAGGCGGTGTCCATGACCTGCTCGAGGGTGAGCGCGCGGCCCAGCATGGACGACGCGTGGTAGAAGCGCTCGTGCTCGTACTTGGAGCGCTCGACCGCGACGAAGACGCGTTCGTTCTGCAGCGCGCGCAGGATCTGCTTGGCCGCGCCGATGAGCAGACCTTCGTCGGCTAAGGTGAAGGGTCGGCGGGTGCGCCGGTCGGCGCACAGCACGCCGCGCAGGTGCTGGCCTTCCAGCACCGGCACGCCCAGGAAGGCGCCGACCTCCTCGGGCCCGGCGTAGTAGGGCACGTGGCCGCGCTTGGGCTGGGGCAGGTTGAGCAGCAGGCGCTCGCGCACGATGGCGCCCAGCGCGCCCGCGTCGGCGCCGATGGTGGTCTCGACCACGCAGTCGGAGTCGGTGACCAGCTCCTTGATCTTGAGCCGCGCGCCCGCGTCGTCGAGCCACAGCAGCACGCAGGTCTGCAGATCCAGCGACGACTTGAGCAGCTCGAGCGTGTAGTACATCGACGCGTGGATGGTCTCGACCGCGCCCTCGGCCAGGCGCTGCTCCTCCTCGCCGCGCCCGCGCGGCGCCCGGCTCTCCGCCGGCAGCGCGGTGGCGATGAGACGGAACTCGCGCGCCTCGTCGCGGCGCCGCTGCACCTCCTCGGCGAGGCGCTTGCGATGCTCGGCCTGCAGGCGCAGGACCAGGCCGCGCAGGAAGGCCGCGTGCGCCGACGCCGCCAGCAGCACGAAGGCCACGTGCTCGGCCACGCGGGGCACGAGCGCGGCCCGCGCGTCCGCGTCGCCCGCCAGGGTCACCGGCAAAAGCTCGAGCACGAGCGCGCCGGCGAGCGTCGCGATCAGGCCGGCGCGCGACAGGAACGTGGCGGCGAAGGCCGCGATGCCATAGACCACCACCTGCAGCGGTGACACGCCGTCGCGTCCGCCCGTGGTGGCGACCAGCGCGTACGAGGCCGCGACCAGGGCCAGGCCCAGCTCCATGTCGGCCAGCGCGGGCGCCCACTTGGCCAGGCGCGACACCCGCTGCGCGCGCGCCGAGGGCACCTCGAAGCGCAGGCGCGACGCGATCGCGCCGGTGACCACCGCGACCAGCGTGGTGGTCAGGGCCACGCCCGCGGCGCTGGGCGTGCCGCCGCGCAGGTCGGGCAGGCGGCCCGAGCCAGCGATGGCGCACGCGGCCGCGGAGAAGCCGACCCCGGCGAAGGCCCGCACCCAGCGCACCACCACCCAGCCGAGGCGGCGGCCGAGCAGCTTCACGGCGTCACCCGGGCCGCGGAGGTCGCGGGCGGCGCGGGCGGCGCTGCCGGCGGCGGCCGGGCGCCCCCGTCGTCCTCGATCTTGATGACGATCTCGCCCGGCCCGACCATGCCCAGCTCGTCGCGCGCGACCCCGGCGATGGCGTCGAGGTCGTCGCGCATGCGTACGATCTCGTCGGCCAGGTGGGCATTCTCGGCGGCCATCGCGGCGTTGGAACGCGACAGCTCGGCGACCTGCTTCACCAGGGTGCGGTAGTGCACGTAACCCTCGCTGCCGTAGACCCGGTACGGGATGTAGCCGAGCGCGGCCGCGATGACCCCCGCGGCGGCGAGTCGCCACAGCCAGATCGACACGCGCTTGGGCAGGTACATGCACCTCGACGCTAAGGGAGCGCGCGCGCGGGGGCAAGAAAGTGGCGGGCGCGGGCCTCGGGCTAAGGTGTAATGATTCCGATGCCTTGGGCCGACATCGTCCACACACGCCCATACGGATCGATCTGCAGCCGGTCGATTGGCTCGGACAGCAGGCCGGCGCGCGCCTCGACCCGCTCGGTGCGCCGGCCGTCGAAGATGACCACGCCGCGATCGGTGCCCACCCAGACGCGGCCGTCGCTGCCCACCGCGACCGCGGCGGCGGTGACCGCGAGCGCGCGCGGGAAGGTCCAGCGCTCGCCGTCGAACGTGCCCACCCCGCGCGAGGTCGCCACGTAGACCAGGCCGCCCGAGGACACCGCGATGCCGTGCAGGATCTCGTGCTCGAGGCCCTCGGTCTCGCCGTAGACCTCGATCTTCTCGCTGGGCAAGGACAGGTGCGCCGCGCCCGACGAGGTCGCGAACCACACGTCCAGCTGCGCGCCCGACTCGGAGCGATCGAAGGACACGTCGGTGACGTCGGTGGGCACGGGCAGGATGTGCGGCTGCTTCGTCTTCGGCCTGGGCGCGCTGGGGTCGCCCTGGCGGTGGTAGGTGACCGCGCCCAGCTCGAGGTCGATGGTGGCCACGCCGTAGGGGCGCGGCTCGTGCTCGGCGTCGAGGTAGACCAGGCCGACCCAGAGCAGGCCGTCGCTGGAGTAGCGCGCGAAGGAGAAGCCGGCCAGGGCGCCGGGGGTGTCGATGGGCATGACCAGCGCGGGCTTGAACAGCCGGCCGGTGAGGCGGGCGACATGCAGCTCGGGGGTCTCGCCCACGACGTAGAGCGTGCGCACCTCGCCGCCGGGCGCGCGCACCGCCGCCAGCACGCGCGACGCGCCGGGCAGATCGACGGCAGAGAAGCCCTCGCCGTCCCAGCGCCACAGCCGGCGTCCGCCCGTGGCCACGTAGCAGTCGCGCTCGCCCGCGCAGGCGACGCTGAGCAGCTGTGCGCCCTCGACCAGATCCGAGCGGCGCAGCCAGCGCGGCCGCGACACGCCGGTGGGGTAGCGCGCCGTGCCCACCGAGCGTGTGCCGGCGAAGAGGTCCTCACCGCTGGCGGCCAGCGCGGTCACCCCGGGCGGCAGGCTGGCGTCGGACAGACGCACGTAGAACGGGCTCTTCTGTCCGCCCGCGACCGGCACCAGGCGGGCGCCATCGCGGCGCAGGGTGCGTGCGCCACCGTTGTGGCTGGACAGGCGGTAGAGCCGGTTGTCGCTGGCGAGCAGGATGGTGTCGAGCTGGCGCGTCCCGGCCGAGAAGCGCACCGCGGGCGAGGGCCTGAAGGTGGCGAAGCGGCTGCCGATGCGGATGGCCAGCGCCGACGAGCGGCGGTCGAGCGCGTCGCCGACCACCACGGGCGCGCCGTCGGGCGCGCTGACGAAGAAGCGCACGTTGGCCAGCTCGCAGCCGGCGTCCTTGCCCACGTCGGTGAACGAGCCGTCGAGGTGACGCACGACCAGGCCGGTCTCGGTGCCCAGGTAGAGGTCGCCCGACGGGTCGGCCCACAGTGCGCCGACCGGGTGCGTGTAGCCCGCGCCCAGCCAGCCGCCCGTCGAATCGGCGTGGAACAGGCCGGCCTTGGCGCCCACCCAGACGCCGCCCGCGGGATCGATGGCGAGCGCGCGTAGCTCGGCGACCGCGTCGCCGAGCGCGCGCGGCAGGGCCGCCAGAGCGGCGCGCCTGAGCACCAGGCGGCTGGTCTCGTCCCAGTCGCAGCCCTCGCAGCGTTCGTGCCGGTCGCTCAGCCAGACCACCGCGCTGGCCCCCAGCAGCGTCGGAGTCGCCAGGGTGGCGACCTCGGCCAGGGCGCGCTCGTCAGCCACCCCGGCCATGCGCTCGCCCAGCGCGACGATCTGCTGCAGATCGACGTGCGCGCCGTCGGGCAAGCGGGGCGGCGGCTTCAGCATGGAAAAACATCGTAACAAAAGATACGGAGCGGGTCCCGCACGCGGATTTTGGTAGGATACGGCTAAAAATGGCCCAGCCGCCGAGGCGCAACCCGACCGTCGCGTTCGAGGAACCCACACCCCCGAGCGGTGCGAGCGCTTTCCTGGTGGCCTCCCCGGACACGCCGGAGGAGCGCAGCGTGCCCATCGGTGAGCGTCCGGTGCGCATCGGCAGCGACGAGGACAACGATCTGCGCGTCGACGATCCGCACGTGTCGCGCCGGCATGCCGAGGTGCGCCGCTCGCCCGACGGGGTCATCCTGCGCGACCTGGGCTCCAAGAACGGCACCTTCGTCGAGGGCATCCGGGTCAAGGAAGTGCTGCTGCCGGCGGGCGCCAACATCACCATCGGCGCCACGCCCATCCGCTTCGTTTCAGAGGGTGAACGCGCGCGCACGCCACGACCGGCCGTGAGCCCCTCGGGCAAGATCGACCTGGGGCCCAACAAGTTCGGCGCCGCGGTGGGCACGTCGCCGGCCATGCGCCAGGTGTTCGCCCTGCTCGAGCGGGTCTCACCGACGGACCTGACCATCTGCATCGGCGGCGAGACCGGTACCGGCAAGGACGTGCTCGCGCGCGCGGTGCACGCGCACAGCGGGCGCAAGAACGGCCCCTTCGTGGTCTTCGACTGCGGCGCGGTCGCGCCCTCGCTGATCGAGAGCGAGCTGTTCGGACACGAGCGCGGCGCCTTCACCGGCGCCGTGGGCGAGCACCGAGGCGCCTTCGAGCGCGCCGGCAGCGGCACCTTGTTCCTCGACGAGGTGGGCGAGCTGGCCATCGATCTGCAGCCCAAGCTCCTGCGCGCGCTCGAGCAGCGCGCGGTCCGGCGCGTGGGCGGCACCAGCGACCTCGCCATCGACGTGCGCATCATCGCGGCCACCAACCGTGACCTGGAGAAGGAGGTCGCGGGCGGCCGCTTCCGCCAGGACTTGTTCTACCGGCTGTCGGCGGCGCAGGTGCACGTCTCGCCGCTGCGCGAGCGGCTCGCGGATCTGCCCGTGCTGGTGGAAGCCATCCTGTCCGAGTCGGGCAAGCCCATGAAGGTGTCGAAGGACACGCTCGAGGCGCTGGCCGGCTACGACTGGCCGGGCAACGTGCGCGAGCTCAAGAACGCCATCGCGGGCGCGGCCGCGCTCGCCGACGGGCCCATCCTCGAGCCGCGCCACCTGATCTTCTTCAAGCCACGCCGGCGCGCGCCGACCATCGACTCCTTGCCGCTCGCGGGTCGTTCGCTCGAGTCGATCGAGCGAGCCGCCATCGCGCAGACGCTCCGGCAGTGCGACGGCAACAAGACCAAGGCCGCGCGCGCGCTCGGCATCGCGCCCTCGACGCTGTACGAGAAGATCAAGAAGTACGGGCTGTAGCTCTAGCTCGGGGCTCTGACCGGCGCTGTCATACGGCCGCTACGCGCGTGCGCGGGCGGCCGATCCAAGTAACATCCGGCCGGTCATGCGTCGTTCGCTGCGAATCGTGCTTCGTGTCCTGCTCGTCCTGGTCGGGCTCGTGCTCGTGCTGTGCACGGGCGGCTACTTCTGGTGGAAGTCGAAGACCCGGGTCGAGGCCATCCCCAGCCAGCTGCCCCAGGTCGCCGATGCCGAGCGCATCGGCAAGATCCGCGTGCCCGGCGTCGACGGCCTGCCCGACCTGGTGCTGGGCGAGCTGCACGGCAAGACCGCCTACTTCGTGCTCGAGAGCAAGGAGAGCATGGAGGCGCGCGAGGGCCGCTCGCTGTCGCTGGCGCTCGACCGCTGGGTCTACCCCGAGAGCACGCGCGGCTACTCGATCGGCGAGGCCGAAGGCCTGGGCATCCTGAAGTGGAAGGTGGACCAGATCGTCGCGCACATGCGCGCCGAGTCGCGCCTGCCCCTGTACATGGACTACGAGGGCGCCATCCTGCGCGGCTTCGGCCTGCCCAAGGGCCACACCGGCCTCATCGTGCTCGGCCCCGAGGGCAAGGTGCTGCTGCGCCACAGCGGGGCCCTGACCGATGCCGAGCTGGCCGGGCTGCGCACCACCCTGGGCGCGAGCGAGCCGCCCGCGCCGCCGGCCGCGCCCGCCTTCGCGCTCGGCCCGCTGTCGACCAAGGCGTGCGCCGGCCGGGCCTGCGCCATCGTCTTCCTGGCGCGCGCCGTGACCCGTGCGCAGATCCCGTACATCAAGAGCGGCTTCAGCGGCAGCCAGGAGAAGGCGGCCGAGCTCTTCGACGATCCCTCGGCGCGTCTGCTCACCGTGCTGGTCGAGCAGAACATCACCCAGGGCGGCAGCCTGGGCGCCTTCGTCGGCGACCTGGGCGACGTCACGCCCGCGCCCGGCTGGACCGTGCTGCCCGCCGATGCCACGGCCACGGCCGCGCGCGCCGCCTTCGGCATCTCCGCCGGCGAGGCCGCCCTGGTCGTCATCGACGAGTCCGGCCGCCTCGCCCTCTTCGAGCGCGGCCGCGTCGCCCTGTGGAAGCTGGCGCCGCTGCGCGTGCTGCTCAAGCTGCCGCCCGAGTCCTCGTAGAGAATCAGGGCTTGGGCACCGACACCTGGATGGTCACCGACTGATCGTTCGGCGACGGGGCCACGACGACCGGTTTGCAGGTGACCGGCAGGACGTCGGGATCCTTCATGAGCTTCTCGGTATCGCTCGAGTCATTCAGGTCGCCTGCGACGGGCAGGATGCACACGGACCATGAGCCGGGCACCAGGTTGGCGAACTTGTTCGGCTGCGCGTTCATCAGCATGGCCTGCTGGAAGCCGCCCGCGCCGTGGGCCGCCAGCGCCTGCTCGACCTCGATGGCGGTGTGCGCGTCGACCAGACCGCCCATGACGAACGCGACGGCGCTCTTGACCGGCTTGTGGTCGAGCGTCTCCACCGCCACGGTCAAGGACAGGTCGGTCTTGATCAGCTGCAGGTCGACGTGCGCGGTCTTCTCCGACTCGACCTTGACCACCTCGGTGTGCATGTTGACCGCGCCGATGCCCTGCGGCTGCACCGCCGAGACCAGGTACGTGTCGGGGGCCAGCTTGTCGAAGCGGAACACGCCGTCGTCCCCCGCCTTGATGATGAACTGACCGCGGAAGGCGCTCTGCGCCTGCGCCAGGATGGGCACGCCGGGCACCGGCGTCTTGCCGTTCAGGACCTTGCCCTCGACGCTGCCGCACTTCAGCAAGGTCAGCGTCACGTTCACGTCGGCCTCGCCCACGCCGATGGGCAGCGTGGCCGAGCGACCGTAGTCATGGTCGGCGACCAGCAGCATGTTCTTCACGCCCAGGCCGGGAATCTCGAAGCGACCTTGCTTGTCGGTCTGCGCGTCCTTGGTGCCGAAGGCGGCGCCCGAGCCGCCGCCGCCCCCCGGTCCGCGGATGCTGTCGCCGGTGCCGAAGAAGCGCGGCCCGGCCAGCACGGTGGCGCCCTCGACGGGCGAGCCGTCGCCGCGCACGACCTTGCCGCGCACGGTGCGGCCGCGCTCGACGGTGATGGTGCCCACGTCGGTCTCGACGCCGGCCTTGGCCTCGATCGGGTCGGTGGTCTTGCGCGCGAAGCCCGGCCCGCTCACGGTCAGCATGCGCGACCCGGGCGCCACATGCTCGAGCCTGAACTCACCCGTCTTGCTGGTGAAGGGCGTGGGCGTGCCCCACGCGCTCGTGCCCACCGTGAACACGTCGGGCGCGTGGCCGTCCTTGAAGGCGATCTTGCCCTTGAGCACCGCGTCGTCCTCGAGCGTGACACGCACGCCGGTCGCGCCGGTCGCGGCGACCTCGCCCTTGCGCTGCCAGGTGGCGGGATCCTGCATCGACGCCTCCTGGCGCATGGCGCGCAACCTGTACTTGCCCTTGGGCAGCCCGGAGATGCGGAATGCGCCCGCCTGGTCGGCGACGTCGGAGACGCTGCCCAGCAGCTGCCAGCGGGTGGTCTCGCCCGCGCTGTCGCCCTCGCCCAGCTCGGGCAGCGCGATCACGCGCGCCTCGGCCACCGGCTGCCCGGCAGGCGTGACCACCGTGCCGGCGATGGCGCCGTCCTGCGACAGCACCAGGATGAGGTTCTTCTGCTCCGGTCTGGCCTCGAGGTCGAGGGTGGTCACGTCCGACGAGCCGCTCTCGTGCGCGGCCAGCACGCTGACCGTGCGGCGGGGCAGGCCGTTGACGGTGAAGTGACCACTGTCGTCGCACGACGCCTGGCGCGTCTCGCCGAAGTCGAAGCCCGCCGACGCGGCGGACACGCGCACGGTGGCGAAGGGCACCGGCTGGCCGCTCGCGCTGTGCACCTCGCCCGCGATGCTGCCCGCCGGCGCCATGGTGATGACCACCTCGGGCGCCGGCTTGCCCGCCTCCAGGATCACCGACGCCGACTGCCCGGGCGCGTGCTGCTCGTGCGTGGCCTCGAAGCGCCACGAGCCGGGCGCGACCGAGGCCATCTTCCACTTGCCCTGGCCGTCGGATTCGACCGCGTCGAGGCGCTCGCTGGCGCCGCCCCACAGCGACGAGCTCGACACCGGCAGCACGCGCGCGCCCACGATGGGCTTGCCCGCGTCGTCGACGACGCGCCCGGCCACGGCGACGCCACGGCGCAAGAGCACCGTCTGCTGCACGACCGCGCCCGGCTGGCGCGACAGCTGGAAGACCTCGAAGCTGGGCGCGTAGCCCGACGCGGCCACCTTGACCTGCACCCAGCCGCCGCCCAGGCCGCGCAGGCGCGCCACGCCGTCCGCGCCCGCGCTCGCCTCCTGCAGCGAGATGCCGCGCGCCTCGACGCGCGCGCCGCCGATGGGCTTCTTGCTGTCGCCGTCCTGCACGGTGACCTCGAGCGTGACGCCGGTCACGAGGCGTAACGTGACCGGCTCGGTCCTGGCCACCACGTTCACGTTGGTGGGGCCCGCGTGCTGGTCGTCCTTGTGGGCCTCGAGCTCGTAGCCGCGCTGCAGGAGCTGGTCGAACGCGAACGATCCGTCCGCCTCGGTCTGCACCTGGCGCGGCGGGTTGGAGCCGATGGCCACGGTGACGCCGCCCACCGGCTGCTCGTCGGCATCGACGACCTGGCCTTCGAGGCGCAGGGTGCCCTTGGGATCGTCGTCGTAGCGTAGCGACAGATCCGTCGGTGGCGCGGCCGATTCCTTGCCCGCGGGCTGCTTGGCCGACGAGGCCACGCTCGCGCCCGCGTCGCTCCCCGCCGACGTCGCCCCCGCCGCCGTCTTGCCCCTGTCCCTCGTCTTCAGCCAGTACGCGCCGCCCGCGAGCACGGCAGCCAGCAGCAGCAAAATCCCCAGGACGACAGATCGCTTCATGCGACTCCCTCCCAAGGCCCAGGCAGGAATCTACTACGAAACCGGCGTCACGGCGATGCGCGCGGCTTGCCGATGAGGCCGTAGCTCTTCAGCTTGCGGTAGAGCGTGGCCGTGCCGATGTGCAGCTGCTCGGCCGTGCGCGTCTGGTTGCCCTGGTTGAGCTCGAGCGCGGCCAGGATGTACTCCTTCTCCACCTGGTCGAGCGGGCGCACCGGGCCACCCGAGGTACCGGGGCGGGGGAAGGCCTGGCGCACCTCCTCGGGCAGGTCCTCCAGCTCGACCCGGCTGCCGCGCGCCAGCGCGACCGCGCGCTCCATGGCGTTCTCCAGCTCGCGCACGTTGCCCGGCCACTCGTAGCGCAGCAGCTGATCGGCGGCGCCCGGCGCCAGGCCGGTCAGGCTACGCTTCATGCGCAGCGCCGAGTCGGCGAGCAGCACGCGCGCCAGGGGCAAGATGTCGTCGCGGCGTGCGCGCAGGGGCGGCACGTGCAGCTCGACCACCTTGAGGCGGTAGTACAGGTCCTGGCGGAACTGGCCCGCGGCCACCGCGTGGGCCAGGTCGCGGTTGGTCGCGGCCAGCAGGCGCACGTCGATGGGCCGGCTCTTGTTCTCGCCCACGCGGCGGATCTCGCGCTCCTGCAGCGCGCGCAAGAGCTTGACCTGCATGCCGGGCGAGACCTCGCCGACCTCGTCGAGCAAGAGGGTGCCATGGCTGGCCGCCTCGAAGAGACCAGGACGATCCTGGCTGGCGCCGGTGAACGCGCCGCGCACGTGGCCGAACAGCTCGCTCTCCAGCAGCGTCTCGGTGATGGCGCCGCAGTTGACCGCGACGAACGGTCCCAGCGCGCGCGTCGATTCCTCGTGCACCAGGCGGGCGATGCGCTCCTTGCCCGAGCCGCTCTCGCCGGTGATGATGACGGTCGAGTCCACCTTGGCCACGCGCCGGGCCAGGTCGACCAGCTGGTGCATGGGCGGGCTCTTGGCCACGATGCCGAGCGGCTCGTCGACGTCGCGCGCCACCCGCACCAGCGCCTGCCGGTGCACGCGCAGCTTGCGCTCGGCCGCCTTGAGCGTCTCGGTGACGCGCTCGAGCGAGACGTCGAGGCACTCCTTGAGCCGGGTCGGCTCGAAGAAGCGCAGCTCCTCGGCGCGATCGTCGCCGTCCCATTCCTCGCGCGTGCGCCCGAACAGGTGGCAGGCGGCGTCGCCCTTGCCGACGCAGCGATCCTCGAGCACGTAGATCGGCTTGCCCGTGCTGCGGCTCAGGTAGCCCGAGGTCAGGCCGCAGATGGTCCAGCACACCGGCACGTCGGCGCGGCCGAAGTGGAGCAGGTGCTGCTCGGCTTCGTACGAGGCCACCAGCATGGCGCCTTCGCGCGACAGCGGGCCGTTGCCGCCCGCGTGCTCGACGCGGAAGAGACCCCCGAGGGTGTGGATGCGCGCGCCCGCGCGCTGCCAGTCCTCGTCGCTGTCCCACTTGAACTCGGCGCGCATGGCCTCGGCGGTGCGCCAGCCGTGCGCGAAGCCGAACTGGGTCAGCACGGTGCGCGCGGCGTTCAGGCCGAAGTTCTCCGCCAGGTACTTGCGCAGGAGGCCCATGGCGACCGCGTCGAGCAGGAGCGCCCGCTGGCCGGCGAAGCGAATCACGCCGCGGTCGGGATCCAGCTCCAGGAGCTCCTCGTGGTCCAGGTCCTCGGCTCGCATGCACGGCCTCTCACTCCATCGATTTGAAGGACAGAGTAGGTCATCTTGATGGACTCGGCCACGCCGCGTGCCGTCCTGCCGACGTAAGTGACGTTGATCGTTGGGATAGTCGGGCCGGTCGAGCGGCCCCCGATGTGCACTCCCTCGGGCATAGATGATGACGCTCCGCCGCGCCCACGAACGCTACCAGGACCTGCACGCCAGGCGCGAAGTCTGGCGCACGTTCGACCCCAAGGACACCGGCGACGCCCTCGCCGAGGGCTTCGGCGCGCTCGAGATCCTCGACGAGGATCGCCTGGGACCCGGGCAGGGCGAGCAGCGCGCCGCCAGCCACGACGCCGAGATCATCACCTACGTGCGCGACGGCGCGCTCGCGCACGAGGACTCCACCGGGCGCTCGGGCGTGATCCAGACGGGCGAGTTCCGCCGCCTGAGCATCGCGCGCGGCGTTCGCCACAGCGAGACCAACGCCTCGCCCACCGACTGGGCGCACGTCTTCCATATCCGGCTGCACACGCGCGCGGTGGGCCTGGCCTCCGGGCACGAGCAGAAGCGCTTCTGCACCGCCGATCGGCGCGGCCTCATGTGCATCGTCGCCTCGGCGGACGGCCAGAAGGGATCCCTGCGCATCCACCAGGACGCGCTCGTCTACTCGGTGCTGCTCGAGCCCGGGCAGCATGTGATCCATGAGCTCGCGCCCGGGCGGCGCGCGTGGCTGCACGTCGTGCAGGGCGACGTCACCCTCGGCGATCTGGTCCTGACCACGGGCGACGGCGCCGGTCTGACCGCGGAGCGGGCGGTCTCGCTCACCGCGCGCGAGGACTCGGAGTTCCTGCTCGTC
>Ga0209515_10007919_pt1 | contig 12614 bp, 16 predicted proteins | sample Subgroupgradi54m_FD_187454 | JGI IMG/M metagenome (GOLD analysis project Ga0209515, IMG submission 187454) | Subsurface groundwater microbial communities from S. Glens Falls, New York, USA - GMW60B uncontaminated upgradient, 5.4 m (SPAdes)... ... | reverse complement strand
CCGACCAGCGTTTCTATCGTCGTTTCGCTACCGAGCAGCGCTTCCAGGCCGCGCCCGAGTCCCTTGGGTCTTTTATTTGTGCTCATGTTCCTGCTTGTCTTAGATTGTCTTGATGCGTTCGATCATCTCGCACGCAAATTCGAGATACGATTGCGCGCCTCGGCTGGCGGGATCGAAGGTGACGCCGGGCATGCCGTAGCTGGGTGCTTCGGCCAGCCGCACATTGCGCGGGATCAGGGTCTTGAACACCTTGTCGCCGAAATGCTCTTCGAGTTGTTTCGACACCTGGAGCGACAACGTCATGCGCGGATCGAACATCACGCGCAGCAGGCCGATGATTTTCAGATCGGGGTTCAGATGGGCATGCACGCGCTTGATCGTGTTGACCAGATCGCTCAGCCCTTCCAGGGCAAAGTATTCGCACTGCATCGGAATGATCACCCCATGCGCCGCGCACAAACCATTCAGCGTCAGCATCGACAGCGACGGCGGGCAGTCGATCAAGACAAAATCGTATTGCGCGTCCACCGCTGCCAGCGCAACTTTCAAACGCTTTTCGCGTTCGTCCATTTCGACCAGTTCGACCTCGGCACCGGCCAACTCGCGGTTCGCGGGCAACACATCGTAACCCGCACATTCGGATTTCTGCCGCGCCGCCTCGACGGTCGCCAGACCCAGCAGCACCTGATACACCGAAGCTTTCAAGTCGCGCTTGTCCACGCCCGAGCCCATCGTCGCATTGCCCTGTGGATCAAGGTCCACCAGCAACGTGCGTTGCCCCTGCGCGGCCAGACCGGCCGCCAGATTGACGGTGGTCGTGGTTTTGCCGACGCCACCCTTCTGGTTTGCTACACAAAAAATTCGTGCCATGCCTCGCTACCTTTTCTATTGTGTTTTTAGTTCTTACTGATCAACACCAAACAGCGCTCCGCCTCCAGCCCCGGCACCCGCAGCGGAATCACACCATGGGCATGAAACGGTGCCGACAGCTGGCTAATCTCTTCCTCCGGCACCACACCCTTCATGGCCGCAAAAAAGCCCTCGGGCGCCAACAGATGCTGCGCCAGTTGCACAAACTCGCTCAAGCTGGAAAACGCGCGCGACGTGATGACATCGAAGCATTGCTCCGTCTCAACTTCTTCCGCTTTGCCAGTCAGCACGCGCAAGTTATCCAGCTTCAACGCCGCTTTGGCCTGTGTCAGAAACGCTGTCTTCTTGTGCACCGGGTCGATCAACGTCGCCTGCACCTGCGGCATGGCAATCGCCACCGGAATCCCCGGCAAACCCCCGCCGCTGCCTACATCAAGCAAACGAAACGGCTGGCCCTGTGTATGCAGCGCCAACTCCGGCACAATCGCCAGCGAATCGAGCAAGTGCTGCACCAGCATCGCCTGCGGATCGCGGATCGCGGTCAGGTTGTACACCGCGTTCCATTTTGCCAGCAGGGCCAGATAGTCGAGCAGCTTTTGCTGTTGTTCTTCAGTCAAATCGAGCCGCAGTTTCGCCAGGCCCGCCGCCAGGTTTTGCGCAAGAACTGCGTTGCCCATTACGCCGCTTCTTTGCTGGAAGCTTTGTTCAAGCGCTTCAAATGCACTAGCAACAACGAAATCGCCGCCGGGGTAATGCCCTGAATGCGCGACGCCTGACCTACCGTTTCCGGTTTGTGCTGATTCAGTTTCTGTTGCACTTCTTTCGACAGGCCGCGCACGGTGGCGTAGTCGATGTCTTTCGGCAGGCAGGTGGTTTCGTGATTTTCCTGCTTGGCGATTTCTTCCTGCTGGCGGGCGATGTAACCGGCATACTTGATCTGGATTTCGACCTGTTCGGCGGCGGCCTCATCGGCCAGTTTTTCACCGGCCACGGACAGGCGCATCAAGCTGTCATAAGTGACCTCGGGGCGGCGCAGCAAATCTGCTAGTGTGTACTCACGCTCGATTGGTTGCCCTAGAATGCTGGTTGTCTCCTCGGACGAGAGGGTGCGGGGATTGACCCAGGTCGATTTCAGGCGCTCGACTTCGCGGGCCGCCAGATCGCGCTTGCGGCAATAGGCTTCCCAGCGCACATCGTCCACCAAGCCAAGTTCGCGACCGGCTTCGGTCAGGCGCAGGTCGGCATTGTCTTCGCGCAGGCTGAGGCGATATTCGGCGCGGCTGGTGAACATGCGGTACGGCTCGGATACACCGCGGGTAATCAAGTCGTCCACCAGCACGCCCAGATAGGCTTGATCGCGGCGCGGGGTCCAGGCGGGTTTGCCCTGAGTCTGCAAGGCGGCGTTGATGCCGGCCAGCAGACCTTGGGCGGCGGCCTCTTCATAGCCGGTGGTTCCGTTGATCTGCCCGGCGAAAAACAAGCCTTGTATGGTTTTGGTTTCCAGCGAAGCCTTGAGGTTGCGCGGGTCGAAGTAGTCGTACTCGATGGCGTAACCGGGGCGCAGGATGTGCGCATTCTCCATGCCGCGAATCGAATGCACGATCTCTAGCTGCACGTCGAATGGCAGGCTGGTGGAAATTCCGTTCGGGTAAATTTCGTGGGTGCACAGACCCTCCGGCTCCAGAAAAATCTGGTGCGAAGCCTTGTCGGCAAAGCGGTGAATTTTGTCTTCGATACTCGGGCAGTAACGTGGGCCGACGCCTTCGATCACGCCGGAATACATCGGCGAGCGGTCGAGGTTGTTGCGGATCACTTCATGGGTGCGGGCATTGGTATGGGTAATCCAGCACGGCAACTGTTGCGGGTGCATGTCGGCGCGACCCAGATAGGAAAACACCGGCATCGGGCTGCCATTCATGCCGTCACCCGGCTGCTCTTCCATCACGGAAAAGTCGATGGTGCGGCCATCGATGCGTGGCGGCGTACCGGTTTTGAGCCGACCCTGCGGCAGCTGCATTTCTTTCAGGCGTGCGCCCAGCGAGATTGCCGGGGGATCACCCGCCCGCCCGGCGGAGTAGTTTTTCAGGCCGATATGGATCAAGCCATTCAGGAAAGTACCCGCCGTCAACACCACGGCACGCGCCCTGAAACGAATCCCGGATTGCGTCACCGCGCCCACCACCCGGTCGCCTTCCAGAATCAGGTCATCGACCGGCTGCTGGAACAACATCAGATTGGGCTGGTTTTCGAGACGGCTGCGGATCGCCTTGCGGTACAGCACGCGATCGGCCTGCGCCCGCGTCGCACGTACCGCCGGGCCTTTGCTGGAATTCAGAATGCGAAACTGGATGCCCGCCTCATCGGTGGCAATCGCCATCGCGCCGCCCAGCGCATCCACTTCCTTGACCAGATGGCCCTTGCCAATTCCACCAATGGAGGGATTGCAGGACATCTGCCCCAAAGTTTCGATGTTGTGGGTCAGCAGCAGGGTTTGCTGCCCCATGCGTGCAGCCGCCAGTGCAGCCTCGGCCCCGGCATGACCACCACCGACCACGATCACATCGAATTCTTTGGAATAAATCATTTGGAGCAAGTGATTGAGAAACCGCCGGAAAACTTATGTAGGCGGGAGGGCGAATTATACGGGGGCGACCCCTCAAGGGCAATGATCTGCGGGAGAACATCGGACTTTGTTTCACGTGAAACGTTGTGAGGCAGGACGAATGGCGCGATCTTTGCCCGCAGGGCGGTCGTGTCATACGACATTCGTCAGGATTATTCGTCGTGCCCTCAGTGTTTCACGTGAAACATCAAAGCCAAACCCGGAAGGTGTCCCACCCCCAGCTTGGCAATCAGTCCCACCAGCACACACAGAAACAACGATCGAACAAACCCCGCTCCACGACGGATCGCCATGTGGCTGCCCACCCAGGCACCGGCGATATTTGCCGCCGCCATCAACGCCCCAACCCCCCAGAGCACATGCCCAGCCGGGATGAAATATGACAATGCGGCCAGATTGGAGGAGAGATTGAGCACCTTGCTCACCGCCGAGGCCCGCAGAAAGTCATAGCCAAAGAAGCGGACAAAACAGAAAATCAGAAAGGCCCCCATGCCCGGCCCGAAGAAGCCGTCGTAAAACCCCAGCACGGCGCCGACCAGAACGCCGAGCGCAACCTCCTTCTTGCCGTGGTGCAGGGGTGCGTGGTGATGGCCAAAATCCTTGCGCACCAAGGTGCTAATCGTCACCAGAACCAGCAGCGCCAGCACAATCGGCCGCACCAACTCCTTCGGCAACAAGCTCACCGCCTTCGCCCCCAAATAGGCAAACACCAGTGTGCTGACAAAGGCACACACCAGCATCCGCCAGGGAAAGCGCACCCGCCGGGCATAGCGCAGTGCCGCCAGTGCCGTGCCGCAAATCGACGCCAGCTTGTTGGTGCCAAACAGCGTCGCCGGGGCCATGCCAGGAAAACTGGTGAACAAAGCCGGCACCTGAATCAAGCCACCCCCGCCCACCACCGCATCCACAAACCCGGCAAAACCCGCCAGCAGCAACAGCCAGATCAGTGAGAAAAGATCCAATCCTGCGCAAAACGTTTCCATCTGGCCCGTCATCAATATTCAAAGAGCCAACATTGTGGCATGCTCCCACCATGGAAAAAGTCGATGTCGTCATCGTCGGCGCTGGGGTCATTGGCCTGGCGCTCGCCCGCCAGTTCGCCCAGAGCGGGCGCGAAGTCATCGTGCTGGAATCCGCCAACGCCATCGGCACCGAAACCAGCGCCCGCAATAGCGAAGTGATTCATGCCGGGCTCTACTACCCCGAAGGTAGCCTGAAAGCTGCACTCTGCGTAGGCGGACGGAAGCTGCTGTACGACTACTGCGCTGCAAAGAATATCGTCACCCACCGCTGCGGCAAACTGGTTGTCGCCAGCACCCCGGAACAGATTCCCCACTTGCAGGCCCTGTATCAACAAGCCCTGCGCAATGACTGTCAGGAAGTCGAGCTACTCAGCCCCAGCCAAGCCCGAGCGCTGGAGCCAAACCTGCATTGCGTCGCCGCGCTGCACTCCCCTATGACCGGCATCCTCGACAGTCACGCCTACCTGCACAACTTGCTGGGCGACGCCCACGCCGCCGGTGCGCTACTCGCCCTCGCCAGCCCGCTGCACGCCGGCTCCTGTGAAGCAGATGGCGTCGTGCTCGACATTGGCGGCGCCGAACCGGCCCAGCTCAAAGCCACCCTGCTGATCAACGCCGCCGGCCTGTGGGCGCCCAATCTGGCGCACCACATCGCCGGGCTGGACAACAACTACATCCCACCCGCCTACTATGCCAAAGGAAACTACTTCTCCCTGCGCGGCAAACCGCCCTTCACGCGACTGATTTACCCGATCCCCACCCCCGGCGGCCTCGGCATCCACATGACCCTCGACCTCGGGGGCCAAGCCCGCTTTGGACCCGATGTCGAATGGACCGTTCCAGACCAAGATGGAAAGCTCGACTACGCCGTCAATCAAAGGCGAAAAAGCGTGTTTTTTGAAGAAATAAAAAGATATTGGCCGATGTTGGAAGAAGATATGCTAGACCCGGCCTACTCTGGCATCCGCCCCAAGATCGCCCCCGCCGGTACCGCCGCTGCCGACTTCATCTTCGTCGGCCCCCGCCGCTCCGGCAGCCCGCACTACCTCGGCCTGTACGGCATAGAATCCCCCGGGCTCACGGCTTCACTTGCGCTGGCCGACTATGTGCACAGCCTGAGCCCCCCATAACCAGAACCGGCAGAAAAGGAAACCTCGTGTCATCCCTCCCCGCCCGCGCTACCAAGCTCCGCATCGCCCTTGTCGTAGCCGGTGTTCTGTTGCTGCTGCTCTCCGGTACCCATCCCCATGACCGCCTCACCTGGTGGATGGAAACCGCACCGGCCTGGATTGCCCTGCCGCTGCTGCTCGCCACCCACCGGCACTTCCCCCTCACGCCACTCGCATGCTGGTTGATTTTTCTCCACGCCATCGTGCTGATCGTCGGTGGTCACTACACCTATGCCCGCGTCCCGCTCGGCTTCTGGGTGCAAGACTGGCTCGACCTCAGCCGCAACCACTACGACCGCCTCGGCCACCTGATGCAAGGCTTCGCCCCCGCCATCGTCGTGCGCGAAATCCTCCTGCGCCGCTCACCCCTGCACGCCGGCAAATGGCTGTTCTTCCTCACCACCAGCGTCTGCCTCGCCATCAGCGCGCTCTACGAACTGATCGAATGGGCTGCCGCCATCACCCTCGGCCAGGGCGCAGACGAATTCCTCGTCACCCAGGGCGATATCTGGGATACACAGATGGATATGTTTTGTGCGCTGGTCGGTGCTCTGCTGGCGCAGGCACTGCTGGCACGTTGGCATGACCGGCAGCTGCAGCGACTCGCCGGATAGTTACGGAGCGACAAAAGAAAAACGGCCCCAAAAAAGGCCGTTTTATTACGCAGGGCAGACGACTCCGTACGATCTCAACGTTTCATCTGGGTGCGAATTTCGCCATCCTTATAGGCATTGCTGTGCACATTGATATACAGATTGCCGGCGTTGAACTCTCTCAGCTGCTCGTCATTGAGGCGGGTGCCGGGCGGCACCGACCATACGTTGTCCGAAGTTTTAGCCAGCACCACGATGGGTGGGCCGCTCGTCCCGGGCGCGCCCAGATGGATATGCGCGGCCGTGGAGACGATCCCCGATGTGTTAACACTGCCGGTGACGACACCGTCAACGCTGACATAAATGGTGCTGTTGCCGGACGCAAAGGTATTGACCGGGGGCACCTCCTGATCACCGGTGAGTGCGCTCTCGGCCGCCATCACCATGCCTGCGCTAAACACCAGTGCCGCGGCAAGCATGAGGGTGAGGATGGTGAAGACAGTCTTGCGAAAAAGGGAATCCATTTGATACCTCCGGCTGAGTTGAGCAACGATTAAAAATCGGGCAGCGAGGCCCGCCAACAAAAAGTTATTTGAATTCCTGCAGCAGCTCTGCCAGATCGTCGGCGTGACGTTCCTCACTGCCAAGAATGCTTTCCAGCATGACGCGCGTGGTGGGGTCATGTGCGCCGATAAAACGGATCATCTCGCTATAGCTTTCAATCGCAATCCGCTCCGCCACCAGATCCTCTTCGAGCATTTTTTTCAGATCCTGGCTGTCATCGTATTCGGCATGGCTGCGCAGCGACAATGAGTCAGGGTTGAAATCGGGCGCCCCACCAAGCTGATTGATTCGATCGGCAATCATGTCGGCATGCGCTGCCTCCTCGGTCGCATGCTCAAGAAATTCCTGCGCGGCAAAGCGTGCGCGGATCCCCTTGGCGGTGTAGTAATGTCGCTTGTAGCGCAGCACGCACACCAGCTCGGTCGCGAGTGCTTCGTTCAACAGCTTGATGACGCTATCCTTGATTTCACCATTGGCGCCGGTCACGGCACCGTCTTCAATATGCTGGCGTGCGCGTGCGCGAATGTGCTGGATCGAGCTGAGCAGCGAAAAGTCCGGCGGCACCGCCAGTGCCATGACGTCGGGCAGAGAACCATTCGACGGGAGGGCAGGCGGAATAGCCGGTGCGGCATCCCGATTAAAAATGAATGTTTTCATGAAGGCACCTCAAGCCATGAGCTCCGCCATCAGCCGCCGGCAGGAATTCAAAATCCCTGCCGAGCGTTTGCGCTGCGGCAAGCGGTTGCCCTTTTATTTCAGGCGAATATCGTTCTTGACGCTGCTGACACCATTGACGGTGCGCGCCAAGTGAACCGCACGGTGCATTTCTTCAGAGGTATTGGCAAAACCGCTCAGCTGTACCGTGCCTTTGAAGGTTTCCACGTTGATGCGCAACGCACTCACGGTGGGGTCTTCCACAAACAGCGCTTTCACTTTTGCCGTGATCATCGAGTCATCGACATACTCACTGGCACTGCTTTGTTTCGGGGTACTGGTACAGGCCGTCATGGAAACGGCCAATGCGGCAACCAGCAGGCTGACAAGGATGGACTTTTTCATTTGAATCTCCAGGTAAATAAAAAAATAATCTCAAGCGGAATCGGTGGATCGGCGGATCAGTGATGCGGTTCAGATTTCGACTGGATCTTCTTGCTGGACTTGAACCATGCGTCGATCTGTTTCTTGGCTTCATCACGGCCCACGCCATAGGCTTCCTGAATCTTGCCGGCCAGCACTTCACTATTGCCATTGATCCTGTCGATGGCATCGTCGGTCAACTTTCCCCACTGTTGCTTGACCGTCCCTTTCAGTTGTTTCCAATTGCCCTCGATGACGTCTCTATTCATGATGGAACTCCTTAAAAAATTGGGCCGAACGGCACCATGGCCACAGCGTAATGGCTGCACACCACACCTTCCATCAGCGAGGTGCTGAACCCTGCTGTAACACTGTCTGAGCCGCATGTCGGAGGAGGCTGACAGCCACGCCGACGAAAATATCGTGCGCAACACGCAAGCACTATTTCCGCCGCATCAAAATGAACCCTTGATTCCAGGCGAGCCCGAGCTAAGCTGCAATCTCACAACAACGATTCGGAAGGGGCGCTTCCATGCCAGCAACGCTTGAGACCCGTGTGATCAAAGTCATCATGGTGGACGACCACGCCTTGATTCGCGCCGGACTGAGAAAATTTCTTGAAGAAACCGGCCACATCGAGGTCGCCGCCGAGGCGAGCACCGGCAAAGAGGCCATCGCCCAGGCACGCGCCAACACCTTCGACGTGATGCTGCTCGATATCTCTTTGCCCGATTTATCAGGCATGGATGTGCTGCGCACCGTGTGCAATGCGCGTCCGGAAATGGGCGTGCTGATGATCAGCGGCTACCCCGAGGAGCAATATGCCGTGCACGCCTTGAAAGCCGGCGCGCTCGGCTTTATCGGCAAAGACACAGCCCCCGCGCAGATGCTGCAAGCGATTGAAACCGTCGCACGCGGCCAGCGCTACGTCAGCCCCAACCTCGCCAGCCAGCTCGCCCTCGGCTTGATCAAGAACACCGACAAGCCCTTGCACACCTTTCTTTCGGAGCGCGAATTTCAGGTCTTTACCAAGCTGGCCGCCGGGCGCTCTCCCACTGAAATTGCCAGCGAATTATTTTTGAGCGTCAAAACCATCAGCACCCATCGCGCCCGCATTCTGGAAAAAATGAATCTGAAAACCAATGCGGACCTGACCTATTACGCGATTAAAAACGGCCTGATCCAATAATCGCGCAAAGCAGCCGAACCGGCATCGGAAGATTCCTACAGAAGAACGCTGGTGTGGCTGATGGCAAGTACACCGCCGCACACCCTAGAATGCCTAGCATGGGCTGCCGCCTGTATCCGTTGAAGAATCGGTTGAAAACAATGTCGCACTGCATGGGCCACAAGGTCAATGTCACAACTCCACTTTCCTTTGGCACAAGATACTTCCGGCACGCGGCCCACGCGGCAGTTGCGCATGTTGCTGGTAGAAGACTCGCCCATCATCCTCGCCTATCTGCTGGACAACTTCAAAAGCGATGGCTGGTATGAGGAAATCATCTCGGCCGGCACGGAAGCAGAAGCCTTGTTACTGCTCAATGGTGCGCGGCTGTTTGATGTGGCGATTGTCGATATTCAACTGGCACAAGGCACCGGGCTGGGCGTGATTCGCCAGTTGCGCAACTCTGTCTCGAAAACCGCGTATGTGATCGTGCTCACCAATTTTTCCTTGCCCGTGTATGAGCAAGCCGCACGTGCCGTCGGTGCCGACGAATTTCTCGACAAATCGAAAGATTTTCACCGGCTGCAAAAACTTATCCGCTTGCGCTTTCCCTTGCAAACGCGGAGTTAGGCTGCGCGGGCACCGGCGACTGGGTACGCCGCTCCAGCGGTTTCACCACGGAAGATTGATAGGGGATTTCCGCGATGATCGAGGTGCCGCGCCCCGGCGCCGACTCGATGAAGAATTTTCCCCGCAAGGTCAGCGCCCGATGCTTCATCCCCGCCAACCCGTGCGTCAGCGTCTTGCCAGCACGCGCACCCAGATCGATGCCCACACCATTGTCGGCAATCATCAAGCGCAATTGCTGATTCTGCATTTTCAGACTCAGCCTCACGGTCGTGGCCTGCGCATATTTGAGGGTGTTGCTGATCGCCTCCTGTGCGATGCGAAACAGCGCAATCGAGATTTCCGAAGCCGGTCGCTCTGCCATCGTGTCGATGTCCAGCTCCAGCGCCAGACCGGCCCGCTCGGTCACATCCTTGGCGTACCAACTCAGCGCCGCCTCCACCCCCAGGTTATCGAGCAGCGACGGGCGCAGATTTTCAATCACCCGTCGCTTCAGGTCGATCAAGGCATTGACGCGCTCGCTCACCTGTCGTGTACGCTCCATCAGCGTGCCGTCATAGGCCTCGGCTTTTCCCTCGATCCACGCCAGCTCAATTTTAAGTGCCGTCAGCAGGCCGCCGAACTCATCGTGCAGATCGCGCGCCAGTTGCGCGCGCTCTTTCTCGATCGAGTTTTGCAAATAGGTCGAAAGCGTATCCAGCTCTTCCGCGCGCTCACGCAATTCCGCCGCCAGCCGTTCGACCTCCTGATTCAACTCTTTTTGATACAACTCGCGCAGCCGCAATTCACGGTCGATGATATACGCCAGCGTCGTGATCAACACCAGAATCAAGCCCCCCAGCGCAATCGTCGCCAGGCGCGCCCACAGCATCACCGCACGACGATCTTCGGAGGCGACGATCAGCTTGTCCTGATGATAAGCCTCCATCTCACCAATCACGCCACGGATCTGCTCCATGATTTTCTGGTCCTGACCACGGCTGACCATTTGCTCGGCCTGGCTGAAATTACCCTGCGCCGCGCGTGCGAGTGTGGCCTTGATGTGTTCATAGTGCAACGTGATCTGCCGTTCCAGGGTGCTGTTGAGTTCCAGCATGCTTGCATCGGCGATCAGCTGACTGCGCAGAGTTTTCTGGGTATCGGTCAGACGCTCGCGGGCCGCTGCCAGCGGTTCGAGAAAGCTGGCATTGCCGGTAATCAGATAACCGCGCCGTGCGGTCTCACTATCGATCACCCAGGTACGGATGCTCGCCAGACTGGCCAACCTTTCGCGAATCACGGTGATGCGCTCGACCAGCACCTCATCCTGATACAGGGAGTAGAGCACCACGCCCACGGTGATGCCGGAGATGATGAAAATCGCGCTCAGGGTCAACCAGAGCTTAAGCGTCTTATTTCCCACAAGGTTCCTTTTCATGGCGCAAGGACTGCATATCAGGATGGATTGATTCTTGATTTCCAGACCGCAATTATTGCCAGACAAGTATAGAAGAGCCGGGAATTAAAGCGTCCCTTTTTTAGCCCGTACGCAACCCTCACCGCGCAATGATTTCCATGTCGGATTTCCATGTCGTAAGGCTCACGCATTTTCGCAAGGATTATCTCTTGACCAGCCCGAGAATCAGGCTGATCACAAAACCGATGATGAAAATGAAGAAAAGGATTTGAGCGATTCCCACAGCACCGACACTGATGCCGCCAAAACCGAACAGCGCCGCAATCAGCGCGATGACAAAAAATACAGCAGCGTAATACAGCATAGTGATGCTCCTTGATTCAGGGCGACGAGACCCATCCGGCAGTCTCCTAGCGCAACAACGCGTGCACACCCAGGCGGGCCAGATCCGATTTGAGGGTAGAGCGCGTCAACCACAAAAACGGTCGGCGCTGGCGCGCACGGAAATACACAAAAAGCAGCAGGCCCAGCCCCCCCAACAGCACGGCCGCAAGCACACCTCCAATAATGCGCTGCGGTTCAATCTCCGTCAGCAACACCGTCGCCAAAACCATTGCTAGCACGGCCGCTATCGACAGCAAACCGTACCCCGCTATTTTCATGACGATCTGCCCTTTGATCCACGCACGCTCCTCCCGCAGCTCCGCCAAAGCAAGGGCAGAACGGGCGCCGATCAGCTCCAGCAATAGACGCAACATAGAACCTCCTCGTGCAGAAACCGGGGGTACAACCCATCCCCCGTGTTACCTTGCTTATTTCCGGCGCGCCAGCAAAACGCCGACGATAACGCCCGCCAACACCGCCAGCCCGGTCGCCTGTGCCGGGTGTTCACGCACATAGCCGCGGCCCTGTTCCAGCGCCTTTTTGCCGCCTTCGATCACCTGCGCGCTTTTGTCGGCCGCCGTCTCCGCATACTTGTCAAAAGTGCTGCGCGCCGACTCGGTAATCTCCGACCATTTGCTTCTCAGCGCCGACGCCGCCGATTCCTTGCCTTCCCCCAGCTCTTCAATGATCGCGTTGCCTTGTTCAATGATGCGCTGAAGCTCGTTGGTCATGCTCTTTGGGTAAGTAGCGCGTGTCATGGCGAATCCTTTCAAAATGGGTTGAATCCAGATGGATCACAGCGGAACAATCAATGCAACGGCCGACAGAACAGAATGTCATCAGCCTCTCATTGACTTTAGTGCACAGCCCCGCCAGCCTCATCAGGGTACCGCCCAACGCCGTCCACCACGCCGCTGAATCCCCTGTCAGACAGCACCTACGCCCACCCACCTACCTACAGATCAGCATTACCTGATAGCGCGCTTCCCGCGTGGGCCGATAAGCAAGCACATAGCGGCGGCCTACGCTGAGATCAGATACACGCCCCTCACCCTCTTTCGAATATGGAGGTCGCCATGAAAACGCTACGATTAATGCAATGTCTGCTCGTGACCCACTAT
>Ga0209515_10007917_pt1 | contig 12616 bp, 10 predicted proteins | sample Subgroupgradi54m_FD_187454 | JGI IMG/M metagenome (GOLD analysis project Ga0209515, IMG submission 187454) | Subsurface groundwater microbial communities from S. Glens Falls, New York, USA - GMW60B uncontaminated upgradient, 5.4 m (SPAdes)... ... | reverse complement strand
GTAGTCGGCGTCGAAGTAGCCGACGCGCGAGAGCAGCTCGCGGCGGACCGACATGTTGCAGCCGCGCAGCGTGTCGACATCGAAGGGCTGCGGACCGTCGTATTCGCAGTGGCTGCGGAAGCGTCCGGACAGCAGCACTCGTCCGACCTCCGCCGGCGTGACCGGCTCGCTCGGCTGCGACTCGGGGTTGAGCGAGATGACGCGCCCGCCGACGGCGCCCACGCGCGGGTCCTCGTACGGCATCAGCAGCGTCTGCAGCCAACCCTCGTGCGGGATCGCGTCGTCATCCAACAACACCACGATATCGCCGCGGCATTGCTGCGCGCCGTAGCTGTACGACTGCGGGCGGGTGCCCGGCGGCAGCGACACGCGGAAGTAGCGCGCCTGCGGGAACTCGGGCATCAGCCGCTGCGTGTCGTCGGCTTCCGAGCTGTCGACGATCACCAGCTCATGGCTCCCCAGCTGCGGCAGCAGCCCGCGCAGGCACTGCGGAATGACCTTCGCGCGGTTCTTCGTGATGATCAACACCGAGGCGCGCGCCGTCATCTGGCCTTCGCCATCCGCTGCTTCATCACGCCCAAGGTCCGCGCGATTTCATACCGATGATAACGGCTCGCCGCGCGCTGCCCGGCCAGCCGATGGCCGCCCACCGCCACGCCGTCGCGGAGAATGTCGTAAAGCAGCCGAACGGAACCTCGGTTGGGCACCGCCTTCGCCAGCACCTGATAGCGGCCGAACGCTTCATACCGGCGCCACAGCCGCTTCGGCTCGAACAGCTGCCGCTCGGTCATGTGCCACGCCTTGGCACCCGCGACATACACCGCCTGCAGGCCCAGCGCGCGCAGCGTCGAGGCGAAGTAGATGTCGTCGGCCGGCGACCAATACAGTTTGTAATCGAGGAACTTGCTCTCAAACCGCACGCCGCGCTCGAACACCGACCGGCGCACCATCCGGTTTCCGCCCAGCGGATTTTCCTTCGGCTGATAGAGGCGGTCGGCCGCGCCCAGGTCATGCGATGGCCACACCAGATAAATCCGATGCTTGCCCTCAAGCTCAAACCCGTCGGGCACGCCATCGGCGCACTGCGGCAAAAACGGCCCTCCGAAGTAATCCGCCTGCGGCCAAGCGGCCGCCGCCCGCTGATACGCGGCGAGGGTGTCGGGGAAAAAGACGATGTCGTCGTCGAACAGACAGACCAGCGCCTGGCGCACATGATCCAGCGCGGTGTTGAGCGCCTGCACTTTGCCCGGCTTGGGCTCCCTCACATAGCGCACGGTCCAGCCGGCGGGCGCCGGCCATGACTCGACGACCGCGCGCGCCGACTGCGCCGGATCGTTGTCGACGATGATCACTTCACTGCCCGGCGCGTCGATCCGCTGCCAGGCGAGCGAAGCCAGCGTCATGGCCAGCGCGTGCGGACGGCGGATCGTCGGAATCGCGATGGACAGCGACGTGCCCCGGCCATTGGACGACGACGGGCTCTCGGTCATGCCTCCATTACTCGGCAGTCATGCGACGTTGCCCGGCCTCCTGGCGCTCCCGCCGTGGCTGGCCAAGGCCTCGCGCGTAGCCGATTTGTTCCCAGAAGTGCAATTCCAATTCGAATCCCTCAAGCCATTGCCTGCGCAGGTAGCAGCCGAGGGTCCGCCAGCCCGTGTCCAGCGCTTCTCTGAGCGCCCAGGCAGGCATGCCGATGCCGGGCAGCCACGTCACGGACTCCGGGCCATGATAAACCGAGGTGGCATAGCCCGACCAGTATTTCCATCGGCGGAAATAGCGCCGCGTGAGGCGCTCGTTGGGCACCCAGTGCGAGACCGACGCCGCAGGCTCGTACACGACCCGCTTGCCGGCGGCCAGCACCCGCTCGAACAGTTCCGTGTCTTCGGCGCGCAGACACTTGGTCGGGCTGATGCCCAAATCCAAGCGGAAGCCGCCGAGCTGGTCAAACACCTCTTTCCGGAACGCCATGTTCGCGCCAAGGAACAGGTGTTTGATGGACGTGATCACAAACGGTTTGTCGCCATAGTCGGCCAGCGCCAGCGGACCGGAGCCCAACTGGATCGCCCAGGCCGACGGCGGGCTCTGCCACAGTGGCCGGATGGGCCCGCATAGGACATCGGCGCGATGCTGATCAAACGCGCGGACCATCGAGGAGAGCCACGTCTCGTGCGGAATGACGTCGTCGTCGGTAAAGCACAGCACACGACTGCGGGACTCGGCGATCCCACGGTTGCGGGCCAGACAGACGCCCGGTTCCCCTTCAAAGACGTAGCGGATCGGCCAGGGCGCGCGCGCTGCGATCTCTTTAACAACGGCCGGCGTGCGATCGGTGCTGTTGTTGTCGACGACGATCAGTTCCGGACGCAGGCCCGGATCCAACCGCTGGCTCAGCACTCCTTGCAGGCCCTTTTCCAGGCGCTCGCAGCGGTTGAACGTACAGAGGATTATGCTGACGTTGGGCTCAGTCGCCATCATTCGAATTCCTGTATCAATCAGGACCAGTGGACAGTTGACAGTGGACAGAGTGTTGTAGCCCTATCTGTCCACTGTCTACTGAGACCTGTCTTGCTCTTCGATGGACTACTCAGCGGAGGGCTCGGGCCACACGTAATAGCCGATGCACCACGCTTTGTAGCGGCGCAGCAGGCTCTTCGGAGCCCGCAGCAGCCTGAGCAGGATGTCCGGCCAGCGGCGCAGCCGCGCGAGCATCCGATCGATCCGCAAGCCGAGCTCCGTCGGCATCAGCCGCGGGATCAGTCCGAGTTGGCTATTGTATCGCAGGAGAAATTCGCGGAAGCTGCCCGACTCGGTGATGTCCATGTTCCACTTGCGCTCAAAGTACTGGTAGCCTTCGTAGATCGCGCGCATGTCCCAGCGCCAGGCGAAGAGGCGGATGTCCTCTGCGTGGAGCGGGCTGCGAATCGCATAGTACACTACAGAGGCGGGTTCAAACCACATCTCTCGCCCGGCCTTGCGGCACGTCAGGCCGAAGTCGACCTCGCCGACTTCCTGGATGTGCTCATCGAACACGCCCAACCGCAGCGACGGCTCGACCTCGACGAGCTGGCAGTGCAGCTCGCCATAGCCGGTGCGCTGGCGCTTGAGGTTGCAGCCTTCGACAAACGGCATGCTGTGGAAGCGCAGCTCCTTGTGGCCATAGGCCTTGCCGTTGACGTAGGTCACGTACAGCTCGTTGCCCGCGGTGTGGATCGTCCGCTCGGCTTCGAGGATGTTGGGCACGACCATGACCGCACCGGTCTGCTGCTGGCAGTCGATCAGCGGCGACAGCCAGCCGGGACGGACGAACACGTCGTCGTCCATCACGACCGCCAGCCGCGTCGTGACCTGGCGCAGCGCGATGTTGCGCGCTTGCGCCTGATTGAGGAAGTGCGGCTGGAAGAGGAACCGCATGCGCGTGCCGAAGCGCTGCGTCCAGCGATGCCGAAGCGTCTCCGGCGCGCCGCCGATGATGACGATCACCTCGCCGAGCTCCGGCGTGTTGGCGATGAGCGTCTCGAGGCAGCGCTCCAACGTCGAAAACCGGTCCCGAGCGTTCACGATGATCGTACAGGGCTCCATGCGGCTCTCGCTCCTCGTTGCTGTTGTCCGGCTGAACCAAACGCCCCCGTTCCGTCGCTCGTCGCTCGCAAACACGCAACAGATCAACGGAGCCACCATGATTTACGAGCGACGACCGAGGCCAAAGGCCGAGGCACTGAGCCGGCCAATCCTCGCCGGCGAAGCAGTCCTGCGGGCGATGGCCCGCAGGGAAGTGCCGCAACGCGATTGGCGTTGCGGCCGAGTCCCGAGCGACGATCCCTCCGATTATCAACTCCGAGGCCCAGCGATCGCCGACCGGATCGTCCTCGCGGCGCGGGGATGCGCCCGGCCGACCGCCTGCGTCGCTCCCTCGAGGACGCGGACATAGCGGCTGACCCATGCACTCGGCGGCACGCTGCGCTCAACCTTGCCCCGCGCGTAGCGCGCCATCTGCTCGCGCAGGTCGTGATGGCTCAGCAGCACGACCAGCGCCTCGGCCAAGGCGAGGTGATTCTCGGGAGGCACCAGCCAGCCGTCGCGGCCGTGCTCGATCAGCTCGGAGATGCCGGTCCGCGTCGTCGTGACGACGGCGCAGCCCGCGGCCATCGCCTCGGCGATCACATTGCCGAACGACTCAAACAGCGACGGAAACACACAGACGGTGCTTCGACGATACCAGCCCGCCAGCTCCGACCGCGGCACCGGGCCATGGAGATGGATCCTGGACCAGAGGCCCGGACTGAGGATGCACTTGAGGTGCTCGCTGGTCATCTCGGAGCCGCCGTTCCAGGGCCGGTCCTCACCGACCAGGCCAATCTGCACATCAGGCACGTACTGCACCACGATCGACAGCGCGCGGGCCAGGATATGCAGCCCCTTCAGCCGCTCCAACCGTCCGACGTAGAGGATGCGCGGCGCGGACGGCTGCGCCTCGGGCGCGCCCTCGGCCGGCTTCGCGTCGGGCAGCTCCGTGCCGTTGTGGATGATGTCGAACGCGCGAGCCGGCACGCCATAGCGCTGGCTCGCCCAGTGGGCCATCATCCGGCTGACCGCCACCCGGCCGTCGGCGCGGCGCACCAACGCCCGCTCCATCAGATCGAGGACCCGCGTCGCCAGGCCGCGTCGCCCATCGAACCGGCGCAGCATCCATGTCCCGCCGTGCACGCTGACGACCAGCGGCACCGGCGGACGCCGCCACACAAACCAAAATGCTTCTGCGTTCCACTCGGGCGACATCACGACCTCGACGCCCTCGGTCTCAATGAGTGCAAGCAGCACCTGGCGCACGCGCCAGCTGTATCGCAGCCGAAACAGCGGCACGATGCCCGCCAGCCACGACTCCAGGCGCCACAATCCGGGAACGCGCCCGCCGGACGCACGAATCTCATGAATCGTCAGCCGGCCCTGGCGGATCGTGCGCTCCTCGGCGCCGGCCGGCGCCTTGCTGACGACGTGCACCGTGTGCCCGGTTTCGACGAGGCCGCGGACCAGCCGGCTGCAGGTTCCCACGACGCCCTGGCCGGAGTCCGGCGCATAGGTGCACACCACGGCGAGCTTCATGCGTGAGCTCCATTTCGCCGCTTCCGGGCCGCCTCGCCCAAGCCGCGCGCGTAGCCGATGTGCGCCCACCACCGCAGCTCCTGGCCGAATGCCTCGTCCTGATTCGCGAACAAGTACGACTTCGCCACGAGACAGCCGCCCACCAGCGCCTCGCGCAGCGCCCAGGCTGGGATGCCAAACACCAGCCGCTTCGTCGGTGAGGACGGCGTATGGTAGCGCGCGGTGGAATAGCCTGAGAGATACTTCCACTGGCGGAAGTACGAGCGCGTCAATTGGACCGGACGGATCCGATGCGACACCATCGCGGGCGCCTCATAGACCAGGCGCTTGCCCGCCGCCAGCGCGCGCTCGAAGCACTCGGTGTCCTCGCCAAGGAGTCGCCGCGAGCCGCTTAAGCCCAGATCGTTTCGAAAGCCCCCCAGCTGCAGCAGCAGCTCGCGCCGGTAGGCCATGTTCGCCCCGAAGAACGAGTGCCGGCGGAGTGCGATCACGAAAGACTGCTCCCCGTAGGTCATCCCGAGCGGACCTTCGCACAATCGCTGGGCCCAGCTCGGCGGCGGCGTTTCCCACAACGGCAGGATCGGCCCGCACACGCCATCGGCCTGCTCGCGCTCAAACGCGCCGTGGACGCTCGCCACCCAGCGCGAATTGGGCACAGTGTCGTCATCCGTGAAGAGGACCAACGTGCCTCGGGCTTGGCGTACTCCATGGTTGCGGGCGCGGCTGAGGCCAGGCGTCGGCTCGAAGCAATACGACACCGGCCACGGCGCCTGCGCGGCGATCTCCTGCACGACGGCCCGCGTCTGGTCGGTGCTGTTGTTGTCGACGACAATCAACTCCGCGCGCAGCTCGCCGTCGAGCTCCTGCGTCAGAATGCTGCGCAGCGTTTGCCGAAGCATCTCGCAGCGGTTGAGCGTGCAGACGATGATGCTGATGTGCGGCGACGAAGGCGTCGTCATCGCGTCGCGGCCTCCGCGTACAGCGACGTCAGCCGCGCTCGCAGGCGCTGGCCACCGGACAGCACGCGCACGTGCGTACGCCCCGCCTCGCCCATCCGCTGCAGCTGCGCGTCCTCGATGGTCAGGAGCGCCTCAAGGCCCTGCGCCATCTCCTCGACGCTGCCGGACGACACGATCCGGCCCATGCCGTCGCCGAGCACGTCGCGCACGAAGCCGACTTCCGTCGAGAGCACCGGCTTGCCCGAGGCCATCGCCTCCAGCAAAATCCGCGGGCCGCCGTCGATGTGCGACGCGATCACGACCAGATCCGACGCGCCAAGAAACGCGGCCACGTCCTGCTGGTATCCCATGAAGCGGACTTGCGCGTCGAGGCCGCGCTGATGGACCAGCGCCTCAAGCTGCGGACGCAGCGGGCCGTCGCCGACCAGCAGAAACCGCGCGCGCGGATGCCTCCACGCCACGCGCGCCGCCGCTTTGATGAACAGATCAGGCCCCTTCTCCGTGGAGAGCCGACCGATGAGCGTGACGACGCGACAGTCCGACAACCCCAGCCGGTCGCGCAAGTGACGCCCCTGCCCGTTGAGCGTGAGAAACGGCTCCAGCTCGATCACCTCGGCCGTGGAGATCGTGACCACCCGCTCATCGGGAATCCCGCATCGCTGGCGGGCTTGCTCGCGCATGCGCGCGCTCAACACAATGACGCGCGTGGCCGCTCGCACCGCCCGTCGAGCCCAGAATCGGCGCAGCGTCTGCCACTGGGCGATGTCCCACGGCTCGGAGCGGATGTCGCTGACGCGCACCGGAATTTTCGCCACGCGCGCCGCGATGACCGCCAGCTCAAGCGACGGGTAGGCGCCATGCAGAAAATGGATCAGATCCAGCCGCTCGACGCGCAGGACGCGGGCGGCAGCTCGAATACATTTGGACGCGTACCAGACGCGCTTGACCGTCGCGGGCAGACGCGCCAGCAGCCACCGCTTGGCCGCGCCGAAGCGATTGGGCAGCATGCGCCGGCGGCGCGTAGGCGTGGAAGCCGCAGGCAGCGGCAGCCCCTCGTCGTCGAGATCGCGGATCGGCACGCGCAGCTCGGCCAGCGCGTCCAGGAGCTGGCGCCTTCCCGCAGGGTCGTCGCAGCGCACGAACACGACCGGCTCAAACCGCGCGCGGTCCAGCGCCCGCAGCAGGCTTAGTAGGTGCAGTTCCATGCCGCCGAATCCCGGCGTCACAATGTAGTAGGCGACTCGTGTCATCGTTGGATCCGTCTGGTTGTTCGCCGATTCGGAATTCGGAAGATCCGGTTCAGTGGACATCCGATTCAGTGGACAGTAGGCAGTAGACAGATCGTTGTAGCCCAATCTGTCCACTGCCCACTGTCTACTGTCTACTGAACGTCGTGCTCTCCTGATGTCACTGAACGTCATGTTCTACTAAAGCGCTCACCAAGGCGCGCAGCGACACCATGGTGCCGTCGATGCGCTTGAGGGCCATGCGGTCCTCGCCGGGCTGATTGACGCCGTGCACCGTCGTCACGGCCGTGACAAAGCCCGCTTGCTCGACCATGTCCATGATCGTCGGCGAGAAGTCCTCGGCCTGGCCGTTGGGATAGGCGAAGTGCCGGATGTTTACGCCAAGCTTCTGTTGCAGGATCTGGCGCGACGCCATGATCTCGTGCCACGCGTCATGCTCGCTCATACGGCTCAGGATCGGGTGCGAGATGGTGTGCGCGCCAATGGTGATGCCCTGGCGCTGCAACGACCGGATGTCGTCCCACGACAGCATCGGTGCCGGGCCGTGCGCCACCCGCTCGGGCACGGTGCCCAGCAGCTTCGCGCTCACCTCTTGCACGACCTGCAGCCGCTGCGCGTTGGGCAGCCGCTTCATGCGCGCGCCGAGTCGATAGACGGTCGTGACGCGCTCCTTCGGCGTCGAGAGATCGAACCGCTGCGTGCCGCCGTCACGGAGCGTGTCGAGCTCAAGGGAGTGCGCGATCGTCTGCCGCAGCGCGTAGCGCAGCAGGTCGGGCCACAACGTGCCGCGCTCAACCGCATCGACGGCGACATACACCGTCGCGGGGAGCTGATAACGAGCCAGGATCGGCGCCGCAAGCGTCGCCGTGTCGCGATAGCCGTCGTCAAAGGTCAGGGCGATGCAGCGGCGAGGCAAGTCTTGTCCGCGCTCAAGGCGCGCGACGATCTCATCCAGCGACAGCACCGCGCAAAACCGCGAGAACATCCGCGCCTGCGCTTCGAACAGCGGCGCCGGGATGCAGTGCGAGTAGTACGGGTTGGCCTGCTCGAGGATCCGGTGATACGTGAGCACCTTGAAGCCCAGGCGCTCGCCGATTGTCGAGAGCCAGTAGGTCATGCCGCAGGCGGTCGTGTTCTGCCGCAGCTGCCGCTTCAAGATCAGGACGCCGGGAATCGAAGAGCTGAGCCGCTGCAGTCGATTCAACAAAGGTGTATCCATCGTCGCCTCATTTCCCTTCGATGTCTGTCGCAGAGAATCCCGCCCCCTCGCTCAATACTGCTCCGCTGGCTGAAGGCTGAAGGCTATAGGCTGAAGTAGATAAACATGACCTGAATCAGTCCACTTCAGCCTTCAGCCTTGAGCCTTTAGCCACGGGCGAGCAGCCATGTCATACAGGTGCGATTCGAATCGATCGACGGCCGCGGCCCATGTCCATCGCCCGCGGACGGCCTCGATGCCCGCCTGCCCCATCGCTTGGTGCCGTGCCGGCGCGTCAAGGATCTCCGACAGCGCCCGGCCGATCGCCTCGGCCTCGGCGTCGACGAGCAAGCCCGTGCGGCCGTCCTCGATGCTTTCGACGAAGCCGCCCTCGCGCACCGCGACCACGGGCGTGCCGCAGGCCATCGCTTCGATCGCGACCAGGCCGAACGGCTCGGCCTTGGCGGTGCACACGACGGCGCCAGCTTGCGCATAGTGCCGAGCCAGCTCCGCGTCGCCCAGGTGTGGCAGAATCTGCAGCGCGACGCCTCGCGCTTGGGCCGACGCCGCAAGCGACGCCAGACTCTCGCGCGGCTGATCTCCGCACACCAACACGAGCGTCGGGCGCCGAACCGCATCCAGATGAGCCAGCGCCTCGAGGACCAGCTCGACCCGGTCCCACGCCGTGCTCTTGCCGACCATCAACACCGAGCGCTGCCGCGCGGCCTCGGGCATCGGATGAAACACGTCGGGATCGACGCCGAGGTAGCAGACCTGCGCCTCGGCGCCGTAGGCTCGCCACAGATAGTCGCGCGTGTGTTGAGAGTTGGTGAGGAGGCGACCCGCGCACGCCAGATTTTCCGAGGCGAGCCGGATCAGAGACGCTCGCTCGGACGCCAGCCAAAACTCGGCGACGGCGGTGTGCCATGCCCGCAGTCTGCCGGCGCGCATGATGGCCGGCCGGCGCAACGGACGCTCGAACCACTCGCGCTTGGGCTCATGGCAGTACACCAGCGAAGGGGTTTGAAGATATGGAAGAATAAACGGCGTCTCGGTGAAGATGCAGGCATCGACCCACACAGCTTCGTAGCCTCCGGCGTCGATGTTCGCGGCGATGCGTCGATATGCGTTGGCGCACTGGCGCTGAAAACGCCGACGGGCCAGGGACTCCACCGCTGTGGCCAGCGCGTACGGCCACAACTCAGGGACGCGAGGGGCCTTGAGCCACCGGTCGCGGCGCGCCAGCCGCACGCCCAACGGCTCCAGTGGCAGAAACTGTTCGTTGGCGGTGTCGAGAGTGAACAGATCGAGGGTGTGGCCGCGCGCAAGCAAACCGCGCGCGAACTGGTAGATCGCGCGCTTGGGCCCCATGCCGCCGACGTTGTGGAACAGCGCGATCCGCAAGCCCGATGCGGCGCGCGGCGCGCGGCGCGCCTGATCTGCTGCGATTGATATGGCCACGCGATCGACAGGGCTCATGGGCAAGAGTCCTTCAGACTCCGTGCGAGGTGTGGCCGTTCTTGACGACGCCGCTTCCGGCGGGATTCCGGCCGCAGGACCAGCGATGCTCGAGCATCACCGCGCCCAGCGGATTGTCTTGCGCGGTGACTTGGAAGAGCGCGCCGCGGCCCATCGCGACGGGGATCGGGCTGCGGCCCTCGAAGATTTCGATGACCGGTTGATAGAGATTCGGGGTCAGCGTGATCGAGGGATAGTCCAGTTTCAGACGCACGTTTTGGCCATTTGCCCCGTCGGACGGCGACGGTGCCCACGACGCGACGTGGCAGACCAAACCGTCGATGCGCTCAAGACTCAGGCGGATGTTCGGCTCGCGCAGCGCCGTCATGGGCCGCAGCTCCAGCTCGATGCCCAGCGCCTCACCGACCGGCAGCGACTCGATGATACGTCCCTGCCGATCGCATAGGCTCACTCGCTCGATCACCATCGCTTCCGGCGAGCGTCCGGCCTGCTGCAGCGTCGGCCGCTCTCGACGCGTCACGAACACTTCATCACGGTAGCGGCGGATCATCTCGGCCGGCTCGCCCTCGCTGACGATCGCTCCGTCGCGCAGCACCAGCACGCGGTCGCACAACTTCTGCACCGTGTCGAGGTCGTGCGAAATGAAAATCATCGTGACGCCCATCGCCTTGAGCTCCGCGATCCGCGCGAAACACTTCTGCTGAAACGCGAGATCGCCGACGGCCAGTACCTCATCCAGCAGCAGCACGTCGGGGTGCACGTGCGCGGCGATCGCGAAGCCCAGCCGCACCACCATGCCTGAGGAGTAGCGCTTGACCGGCGTTTGGAGGAACGATTCCAACTCGGAAAACGCGACGATCGAATCAAACGACTGCTTGATCTGCCGGCGCGAGAGCCCGAGCATCGTGCCCTGCAGGTAGATGTTCTCCGCACCGTCTAAGTCCGGGTGAAAGCCGCCGCCCAGCTCGATCAGCGCCGCCAGCCGGCCGTGCAGGCTGACGCTGCCTTTGGTCTGCGTCGTGATCTTCGACAACAGCTTCAGGACCGTGCTCTTGCCGGCGCCGTTATGGCCGATCAGGCCCAGCGTCTGGCCAGCGCGCACCTCGAAGCTGACGTCGCGCAGCGCCCAGAAGCCGCTGTGGTCCGCGGCGTGGTGGCCGTTGCGGCCGGTCCAGCGCTTGAGCATCGCCGGGATCACGTCGCGCAAGCTGTCGTTGGATCCGATGCGGTAGTGTTTCCACACGCGCTCGAATCGGATCGGCGCGTGCGGCGTTCGGAGAGCGGTCATTCAACGGTTATCCTCGTGAAGTGCGGAATGCGGGGTGCGGGGTGCGGAATAACAAGAACAAACGCTTTGATTCCGCATCCCGCAATCCGAACTCCGCACTCGTGATGTTTCATCGGGTTAAATGAGGTCCGCAAACTTGACTTCGACGCGCTTGAAGTAGGTGTACGCGGCCACGCCCAGCGCCGAGACCATGAGCGTGCTGGTCACCAGCGACCCGAGCTCCGGCGCCTGATGATGCAACACGACCCGCCGCACACCCTCAAGGACGACGGCCATCGGGTTGAGCATGTACCACGGCCGCAGATTCGCGGGCACCATCGATGTGGAGTAAATGACGGGCGACACAAACAGCCCCAGTTGAATCATCAGCGGAACAATGTACTTCACGTCGCGATAGAACACGTTCCAGGCGGAGACCAGCAGGCTGACGCTGACCAGAAAGCCCGCCTCCAACAGGATGAGCCACGGCAGCCACACGAGCGTGGACGTGAACGGCAATCGGTAGAACAGCAGCATCCCGACGACCAGCGCCGCGGACACGACGAAATCGAGCAAGCAGCCGAGGATCACGCCCAGCGGAAACACTTCGCGCGGGAAGTAGATCTTCTTGACCAAGCTCATGTTCGCGCCGATCGAGTTGACCGACAGCGTCAAGCCCGTCGCGAAGAAGGTCCATGGCACCAGGCCCGTGTACGAAAACAACGGATACGGCGTGCCGTCCGAGGGCGCGTGGCCGAAGCGGCCGAAGACCAGCGTGAAGATCAGCATGTACGCCAGCGGCTGCAGCACCGCCCAGGCCACGCCCAGCAGCGTCTGCCGGTAGCGGACCTTGACGTCGCGCATCGCCAGCGTCAGCAACAGGTCTCGATAATGGTAGAGCTCTTGCAAGTGAGTCGTCATGAGTTCCTGCTGAGAGTGCGGGATGCGGGATGCGGGATGCGGGATGACGAACGGTTGTTCTTGGTATTCCGCACTCCGCACGCCGCACGCCGCACTCTCATTTGATGAGGTGAGGGCCGAAGATGAACAGGCCGATCGCGACGGCCAGCAAACAGGTGGCCAGCACGAAGCCGGCCGAGATGTCCTTGACGGTCCGCGCCAGCGGATCGGACAGCTCGCCGACAACCAGGTCCACCAGCCGCTCGATCGTCGTGTTGAGCAGCTCGGCGATGATCACCAAGCCGACGCAGAGGCTGATCCAGAGCCACTCGCTCAGGTTGAGCCGGCACCACACGCCGGCGATCGTGATCAGGCCGCCGAAGAGCACGTGCAGTCGCAGGTTCGCCTGTGATTCCCATGCTTCGAGCAGTCCGTCGATGGCGCAGCGAATAGCGTGCATGCGAGT
>Ga0209515_10007916_pt1 | contig 12616 bp, 13 predicted proteins | sample Subgroupgradi54m_FD_187454 | JGI IMG/M metagenome (GOLD analysis project Ga0209515, IMG submission 187454) | Subsurface groundwater microbial communities from S. Glens Falls, New York, USA - GMW60B uncontaminated upgradient, 5.4 m (SPAdes)... ... | reverse complement strand
ATTCCACCAGCGCCACGGCCTGGCGACCGGATACCGCCGGGCGCTTCAGTACGGAGACCGCGGTCGGGGTCCTGGGCGCTCTTTCGATCCTCGCCGGCGCGCCGCTGTGGGTCGCAGGCTGGCCGTGGTCGGTGGGCGCGGTCGTCGCGGCGATCGCAGGCGTCGTCGCGCTGAAGGGCAAGCAAGCGCGCGCAGCGCAAGCGGGTGGTCCTGCTCGGCATGAATCCCGGCCCGTTCGGCATGGTGCAGTGCGGCGTGCCGTTCGGCGAAATCGAGGCGGTACGCGACTGGATGGCGATCGAGGCGCCGGTCGACAAGCCGGCGCGGGAAAATCCGAAGCGGCCGATCGAAGGCTTTGCCTGCGAACGCTCGGAGGTCAGCGGCAGACGGCTGTGGGGCTTGTTTCGCGAGCGCTTCGGCACGGCCGAGGCCTTTTTCACCGAGCATTTCGTCGCCAATTACTGTCCGCTGGCCTTCTTCGACCACGGCCGCAACCTGACGCCGGACAAGCTGCCGGCCAGCGAAAGCGCGCCGCTCTATGCCGCCTGCGATCCAAAAGAAGAAATAAAAGAAACGGATTCGCTCAAATTCTTCAACGCAGAGAACTTGCCCGACGCAATCATTCCGAATCAAAAACGATTTATCGTGAAGCACATTACGGAGTAAGCTTAAACATCTTAATTTGACATAAATTCTAATAAAGTTTAGAATGCTCCGTAGAACGCAGAATCTTTAAGAATGAGGAGGTGAAACGTGTACGCATACGAATATCTATGTTTTAAGGAGAACTCTGCTTCTCCTCTTTTTATTTTTGCGCAATGGACCCGCTTCCGCTACAATAGTAAACAACCATGCCGTCCCCCATTACCAAAGAAACTCTGAAACATCTTGCCGAGCTCGCGCGGATCGAACTCACGCCGCGCGAGGAGGAAAAACTGCTCTATGATTTGCAGAAAATTTTTGATCATTTCGAAGAGCTGAAAACGCTGGGTACTGCGGACGTTGAACCGCTCGTGAGCGTCACGGGCGCGAAAAACGTTTTCCGCGATGACGATGAGCGCAAGAGCACGAACCGCGGCGCGGGCACAAACGCGTTTCCCGAAAAAGAAAATGGATTTCTAAAAATACCGCCGGTATTTGAAAAATGAAGTTTTTACGGGGACTTACCATCGAAAAGTTCAGAGAAGGGCTGTTGAGTAAAAAGTTTACGGCTCTCGAGATTGCGCAAGGGCTTTTTAGGCACATAAAAGAAAAAGATTCTGAAATACATGCGTATCTCGATCTTCACGAAGAGTCGGCGCTACAAGAAGCGGAGAATGTCGACATCGCTTTGGCTACAGGAGAAAATCTGCCCCCGTTGGCAGGTGTTCCTCTCGCGATAAAAGACAATATTCTTATCAAGGGAAGAAAAACGACTTCGGCCTCTAAAATCCTTGAAACATATGTCGCGAGCTACGACGCGACCGTTATTCAAAAACTCAAAGAAGAGAAAGCGGTCTTTTTGGGCAACGCCAATATGGATGAATTTGCTATGGGAGCATCAACGGAGAATTCCGCTTTTCAAGCAACAAAAAATCCACATGATATTTCCCGGGTCCCGGGAGGAACCTCCGGCGGCTCCGCGGCCGCAGTTGCGGCAGACATGGCAGTCGCGGCTCTGGGCTCGGACACCGGCGGCTCAATTCGCCAGCCCTCCGCATTTTGCGGCGTCGTTGGCTTGAAACCCACGTATGGCGCTGTCTCCCGTTCGGGCCTTATGCCCATGGCGTCAAGCTTGGATCAAATCGGCACGATTACAAAAACCGTAAAAGACGCGGCGATATTATTTAACGCTATCGCGGGAAAAGATCCGATGGATGCGACGAGCGCCGAAACGGCGTACGGCGATGACCTCTTGAATCCAGATTTTGCGAAAATAAAGAATCTCACGATCGGACTGCCGGAAGAATATTTTGTGAAAGAACTCGGCGGCGAAATTGCTTCAGCGATCGAAGGGGTGAAAGAAAAGCTGAAAGAACTAGGCATGAGATTCAAAACAATTTCTCTCCCCCACACAAAATATTCTATTCCTTGCTATTACATTATTGTGCCCGCCGAGATAAGCGCAAATCTGGCGCGGTTCGACGGAATCCGGTATTCGCGCATCATAAAATCCGAGGGATTGGACTTACGAGAAGTGTACGTGAAACAAAGAGGTATCGGGTTCGGTCCGGAAGTAAAGCGGAGAATAATTTTGGGCACATTCGTGCTTTCTTCGGGATACTATGACGCGTATTACGCCAAAGCTCAGCGAGTGAGAAGCTTGATAAAAAATGATTTCATTGAGGTATTTAAAAACGTTGATGTTCTCTTGACCCCGGCAACACCGCACACGGCCTTTAAAATCGGGGAAAAAGTAGATGATCCGCTTTGGATGTATCTTGAAGATATATTCACGAGCACCTCAAACCTCGCCGGCCTGCCGGCGATTTCGATACCGGCGAAATCAGGGATCAGGGATCAGGGAACAGGGAACAGTTTGCCGGTCGGGTTTCAGCTCATCGGCCGGCCGTTCCGCGAAGCAGACATTTTGGGAATCGGAGAATATTACGAAAAGAGTTTATAGCTGTTAGCAACGAAGGGCGGAAGCAAACTTCTGGCGGCAATGTCTAAAAGCTAATGAGCGGTGCTTGTTGCAACGACTCCCGTAGCGGGCGCCGCAAGCGCCGCTCCGTTCACGCTCGCAACCGTAACGTCGCGATAGCCCGGAACATGTGTTCCGACAATTTCGATTATTTTTCCGACGAGCGGCTTCAGCGCCGCGTCAGCTTTACTGTCTTTCCAATTTTTTACATAGACCACAATGCCGTGCGATGTCGTAATGGAATACTGCGTTTTATCTCCGCCGGCGAGTGTGCCGCGCACGGTTACCGCAACATCGCCAGAAGATCCGACGCCAGCGGTTTGGAAAATGCCGAGCTCGGCAGTAAGAGTTTTGTTGTCCGCTTCAAGCGTATTCGCTTTCGTCGTCTGATCAGCTACTTTTCCGGTGAGCGCGGCCACTTGCCCCGACAAACTCGCGTTCTCCGATGTGAGCGCAGTCACTTGCGCGTTTGAATTATTGCTCCCCTTCCAAAAGAGGAATCCCGCCGCGCCGAGCGAGAGCGCCGTTACCGCCCCCATAATAATCAAAGGAAGAGAATGTCCGCCTTTCGTTCCTGCCGGAGCCGCGCCCGCCACCGATACCATGCCCTGCGCGGCGGGCCCCGCAGAAACATTGGCGCTTACCTGCGCCACCGGCTGGATTTTTGTAGCAAAAAAAGAATTTGCCTTATTCTGGCTCGCCGGAGAAACCGGCTGGCTTGCCGCGGGCGACGAGGATAGCGACGGCGATGATACGGGAGAAGCGGACAATGCGGATGACGGCGCCGGCTTCATGGCGCCAAAAGAAATCGTCGGGCTTTTCTCCGGCATCTTTTCGGGCATCTTCGGCTGGGCAATGTCGCGCGTTATGCCCGCCGGCGATCCGGCCGCCGTCCCCGGCGTTCCCGTTCCCGCCTGCATTCCCGGAGCTCCTGTGGTTGCCGGCGCCTTTGCCGCAAAGGCCGCGATCGCAGGCGCCCCAGCGGGACTGCTCAATACTTCACTCACGTCCGCGTCGTTCCATCCGACGCTGAGGAGCGAACTCTTGATCGCGTCTTTCAAAACGCCAAGCTTGGTTTGTTGCGCGACATAATCCCGAAGTTGTTGCGTTACCATGAATTTATTATATCAAATCTCTTTCGTCTACAAGACGAAGTAATCCACAGGCTAGTAGCAGGGAATAAGGATCAGGAAACGGGAAACAGTACGTTTTTTAATGTTCCCTGTTTTCCGCTATTGTTCCCTGATATAATACCTGTCATGGTTCTCATGCCTCACGCGCTCCTCGGAACCGCGGTCGCAATCGCCTTGCGGCATCATCCGGTATTGGCCTTCTTCGCCGCATTCGGGAGCCATTTTATTCTTGACGCCATCCCGCATTGGCACTATCCGCTTCGATCGCTCGAACGAAACCGGCAAAAACCGATAGAGGGGAAAATTATCGGCGGCAAACCGCTCGCGAGAGATATTCTGGTCGTGCTCTTCGACGGCGCGCTCGGAAGTTTTATTTCTATTGCGGTAACCTTCGCGCTTTTCCCTCGGTATATCGGAATCACGCTCATCGGCATTGCGGGCGGCATCCTCCCCGACTTCCTCCAATTTTTATATTATCTTTTTCCGCGCTCTCCGCTCAAATATCTTCAGCGGTTTCACCTTTTGATTCACGCGAAAAAACGGCTCGACAAAACTCCCGTCTCCGGCATCGCGTATCAACTGGCTTTCACGGCCGTCTGCGCTTTTATCCTGAAATATTTTTGAAACTGCGGATAAGTTTCATGATTTTCAAAACTGCCGGCGACTGCGGCTCGGGCAATGCGTCTAAAACGAACCAGCCGGCTTCTTTGATTTCCGAACGATTTATTCTTAATTCACTATTCATAATTCCCGCGTAGAAACACCGCACGACACCCTCCCGCTCGCCGCTTGCGGTTACAGCGTAATGTTCGCCGATGTCGCGCAAGCCCGCGGCTACAATCCCCAACTCTTCTTTGATCTCGCGCCGTGCCGCATCTTCCGGCGATTCTCTTTTTTGAATCCTGCCGCCCGGGAAAGTCCATTTCCCGCCCCCGTAGGTCTCGCGAATCAAAAGAAACTTCCCCTCATGCTCGATTGCGCAGGCGACCGCCGTTACTGACCGCTTCACGCGGGGAAAGTAAAATTTAGTGAGAAGCGGGTAGAGCAATTTATATAAAAAACGGCGCACGTTTTTGTAATACTTTTCCCGGCATTTGGCAGGAATTGGATTATTGAGGTGGGGGGTTTAAGAAACTCGGGCTTGCGCCGGATTAGATTGAGAGCCCGCCTGCTCGTGCGCCCGCACCAAGAGTTCCTTCTGCACCAATTTTGCCTTCGTCTTCCCCACGCCCGGCAGAACGATTTGCGTGTGGTGCCCTTCGCGGTCAAGGCCGGCCATCACAATGACAAGCTGGCTCACGCCGATCAGCCGATCCGAAACCGCGCGTTTGATATTCACGTTTTGAATCTGATGATACAACGCGGCAATTTCATTCCGAATAATGTATCCGTATGTCATCACAAATGCCTCTTCGGTGAACGTGTAGGTATACGAATGATATTCAAGATACGTTCTGAAAAATATGAGCGCGAGGTAGGCCAAGCCAAAAAGCAAAAGAAGTTTCGCGCCGTAGTCCATCCACAAGCCAGAGTAGGGATCGCGTATCCATCGCTCACTATACCAGACAATCGCCGTGAGCCCGAATAAGAAGAGTGAAAATTTAATCCGCTTAAATAAGAAAAGCGCGAATGCCCGTCGGCCTAAGAAATGCTTCTTCTTTGTGTCAATGCCGCGTACTGCTTCGGTATTCATGTAGATATAGTATACTATATCTATGTTCTCGAAAAATGAAACGAGAATTCCTCATTCCCTGCGGCTCGCGATTTTCGCCCTGCGGGTGCTCTTGGGGTTGAACTTTTTTTATCTCGGCTTTGACGCGCTGTTCAATCCGCCGCTCGGGGCGGAGTTGAGCAAAAAATCAATGGGCGGGCTGTATGCCTCGATCCACGCGTCCTCGCCCTTTCTTTGGTTGCACGGCATTTCGGGGTGGATATTCCTCGTCGTCGGCATCTGCCTCATCCTCGGCTTCGCCACGCGCCTCGCCGCATTCGTAGGCGCTATCCTCGCCACCATCAGCTTTCTCCCGAATATTACCTTTTCCAACCTCCACCTCTTCCAATTCGCGAATGACGAATTGATTATCATCATCTGCCTCATTATTATTATTTTTTCAAAAGCGGGCGCGTATCTCGGTTTGGATACATTTCTCCATTTTTCGCTGCGGCATAGGAAATAGCGCCGACACGGTAATCATTTCCCCGCAATCCCTCCTATTGGGAAAAGAAGGCGCGAAGAATACTGAGCGAGCGGATAAGTTGCGCGAGAACTGCGGACAAACTCTGCGCCGGCAGTTGCACGGTTGAAGTAACGGTCGAACTCGCCAAAGGCGATGGAGGAAGCTGATGCAACGGCGCTACGCTACCTGAGAAGCTTCTGCAATCCTGCCGCAATTTCCGAGAGCAATGAAAGGATTGACGCGAGGTTGCTGTTTGTAGAAAGAAGAGATGTGCTCGTGGCAGTGGTGCTCGTCGCCGGGGCAACGGGCGTGGTAGCCGACACCTGATTTGACTGAGTCGACACATTCCCCGCCGCGTCGTAGGCGGCAACGGTGTAAGCGTACGTCGGCGAAAAAGAAGCGAAATCGTCCTCGGCGGGAGTGCAACACACCGATTCCAGATACGTGCCGTTGCGGTATATGTTGTAGCCCGCAACGCCCACGTTGTCGGTTGATTCCGTCCAAGAAATGAAGTTCCGACCATACCCAAACGAGTCAGGATTCCAAACCCTAAGGACAGTCGGCGTTGAGGGCGAAGTCGTGTCAGAGGCACCGCCTCCCCCTGCTAATGTCGCAGTCATTATGTTCGAATCAGGACCACAAATATCGGTTGCTAAAACTAAAGGGCTTCCCGTGGTGGTAGAACAGGCGTTCACCTTATAATAATAGGTTCCCCTTCCTATGTTGAGGTTAAAAAAGGCAGTCTGCTGAGTGTTCGCCCAATACAACCAGTCCCCGCCACCAAGCCTTCGCCATGCTTTGTAGTAGGTGTTATACCTCGTAGAATTTGGCACCGCGTTCCATTGTAAGGCGATGGAGGATATGAAGTGCTCGTTAAGAGCTAGAGGAGTATAGGGGGTGATCGAGGCAATGACTGGCGCATCTGGTGGAGTTGGAATAGACGATAAAAAAGAATTTGTTGTCGCACTTGCGCTCGCTGACTGGGCGCTCGTATTCCCCGCCGCGTCATACGCGGCGACGGCATACGTGTAAGTAGTAGAGGATTGGAGCTCCGCGCTTGAATAGTAAGTGGGTGTGGCTAATGACGTAGATGACGCAACGACTGTCGCGATTTGTGTGCCGCCCCGATAAACTTTATACCCCGTGACTCCCACGTTATCGGTTGAGGTAGACCAAGAAAGATTTATTTGGCTTGTTGAAACGGCTGATGCGCTCAAGTTTATTGGTGTCGAAGGCGGTTGCGTATCAGCCGTGCCGCTAAGCGTTGTAATGCTTGCTGAATTCGGTAGTGAAACATTGCCGGCGGCATCGTAAGCGACAACTGTATAAGCGTACGTCGTGCCCGGTGAGAGGTTGGTGTCGCCGTAATACAACGTGCCGGTTGTAGTTGTAGCAAAGCTCACGAGCAAACTTCCGCCTCGATTGATTTTGTATCCAGCGACCCCAACGTTGTCGGTAGAAGGAGTCCAAGAAAGATCTACTCGCGTGGAAGAGATGGCATAAGCAACATTGGGCGCGGAGGGAGCAAGAATGTCCGTCGATGTTGCGGTTGACGCGGTGGACGTTGCCGTAGTTGTGGTCGATGTCGCCGCCGTTGTCGCCTGCGTTGATGCTGGCGCGGCTGGCGCGGCTGGCGCGAATCCGCCATTGCCAGCCGACGGTTGCGCGGGCAGTATCGGTGTTCCCGAAAGAGTAGTCGTCGCTACCGCAACCGTAGTCGTCGTTCCGGCGAAGGTCGTGGTTGCGCTGGCAGGCATGGTGCTTGCTTGAGCTAGCGAAGAAGTCGCGGCAATTCCCAACCTGCCTTGAGCCGCATCGAAGGGCCTGTTCTGTATTCCCGGAGCAGTCATGAGTCCTTGCGGAACGATGCCTGATTGTCCCGCGCCCTGGTCAAGTAGTCCTTGCACGACGGCTTTGCCGATCTCTTGGAATTTGGCGAGGGTCTTGGGGCCGATTACGCCCGCTGATTCAACGCCGTGTTTCTCTTGCCATTTCTTGACGGCAGTTTCGGTTAAGGGACCGAAATAGCCCGTGATCAAACCGTCAGGATAAATGTCTTTGTCTTTTGCCAAGAATTCCTGGAGACGGCGGACATCATCGCCGGAGGAACCCCGGGAGAGGGAGCGGGTGAGTTCGGGCGGGGCGGGTTCGGACGGCGCGGGAGATGTTGCGGGGATCTGAGGCGTTGCAGATGCCGCTTCTCCGGCAGGCGCGGACTGCGGTTGCTGTTTGCCCAGTTCTCCTTGAAGCGCCGCCACTTGCGTTTGAAGGGCGTGCAGTTGTTGCACAAGGTCCTGGATCAGTTTTTGGAGATCGGCAGCGGAAAGATTCTGACTTGCGCTCGAGGAAGCATTTTGGCTCACGCTCGAAGTGGTATTTTGCGCGACATTTTGAGTGACGCTCTGGGCTGAGGCGAGGGACGGGAGAAAAACCGTAAGGAATATTACGAGTGTGAGTTTTTTTATGGTGTGTCCGGGATACATAGCTTTGCCCCGATTGCGGCCCGGGGATGCTTATAATAATATGCTTATTTAGATCCACTGCGCGAACGGCATTATGCACAGACCGGGGGATGCTTTTTTTATTTCCCGACCTTTCCTTCTCGTTTAAATTCAATCGCAATTGAATGCCGCGCACGTTGGCGGGGGGCTCGTTCCGATAGGAAACGGCTATCCGGCGCTCGAAGCAAAATACTTGAGCTTAGAACCGCCGAAAGTGCTGATGAATCAAACACAAAACGAACCTTTGATGGCCATTCGTACGGAATGGCGCGGGCGACGGGATTCGAACCGGCTGATTTGCTCCGTGACCCCGCCACCAAAAATTTTAGGTATGGCGGGCCGTACGGGATTTGAACCCGTGGTCTTTCCCGTGACAGGGGAACGTGTTGCCAGGCTACACCAACGGCCCAATTTTGGTACGGGGCAAGCAAAGAGCCGAAGACGGCCTCTCCTCTACGCCCGCAAATTGCTTTAAGCAGTTTAAGTAATCCCAAGATATTTTTCAAATGAAGCGGGAAATAAAACGACATAAGCCCCAAACATCATAAAGAACATACTTATAAACTTGAGTTTATAAGTATGTTCTTTATCGCAATAATCGCAGGAATTCTTTTTCGTCTAAAGTTTTTATTCCTAATTCCTCGGCTTTATCCGCTTTCGATCCCGGCTCCGAGCCGACGACGACGTAATCAGTATTTTCGGAAACTGATCCAACCCAATCCCCGCCGGCCTTTCGGACGGCGTCTTTCGCTTCGTCACGCGACATGGATTCGAGCGTTCCCGTCACGACCATTTTCTTTCCCGCGAGCGGCCCGGACTTTTTCTTCGGAACTTGGTGCGTAATCCGCACGCCCGCATCGTCAAGTTTCTCGATAAACTTTTTATTTTGTCCCTCCACAAACCATTCGTAAATGCTTTCTGCAACCGCGGGACCGATATCGGGAATCTCTTGTAATTTTCCTCTCGAAAACTTCTCTATCAATCCGAGCAATTCTTTCGGTCTTGACGCCTGACGCTTACCTCCCGACACTTCCTGCGCAAGCAGGATCGCCGTTTCCTCCCCCACATGCGGAATCCCAAGCGCATAGATGAATTTCGCGAGCGATATGTTCTTGCGCGCCTCGATCGATCGCACGACATTCTCCGCGCTTTTTTCTCCGAACTGCGAAAGGGTTGCGATGTCTTCCTTTTTTAATGTGAAAATGTCGCTCGCGTCAGAGATTAATCCTTCATCTTTGAACCGTTCGATAATTTTTGGTCCGATCGCGTAGATTTCAAAAGCATTGATCAAGTGCCCGATGGCGCGGAGATTTTTTGCCGGACAGCGCCGGTTTGCGCACACCGTCGCCGCGCCTTTTTCCCCCGCCTCTCCGATAATCTGCCGGGATACGGGCCCGCCGCACACGGGGCAGGCGCGGGGCATCCGGAATTCTTTTTCTTTGCCCGTCCGAAGTCCGGGGAATACTTTAGTAATCTGCGGGATCACGTCTCCGGCACGGCTTACGACGACCGTGTCTCCGATCTTCAGTTCTAACCGCCGAATTTCATCTTCGTTGTGAAGCGTGGCGTGAGTAATCGTCGTCCCTCCCACGGAAACAGGCCGCATGACCGCGACGGGTGTCAATTTTCCCGTTCTTCCCACTTGCACTTTAATATCCGTGAGAACCGTCGTCGCCTCGCGCGCGGAAAATTTATAGGCGATCGCCGCGCGCGGCGCTTTCCCGACAACGCCGGCGTCATCAAATGTTTTATTCTCATTCACGATGACGACCACGCCGTCAATTTCGTAGTCCAGCCGCTCGCGATGTTTCTCCCAGTAATTCCGAAACGTAAAAACATCGTCCAGATTTTTGAGCAGTTTGTTGTGCGGATTCGTTTTGAATCCGAATGCGCGGAGCAACAGGTGCTCCTCTTCGTGCGTTTTCTGGCCTATGTCGCTCACGATATCATACTCAAAAGAATCGAGACGGCGGCTCGCGGTCACTTTCGGATCAAGCTGGCGCACCGAGCCGGCGGCAACATTCCGCGGATTCGCGTAGGGTTTGAGCCCCTTCTTTTCCTGCTCTTTGTTGATTGCGGCAAATTCTTTTTTAGTAAGGAACACCTCGCCGCGAACGACAAGGCGCGGAGCTTTTAGCTTGTAGCTTTTAGGTTTTAGTCCGAATTTTTCAAGATTTTTTTCTACCTCGGCGACGGGCAAAAGCGAAAGTGGAATCGCCTCCACGGTTTTCAGGTTCTGCGTGATATCCTCGCCGACAAAGCCGTCGCCGCGCGTCGCGCCCGCCGCGAAAATCCCGTTTTCGTACGCAAGCTCAATCGCCAACCCGTCAATTTTGAGTTCGCCGTACAGGGCTTCATTCTCGAGAGGTTTTTTCAAATACCGGCCCGCGCGAGCGAGCCAATCCTTGACATCGCTCTCCGAAAACGCATCGCTGAAAGAGAGCATCGGCTTCTCGTGCCGCACTTTTCGGAACGCGGGAAGCGGCTTCCCGCCGACGCGCTGAGTCGGCGAATCGAAAGTTATAAGATCGGGAAATTCCTGCTCCAAATCAAACAATTCCTTCTTTAAGGAATCGAGCGCGGCGTCCGAGATGAGCGACTTATCCTCTACGTGATACGCGTGGCGGTAACGTTCGATCTCATGGCGCAGTTTTAGAATTCTTTTGCGTGCTTCGTCTTTGGTGCTCATGAATAATGAATAAAGAATTACGAATTATAAGATTTCGTCGAAATGCGGATATGCGAGAAAAACCGTTCCATAATTCATTTTTCATAATTCACGTCTAGAGCGATTGCTCGAACGCGCGATGCGCGCTTCCCGATTTTCCAATTGCCCGAATGGACGCGATTGACGAATCGGCGCATGCGGCCGGATCGCCTGAACCCGTATAGCACGTTACGGCGACCGAAGCGCCGTTTGCAAACGACGGCGGCGCGGATGGCAACACGCTTGAACTTGATTTAAAAAACTGGTAGAACCCCCACTCGATGCCGCTATCCGCGGCAAACACCGCTTTTGCGGAATTCGCAAGATCGGCCGACTGGCGAATCTGATAGACCACGAGAAGCCCCGCAACGGTCGTTCCCACTAAAATGGTGCCGCCTAATGCGAGGATCGTGAGGATCATGACCTGGCCTTTTTTAGGGAACAAGGAACAGGGAACAGGGAACGTTTTCCCGCTACTCCTTAATACCTGTTCCTTGTTTCCTGTTCCTTGTTTCCTGTTCCTTGTTTCCTGTTTCATGTTTTTTGTTCCCCGATCCCTGTTCCCTATCCTCATCCGTCCAAAACCCGGGCAGTCACCGTTGTTTGAAGATTCACGATACTTCCCGAAACCCCGGCGGTCTTTGCGCCGACGCCGATCGCCACCGTGACCAAGGGCGGATATCCGTCATTATTTTCATTTCCCGAGACCGAGAAATTGAGATACGTGACGGCGACATTCGCGGCAGTAATGGCGCTCCCGCCCGATCCGGCGCATCCGCCCCCGCCCATCCCCCGGAACAAGGATTGATCCTGCAAACAATAAGTTACCGATTCTCCGCGGGCGTTTCGAAACGACAGGTTGCTTGAGTCGCAGAAATTGCCGTTCACGCACAAATCATATCCGGTCCGGATTTCCCGCGCCATCTGCTCAATCGCCAAACTCACATTGCTGTTTGCGGCGAGGAGTCCGGTCACCTGTCGCTCGGTCCGCAGGGCCCCCACGAACCCCCCAATCGCAATCGCCACGATGACGGAAAAAAGCCCGATCGCAACGACGAGCTCGATGAGGGTAAACCCCCGCCGGACCGCGACCGAGATCGCGGTTCGGGATGAATCATGAATACTTGTTCCGTTTCGTCTGTTTCGTGCTTCATGTTTCATGTTGCGTGTTCCATGATTACGGCTGTCCGGGCGATATTTCATGAATATGTCCGCCTCCCAAATCAAGCACGCGGATTGTCGCGCTTTTACTCGTACTGCCGCCCGCGCCGGAACAGGATAGAGTATAAGCCGTGGTTGATTTCGGAGATACTCGTTTTGTGCCGCTCGCGGGACTGACCGCACCGACGTCGGAAATAGAGCACACCGTCGCATCTTGACACGTCCACGAAAGATTCGATGAGCCGGGCGGAGGAGTTACGATACGGTCGGGGTTTGCGCCGAATGTGCACGACGGCGGAGAGGCCTCCGACACC
>Ga0209515_10007914_pt1 | contig 12620 bp, 9 predicted proteins | sample Subgroupgradi54m_FD_187454 | JGI IMG/M metagenome (GOLD analysis project Ga0209515, IMG submission 187454) | Subsurface groundwater microbial communities from S. Glens Falls, New York, USA - GMW60B uncontaminated upgradient, 5.4 m (SPAdes)... ... | reverse complement strand
CCTGCCTCGCCGGCCGCCACAACCCGGCGGGCGAGCTCGACCGCAAGGTCATCGAGGCGCGGGTCGAAGCCTTCTGCGCCGCGCGGCGCCCTGCGGGCTGAGAGGCTGAGATGTCGCTGCTCGAAGTCCAAAACCTGCGCACCACCTTCAGCACCGACGAAGGCGAGTTCGCTGCGGTCGACGGCGTCAGCTTCAGCGTCGAGGCCGGGCGCACGCTGGCGATCGTCGGCGAGTCGGGCTGCGGCAAGAGCGTGACCGCGCTGTCGATCATGGGCCTGGTGCCGCACCCGCCGGGCCGGGTCGCCGCCGGTTCGATCCGCTTCGAGGGCCGCGAGCTGGTCGGCTTGGCCGTGCGCGAGCTGCAGGACCTGCGCGGCAACCGCATGGCGATGATCTTCCAGGAGCCGATGTCGTCGCTGAACCCGGCCTTCACGATCGGCGAGCAGATCGTCGAGGGGCTGCAGCGACATCGGAACCTGCCACGCGCCGAGGCCCGCGCGCGGGCGCTGGCGATGCTCGAGAAGGTGCGCATTCCGGCCCCCGAACAGCGCTTCCACGAGTACCCGCACAAGCTTTCGGGCGGCATGCGCCAGCGCGCGATGATCGCGATGGCGCTCGCCTGCGAACCGCGCCTGCTGATCGCCGACGAGCCGACCACCGCGCTCGACGTGACGATCCAGGCCCAGATCCTCGACCTGATGCATCACCTGCAACAGGAGACCGGCACCGCGATCATCCTCATCACCCACGACCTCGGCGTGGTGGCCGAGGTCGCCGACGAGGTGGTCGTCATGTATGCCGGCCGCGTCGTCGAACAGGCACCCGTGCGTGCCCTGTTTGGCGAACCGCAGCACCCCTACACGGTGGGCCTGCTCGGCTCGATCCCGCGCCTTTACGGCGAGCCGCGGCGCCTGGCCGCGATCGAAGGCCAGGTGCCGAGCCCCTCGCGCATGCCCGCCGGCTGCCGCTTCGCCGATCGTTGCCCGTTTGCCGATGCGCGCTGCCGCAGCACGCCGCCGCCGCTCGCGGACCTGGGCCGCGGCCACCGCTCGGCCTGCTGGAAGGCGCCGCTCGACGCCGACCTGCTGCTGGCCGGGCGCTTGCAAGTGGCCAGCGTATGAGCGCGCCGGGCCGCCCCAAGCGCGAATGCTCCCCCTCGGGGGGACCGCGCGCAGCGCGAAGGGCTCCAATGAACATGCCGCTGCTGCAGGTCGAGGCGCTGGTCAAGCACTTCCCGGTGCGGCGCGGCTTGTTCGGCCGCGTCAAGGGCGCGGTGCGCGCGGTCGACGGGGTGGACTTCAGGCTCGACGCAGGCCAGACCCTCGGCGTGGTCGGCGAATCGGGCTGCGGCAAGTCGACGCTCGCGCGGCTGGTGCTGCGCCTGATCGAGCCCACCGCCGGTCGCGTGATCTTCGACGGCACCGAGCTCGGCACGCTGGACGCAGCGGCACTGCGGGCGCGGCGGCGCGCGATGCAGATCATCTTCCAGGACCCGTTTTCGTCGCTCAACCCGCGCATGACGGTGGGCCAGATCCTCACCGAGCCGCTGCACCTGCACCGCCTGCACATCGGGCGGCAGCGCGAACGTGTGGCCGAGCTGCTGCACACGGTGGGCCTGGCGAGCGAGCACGCCACGCGCTACCCGCACGAGTTCTCGGGCGGCCAGCGCCAGCGCATCGGCATCGCCCGCGCGCTCGCGGTCGAGCCGCGGCTCATCGTTTGCGACGAAGCGGTGTCGGCGCTCGATGTCTCGGTGCAGGCCCAGGTGGTCAACCTGCTGCAGGACCTGCAGCAGCGCCTGTCGCTGGCCTACATCTTCATCGCCCACGACCTCGCGGTGGTGCGCCACATCGCAACCCGTGTCGCGGTGATGTACCTCGGCCGCATCGTCGAGATCACCGACAAGCGCACGCTGTTCGCCGCGCCGCGCCACCCGTACACGCAGGCGCTGTTGTCGGCGATCCCGCTGCCGCAGCCCGCCCTTGCGCGCCAGCGCATCCTGCTGGCGGGCGACGTGCCCAGCCCGCTCGCGCCGCCGCCCGGCTGCCACTTCCACACCCGCTGTGCGCATGCCACGGCGCTGTGCAGCCAGGAGTCTCCGCCGCTGGTCGACGACGCGGGCCACGCCGTGGCCTGCCACCATTGGCGCAAGATCGTGCCTGCGGCGTCGCTGCGTTCCGGCGAAGCCGCCAATCCCCGCCTGGCGCGTCTGCAATCCGCGTTCGCCCCGTGACGGGACCGCAAGAGAAGGAGACCCCCATGCTGAAGACTCGATCGCGCTCGATGCTGGTCGCGCTGCTGCTCGTCGCCGCGCCGCTCACCCAGGCCCAGACGCTTCGTGTCGGGCTGGCCGAAGACCCCGATGTGCTCGACCCGACGCTCGCGCGCACCTTCGTCGGGCGCATCGTCTTCGCCGCGCTGTGCGACAAGCTGCTCGACGTCGACGAAAAGCTCAACATCGTGCCGCAGCTCGCGCAGCGCTGGGAATGGTCGGCCGACAACAAGGCGCTGACGATGCACCTGCGCTCCGGCGTGAGCTTTCACGACAGCGAGAAGTTCGACGCCGCGGCGGTCAAGTTCAACCTCGAGCGCCACAAGACCTTGCCGGGTTCGAACCGGCGCGGCGAGCTGGCGCCGCTGTCGAGCGTGGACGTGCTGGACCCGCTGACCGTGCGCCTGAACCTGAGCGCGCCGTTCTCGCCGCTGCTGGCCGCGCTGGCCGACCGCGCCGGGATGATGGTGTCGCCCAAAGCCGCGCAGGCGGCAGGCGCCAACTTCGGCGCCAAGCCGGTGTGCTCGGGGCCGTTCAAGTTCGTCGAGCGGGTGGCGCAGGACCGCATCGTCTTCGATCGCTACGACGGCTACTGGAACAAGGCCGAGGTCCACTTCGAACGCATCACCTACACGCCGATCCCGGATGCGACGGTGCGGCTTGCGAACCTGAAGTCGGGCCAGCTCGACTTCATCGAGCGGGTGGCCTCGTCGGACATCGAGAAGCTGGCGAGCGACAAGAAGTTCAAGCTCGCGCGCATCACCGAGATCGGCTACCAGGGGCTGACGGTCAACGTCGGCAAGAGCGAGCTCGCGCAGAAGAACCCGCTCGGCCGCGATGCGCGGGTGCGTGAGGCGCTGGAGCTGTCGCTCGACCGCCAGGGCCTCGCGCAGGTGGTGATGGACAACGAGGCCACGGTCGGCAACCAGTGGGTCGCGCCGACCAACCCCTACTACGCGAAGAACGTGCCGGTCCCCAAGCGCGACGTTGCCAGGGCCCGTGCCTTGCTGAAGGAGGCCGGCGTGCCGAATCCGAGCATCACGCTGCTGACGCCGACCAACACCGACCAGCAGCGCCTGGCGCTGGTGGTGCAGGCGATGGCGCGCGAAGCGGGCTTCGACATCAAGATCCAGGCGACCGAGTTCGCGACCTCGCTGAACATGGCCGACAAGGGCGAGTTCGAGGTCTACGTGCTGGCCTGGAGCGGGCGGGCCGACCCCGACGGCAACGCGTTCAGCTTCCACGGCTGCAAGCAGCCGCTGAACTACGCCGGCTACTGCAACGCCGAGATCGACAGCCTGCTCAACCAGTCGCGCACGCTGCGCGAGCCGGGCGAGCGCAAGAAGGTCTACGAGCAGATCGCGGCGCGGGTGCTGAAGGACCGGCCGATCATCTATCTGTACCACCGGAACTGGCTGTGGGCGTACAACCCGCGGCTCGCCGGGGTGCGCAATGTGCCGGATGGGTTGCTGCGCGTGACGGGGTTGAAGATGGCGCCGGCTCCATGAACCCCCTCACCCCAACCCTCTCCCCCGAGTACGGTGGAGAGGGAGCCGGACTGTTGGAGAGGCAGCCAGTCTGCCCCCTCTCCCGCTTGCGGGAGAGGGCTGGGGTGAGGGTGTAGGCAACTGACATGCTCGAGTTCCTCCTCAAGCGCCTGGCCACCATCGTGCCGACGCTGGTGTTCGTCTCGATGCTGATCTTCGGCCTGCAGCAGCTGCTGCCCGGCGACCCGGCGATGATCCTGGCCGGCGAGGACCAGGACCCGAGCGTCATCGCCTACCTGCGCACCAGGCTGCACCTCGACGAGCCGCTGCCGGTGCGTTACCTGTACTGGGTCGGCGGTGTGCTGCAAGGCGACCTCGGCGAGTCGGTCCGCAACCAACAGCAAGTCCTCGACCTGGTGCTGCAGAAGCTGCCGGTGACGATCGAGCTGGCGGCGCTGGCGATGCTGATCGCGCTTTGCATCGGCATCCCGGCCGGCATCGTGTCGGCGGTCGCGCGCGGCACCTGGTGGGACAGCGCGGCGAATGCGTTCGCGCTGTGGGGCATCTCGACGCCGAACTTCTGGCTCGGCATCCTCCTGATCCTGCTGTTCTCGGTGCAGCTCGGCTGGCTGCCGGCCTCGGGCTACGTGAGCCCGTTCGAAGACCTGCGCGCCAACCTGGCCGCGATGATCATGCCGGCTTTCGTGCTCGGCAACGCGATTGCCGCGGTGCTGATGCGCCACACCCGCAGTGCGATGCTGCAGGTGCTGTCGGCCGACTACGTGCGCACCGCGCGTGCCAAGGGCCTGCGCGAGCGTGTCGTCGTGCTCAAGCATGCGCTGCGCAACGCGCTGACACCGGTCATCACGCTCGGCGCGCTCGAGCTCGGCACGCTGCTCTCGGGTGCAGTGCTGACCGAGCAGGTGTTCACCATCCCCGGCTTCGGCAAGCTGATCGTCGATTCGGTGTTCAACCGCGACTACGCGGTGGTGCAAGGGGTCGTGCTCGTCACCGCCACCGCGTACATCACGCTGAACCTGCTGGCCGATCTGGCGTACTTCGTTGCCAACCCGCGGCTGAGACATTGAACCACCCCCGAAGCGCCTCCGGCGCCTCCCCCTCAAGGGGGCGCCACCAGCGGACCGGCGGAGCCGGATCCGCGGTGGCCGTTTGGTCTGCAGTCGCCGCGGCCGAACCCGCCGGCCCGTGGCGCCGCGCCTGGCGCCGGCTGCTGCGGCGCCGCGCCGCGCTGTTCGGCCTGGTGCTGGTGCTCGGCTTCATCGCGCTGGCGCTGCTCGCGCCGTGGATCGCGCCGCACGACCCGATCGCGACCAGCTGGAGCGCGATCCGCAAGGCGCCGACCAGCGTGTACTGGTTCGGCACCGACGAGATCGGCCGCGACGTGCTGTCGCGCGTGGTCTGGGGCACCCGCGCGTCGCTGCTGGCCGGCGTGGTCTCGGTGTCGATCTCGCTGCTGCTCGGCGTGCCGATCGGCCTGGTCGCGGGCTTTCTCGGCGGCGCGATCGATGGGCTGATCTCGCGCATCACCGATGCCTTCCTCGCCTGCCCGTTCCTGATCCTCGCGATCGCGCTGGCGGCGTTTCTCGGGCCGAGCCTGACCAACGCGATGATCGCGATCGGCGTCTCGGCGACGCCGATCTTCGTGCGACTGACCCGCGCGCAGGTGCTCAACGTGAAGGTCGAGGACTACATCGAAGCGGCCCGTGCGGTCGGCAACCCGCCATGGCGGATCGCGCTGCGCCACGTGCTGCCCAACGTGACCGCGCCGCTGATCGTGCAGGCCACGCTCGCGATCGCCGCGGCGGTGATCGCCGAGGCGAGCCTGTCGTTCCTCGGCCTCGGCCAGCAGCCGCCGGCGCCGAGCTGGGGCAGCATGCTCAACACCGCGAAGAACTATATCGACAACGCGCCGTGGATGGCGGTCTGGCCGGGGCTGTCGATCTTTCTGCTGGTGCTGGGGTTCAATCTGCTGGGGGATGGATTGAGGGATGCGCTGGATCCGAGGCAACGATGAGCCTGCCCCACAGTGGATCCCGGCGCGGGCGCAGCCCGGCCTGTCCTGAGCCTGTCGAAGGGCCGGGATGACGCGACACACACACACGTCATACCGGCGAAAGCCGGTATCCACTGTCACCCGTACTCGCCCTTCCTTCAGAACGCGTCGGACCTCAGGGCGAACGGTGTGCGTGAATCATCGCCTTCATCTCCCCCAGCGGCATCGGCCTCCCAAACAAGAACCCCTGCGCCTGATCGCAGCCCAAGCCGCGCAGCAAGTCCGCCTGCCCCTCGGTTTCAACCCCTTCGCCGATCACCGTGAACCCGAGCGTGTGCCCCATGTCGATGATGGTCCGCACGATCGCCGCGGCCGCGTCGTCCTCGAGCACGTCGGCGACGAACGAGCGGTCGATCTTGAGCGCCGAGGCCGCGAAGCGGGTCAGGTGCGACAGGCTCGAGTAGCCGGTGCCGAAATCGTCGATGGCGATGCGCACGCCCGCGTCGTTGAGCGCGCTCACCACCCGGATCGCGTGGCTCGGGTCGTGCATCAGCTGGCTCTCGGTGAGCTCGAGCTCGAGCAGCTGCGCCGCGACGCCGCAGGCCTGGATGATGGCGAGGATGCGCACGTCGAGGTCGTGCTGGCGGAACTGGCGCGCCGACAGGTTCACCGCCAGGGGAACCGGGTCCGGCCACGCCTTCAGGTCCGCGCAGGCACGCCGCAAGACCCACTCGCCCACCGGCACGATCAGGCCGGTCTCTTCCAGCACCGGAATGAACTCGACCGGCGAGACGATCCGGCCGTCGGGCCGGTGCCAGCGCAGCAGCGCTTCGGCGGCGCAGGTCCGCCCGTTGCGCAGGTCGACCTTGGGCTGGTAGACGAGCGCGAACTCCTCGCGCTCCAGCGCCCGGCGCAGCTCGCTGCCGAGCTGGGCGCGCGCGCGGGTGCGCTGGGTCAGCTCGGTGGTGAAGAACTCGTAGGCGTTGCGGCCGGCCTGCTTGGCGCGGTACATCGCCGCGTCGGCCGCGCCAAGCAGGTCTTCGGCATCGTCGCCGTTGGCCGGGAAAGCAGCGATGCCGATGCTCGCCGACACGAACACCTCCTGGCCGCGGATCTGCACCGGCGCGGCCAGGCAATCGATCATCTTCTGCGCGACCAGTGCCGCATCGTCGGCGCGCGCGAGGTCGCCGAGGATCACCGCGAACTCGTCGCCGCTGATGCGCGCCACCGTGTCGCCGGCACGCACCACCGACTGCAGGCGGCGCGCCGCTTCCTTCAGCAGCTCGTCGCCGCCGGCATGGCCGAAGGTGTCGTTGACCTGCTTGAAGTGATCGAGGTCGATGAACAGCACGCCGAGCGGTTTGTCGTGGCGGCGCGCCTGCACCACCATCTGCGAGAACCGGTCGGAGAACAGCGCGCGGTTGGGCAGCCCGGTGAGCAAGTCGAACTTGACCAGGCGCAACAGCTGCCCCTCGCTTTCGATGCGCCGCAGGCCGGCCGAGAGCACGCTCGCGGCGGTGATCAGGAACTTGGTTTCCCCGAGGCCGAACCTGCCGTGCGCCGTCGACAACGCGCACAGGGCGCCCTGCACGCGGTTTTCGCCATGCACCGGCGCGAGCGCCGCTGCATGCAAGGCGCGCGCCCATTCGAAGGGCAGCACGCTCGACGCGTCGGCCGTCGCGACGAACTCGCCGCGCTCGAGCAACGGGCTCAAGGTATCGCTTTCGGCACGCGCAATCGCCCCTTTCGACCTCTGGTCGGCACCCGCGAGGCCGCGCACGCTGAGCTCGGCCTCGCCGGGGCCGCGCTCGACATAGGCGACCACATCGGCGCGCAAGGCCTCGAACACGGTCTGCACCGCATCGTCGACCAGCTCGCCGGGTTCGCGCCGGCCGAGCGCGGTCTCGCCGAAGCGCGCGAGCGTCTCCTGGTAGCGAAGGTGGACCCGCAGATCGTGCTCGGCCTGCTTGCGCTGCAGGAACTGGCCGACGTGGCTGCCGATGACCCGCACCGTCTGCAGCAGGCGCTCTTCGGGTTGGCGCGCGTCCTGGCAGTTGAAGGCGAGCACCCCGATCGTCTTGGCCTCCGACACCACCGGGAAGACGAACACGCCGCGCCGGTGCAGGCTCGGTGCAGCGTCCTTGCGCAGCAAGCGTGCGTCCTGGGTGACGTCGGGGATCCACAGCGCCTCGCCCGACGCCCACACCCGGCCGACGAACCCCGCGCCGGCGCGGAAGGTCACGTTGCGCGATTGTTCGTTGTACCTTTCGATCTCCGAGCCCGGCGTGCCCCAGGCCTCGCGAAAGCGCAGAACGCCCGCCTCATCGTCGCCGTGCCAGTAGCGCCCGCCGAGCCAGCCTTCGGTCTCGCAGATGTAGCGAATCACCGCCTTCAATCCGGCCGCCGCGCTGTCCGCCTCGGCCAGGCGCAGCGTCACGCTGTGTTCGAGCTTGAGCAACTGCTCTTCGCGCTTTTGCGTCGTGATGTCGGTGCTGGCGCCGCGATAGCCGATGAAGCGGCCGTCGCGGTCGAACCTCGGCTCGCCGTTGACGCTGATGTAGCGCAGCTTGCCGTCGGGCAAGCGCCGCCACATCACCAGATCGCTGAAGCGCTGGTGAGTGTCGAGCAAGGCACGGTGATCGTCCCAGCTGCCATCCAGCAACTGCAGCCCGGTCTCCCAGCGCGCCTTGCCGAGCGAGCTGCTGATGATGCGGGCGATGTCGCGGCCCTCGATGCGCGAAAAGCGATGTTGCTCGTCCTGCTCCCAGTAGTAGTCGGAAGACAGGTCGGTCAGGCTGCGAAAGCGCGCCTCGCTGTTGCGCAGCGAGTGCAAAGTGCTCGACTGCATCGAAGCCAGGCGCAGCAAGCGCGCGAGCTCGGTCGGCTCGACACACTGCTTGCCGAGGAAGTCGTAGGCACCGCGGCCGATGGCCTCCTGTCGCAAGGCCTCGTCTTCCGAGCTGAGCACGATGACGAGGCGATCACCCGCCTGCACCAGTCGGTCGAGGGTGGCCAGGCCCTTCGAGTCCGCGACGTTGAGCTCGGCGATGACGAGATCGAAGCTGCCCTGCGCAAGCCGCGCCAGCGCCTCGATCAGCGTGTCGACACGCTCCAGCATCAGCTCGGCCCAGGCCTGCTGCGCCAGGTCGTCGCGAACCCGGCCGGCGAACGCGGCGTCGTCCTCCAGGTGCAGGATGCGCACGGCCTGGCCCTGCCGGGGTGGGCGGAGTTTCGGGTCCGAGTGCATCGTGGGCGTATTGTTGGCGTCCTCGCTAGGCTCCGACAATAACCGGCTGAAGCCCTCGTCGCCATCGCGATCGACTTGAAGACGAGCGTCACTGACAAGTAGGGCACACGTCGGGGCCAGTTGAATAGACTCGCACGATGCGAGCCCGTGTCGTCATCGTCGGTGCCGGCGTCATGGGCGCCGCGACCGCCTGTTTCCTCTCGCCACTGCCGCCGGCGCCGCAGCGCTGCGCGCGAATCACGCCGTGCAGCGGGCCTGCGGCGCCGACGTAGTGCTGCTTGCGCCCGCGCAACTGCGTTTGCGCTTCCCCTGGCTCGCGACCGGCGACCTGGCGCTCGGCGCACTGGGCCAGTCCGGCGAGGGCTGGTTCGATGGACCGGCGCTGATGCAGGCGTTTCGGCGCAAGGCCGTCGCCTGCGGCGCGCGCTTCGTGAGCGCCGAGGCCAGCGGCTTCGAGACCGCGGGCGACGCGCGCGCGAGCGCCGTGCTCTGCACCGACGGCCGGCGCTTCGAGGCCGAGACCCTCGTGCTGTGCGCCGGCGCGTGGACCGCGCCGCTGGCCGCGCAGCTCGGCGTCGCGCTGCCGGTCGCGGCAAAGAAGCGCGACGTGTTCGTGCTCGACTCACCCGCCGCGCTGCCTGCCTGCCCGCTGGTCATCGACCCGAGCGGCGTGTGGTTCCGCCCCGAGGGCCGCGGCTTCATCGCCGGCGCAGCGCCGCGCGGCGGCGATTCGAACGATGCCGGCGAAGCCCCGCTCGACGCCATCGACCACGCACTGTTCGACGACCTGATCTGGCCCGCCCTCACCGCCCGCGTGCCGGCCTTCGAGGCCTTGCGTGTGCGCTCGGCCTGGGCCGGCTACTACGAGATGAACAGCTTCGACCACAACGGCCTGGCCGGCGCGCTGCCGGGCTGGTGCAACGTGTTCACCGCCTGCGGCTTCTCGGGCCACGGCATGCAGCACGCGCCTGCGGTCGGCAGCACACTCGCGGCCATGATCGCCGCCGGCCACAGCGACGCGCCGCCGATCGACGCCCTGTCGCCGCAGCGCCTGCTCGACAAGCAGCCGCTCGTCGAGCGCAACGTCATCTGAGAGGCTGAGAGTCTTTCGATCATGCCCGCTCATCACGCCAGAAGCCGCCTGCTCGTCGTTGCAAATGCTCGCCATAGCCCGAGCTATGGCTGCGCTTTGCGCCTAAATCAGGCGCCTTCTGGCGCGCTGCTCGGGCACGCTCGAAAAACTCTCAGCCTCTGACGCGTCGCACGGCGTTTGCGATCAATCCGCCGGCTGCGCGTGCGTGAACAACTCGATACGCTGCGGCCCCTTGGCGCGTGCGACATAGAGCAGCGCCGTGCCGTCGCGCCGGAACTCGCCCTCGGGCGCGAGCAGCTGGATGCGCTCGGCGCCGGGTCGCGCTTCGGGCAGCTGCTCGATCAGCGTCAGCGCCTGGCCGGCGCGCAACTCGACATCGGTCGGCGCGAATAACCTGGCCCGCCCGGACTTCAGCGCAGTCTTGTCGGGCGGCGTCGCGAGCAGCTTGCCGATGTGCGTCGCCGCAGCCGACACATCGACCGCCGATTCGCCCACGCTGTTGAGCGTGACCGACACGTTGCCGACGCTGAACGACGCAGCGGCCAGGCCAACGCCCCGCTGGCCGCGCTCGGCGCCCAGCGCGAAGCCGATGTCGACCAGCTTGGCGAGCCGGCTCGCCGCGCGCGGAATGTCCGGGTTCATGCTGTTGTCCAGCCCTTCGCGCAGCGCGAGCAGCGCATGGCGCGTGTCGTCGTGGGCGCTGACGGCGACACGCAGCACGGCCTCGCCGCCGCGCGTTTGCCGCGCGAACAGGTAGACGTTTTCGGTCGCACCGTTGGCGCCCGCCAGCGTCACCTGGTTGACAAGTTCGAAGCTTCGGAACTCGGCGCTGCGCAGGCGCGGGTTGTGGTTGAACACGCTGGGGCGCCCGGCGATCTCGGCCAGCCAGCTGTCGACGTCTTGATGCGAATCCATGTTGATGCGGTCCTTGGCGCGGGCGGTCTCAGACGATGGGCCGGCGCTTGCGCGTCGTCGCCGGCTGCGGCTGGCACTTCACGCAGCCGCTCGATGTCGGCGGGCACAGGCGCAGGCGGTAGGTCATCGTGCTGCAGTCGCCGAACAGCATGTTGGTCGGCAGCAGCGGGGTGTGCGGCGGGTTCACCGGGTCGGCGTCGGCGTCGACCTGGAGGCAGCCGTCGAACACATTGTCGGCGCTGGTGCAGGCGCCCTTCCACGCGACCTCGTGGTAGCTGAAGCTGCCGGAAAACGGAATGACCCAGCTGCTGTAGCCGATCGCGATCATCGGGTTCAAGGCGAACGACGAGCTCATGCGCGATTGCCACAGGTCGCAGCCGAGCAGGTTGGCGAAGGTCGACACGGTGCTCGCACTGTCGGTGCAGTTGACCTTGCCGCCCAGCCCCGCGCCGCCGTTCAGCCGCGCAATCATCTGGGTCAGCTGATAGTCGACCGAGCCGTAGAAGGTCGCGCCCTGCACGGTGTCGTACGAGACCCGGCCGCAGCCGTTGTAGCCGGCGGTCACGAGCGCTGCCGCGGCGTCGCGGGTCGTCGCGCCGTTGGCCCAGACGCAGGCGATGTCGAGCGCATCGGTCCACGGCTGCGACGTGCTGCCCGTGGTCTGCACCCACGGCAGCGTCGGCAGCTCGAGGATCGTGTAGATGCGATGGCGCGTGACGAGCAGCGGCCGCCACGGGTCGCCTGGCAAGCGCCGCCACTGCCAGGTCCAGGCGATCTCGAACACCCGCACGCCCTGCGCGTGGAAGCTCGGCGCGTCGAGCTGGAAGCTCTGCCAGCCCGAGTCGCCGGCCGCGTCGAACGAGACCAGCTGCTCCTTCACCGCGCCCAGCGTCCCGCCGCCGGTGGCCCGCACGAACGCCGCGCTCAGCCCGTTGGCGCGCAGCGCGACGCGGATCGCGAGCGGCTGGCCTTGGGTGGCCTGGATCGAATAGGCGGCACACGAGTCGCGCGCGACCCGGTTCGATGCACGGGTCCAGGACGGCGAGGGCAGCGGGTTGGCAAAGTTGCGCCGCAGGTTCAGCGCGTCGTTGCTGCAGGTCGCGCTGTTGAAGTTGAAGACGATGCCGCTCACTTCGTGCACACACAGCGTGAACGAATACAGCAGGTCGTTGAACTTGTCGATGCCCAGGCCCTTGATGCCGGCCAGCTGCGTGAGCGCCGTGAAGCTGCCGAGCCCGTTGCGGCGCGCCAGGATGCGTTGCGCGACGACCAGGCCGATGTCGTAGTCGCGCACCTGGTCGCCGAAGCCCGAGCTCGGCGAGTCTTCGACCGGGCCCTCTTGCGGCTCGACGCCGGCCAGCGCCGCGGCACTCGCCACGCCGTTCAGGAACTGCAGGATCAGCTGCTGCGTCGCCGGCGTCGTGCCTTCGGCGGCCAGGCGGCTGGTGATGGTTGAAGCTGAAAGACCGCTCATGGTGTGGCGCGAATCGGAGAATGGCGAGAAGGTAGGCGAGGCCGGCGCGGGCGGCCATCCCTACTTCAGTGCGGGCGACCCCCTAGCCACAGGTGTCATACCGGCGAACGCCGGTATC
>Ga0209515_10007913_pt1 | contig 12620 bp, 9 predicted proteins | sample Subgroupgradi54m_FD_187454 | JGI IMG/M metagenome (GOLD analysis project Ga0209515, IMG submission 187454) | Subsurface groundwater microbial communities from S. Glens Falls, New York, USA - GMW60B uncontaminated upgradient, 5.4 m (SPAdes)... ... | reverse complement strand
TTATTTTTGACAAATGCGGGTCCAGGGCTTCGCGGGCGATGAACAAATGCATGATCTCGCTGGTCCCTTCGATGATGCGGTTGATGCGCGCGTCACGCATCACCCGCTCGACGGGCCAGAAGTCCGCTCCCCGTTTGGCCAGGGACGAAGAGGATTCATAACCCTGTCCGCCGCGGATCTGCAGGGTCTCGTCCACGATCTTCCAGGAAACCTCGGTGCAAAAATATTTGGCGATGGCCGCTTCCAGGCGTATTTCGCGTTTGGGATCGTCGGCCATGGCCGAAGTCAGCCATGTCACGGCGTCCATGGCAAAGGTGTGGCTGGCGATATAACTCAATTTCAGCGCGATGGACTCGTGTTCACCGATGGCACTGCCCCATTGATGGCGTTTGAAGGACCATTCGCGGGCCACGTTCAAACACCATTTGCCCAGCGCTGTCGAGGCGGCCGGCAAGGTCAGACGGCCTATGTTCAAGGTCATGAGGGCCAGCTTCAGCCCCTCCCCTTCGGCCAGGACGATGTTTTCGCGGGGGACTTTGACATTGGTGAAACGCAAAAGCCCGTTTTGTATGCCATGCAGGCCCATGAAATGACAGCGGTGCAGCACTTCAAAGCCGGACGTGTTGGTCTCCACAATGAACGCCGTGATCTGTTTGATCTCCCTGTCCTTGACGATCTTCGGCGGGGTGACGGCCATGACAATAAGAACGTCGGCAATGGTGCCGTTGGTGCACCATAACTTTTCGCCGTTGATGAGGAAATGTTTTCCGTCTTCGGTCGGTGTAGCGGTGGTGGTCATCTGCCGCGGGTCGGAACCAACCGATGGTTCGGTCAAAGCAAAAGCCGACACCGCGCCTTTGGCGAACATAGGCAGATATTTTTTCTTTTGTTCCGGGGTGCCGAAAAATTTGAGCGGCTGGGGTACGCCGATGCTTTGATGGGCGGACAAAAGCACCGCCGTTGATCCGCAATAACTGGAAACCAGATGCATGGCGCGATTGTAATTGTATTGGGTAAACCCGAGTCCGTCGTATTCTGTGGGGATCTTGATGGCGAACGCTTTCAGGTCCACCAGCCCCTTCATGACTTTATCGGGGATGGTGTAGGTGCGGTCCACTTCATCAGGATCGAGGTTTTCGCGCAGAAATTTTTCGAGTCGGGCGACATACTCGTCCCCGGCTTTTTTATCTTCAGCGGACTGTTCCGGGAACGGATGGATGAGCGGGAAATCGACGGAGCCGTGGAAAAGTTTGAGGGCGAAACTGGGACTTTTCCATTCCTGTTCACGGGCGGCCTCGGCAAATTCCAGGGACTTGAGTTTTTCCTGGCCGATATTTTTATCAAACATGTCCATTGTTTTAGTATAGTTCAAGGCCGATCATGGCCGGGTCAACGGAAGGACTCTGACGCGGTTAATGATGTCATCCACAACGATCAATGCGCCCATTCCATGATGACATGATCTTTGGCCTTGGGGTCGCCTATCGTGAACCAGTGAATCGCCTCGATGCCGTTTTTTCGAAGAGTATCCACCCATTGGGGAGAAAGATTCATGTCGACCAAGATTTTTAAGCTCATGCCTGTCTCAACGGCTGTTCACTTTCTTCAACGCGCCATGTGGCATAGCTTAAGGCCTCATGGATATCTTCTTCCTCCAAATAAGGATAGGCCTGCAAAATTTCCTTTTCGGTCTTTCCGGCCGCCAACAATCCGATGATCGTCCCAACCGTTACCCGCAAACCGCGGATGCATGGTTTCCCCCCATGACTTGAGGGTCAAAAGTGATGCGGTTCAATTTGTCCATATTCTGCCTTTCTCAAGAAGTTTTCAAAAGCCAAAACCCTGATAGAAGATTAGCATATAAAGAAGTCTGTCGCAAACAATAAAGCCGCCGGTTTCCCAGCGGCTTTTTCTATTTTCCCTGTCATGCCCGAACGCCTGCCTGCCGGCAGGCAGGTTTCTATCGGGCATCCAGTCACTATATCACACGCCAGCCAAACGCTCTTCCTGCCTCTTGGGCGGCTCAAGGCCGATCATGGCCCAGATGCCAGCAGTTGACATGGGCGTGACGCGCAGAATGAACGGCGAAAGGCTTTGAATGCCCTCGCGCCGGATGCGTTCGATCATGGCGGGATCAACATTCATCTCAACGCCTGTACCGTCCTTGCGAATGGACCAGTTCATGCCGTTTTGCGTAAGGTCAATACCGCCACGCGCCACCGCTGCCTTGTCCTCGTTCTTGATCAAAGGCGGAGGCATAGGAACGGATGCCTGTTCCTGTAAAGAGAGAAAGGTTTTCTTTTTAAGATCAATCCGCCTTTTTACATTCGGATTATCCGGCCGCAGAAAAATACCGGATGAAGTTGACAAGGGGTTGATAAAAACCCTGGTTATAAAAAGACCTGCATCAAACGAAGATATCTTGCCGTCAAAATCAATTTGTATGTCTGAAGCACCGATTGCCCCCGCCAAACCAGGTTCAAAATATTCCGCGGGCAGTCTGTAGACTTTTCTTCCTTGTGCCATGGCATCTGCCAGATCAGGAAGACCGCCAAGCATTTGTTTGATCTCTGTTCTTCCCTGATCGCTGAATACCCTTCTAAATTCTTCGCTGTCGTATAACCTTGCTATCTGCCGCAGACGGCCGGCCTGGATTTCTTTTAAGGACAAAACAGGTTTATTTCCCTCTTGATCAAGCCGATCGTTAAGACGAAAAAAAAGTTTTGATGCCAATTCCGGCCCGTATTCGACTTGCACGATTTTGGAAAAGAAAACTACAAAATCAGCTATTGTCGGAAATCCATACGTGTTAAACCCGCCATCAATGGAATCAGGCGTGATCCGAATGAGACCTCTATTTCTTAGAAGATCCTCTGGCGTGACAGGCAACAATCTACTCGATTCCGGACTGACAGGCAGAGCATAAGGCTCCAATAGATCTACCAGCGGTCGCGCGTAATTAAATCCAGACCATTTTCCCATCATGTTCCGCCCTAGGTCCACGATATGATCGGCAATAATGCCCGACACGAAAGGATCAGCATTTTTCCTCAGCGATACCACCGCCTCCTGGACGCGCCGCTGATCGTCCACGGACAATGCTGTTGCCTGGGCAAAAACACTCATTGGTTTGAGAATGGCTCCGGTAACCGCGAGCGCCCCTGCTTGAAGAAGCGTCCTTCGGGACAACACCATCGCCCGGTCTTTCTCCACAGATATTGATGTAGACCTCTTCACATCTAGGCTTGGGATGGAACTAGGATATGCATCCATCTTTCTCAACAGTTCTGCTACCGTTCCACCCGTCGCAATAACTGTGTTCGCATCTCCATCATCACGCATGATATAACGCACGGTATCTGTAGGGCCCACCTGACCATCTTCAATCGCTGCTTTTAATGCATCAAAACTATCAAAAGAAATCACCCGGTTCGGCGCGGCAGGTGTCGTCATCGCCCGATCCGGCGATCCAACAATTGATGCCTCTTTTTGCTGTAGCCAATTCCTTAAGGGTTCCGCTGAGGCTTCGTCAATAACCACTTCCGACTCGAGAGAGGTGGCGGAAATAGATTCTGTGGACACCTGGACAGGAAAATTTCTCTCCTGTAAAAGAGACCGGGCAATCAGTAAAAATTTTATTCTCTCAGCGTTAAGCTCTGCAAGGCCTCCCAATGTTGCCAATGATGAAATTGGGGCTATAAGTGGGTTTCGCGTCCAATCCAATAAAACAATTCTTCCTAGCTCGGTTCGATGGGCATCGTTAGTTCTTGCGATCATATTCCTAATAACAGGCAATACTTCCGACGCTGGAAATTTCTTGCCGTTGTCAAACGTGACTACTGTCTCCGTGGCCGTAACCATCGCCTGGTCCGTCTTTGCGGCGTCGGCAGATCCGGCAACTGCAAAAGCTATCACAGATGTAGGGGTCTTAGTTGAAAAGGTTTTTGCTCTATCTACGTCGAGTGGATTCCAAAACATACCGGCCGCCAGAAGGACCCACGCCGTAGCCTTAACTGCCGCTAATCTCAATGGATTGGTCGTTACCGTCATTGCTTGACTGGCGCCGATCCTCATACCACCCGAAAAATACTTCCTTGGGATGGTTTTGGGAGCTTGCCCTGAGCCTGTCGAAGGGTCTATATCCTCTTTGATATAATTGAACACACCCTTCTTGTAGGCCTGAAGGTATTGCTGGTAGATCTGTTCTTTGACCTTTGAGCTTTGACCTTTGAGCTCAATGCCTTTAATCTTGCTTTTGTCTGAATAGACCTGGTTTAGAAGAGCTTCTTTGAGGTTTTTCTTGTACCAGGAGGCAAGGATAAGGGAATTGAAGATCTGGCGAAGGTTGGCGAAGTTCTTGCCGGTGTTGACCTCTTTTTCGAGTTCGGGGAGGATGATGTCACGGACGATTTGGCTTGCTAAGGCGTTGGAGGGTTGTCCCTGGGGTGCTTTCACATTCAGCGCTGTCTCGCTTGGCAATGTGCTTGGGGACACGTTACTGGCACTTGCGGTGCCAGCAACATGTCCCCTGGTAGGCGTTTGGTTCTTTTCAAGGGCGAGGTAATCTTCTTCCAGCATGACCTTAAGATGACTGTCTGTCACAAAGGCGGTATTGGCTTGTGGTGAGCCTGCCGAACCATTGTGTTCAAACACCTCTGCCTTATCTGCCATGATCCAGACCTTGTTAAAGGTATTGACTGGAATCTCTGTTGTTCCGTAGAGCTGTTGGGCTTTGGTGTATATCTTGTCCCAGAAGGTCTTTCCCAGTTGTTTTTCAGGATAAATGAGAGATGCGGTGATTTGTTTGAGGATATAGTCCTGGGCTAATAGGTCACGTCCCATATCAGTCTTGGAGAGTTCTTCGGGGATTGTTCTATCTTTCTCATAGGGAGACAGGTTGACCCAGAGATCCTTCTCAGGAATAGCCAGAGAAGCCAGGAAGTACTTAATAAGCTTCTGTCCTTCTTGTTTTAACGGTTCTCCACTGGCCTTGTCTTGTCCTACATCCACAATAAAATCGAACAGGAAGGGATTGTCTTTGTGGACAGTAAGACCTTTGATCATGACTGGTTCATAGGCAGGGCTTAAGGAAACCATGGTGCCGGGGATGGGAAGGCCTAACACTCCCTGTGCGTGGGCTTTGGGAACGGGTGTCAGCGTAGAAAAGACAAAGGTGGCGATCAGCAGAATATTCAGGGATTTCTTAAACATTGGGTTTTTCCTCAGGAATTTTTATAAGGCTATTCAGAAAAAGCGTTTTCTCTCTTAAACACATGGTGTAAAGATAACATGCTTTTATCCAATGTACAAATAAAAGAAGACGACCTAACTTATTTAATTCCAATTAGTTATGATTATGTTAAAAATATTTTTGGAAATTATTATCTACGAAAGGTACTTTTGAGCCAGGGCCGGCACGTCTTCCAGGCGCACGCCGCTGTGCCAGACATTGTCCGGATAGACCATGATATTGACGCCTTTGGCGCATTGGCCGAGGCATTTGGCCTGGGCCACGCGGATCATGGGGTGCAATTTGCGTTTTTTGGCCGTTTCCCGCAATTGACGGAACACTTCCTGGCCTTGATGGTCGGCACAGCTGGCTTTTTCGCCATTGGCATTGTTGATGCAGACAAAGATCTGTTTTTTATACGGGGTACTTGTGGTGAGCATTGTCGAACCATTTTGCGTTTCCATAGAGTTCTCTTAGACGGACATGGACTTGTGGAGCATGAGAGCATCGACCAGCGTCAGGGCGATCATGGCTTCTGCCACGGGAACGACGCGCGGGCACAGGCAGGGATCGTGGCGGCCTTTGACCTGAATTTCTGTTTCTTCAAGGTCTTTGGTCACGGACTTTTGGACCTTGGCGATGGACGACGGCGGTTTGATTGCCATGCGAAGCACAATGTCCTGGCCTGAAGAAATACCGCCGTTGATGCCGCCGGCATTATTGGTGGCTGTCGCGATCTTTCCGCCTTTGGCGACAAAAACATCGTTATTCTGTGAGCCCAACATTTGAGCGGCCTTAAACCCGGCCCCGAATTCAACGCCCTTGATGGTGGCGATGGAAAATAAAGCAGCGCTCAAACGCGCGTTGAGTTTATCAAAACAGGGGTCTCCCAATCCCGGCGGGCATCCTTTGACAACGGCTTCCACGATGCCGCCGATAGAGTCGCCGTTTTTACGCACTTCTTCAATGCGGGCGATCATTTTTTGGGCCTGCGCCATATCAGGGGCCCGGACCAAATTTTTTTCGATGACACCCAAATCAATGCTCTTGGCGTAAATGTCGCCGACAGCCAAAGTATAAGCAATGATGCTGACCTTATGACGGGCCAGGATCTTTTTGGCAACCGCGCCGGCCGCGACACGGCAGGCGGTTTCCCGTCCCGATGAACGGCCTCCCCCGCGATAATCGCGGAAACCGTATTTTAATTCATACGTGAAGTCCGCGTGACCCGGGCGGAACGCGTCCTTGATATTGGCATAATCCTTGGAACGCGCGTCCTCGTTGCGGATCAGCAGGGCCAGAGGCGCGCCCGTGGTCTTGCCTTCAAAGACGCCGGAGAGGATCTCCACCGTATCGGTTTCTTTGCGCTGGGTCGTGATCTTGCTCTGGCCGGGTTTGCGGCGGTCAAGGTCGGGCTGAATGTCAGCTTCGGATAAAGGAAAATTCGGCGGGACTCCATCGATGACAAGGCCGATGGCAGGGCCATGGCTTTCGCCGAATGTCGTTACCCTGAATAATATTCCAAACGTATTTCCCATATTTTAATCCGTAATTGCCCCCAAAGAGGCGCTGCTGACGTCTCTGGCATATTTGGCCAGGACCCCGCGTGTATAGCGCGGTTTAGGTTGTTTCCAGGCCTTTAAGCGTTTCTTGATCTGTGCCGTGGTCAGGTCAAGGTTGATTTCCTGCTTTTTGGCATCTATAGTTATTGTATCACCATTTCGCACGATTGCCAACGGCCCGCCGGTATAGGCCTCCGGCGTGATATGCCCCACCACGAACCCGTGGCTTCCTCCGGAGAAACGCCCATCGGTAATGAGCGCCACGTCCTTGCCCAAACCGCGTCCCGAAATGGCGGATGTGGGCGAAAGCATTTCGCGCATGCCGGGCCCGCCCCTGGGTCCTTCATAACGGATGACAAGGACATCGCCTTTTTGGACAGTCCCGTCCAATATTTTCTTGAGAGCGGTCTCTTCGGATTCAAACACGCGCGCCTTGCCGGTAAAAGACGTCCCTTCCTTGCCGCTGATCTTGGCCACAGCCCCCTGCGGCGCCAGATTCCCGTAAAGGATGACCAGATGACTTTCCTTTTTAATGGGATGATCGAAGGGACGGATGATCTCTTGCCCTGCCGGGTAGGACTTGATATTTTTAAGGTTTTCCGCCACGGTCTTGCCGCTGACGGTCATGCACCCGCCGTGCAAAAGCCCTTTGTCCAAAAGCATTTTCATCAAAGGCACAATGCCGCCGATAGCAACCAGTTCGGCCATCACAAAACGGCCGCTGGGTTTTAAGTCCGCCAGCACCGGCACTTTTTTACCCACACGGGTGAAATCATCGATGCTTAACTTGACCCCGGCTGTATCGGCCATGGCCAACAAATGCAGGACCGCGTTGGTAGAGCCGCCCAAAGCGATCACAACGGTGATGGCATTTTCGAACGCTCTTTTGGTCATGATGTCACGCGGGCGTATGTTTTTCTTCAAAAGATCCAGCACCGCTGCGCCGGCCCTGGCGCAATCATCCTCTTTTTCTTTGGAAATGGCTGCCTGCGCGGAACTGTTGGGCAAACTCATGCCCAGCGCTTCGATGGCGCAAGCCATGGTATTGGCCGTGTACATCCCTCCGCAGGAACCCGGCCCCGGAATGGCGCAGGACTCAACGCCTTTCAATTCTTCATCGGAAATTTTGTGCGCGGCATGCTGGCCCACGGCTTCAAAGACCGACACAATATCGGCATTTTTCCCCTTGTAACAACCGGGCAGAATGGTGCCGCCGTAGACAAACACCGACGGGCGGTTGAGACGCGCCATGGCCATGACGCATCCGGGCATGTTCTTGTCACAGCCACCGATGGCCACCAACCCATCAAAGCCCTCGCATCCCACCACGGTTTCCACGGAATCGGCGATCACTTCCCGCGAGACCAGGGAATACTTCATCCCTTCACTGCCCATGGAAATGCCGTCGGAAACGGTGATGGTATTGAAGATCACCGCCTTGCCGCCGGCCGCGTCCGCGCCCTGGGCGGCCTTATCCGCCAAAGTATCGATGTGCATATTGCACGGGGTCACCATGGACCAGGTGGAGGCGATGCCGATCTGGGGCTTGTTGAAATCCTCATCCTTAAATCCGACGGCCCGGAGCATGGCACGGCTGGGCGCACGGTCATCACCGTCGGTCACGATGGAGGAATATTTGCGGGCGTTGGACATTGTTTTACCTTCTCATAAGCCATGGATGCTGGTTTTTAATTTTTTCCTCGTAAGCGCTGATGCGGTCGTCAAACTGCATGGTCCATCCGATGCTGTCCAGACCTTTGAGCAGGCATTCTTTGGCAAAAGCGTTGATGGGAAAAGAGAATTTTTTTGTTCCGGCAATGATGGTCTGGCCAGGCAGGTCCGCCGTGATCTGGGCCCCCGGCGTGTCTTCGATGAACTGAAAGATCTCATCCACCTCTTTGGACTTCAAGGCCACCGCTAAAATACCGTTCTTGACGCAATTGTTGTAGAAAATGTCGGCGAAACTGGGCGCAATGATGACTTTAAAGCCGAAATCTCCCAGGGCCCACGGCGCATGCTCACGGCTTGAACCACAGCCGAAATTGTCTCTTGCCGCCAGGACCGTGGCTTTGCGATAGCGCGGCTGGTTGAGGACAAAATCAGGGTTTTCCTTGGTCCCCTCGTAATCCAGATAGCGCCATTCATGGAACAAATGTTTGCCAAAGCCCGTGCGTTCGATTTTTCTTAAAAATTGTTTGGGCACGATCGCGTCGGTGTCCACGTTGACGCGGTCCAACGGCGCGGCGATGCCTGTATGTGTTGTCAAAGGCTGCATTATTTGAAGGTCCTTATATCCGTGATCTTGCCGGTGATGGCGGCCACGGCAGCCATTGGGGGGCTCATCAGATGTGTGCGCCCGCCCGGACCCTGGCGTCCCTCAAAATTGCGATTGCTCGAAGAAGCACAGCGTTCCCCTTTTTTCAACTGGTCGTCGTTCATCCCCAGGCACATGGAACAGCCCGCAAAACGCCATTCAAAACCGGCGCTGGTGAATATCCTGTCCAGACCTTCTTTTTCCGCCTGGCGGCGCACGCGTTCAGAGCCTGGTACGACAATGGCCTGCACGCCAGGTGCCACGTGTTTGCCGATGACCATTTGGGCGGCATCCCGCAGGTCTTCCATGCGTCCGTTGGTGCAGGAACCGATAAAGACCTTGTCGACGGCGATGTCCTTGATCTTGATGCCGGGCTTTAAGTCCATATAAGCCAAAGCATTGCGGGCCGCGGCGCGCTCCACCGGGTCAATGAATTTTTCAGGGTCCGGCACCTGACCGTCAATGGAGGTCACTTGCCCCGGGCTTGTCCCCCATGTCACTTGCGGAGCAATGTCCTTGGCTTTGATGTCCAGGACCTTATCGAATTTTGCGTCCGCGTCGCTGGGCAATGTTTTCCAATAGGCCACGGCCTTGTCCCAATCCCCGCCTTTGGGAACGAAATCACGGCCTTTCATGTAATTGAATGTCACGTCGTCGGGAGCGATCATCCCAGCGCGCGCCCCGGCCTCGATGCTCATGTTGCAAATGGTCATGCGGCCTTCCATGGACAAAGAACGGATAGTGCTTCCCGCGTATTCGATGACATATCCGGTGGCACCGGCCGTGCCAATCTGACCGATGATATACAAAATAATGTCTTTGGGCGTTACCTTAGGGGCCAATTTTCCATCGATATTGATGAGCATGGTCCTGGCCTTGTCCTGCTGTAACGTTTGTGTGGCCAGGACATGTTCCACTTCGGAGGTGCCGATGCCAAAGGCCAGGGTACCGAAAGCGCCGTGTGTCGACGTGTGTGAATCGCCGCATACAATGGTCATGCCCGGCAAGGTCAGCCCCTGTTCAGGGCCGATGATGTGCACGATGCCCTGGTCCTCACTGGCAAAATCGTATAATTTGATGCCAAAATCCCGGCAATTTTTGGACAAGGCATCCATTTGGATGCGCGAGGAGGCCTCCACCTTGGTGATGTCCTTGGTGCGCGTGGACACATTATGGTCCATGGTCGCGAAAGTTTTTTGCGGCGCGCGCACGCTGCGTTTGGCCTCACGTAAAGCGGCAAAGGCCTGCGGCGAGGTCACTTCGTGGACCATATGCAAGTCCACGTAAATGAGCGACGTGTCTCCCTGGGATCCACGAACCAAATGATCGTCCCAGATCTTTTCATACATGGTTTTTCCCATAAGACCGATCATTATATCGGATGGCGGCAGTCCTGTCAAAGGAACCGTCACCCCAAGGCGCTTTCTATGTCATTTGGATGAGGGCCTGGACGAGTTTTTCAATGCCTTCGGCCAGTTGAGAAACGCGGGCTTTGAGCATGTAGCACGGGGTTGTAACGACCTTGTTTTTGGGGTCGATGACGATGTTTGTGGCAGATATGTCTTGCGGAAGGGCCCCCCATTGCCGGGCCGCGGCATTGACCTTGACATCATTGCCGAAGGTCAGGGAAACGCCTTTGAGCAATTTGGCCAGAATGACCGGGGCGATGCACAAAGCGCCGATGGGTTTATTGGCCTTGCGCATGCTTTGGACGGCGCGCTCGACATCCGGGTTAACGGTCATCTTTGCTCCATCCACAGCGAACGTGCATAAATTATACGCCACCCCGTTGCCACCGGGCATGATCAAAATGTCAAAGTCGGTGTCTTTAAACGCACTCAATGGCTTAATTTCACTGCGGGCGATGCGGGCCGACTCTAAAAGAACATTGCGCGTTTCTTTCATGGGTTCATTGGTCAGGAAATTGGTGACGTGGTGCTGGCTTATGTCCGGGGCAAAACACTGGTATTGCCCGCCGGAATGGTCAATGGCCAAAAGGGTCAGTACCGATTCGTGAATCTCCGCCCCGTCCTTGTTGCCGCATCCGGCTAAAATCACGGCGAAACGCAACTGTCCCATCGCAAGTCTCCTTATTAACGCCAGAAATACAGTGCCGCAGTCAAAGCCGTTCCGGCCAGATATAACAAAACCGTATTGGGAACGAAGTATGGATAGATCATCAAGGCCAAGCCGATGATCATGAGTTTAGCGGACTTTTCTTTTTTACCATAGATAAATGCCGAGAAGCCGATGATGCCAAAAAGTCCGCTGCCGATCAAATTCGGCCAGTTGAATCCCCCGCTGCCGGTCGTCAAACCCGCGGTATTCAAAAGCGCCTTTATTTGCTCAGCGTCCGTGGGCATAAAGTAATTTTATTTGGCCAATTTGCGCAAAACGGTCTGCAAAATGCCGCCATTGTGGTAATAGTCCACCTCCACCAAGGTGTCGATGCGGCAGGTGGCCTTGAATTCTTTCCTTCCGCCGTCGGGGTGGGTGGCGATGACCGTGATCTCCTGGCGGGGTTTCAGATCATTATCGAGACCGCTAAAATCAAAGACCTCGTCCCCTTTTAACCCGATCGACGTGCAGTTCTCCCCTTCCTTGAATTGCAAAGGCAAAACACCCATGCCCACCAGATTACTGCGGTGGATCCGTTCATAACTTTGGGCGATCACAACCTTGACACCTAAAAGCGTCGTGCCTTTGGCAGCCCAGTCGCGGCTGGAACCGGTGCCGTATTCCCTGCCGGCCAAAACGACCAGCGGTGTAGCGCTTTTCTTATATTTCAAAGAAGCGTCGTAAATGAACATCTTTTCACCTGTCGGCCAATAAGTCGTCCACGGACCTTCACTGCCGGGTGCCGTGAGATTGCGCAGGCGTATGTTGGCGAACGTTCCCCTGGTCATGACGCGGTCATTGCCGCGCCGGGACCCGTAACTGTTGAAATCCGCCGGTGCCACCCCCTCGGCCATCAGGTATTTTCCTGCCGGACTGTCCTTGGCAATGGACCCGGCCGGTGAAATATGGTCGGTGGTGATGGAATCTCCCACCATGACCAGACACCGCGCGCCCTGGATGGGCCGCAGGACATCCGATACCGCCTTCATTTTGATAAAATATGGCGGTTCCTGGATGTAGGTGCTTTGAGGGGCCCACTGAAAAAGGTCTGATCTTTTTAACTTAATGGCGTTCCAATCCTTATTGCCCTTGTTCACACTTTTATACCGTTGACGGAATATTTTGGCTTTCACGAATTTGGATACCAGGCGATGAATTTCCCCTTCTGCGGGCCAGATGTCTTTCAAATAAACCGGCTTGCCTTTTTTGTCCTGACCGATGGGTTCGGATGACAGGTCCATGTCCACCCGTCCGGCCAAAGCATAAGCCACCACCAACGGCGGGCTGGCCAGATAATTGGCCCTGGTGTACGGATTGATCCGGCCTTCAAAATTACGATTGCCCGACAGGATGCTCGCCGCGACCAAATTCCCTTCCTGAATGGCCTTGGCCACAG
>Ga0209515_10007910_pt1 | contig 12623 bp, 12 predicted proteins | sample Subgroupgradi54m_FD_187454 | JGI IMG/M metagenome (GOLD analysis project Ga0209515, IMG submission 187454) | Subsurface groundwater microbial communities from S. Glens Falls, New York, USA - GMW60B uncontaminated upgradient, 5.4 m (SPAdes)... ... | reverse complement strand
GGGAGGCGCGTCGCCGTCGATTTTGCCCTGCCGACGACGACCGTTGAAAACCGAGACATCTGGGTCATCGACACCGACCGCGGCACGCAGACCCGACTCACGTCGGAACCTGGAGTTGACTCGCTTCCTATCTGGACGCCGGACGGAGCACGCATCGCGTTTTCGTCCAATCGTGCGGGCAATGCGAGCGCCCTCTACTGGATGGCAGCGGATGGCAGTGGCACACCCGAGCCGCTGGCGAAGTCGGACTCCAATCAGGGGGCCTCATCCTGGTCGCCTGACGGGCGAATCCTGGCGTTCTATGACGTCGGCGGTAAGTACGACATGTTCACGGTGAAACCAGGGGAAGCCCCTGTCCGGTTTTCTGAGACGTCCTTTCGTGAGCGGGGCCCGACGTTTTCGCCGGATGGTCGCTGGCTTGCCTATTCGTCAGGTGAAACGGGGCGCGAGGAAATCTATGTGGCACCGTATCCCGGGCCTGGGGGACGGATCGCCGTGTCGACTGGTGGAGGCCGGTCCCCCACGTGGTCGCGCAATGGACGTGAGCTGTTCTATCGCAATGGCCGGCAGATGATGGCCGTGACCATGGTCCCTGGGCCGACGTTGAGCATCGGTACGCCACGGCTGCTGTTCGAGGGCGACTACGTCCAGGAGGATGATGGTCAGGGTGCGAACAACTACGATGTGTCTGCAGACGGTCAGCGATTTGTCATGATGAAAGATGCGACACAGCCTGATCAGGCCAACACCCCCCCGCCACAGGTCATCGTCGTGCAGAACTGGACAGAAGAGCTGAAGCGCCTCGTGCCGACCAACAAGTAGAGCTTCGCCAACCCAACGCCCAACTCCCAACGCCCAATTCCCAAGGCGTTCAGGAGGCCGATGTTCCCAGACAAACTCCTTGGGAGTTGGGGATTGGGAGTTGGGAGTTACTTCAAAGCACTTAGCTCCTGTCGGAGTTCCGCACGAGCGTCGCCAGAATCTTTACCAGCTCGTCGCTTTCCTCGATGACCGGATCCTGATCCGCCGTCAGCAACTCACACTTCCGGAGGACTCGAAGGCGAAATCGTGTTTCCTTGACCTCGCGCAGCGAGATCTTCCGCTTCGCGAGGATGTCCCGATCGCTCGAGCCATCATCGGCTTCCTCGTAATTCGCGCCGGCAGACGCGCCACATTTGAGGACCTGATACGAAAGTGCAGACGCCACAGGTCCTCGCGTGTGCAGAAACTGCACGACGCGAACGATGACGCAGGCGAACTAAAACAAGCGCTCACGTAGATCGTAGGGTTTCTCGGGAAACGTCCAATCGTCACTCATGATCAAAGCATTGAGCGTGCCTCAATCCGTGGAAGCGCAGTCGCCTTGGGAGTTGGGAATTGGGAGTTGGGAGTTACTTCAGAACACCCTCCTCGGTGAGCACTTTGCGCGCGATGCGGAAGGCTTCGACGCCGGCCGGGATGCCGGCATAGACGGCCACCTGAATCAGCGTGTCGCGAATCTCGGCGGGCGTGCATCCGTTTCGAAGGGCGCCGCGCACGTGGATCTCGAATTCCGCCGCGCGATTCAGCGCCGCGATGATGCAGAGGTTGTTCAGGCTCCTCTGCTTGTTCGACAGCACCTGCCGCGTCCAGACCTCGCCCCAGCAATACTCGGCGACGATTCGCTGGAAGTCGCGGTTGAAGTCGTCGACGTTCGCCGCGGCCTTGTCGACGTAAGCGTCGCCAAGCACCTGGCGGCGCACCGCCATCCCCTTCTCGTATAGATCGTTGTCAGCCATCCTAGTAGTGTATGCGGCGGTTTGCGGGCGCTGCACGGCTGGACGGCGGTTGAAGCCTTCCTCGTCCAGAACGTTGGCAGGAAAGCGGTAGTAGTCGGGTGTTTGTAGAGCCGGATCCCGGATCCCCGATCCCGGATCCCCGATCCCCGATCCCCTATTTTTTACTTGCTTGCGCTTGCTGCCGAGGCGTCACGCACGCTCTTGGGCACCGGCATGACGACGTAGAGGTTGCCCGTCTCCGTCTGAGTCGTCGTGAGGTCGCGGACAATCACACCGTTGCGCTTCTCCACGAGCTTACCCGGGATGAACGCTTCGATCTTGTTCAACGGATTGTTGAAGTCGTCATGGTCCGCGTACGTGAACTCCGTCACGACGGCGCCGTTGCGAACTTCGATACGCTCTGCCTGGTTCTGCGCATTGAGGGTCGCTTTTGCGACGGCGCCGGGCACTCCGGGAATCGGGAAGGTGACGACCGGTTTTCCCGTATCGTGCGCCACCGTCGTCTTGTCGCCACCCGCGGTGGCGGCTTTCGGCGCCCCCTGCGGGCTTGCCCACAAGCGAATCTGGCGTTCGGCCAGCAGCGCGGGTTTCGGCGTCGCCTTCCCCTTGCCAGCCATGATCTCCGCCCCCAGGATCTCCTCGTCCCAGGCGTACTGCCCACTGACGACTTCAATGGCGTTGGAGGTCTGACCGTTCGCGCGCGTGCAGGTGTACTGGATCCGCTGGCCGCCAACCTGATAGTTGTTGCTCATGCGGTACTTGGTGAGCCGGCACGGCTGCCCATCGATCTGAATAGTGCCCGTGGCCTGATGTTCAAGCGTCGCGACCGCCTCGATTTCCTGCGGGCCACGCAGCATTCCCATGTACCACTTCCAGTTGAAGAGCACCGCCTTCAGGTCCTTCGCGCCAGGCGCAGGCGTGTAGCGCTGCGGGGCCGCCTGCTGCCGCGCGCCTATCGTCGTCGAGGCAATAAATGCAACGGTGATCGCAACAAACATTCGGTTCATGGAATTGTGTCCCGGAGGCCGGCCATAAAGCCGGCCTCACTTCAAACATCGAACTTCGAACTTTGAACTTCCGAAGATCAGTGGCGTATCTGCGTCACCATGTTCGCGGAGTCGTAATCGCGGCACGGCGTCGCCTCGGGCAGCAACCCGGCGTTCGGGTTCGGGTTCAGCCGCAGCTGGCGCGGCGTCATGACCCATGGCTGCGCGAGCACCTCCGGGTCCTCCACGGTGACCTCATAGCGCAGGGTGTTGGCTTCACGCGTGAACCGCTCGATCACGCGCATCTTGTCGGAGTGGAAGTAGCCGCCTTTATCGAGCCACGTGAGATCGTTGAAGGCGATCGCGTCGATGACGAGTGTGTCGCCTTCCCAGCGCCCCACCGAATCTCCCCAGAAGAACACGTCCTGGGACTTCACGGGATCGTGCTTCCGTCCGTCAGTGGGAATAACGCGATACTCCGCGTTACCCGCGCCGCCGCCACCACCGGAATATAGGAAAACCACGTCGTTGGCAGTCTGGACGATCCTGGTGGGCGGGCCCGCGCGCGGGATGCCGAGCGGCTGACACGTGAACAGTGGATCGTATTTATTGGTCCACATGTCGAGCTCCTGGACCTTGTCCCAGAACTCGGGTTTGTAAATCGGACGGTTCGTGGTCATCCGGGCGGTGAACTCGCCGTCCTCGGACTGATTCGTGTAGTCGCTGCACTTCACCTGATTGGGCGCGCACCGCCGCGACGGGAACAGCTCCGAGAGATTGCCGCTCCCGTCGTCTTCGGCGGGACGACCGCCTCCCCCGCCGCCGCCACCGCCCCACACACCGCTCAAGTCCGGTTTTCCGTCGGGCGCGCGCGGCGTGGCCACTGCGGCCACCGGCGCCGCGTTCGACTGGGCAAGGGCAGACGCCGCCATCGTCGCCGCAGCGATCGCAAGGAACGCCGACACGCTGACCAGAAGGCTTCGACGCGTCATCGTGGATCTCCTCAGTTGCCGTTCGGATCGCCGAACCAGAATGTCAATTCCTTGCCGTCCGGGAACACCAGCACCCGCAGGAAGCCCATCGGGTTGCCGTTACGCGCCGCAAAGCCCTTGACGGTATATTTCGCGCCGACCTCGAGCGATCCAGGCCCCGTACGGGCGAGTCCCTTGGTTCGCAGCGTGCCGGAGTTGGTCGTTTGGAACACCCACTCGGTCACGGAACCGTCCGCGTTCTTCACATCGAGATGCAGCATCGAGTGGGGGTTGATGAACTCCATCTTCTTGAGCGTGCCTGTGATATCAACGGGCTTGTCCAGGTCGTACTGCGCCGCTATAGCGTGATGCGCCGCGACCGGCACAGCCACCATCAGAAGCCCACACGCCGCCAGGACTACCAAAGAACGCTTACTCATGTTTGAAGCCTCCTCCGAGACGAGAATCGCGGTCAGGGATAATCTTGCGCCCGCCCGGGCGTTCTGTCGACCCGGGCGGGACTGAACCCTCTAGAACGTCGTTCGGAACCCGAACTGCATCGTTCGCGGCTGGAACGCGATGTTCGAGTCGTACTGCGGCTGCCGGAAGTTCACCGCCGCCTCGTTCGTGACGAACGCGTTGTAGTTCGCGTGGTTGAACATGTTGAACACTTCCGCGATCCCGTCGAGCGTCATTCGGCCATTCAGCTTGAACCGCTTCTGCACGCGCACGTCCACGCGATGCAGGTTCGTGCGGTCGAAGCTGTTGCGCGCGATGAGCGTGCCGTCGCGGCGCAGCCGGTTGGCTGAGCCGGTGATGCCCGCATTCGTGCCAACCAGGCTCGCGGTGGCCGACGAGCCCAAGCCGAGCACGTCCAAGCCGGAGGTCGACGTCAACTTCCCGTTGTCCGCAAAGAAATACAGGCCGCTCAACTGGAATCCCGCCGGCAGCTCCCAGATGCCGTTGACGGTCGCACGATTCCGCTGGTCACCGTTCAGGAACCGCTCGTCAACCAGCAGCGGGTGCAACGTCATGGGCGCGTCGCACGTGAAGACGCCCGGCGACGGGTTGGTGATCGGGTACTTGCAGCCCTTGTCGCGGTTGATCGCCGCATACTGATTTTCGTAGTCGAACTGCAGCAGATACGTTGCCGATAACCGCCAGTGGTCGGCCATCCGCTTGGTCAACTCCATCTGCAGCGCGTAGGACGTGGGGCCGTTCGGCTGCATGACGTTCTGGTTCACCGCGCCCCACCCTCTGACGGGCCGGCGCGTGAGATCCGTGAACGGATAGTTGGCGCCGGTCGCGGGGTTGTAGGCCAGGTTCGCGTCCATGATGCTGACGACGTCCTTGCTCTTCGTGTAGACGAAGTCGGTCGCCAGCGACATCGCGGAGCCGAGCTGCCGCTGCACGCCGACGTTGGCCTGATTGGTGTACGGCAGATTCGAATTGATCGACGGGAGCGTCAGGAACGGCGAGCGCTGGTTGGAGGTGGCCACCGCCTGCGCATAGGTCGGAATCGGGCCGTTGAAGGGATTCAGCGGGAAGTCCGGACGGCCGTCGTAGTTCACCTGAATGTTCGCCACCTGCGCGTCCACGCGATACGCGTGCGACGAGTTGATGGCGCCGCCCGCGAACAGACCCCAGCCGCCGCGGGCGACCGTGCGATCGTTGATGCTGTAGGCGAAGCCGAGACGCGGCTGGATGTTGTTCTTGTCGACCGGCCGTACGGGCACCCACTGATCGAACGGAAGGTCTTCGGCCCACGTCCCGTTGATGTAGTCGTAGCGGACGCCGAGATTGAGCGTCAGCTTGCCCCGCGTCCAGTCGTCCTGCAGCCACGTCGCGAAGCTGCGAATCGGGCTGTCCACGTGGAAGTCGCCGACGGCGAGCTGATAGAACCGCGTGATCGGCGCCAGCGCGTTGAGGTTCCACGAGGAGACATCGTTGTAGACGGGAAACAGCGCCTCGATGTTGCTCGGAACATTCCCACCCTGCGCATCCAGCGTGCCGCCGCAATTGATGCACAGGAAGATTGGTGAGCTGCTGTGAATGTATTCGGCGCCCGTCTTGACGTCGTGCCGCCCGCCCTGCACGAACGAGAACGACAGGTCGTCGCGAACGCTCGGCCCTCCATCAGTGAGATCCTGCGGCGAGCGCGTGTGCGCCTGGCCGATGGTGTATCCGCGCAGCAGAATGCGGGGCGTGCCGTGCGTGAAGCCCGCGGCGGCCTGCGGATGATTCGGCCAGTTCGTAACCGGGTTCGTCTGCCACCAGTACCGTCCCCAGCTGTAGGCGACCTCGTTGACCGCCGACGCGCTCAGGACACGCGTGAGCCGGGCCGTGATGTCGTTCGAGGTCTTCGGCACCGAGCTCGGCGATGAGGGATGGATGATGCTGCCGCCGGCCCAGCGCGCGTCGTACGGATCCCACGAGCGCACCAGGTTCTGGCGGTAGGTGAAGTGCGTCTTCGGCGAGAACTGGATGTCGAGCCGGCCGCCGCCTTTCTTCTCCGTGTAGGTGCCCTGCAGGTTGATGTTGAAGGCCGGGTACGGCGTGGTGTACGGCCGCGTGTACGGCGAGCGCTCGTACTCGTAGTTCAGGAAATAGTGAATGCGATCCTTCTTGATCGGTCCGCCATACGTCACGCTCAGCTGCTGGTCCGAGTACGGCAGCACCCTCTTCTGGATGAAGTCCTTCGCGTTGAACTTGGCGTCGCGGAAGTAGCCGGCGAAGCTTCCCGCCGGGGCGTTCGTTCCCGACTTCGTGATGGCGTTGACCTGGATGCCGGTCGATCGCCCCTGCCGGGCGTCGAACCGGTTCGTGATCACCTCGAACTCGGCGATCGTGTCCTTGCTGAAACGCGGCTGGCCGAAACTGGTCGCGATCAGCTGCGTCACCTGCTGGCCGTCGACGTTCAGCTGAAAGCTTGCCGCCGGCGTCTCGGCCACGAAGTTCTGGCGGCTGCCGGCGGCCAACAGCGTGAGATCCATGAAGTTGCGTCCGTTGAGGGGCAGGTCCTGTACCTGCCGCGCGTCGATGTTGCTTCCAAGGTTCGACTGCGTCGTATCAACGAGCGGCGCTTCGCCGGTGACCGTCACCGACTCCTGCAGCGTCGCGGGCGCCATCTGCAGGTTGAGCACGGCCTGCTGGCCAACCTGCACCTGAACACCCCGGCGCTCGACGGTCGCGAAGCCGGCGAGGTCCGCCGCAACGCGGTAGCCGCCGATGCGCAGCGTCATCACGTACTTGCCCGTCGAATCGGTGACCGCTTCGAAGCTATTGCCGTTCGCCTCGTTCACGGCGCGAACGACGACGCCCGGCAGCACGCCGCCCGTCGCGTCGGTGATAGTGCCGCTGATCGCCGCTTCCTGCGCATAGGCGCTGATCGGCAGCAACAGCATGGCGGCGAGTACCAGAAGCCGACGGAACGATCTCGATTGCATCAATCCTCCTCCGGGCGAGATATCAAGCGGAACTCGAATACGGCCGGGTTATACCACCCAGCCCCAATCGAGTCAACGAATTACGGCCTTTTGCCTATTGCATTTCAGGCACACGTTTCGACAACTCGACGAATATCCCGTCCGGGTCCGAAACGACTAAAAGGCGGAGCCGAGGTACGGCAGCATTCGACCGAAATAGATCACACCGACCCAGAGAAAAATCTGCGAGGCGGCGACTAGTTTGGCAGAGGACGGCGCTTCCTCTCCGCTCCCGAGCGCCCAGACATCATCGAAGAGCGTCAGGTACAGGACGTTGGCTCCAGCAAGGAGCATGAAGATGACTTTCCAATGGAAGGCGGGGTTATCGACGTACTGAAAGGCCTGCCCGATGAAGAAGAGCATGCCGGTCACCGAGTTGATGACAAATCCGAAGACGCCCCAGGGGAGCAACCGGTGGATGTCCACGAACGCCGCGTTTCTCATCAGCCCCAGGATGCGCAGATTGCCGACGAGCACGACGCCGAACAACAGACTGAGCCCGATGAAATGGAGTGCTTCGAGGGTGGGCCACGCCATCGGGTGGGTGAATTGATATCTCGCGATGAACGCGGTCTTGAGGACTTGGGGCGCGAGGGCGCCCGCGCCGTCCTGCGTGTCACCCGGCGACATGATCTCGGGGTGAGTGATTTCGCCGCCGAGGTTCGCCGCACTGGCCATGAGCGCCACCGTGACCACCGCGAGAGCGAGGACGGCTGGCGCCGACCAGCGCGGCGTGCCCGAGGGCTTGCGGCCCTGCCACAGGCCAAACCACGCCACAACGCCGGTCGCCTCCATGAAGACGAGCGCCAGCAAGGCCGCGCTCTGGTGCTGCTCGACCAATGAAGCCGAAATCCCGGGACGATCTTTCAGCGCTCTCTGCGCGGCATAGCCGGTCATGTACGTGGGAATAGCCATCAGCGCGATCGCGAAGAAGATCGCGAGGCTCGCGCGCGTCAGTTCGCTGCTTTTCTTTGCGAAGGCGAGCAGAAGCAAGCCGAGCGCGACGATCGTGCCGATGGTCGGGACGTGATTGAGCAGCAGATGAAGATGCACCAGATTCATAGGGGCTTCTCGTGTTCGCTACGAAAAATAGGCAATAAGACGCCCTGTAATGATGACGCCAATCCAGACACCGAGCGATGCCAAGGCAAGCGCCTTCAAACGGGCCGGAATGACGCCATCGCTCGCGTCGCTGTCCACAAACCTCCGTATTGGCAACAGCAGGATCACGCCCACCAGAATGAGCGCCAGCTTTGCGTAGTACATCGGAACGTACCCGGTGGTCGTCGCGTGCGCGGAAAACAGGAGGCTGCCGGTGACGAAATTCAGCACGAAGCCGCCCCAGAAGATCGTGAACAGCACCCGCAGCGAGGAGACGGGCAACGGACGTCCAACGCCAAGCAACCGGAGCCCGATGATGAACGCCGTGCCCGCCGACAGCCCCATGCCGACACTGTGGAGAAAGAGAACCGTTGGGAAACCCCAGATCGAATCAGATTCAGAAACCCAGGTTGGTACCGACAGGCTTTGCAGCCATTCGAAAAACGATTCCATGCATGGTCCTGTGGAGTAGGCGGCGTCCCGCTATCGACTGACAACCTTGAACTTCTGAATCCGCTTGCCCCGGTTTTCCGCGACGTAGATATTGCCTTTCGAGTCGACCGCTATCCCGTGAGCCTGGTCGAATACGGGTTCCACGGAACCTCGACGTTCTTCACGAAGCGGCCCATCTTGTCGTACACCTGTATCCGGCTTTGCTGCCGGTTACAGACATAGACAAAGCCATCGTTGGCGATCGTCAGGCAATGCACCGTCTCCATCCCTTCCGGCTGCCACTGGCGCAGGAAGCGTCCAGTACGATCCATCACGGCGACGCGACGGTTGCCGCCGGCGCCTTCGCCATCGGAAACGAACACGTCTCACGACAACGCTTCGTTTCATTTTCACCACGCCCTCCTGCACTCCATCATTCGCTCCGGGAAGAATGGGGGTTGCCGGCGACTATAGGGCCGGGTGTGGTGAGCGTCAAGAAACAGGGGGAAGGGGGAAGGGGGATGGGGATTGGGGGTAGTATCTTCGGCGTTGCGCGTAGCGATTCTTGACGATTACCAGGATGTCGCGTTGGCGATGGCGGACTGGGCGAGCCTGGGAAGCAGCGTCGCCGTGCAGACGTTCCGCCACCCGATCGGCAGCGAAGATGCCATCGCCGAGCGCCTCCGTGACTTCGACATCATCGTCGCCATGCGCGAGCGCACACCGTTTCCCTCATCCTTGCTCGCGCGTCTGCCGTCGCTGAAGCTGCTGGTTACGACGGGCCGGCGCAACGCCGCCATCGACATCAAGGCAGCCGCCGCGAGGGGTGTCCCGGTGGCAGGCACCGGCACCATGCCGATGCCGCCCGTCGAGCTCACGTGGGGTTTGATCCTGGCGCTCGCCCGAAATATCCCGGAGGAAGCCGCGTCGATGCGCCATGGCACGTGGCAGACGACGATCGGTGTGGGACTTCACGGCAAGACCCTTGGCGTCATCGGTCTCGGACGGCTCGGCAGCGAAGTCGCGCGCATTGGCAAGGCATTTGGCATGAACGTCGTGGCATGGAGCCAGAATCTCACGACCGATACGACTGGCCCGCTCGGCGTGGAGCTCGTTGACAAGGACACGCTGTTCCGGCGCGCCGATGTCGTGACGATTCATCTGGTGTTGAGCGCGCGGACGCGACACCTCGTCGGCGAGCGCGAGCTCGCGGCGATGAAACCGACGGCGTTCCTGGTGAACACGGCACGCGGCCCGATCATCGACGAGCAGGCATTGCTGGCTTCGCTGCGCGCCCGCCGAATCGCAGGCGCCGGCCTTGACGTCTACGACGAGGAGCCGCTCCCGGCCGACCATCCGCTGCGTCGCCTCGACAACGTCGTGCTCACGCCGCACCTCGGCTACGTCACGGTCGAGAACTATCGCGTCGCCTATGGGGAGGCGGTCGAAAACATCCGCTCGTTTCTCGCCGGCACGCCGCTTCGTGTCATTCAGGCGCAGTAGGCTCGTGTGCATCTGATCGTCCTGCCTGGCGACGGCATTGGGTCCCGAGATCACGGGCGCCACAATGCAGGTGCTCGAGTGCGTGAAGGGCGCGCTGTCGCTCGACCTCACCATGGACACGCGCGAGATAGGCGTCGTGACGCTGGAGCGCGACGGTACGACGCTTCCACCATCCATCCTCGAGGCGTGGCGGAGGCGGGCTTCTTTCCCGGCATCACCTTCTATCTCGCCACCTGGTTTCCCGCGGAATACCGCGCGCGCATGCTTGCCTGGTTCCTCGTCGCGATCCCCGCATCGACGGTCGTGGGCGGCCCGCTGTCCGGCGCGCTGCTGCAACTCGATGGCCTCGGGGGGCTCCCCGGCTGGAAATGGCTGTTCATCATCGAAGGACTGCCCGCCGCGCTGATGGGCGTCGCGGCGCTCTGGGTGCTCCCGGATCGCCCGGATGATGCGGCGTTCCTGAGCGATGAAGAGCGGCGACTCGTCCGCGACCGCATTCAGAGCGAGCGACGCGACAAGGAAATGCGCCAGTTGCTGCCCGCGCTGAAGGATCCGCGCGTGCTGATCCTCGCGGTCGCGCAGTTCGGATTCACCGCCGGGTCGTACGGCGTCGGCATCTGGCTGCCGCAGATCATCAAGGACGCGCAGCTCTCCAACCTCGCCGTCGGCTTCGTCACAGCACTCATCGGCATCACCTCGGCGCGCGCCATCTTCTGGACGATTCCCACCCGCTTTCTGACCGGGCTTGCTGCGGCCGGCGGACTCGCCTTCATCAACAGCGTCGGGACGCTTGGCGGTTTCGTGGGGCCGTACGCGGTTGGCTGGCTGAGAGACACGACCGGATCGTTTTCCGCCGGTTTGATGGCGATGGCCGGCCTGCTCGTGCTGGCGACCGCCATGTCATCGTCGCTGCATTTCTTCGTCAAACAGGAATAGACATACACTCTCCCCCCGTGACCGTGACCCTGACCGCTGATCAGACCCTTCGAAAAAACCGCCTTCGGGCCGTTGTCTCCTCCTCGGTGGGTACGACGATCGAGTGGTACGACTTCTTTCTCTACGGCGTTGCCGCGGCAACGGTCTTTCCGCAGAAGTTCTTCCCGAGCTCCGATCCGTTCGTGGCGACGATGCTGTCGTTCACGACGTTCTTCGTCGGCTTTGCCGCGAGGCCGATCGGCGCGGCGATCTTCGGTCACTTCGGAGACCGTGTCGGCCGGAAGAAGCTGCTTGTCTTCACGATGATCGTGATGGGGGCGTCGACCATGGGCGTCGGCCTGATCCCGTCGTACGAGACGATCGGCGTCTGGGGCGGAATCCTGCTGACGGTGGGCCGCATCCTCCAGGGTCTCGCGATCGGCGGCCAGTGGAGTGGCTCGGTGCTGATGGCCGCCGAATGGACCGACCCGAAGGCGCGCGGCTTCACGACAAGCTTTGCGCAGCTCGGAGCGCCGGCGGGGATGGTGCTCGCCAACGGCGCGTTGTCGCTCATGACGGCATTCACCGACGACAAGGCGTTCCTCGACTGGGGATGGCGGGTTCCGTTCCTCTTGAGCGTCGCCCTGGTGATCGCGGGCTTCTACATCCGGGCAGGCGTGAAAGAAACGCCCGTGTTCGAGGAGCTCAAGAAGAGCGGCCAGCTGGTGAAGGCGCCGCTCAAAGACGTGCTGCGGAAGAACGGGCGCCAGGTCGCCATCACGGCGCTCCTGCGCACGAGCCAGCAGGTCTGCTTCTACATTTTCACGACCTACATCATCACGTATGCGACGCAGACGCTCGGGTTCGCCCGCGGGCTGGTGCTGAACATGGTCATGATCCAGGCCTTGATCTCGTGCCTGACGATCCCGCTCTTCGGGCATTTGTCGGACAAATACGGCCGGCGCATGATCACCGCGATCGGGTGCACCCTGATGCTCGTCTTCCCGTTCATCTATTTCGGGCTGCTCGACACCAAGTCGCTGCCGCTGGTCTTCCTGGCAATCGTCGTCGCGCTGCCGGTGCAGGATCTGCAGTACGGGCCACAGGCGGCGTTCATCTCGGAGGCGTTTCCGGGATCGCTGAGGTACAGCGGATCGTCACTCGGGTATCAGCTCGCGTCGATCACGGCGGGCGGCCCTGCGCCGATCGTCGCGACGCTGCTGTTCAGGGAGTACGGCACATCGATGGCGATCGCGACGTATATCGCGATCTGTTCCGTCATCAGTCTCATCTGCGTGTTCCTGCTGCCTGAAGGCGCAGGAGAGCGCGACCGCGAATGATTGTTGACATGCTTGCGTGGTTATCGGGCGGCCGGCGCGCTGCGCTTCCTCCAATAACGCGCAAGGCCGCGCCAGTTGAATTCGATCGGCCCGACATGCTCCAAGGGGCGCG
>Ga0209515_10007909_pt1 | contig 12623 bp, 14 predicted proteins | sample Subgroupgradi54m_FD_187454 | JGI IMG/M metagenome (GOLD analysis project Ga0209515, IMG submission 187454) | Subsurface groundwater microbial communities from S. Glens Falls, New York, USA - GMW60B uncontaminated upgradient, 5.4 m (SPAdes)... ... | reverse complement strand
CGACGTACTCGCGCCCGGTGTGGCTCTTCAGGAGCGACGCGATCAGCGTTCGTGTCTCGACGTCGGCGTCGACAATGCGAAGGAGGATTGGATCCGAGCTGATCGGAGCCATCGACGTTCTAGGCGGAACGGACGGCGGCCACGCCGGCGACGCTGAGGAACGCGTCGACGTGGTCGCGCAGGAATTTTCCCTGCCCGGCTTCCTGCAGCAGATGGCGCGCGGCATCGTCCGGTGAAAGCGCGGGACGGTAGGGCCGATGCGACGTCAACGCGTCGTACACATCCGCGATGCCGACAATCTGCGCCAGAAGCGGAACGTCATCACCGCGCAGTCCCTGTGGATAGCCGCTGCCGTCCAGGCGTTCGTGATGGCCCCGGATGATCGGCCGGACGGCGCGCAGCGAGTGCAGCGGCGCGCACAGCGAATCGCCGATGTCCGGATGCTTTTTCATCAACTCGAACTCTGCGGCAGTCAGGGGACCGCGCTTGAGGAGGACGGCATCCGGAATCCCGACCTTTCCGACGTCGTGCAGGTAACCGCCGCGATTCAACGCTTGGAGATCCGTCTCCGCGACACCGAGCGCTTTGCCGAGCGCCACCGCATAGCTCGCGAGGCGTTCGCAGTGGCCGTTGGTCATCGGATCGCGCGCTTCAATCGTGAGGGCGAGCGTCATGAACGCCGCCTCCGCCGAATCGAGCGCGTCGAGCAGATGCTTCATGCGCGTCAGCGACCCGACGCGCGCGCGGAGCTCCAATGGATGGACAGGCTTCGAGAGGAATTCGTCGGCGCCCGCCTCGATGCCCTTGATGCGGTCCTGAAGATCGCTGAGCCCTGTGACCAGCACGACCGGCGTCAGGCGAGTTGCCGGGTCTGACTTCAGCCGGCGGCACACCTCGAGGCCGTCGAGCTGGGGCATGGTCACGTCGAGCAGAATGACGTCCGGGTCATACTCATGCACCGCCGCAAGCGCGGCCTCGCCGTCGGCGACTGCGACCACGTCATGGCCATCGGTGGCCAGCAGTTTCTTGTAGAGCGCGCGAATGCTCTCGGTGTCGTCGGCGACGAGCACACGACTCCGGCGAGGCGATGGCGATTTTGATCCGAATTCGATCACACGAAATGTCCTCGACCGAAGCTATGAGACCTGTTCGTTGGCGCGCGTCGACATGGGAATCCGCTGGTGCAGACCGTGGCGCTCGAGCTGACGGTAGAAGGCCCGGCGGCTGATGCCCAGCAGCCGCGCGGCAACGGCCTTGTTGCCGCGAACCTGCTGCAGCGTCCGAATGATGTGTTCGCGCTCGACCTCGACGAGTGGCGCCGGGCTGTTGTCGCCCCGAGGCACGGCCGCCGCAGCGCCGGGCGCCGCCGCTGCGGGCATCAGCCGCTGCTCCTGCATGCTCCCGGACAGATCGCCTTCGCCCACGAAGTCGCCATCCGCAAGGATGCATGCGCGTTCAATGACATTGCGAAGCTGCCGCACGTTTCCGTCCCAACCCGCCTCCGCCAGCAGGCGCTCGGCGCCGGGCGTCAATCCCACGAGCGGCTTGTTGAAGCGCTGCGAGAAACCGCGCACGAACGCCGCGGTCAGGTACGGGATGTCTTCGCGCCGCTCGCTCAGCTTCGGCAAGCGGATTTCGACGATGTTCAGGCGATAGTACAGGTCATTGCGGAAGCGCCCCGCCGCGACTTCAGCGAGCAGGTCGCGGTTCGAGGCCGCGATGAGCCGTACATCGATTTTCCGCGGCTCGAGCGAGCCGACCCGCTGCACTTCGCCTTCCTCGAGGACGCGCAGCAGCTTGGCCTGGACAGGCAGCGGAAGCTCGCCGACTTCGTCGAGGAAGAGTGTGCCGCCGTCGGCGGTCTCGAACAGTCCGGCCTTGTGCTCGGTGGCGCCGGTGAACGCACCGCGAACGTGGCCGAACAGCTCGCTCTCGAAGAGCGTCTCGACCACGGCCGAGCAGTTCACCGTGACGAAGCGCTTCGTGCTGCGCGGGCCAAGCTTGTGCAGGGCGCGCGCGACGAGCTCTTTGCCGGTGCCGGTCTCGCCGGAGATCAGCGCGGTGCGCACGTGCGGCGCAAGCCGGCGGATCAGTCCAAAGACCTCCTGCATCGCCGGGCCGCGTCCGACCATTCCGCAGAATTCCAGCCGCTGCGCGAGGTCGCCTTCGAGCGTGAGCACCTCGCGGCGCTGCACGGCTTCGTCGCGCACGGTCGCGAGCAGTTGCCGCAGACGCTGCAGGTCAAATGGCTTGGTGAGGTAATCCAGCGCGCCGAGCTTGACCGCTTCGACCGCGCTGTCGATGGTCGCAAAGCCGGTCATCAGCACGACCTTGCACCTGGGGCTGACATCGCGGATGGACCGCAGGACATCGAGGCCGGTGATGCCGGGCATCCGAAGGTCGAGCAGCACGAGCTCCGCGGGGCGTTGACGCAACTGCTTCATCGCCTCTTCGCCGTTGGTGGTCGTCGCCACGTCGAACCCTTCGGCAAGGGCGATGGTGCCGATCAGCGTAAGAATCGAGCGGTCATCGTCGACCACGAGCAGCCGCGGACGTTGGTTCTGCATCTAAGAAATCTGCGAATCAGGCGCACACGTGAATCGTGTGACGCGATCTCGAATTGAGCAACGCTGGCTCCGAACCGCCCGCTGCCCCGCACGCATTCGGGCATTGTGCTTAACTTCCTGTATCGACACGAGTTGACGCCTACTTTAGGCGTGTGTAGGACGGGAAACGACAGGTGTGTCAGGCTTTGACCTGTGCGCGGCTGCTACAAGGAGCTGTGCGCCAACGCCCGGTTTTTGGCCGAATGCCTGTAGATCAAAGAGGTTACCGAAGCGCCGGACCGTGACGCCTGAGCCATTCCCTCGCTGCACGGTAGTCGGGACACGCCTCGACGACCAGGCGCCAATAGGCGGGCGAATGGTCCATTCGCCGCAGGTGCATCAGCTCGTGCACCAGGATGTAGTCCCTGACCGCGGCCGGCATCTGCACCAGTCTCCAGTTCAGGCACACATGCCCATCGCGGCCGCAGGAACCCCAACGGAAACGTTGGTTGCGGATGCTCACCCGCGAGACGACGAGCCCGTGGCGAGCGGCAAGCTCCAGGAGCCGCGGCGGCAGCTCGCGGCGAGCCTGCTCGCGCAACGCTCGATGGTCCTCCGTCGAAGGTGAATCGTGCTGCAGGCGCGCCCGCTTTCGCGCGATCCACTCGGCGTGACGCTGCGCGAACGCCTCGGCGGCACGCCGTGAGCCACCGCGTGGAATGGTGATACGAACTCGACCGTCGCTATCTACGCGGAGTACGTATCTCCGCGCACGACGGTGGCGGACGTAGTACGTGGGTTCAAGGGGTGCAGTAGGTTCAGAGGGTGCAGTAGGTTCAAAGGGTGCAGTCGGTTCAAATGGTGTGAAAGGAAGCCCCAACTGCATCGGTGGGAGAATAGCGCAACTCGTGACCGAAGTACTACGGGTTGACCCCGCAGAGCCCGATCCGAAATTGATTGCCCGCGCCGCCGAGTGTCTGCGAGGGGGCGGGCTCGTGGCGTTTCCGACCGAGACGGTCTACGGACTCGGCGCAGACGCGCTCAATCGACAGGCTATCCAGCGCGTGTTCACGGCGAAGGAACGGCCCGCGAACGATCCACTGATCATCCACGTCGCGGCGTTCGACGACATGGTTCCCCTGGTCGCGGACGTGCCGCGCGCCGCGCGTGAGCTTGCCGCGCGATTCTGGCCAGGGCCGCTGACGATGGTCCTCCGACGATCCTCTCACGTGCCCGATGAAGTCACGGCGGGTCTCGAGACGGTCGCGATTAGAGTGCCTTCGCATCCGGTCGCACGAGCGCTGCTCGAGCGCGCCGGTATTCCTGTCGCGGCGCCCAGCGCGAACCTGTTTTCCCGCCCAAGCCCGACGCGCGCGTTGCACGTCCTCGCCGATCTCGACGGGCGGATCGACATCATCGTCGACGGCGGACCGACCAACGTCGGCCTCGAATCGACGGTCGTCGCTCTGTCGTCGGACCCTCCCGCCATTCTTCGGCCTGGCGCGATCAGTCTGGATGCGCTCCGAGAGCTCCTGCCCTCCATCACGGCGCACGACACAGCCATACGCGCCGATGTGGCGGTGCCGTCACCAGGCATGTTGACGAAGCACTATTCGCCCAAAACCCCTCTGTTACTGCACGAAGGGAACCGTGACACGGCGCTGCCCCTGATGAAGGAGAGCGCACGGCGGTTGATAGAACGCGGCCACTATGTCGTCCTGCTCGCGTACGGAGAGGACGTCGACGAACTGCGGAGCCTCGGTGTCCCGATTGTTGAACTGGGCCACGAAAACAACCCAGCCACGATCGCGGCGAGGTTGTACTCAGCGCTGCGTGAGTGCGACGAGCTTGGTGCAAACGTCATCCTGGTGCGCAGCCTCACGACAGTGCATCCGCTGAGCGCGGCGATACAGGATCGACTGCGCCGCGCAGCACACGCTCAATGAACGGACACGGCAGATCACGGCGCGACGCGGCGAACAGGCGTCCACCCCGCAGCAAACCGCGCCCGAAGAAGAAGAGTGACGACCTCGCCGTAGCTGCGCACGCCGGCTTCAACACGATTCGCCTTGAGATATTTGTCGTAGACCTGCCAGCTCGCCTGCCGCAGCGCCGGAATTTGTCCTGCGCGTAATCGCGCAATCACCGCGTTGATATCGCGCCGCGGCCCATCCGCGAGCGGCGCGTTCAGCCTGCCGCGCTCCGGGCCATTCACTTCCCCGCTGATTTGCCAATAGAGATAGAACCAGCCGCTGTACTGGTCTGCGGCCGATGCGCGGATGCACGTCAGCCACCCGACAAAATTCGCGTCGGCCTCGTCCGCGTATCCCGCAAGATGACCCCACTCGTGCGCGGCGACAAATGGCCGCTCGAACGCCAGCAGGTCCGGGTTGGCAATCACTTCGAGTCCGAACGGGTTGACCATTCCGTCGACGCCGGCCCATCGGAAATACGGCCCGAGCAGGCTTCGCTTCAGCCGGCCTGGCTCGACCTGCGGTGCGTCGCTCAAGGCACGCTGCACGTCGGCGAACGCGCTCCGCAACGCGGCGTTTCTCCACTCAGGCACGGCCGGTGCCTGCGGCTGATGCGCCGCTTCATACAAGGTGTTCATCTGACCGACCGCAGTCAGTCCAAGTTCGACCACCTGCTCAGGCGTCGGCGAGGTACGCTCGATGACGAGGCGATCGGGCATCGGTACGCGGCGATAGTTGAGTCCCCACAGCAGCAGAAACAGGACGTAAAGCGCGGCCGCGGTCGCGACAAGGTGGCCGACGACTCGAGCCAGGCGGCCGACCGTTCGCGTCTGCCACGCGTGACGCACGGCGAGGGTCAGCGACACGACGACGGCCAGCGCGAGGGCGATGAGAAGAAGGTCAAGGAAAGCGAAGGGGACGCTGTTCGAAATCGGGGTCAGCGATCGCTCGAGGCGAGGATAGATCGCGGTGGAATACCAGGACTCTACCCAGCCTGCGCGCAGCGGGGCCACGGCGAGCGCCGCAGCCGCAACGACGGCTGCCAACTCAGCCGTTTGCAGTTTCCAGATATTTGGCCGGCGCCGCACGAAACGGATTGTAGCCGTCGCGTACGGACCCGATGAGGCAACAGTCTTGCTCATCCGCCTGATTCGAGCGCCTTTCGGCTAAAAACTGATCAAAACCGATACGGTCGGGCCTTGCTGGTGACATTGGGGTTGACATGAACGCTTCACACCTTCCGGACGACGTCGAATTCGAGGCGACCGAGCTCGCAAACCGCCTTCGGCGAGGCGACGTGCCGACCGCCAAGGCGCCCGATCCGCTCGCCCCGGGCGATCAGTGCCATTACGTGACGCCTGTCCGCTTTGGCCGCCGGCGGAACGACCAGTACGGGCATCTCGTGCTGACAAGGGGCTGGCTGAAATTCCGCGGGACACTTGATCTGAGCATTTCGTGGAGCGAGGTCTCTGACGTTCAGCGCGCCTTCCGCGAGGTCGTCGTGTCGCTCCAGGATAGCCGGCGGCTTCTCCGCTTCTCCTGTCATTCCGAGGCCGAAGCGGCGCGCGGCGTCGTGCTGGCACAGCATCTCGCCCAGAGGGCGCGATCGCAAACAGCTGCCGCCGAGACGACGTTCCAGCACGCGGCGCTGTAGCACTTGCCAGCGAGAATCTCGCCGTCGGCACGACGCGCTAAAACGCGTCGCCGAGGTACGGCAGCATCCGGCCGAAGTAAATCACCCCGATCCACAGGAACACCTGCGACGCCGCCAGCACCTTCACCATAGCCGGCGCCCTGTCGCCGGGTCCCATTTCCCAGACCTCGTCGTGCCACGTCAGGTACAGGACGTCTCCGCCCGCGAGCAGGATGCAGAGAATCTTCCAGTGAAACGCAGGGTTTTCGATGTACTGAAACGCCTGTCCGATGAAGAACATCATCCCGGTGACGGCATTGGCGACAAAGCCCCACACACCCCACGGCAACAACCGGTGAAAGCCTTCGAGCGGCGCGTTCTGCATCCATCCCAGTAGGCGCATGTTGCCGACGAGCACGACACCGAACAGCAGGCACAACCCCATGAAGTGAATCGTCTCGAGCGTCTTCCACGCCCATGGATGGCGGTACTGGTATTTCGTGATGAAGTCACTCGCCAACCACCGAGGCGCCAGGATGCCTTCGGTCGCCACCGCCGCTTGTGGGTTGTCGAGAATCTCCGGATGCCTGATCTCTCCGCCGACGTTCGAGGCGCTCGCCATCAATCCGATCGTGAGCGCCGACAGCAGCAGGACGACCGCGGTGTTGCGGGGACCCGATGACGTACGGCGGCGCGAGTGCCACAGGCCGTACCACGCGACGACACCGGTCGCCTCCATGAAGATCAATGCGAAGAGCGCCGAGCGCTGGTGCAGGTCGATGACGGCCTGCGAGACACCCGGCAACCCCTTGACGGACTTCTGCGCCGAGTAGCCGGTCATGTAGGTCGGCAGCGACAGGAGCGCGATCACGAACAGGACCGCGAGCCCTCCCCGCTTCAGGTCCTCGCTCTTCTTGACGAGCGCGAGCAGGAACACGCTGACGCCGATAATCATGCCGACTGTCGGGAAGTGATTGAGCAGAAGGTGGAGATGAACGAGATCAGAGGGCGTCAGCATGAATGGGATTCGCAACCGACACGACCGACCCGTTCGCCTCGACCGCATACGCGATCAGCCGGCCCGACGTGATCACGGCAAGCCACAAGACGATGCAGGCGACAGCGGTCTTCCTGACGCTGGGCGGAACGGCGCCGTCGCTGTCATCGCCGTCGATGAATCGGCGCAGCCGCGACATCGCGACCAGCGCGAGCGCGAGGCAGAACAGCTTCGCGTAGAGCTCCCACACGCGCGCAATCCCGGTCGCATCGGTCATGAAGAGAATCGTGCCCGAGAGCAGGTTGATGTAGAAGCCGATCCAGAAGACTCTGAACAGGATGCGGAACGATGAGACCGGAATCTGTTGGCCGACACCCAGCAGTCGCAGGCAGATGATGAAGCCGAGACCGGCGGTCAGGCCCATCCCCACGGCGTGGATGAACAGCCACCACGCGTAGCCCCACCAGAGCGACTCAGATTCCGCGATCGAGGCGGAGAACGGCAGGTTTTGAATCCATTGCAGGATGGCCATCAGCGCCGCATCCTACCATTCATGAAATTGCCTGACGCCTACCACTCGTAAAAGCCCTTGCCGGTCTTCTTTCCAAACTCACCACGCTGCACCTTCTCTCGCAGGATACGCGGCGGCTCGAACTTCTGTTCCCCGAGTTCGCGGTGGAGATACTCCGCAATCTTCAACCGCACATCGAGACCAACGAGGTCGCTGAGCCGCAGCGGTCCCATCGGATGGCCGTAGCCCAGCTCCATCGCCGTATCGATGTCAGCGGCGGAGGCGACGCCTTCCTCGAGCATCCGCATCGCCTCGAGCCCGAGCGTGACACCCAGCCGTGATGACGCAAATCCCGGCGTGTCCCGCACGAGGATCGTCGTCTTGCCCATGCGCTCCGCCGCGGCACGGACCGCGGCGACAACCGACGCGTCGCAGCCGGCGGGCGCAACCACCTCGACGAGCTTCATGATGTGAACGGGGTTGAAGAAGTGCATCCCGACCACGCGTGACGGGCGCTTGGTGGCCGCCGCAATGCGCGTGACGGACAGCGACGAGGTGTTGGTCGCGAGGATGGTGGTGTTGGAGACGGTGCCATCAAGCTGCTGAAAAAGAGCCCGCTTCACGGCCAGATCCTCGAGGACCGCTTCGATCACGAGGTCCGCGTCGCGCGCGGCCACGTCAAGGGTGGCCACGGGCATGACCATCGCCGCCGCGGCGTCAGCCTGCTCGCGGGTCAGCTTCCCTCGGTCCACCGCGACGGCGAGATTCGCCTGGATGCGATTCCACGCCGCGGTGATCGCGTCAGGGTTCGAATCGGTCAACCGCGTTTCGTAGCCCGCCATCGCGGCCACTTGCGCGATGCCATGCCCCATCGTTCCCGCGCCGATGACGGCGATGCGCTTAAGCGAATCCAGTGGCAATCGTGCCTCCGCCGTCGACGACGATCGTGTGTCCCGTGATGTAGTTCGATGCGTCTGACGCGAGAAACACGACGACGCCTTTCAGCTCGCCGGGACTGCCGACGCGCCCGAGCGGCGTGGCCGCCTTGATACTCGGCTCGACGAGTGCGATGGACGCATCGGACATGCGTGAGTGGAAGAATCCGGGAGCGATGGCGTTCACGCGGATGCCCTGCCGTCCCCACGACGCCGCGAGCTCGCGCGTCAATCCCATGAGACCGGCTTTGCTCGCCGCATACGCGGCATAGTACGGGCCGTTGACGTTTCCCTGCATGCCGGCGATCGATGCGATGTTGATGATCCGTCCGTACTGCCGCTTGAGCATCTCGCGGCCCGCGGCCTGGGAACAGATGAACGCGCCGGTGAGATTGACGTCGATGACCTTCTGCCATTGCGCGAGCGTCATCGTCTCGGGCCGCTCGCCCCAGGAGACGCCCGCGTTGTTGACGAGGATGTCGACTTTCCCGAACCGCTCGACTGTCGCGTCAACGACCGCCTGCACGTCCGCTGCGTTCGACACGTCGCAGCGCATGGCGTCGGCCGTGAAACCGCGGTCGCGCAACGCTTCGAGGCCGGGCACGAGCCATTCGTCGCGCCGCGCGCACAGCATCAGCGACGCGCCGGCCTCGGCGAGCCCCTCGGCGAACTCCGTGCCGAGCCCGCGCGATCCGCCCGTGACGATCGCGACACGTCCTGTGAGATCGAAGAGGGATTTGACCACCACGCCAACGCTAATGAGTAATCGTCGCTCGCGCGACCGCGTCAGGCCAGTTGACGACGAGATCGATTTCCGAAGGCGACGCGCTCTCCTCGGTGCCGTAGATCGTCGCAATGTTGATGGCGACGTCTCGATCGAGCCGCGTATTGCGCGCGCGATAGACCTCGCCCATGCCGCCGGCGCCGATGGCGGAGACGATTTCGTACGGCCCGAGGCGAGTACCGGGATCCAGGGGCATCTTGAACGGCGGATGTGGCGTGATTATAGGCGCGCTGGTAGGTGGCAAAAAGATCAATTGATCGAAGCGTCCGTGAGTTCAGAAACTGCGACGTTTCAGCCACCGAGTTCCCGATGCGGAGCAAATCGACGCGGCACGGCGCTGGCACCTCCAAACGTTGAGGAGGATTGAGACGATGGTACGATTGAAGCCGGCACAACGGCGCGTGATCGTTGACAAGGTGCCAGACTTGGCCAACATCGGCGCCGGCGTTTTCGTGTTCTGGCAATTCGTCGGCCAGCAACCCGCATCGTGGATGCTCTTCGTGCTCGGACTTCTGCTCTGGGTCGGAGTGACGACGGTGTGCGTTGTGATCGCAGGAGGCAAACAATGACCGCATACTTCGTCTTCATGGGCGGAGCGCTCGCGTTTGTTAGTGTCATCGCTCTCCTCGACTGGCTGGGGCGGCGCAAAGATCGCCAATCGCGGAATCGGACGGCGTAGCGTCGGCATGCGCGCCGTCGTCCTGACTGCCATCGGTGATCCTGACAACCTGAAACTCGAGGAGCGCCCCGACCTGCGGGCGCGCCCAGGCGATGTCGTGGTACGCCTGCATGCCGCCGCGCTGAACCGGCGCGACGTCTGGATCCGCAAGGGACAGTACGCCGGCGTCAAGGTTCCGATCATCCTCGGCTCCGACGGCGCGGGCGAGGTCGTCGAGGTCGGTGATGGGGTCGATGCGTCGTGGCAGGGGCGCGAGGTCGTCATCGATCCCTCGCTCGAATGGGGTCCCGACGAACACGCCCAGGGCAGCTCGTTCAATATCCTCGGACTGCCCGTTGACGGCACGTACGCGGAGATGGTCCGCGTGCCCGTCGCGAATGTTCATCCCAAGCCGGCTCACCTCTCCTGGGAGCAGGCCGCCGCGGTGCCGCTCGCATCGGTCACCGCCTATCGCGCGCTGGTGACGCGCGCGCGCGTGCAGCCAGGCGAGACCGTCCTGGTCACCGGCATCGGCGGCGGCGTCGCGACGTGTGCGCTCGTGATTGCGAAGCAGCTCGGAGCGAAGGTGTATGTGACCTCCGGAAGCGACGCGAAGCTGAGCACGGCGCGCACGCACGGCGCCGACAGCGGCGTGAATCACCGGAAGGATGACTGGACCAAGACGCTCATCGCCGAGATTGGCGCACGTCCCGACGTTGTTATCGACGGCGCCGGCGGCGAGACATTCAACAAGGCGCTCGACGTCCTGAAGCCGGGCGGCCGTCTCGTCAGCTATGGATCGACGCTCGGCGCGGCGCAGAACGTCGAAATCCGCCGTATCTTCTGGAAGCAGCTGAACGTGATGGGCAGCACGATGGGATCGCCATCCGACTTTGCGGCGATGCTGAAGCTCTACGACGCCGGCCTACGGCCAATCATCGACAAGGTATTCCCGCTCGAGCAGGCGTCAGACGCCCACAGTCGAATGGAAGCCGGCGATCAATTCGGAAAGATCGTGCTGAAAATGTAGCGGCCGCCTTCAGGCGGCCCTACTGCGCTGAGATCGCCGACTTGCCGCCGCGCAGCACGTACTTCTGAATCTTGCCGGTCGCGGTCTTGGGCAATTCCTTCACGAAGGTCACGGCATGCGGCGCCTTGAAATGCGCGAGCCGCTCACGAACGAAATCAATGAGCTCGCGGTCCGTTGCCGATGCGCCCGGCTTCAGCACGACGAAGGCATGCGGCGCCTCGCCCCATTTCTCGTGTTTCACGCCGACGACGCCGACCTCCTGCACCGCCGGGTGCCGCATCAACGTCCCTTCGACTTCGACCGATGAAATGTTCTCGCCGCCGCTGATGATGACGTCCTTGAAGCGGTCGCGAATTTCGACGTAGCCGTCCGGATGGACGACGGCGGCATCGCCGCTGTGAAACCAGCCGCCGCGCATCGCGTCGGCTGTCGCCTTCGGATCGTCGTAGTAACCCTCCATCACGACGTTGCCGCGAACGCAGATCTCGCCCAGCGTGTTGCCATCGTGCGGCACTTCGTTTCCCGCCTCGTCCAGCACGCGCAGGTCGCCGGAGGTGACCAGCTCCACGCCCTGCCGCGCCTTGATGACGCATCGCTGCTCGAGCGAGAGCGCGGCATGCTCCGGGCGCGGCTCGCACACCGTGATGAACGGCGCGGTCTCGGTAAGCCCGTACACCTGCGTCACGTTCCAGCCAAGCTCGCCTTCCATGCGCTGAATCGTCGCGGCGGCGGGCGGAGCGCCGGCAGTGACGACGCGGACACCTTTCGGCGCCTGCCTGCGCAGCTCATCAGGCGCGTTCGCCAACGAGATCAACACCGTCGGCGCCGCGCAGAGCGAGGTGATCGACTCGCTTGCGATCAGCCGGAACGCCTGCGCGGGATCGACCTTCCTGAGGCACACATGGACGGCACCGACCGCCGTCACGATCCAGACGTAGGTCCACCCGTTCGCGTGGAACATCGGCAGCGTCCAGAGGTAACGATCCGCCGGCGTCATCGGCAGATGGATCAGCGTGCCGACGACGTTCATGTAGGCGTTGCGGTGCGTGATCATCACGCCTTTGGGGCGCGACGTGGTGCCGCTCGTGTAGTTGATCGTCAGCAGATCGCGCTCGCGGATCGCCGCCTGCCGGAAGCGCGGCGATGCGGCTTCGACGAGGCGCTCGTACTCGAGCCACTCCGCGCGCGCCCCCTCGAGCGCAACGAAATGGCGGACGCGCGGCAGCTGGTCGCGGATGCCATCGACCGCCTCGAGATAATCCTCGTGCGCGCAGACGACGCGCGCCCCGGAGTGATTGATGATGTAGGCGAAATCGTCCGGCGTCAGGCGGAAGTTGACCGGCACGAGCACGGCCCCGATTTGCGGGACCGCGTAGAACGATTCGAGCTGCGCGTGCGTGTTCGGCGCGATGTAGACGACCCGGTCGCCCTGCCTGACGCCGAGCGATTGCAGCGCGCACGACCAGCGATCGCAGCGCTCGAAAAAGCGGTCGTACGTGAAGCGCTCGTCGCCGTCGACGACGGCCTCGCGGGCGGGATAGAGGCGCCTGGCTCGC
>Ga0209515_10007908_pt1 | contig 12624 bp, 11 predicted proteins | sample Subgroupgradi54m_FD_187454 | JGI IMG/M metagenome (GOLD analysis project Ga0209515, IMG submission 187454) | Subsurface groundwater microbial communities from S. Glens Falls, New York, USA - GMW60B uncontaminated upgradient, 5.4 m (SPAdes)... ... | reverse complement strand
TTTTTCGGCGATTTTCTTAGCCATTAAATCCAGTTCCGGAATCCAAAGTCTATCCTCAACCGTTCTGGGTTCTTTTTTTTGAATCTCGCCCTTAGCTTTTCTTGCTTCTTCCTCGGTTTGCCTAACTGTGCTATTCTCACGAAGTATTCTTCGGAATAAATCAAGCATTAAGTTCGTGTCGCCTAACGAGATTAAAGGCCGCACATGTCCTTCTGTAATGACACCAGCAACTAGAGCATCTTTAATCGCATCTGGAAGAGACAAAAGTCTGATTGTATTTGAAACCGTTGGAGCGCTTTTTCCAACTTTTCTCGCCACTTCATTGGTTCCCAAACCAAACTCATCAATTAACCTTTTATATGCTAGGGCTCTTTCGATTGGATTAAGATCTTCTCTTTGGACGTTTTCAACAATAGACATTTCAAGCATTCCCTGAGGTGTGGTTTCTTTAATTACAACAGGTACTTTGGGAAGGCCCAAAAGTTTGGCTGCTCTCCAACGTCTTTCTCCGGCAATAATCTGGTATCCAGCTGGAGTCCTAGCAACAACCAAAGGCTCCAAAATCCCTTGTTCTCTTATAGAGTCTACCAATTCACTTAAAGATGCAGGAGTAAGTATTCCGCGGGGTTGCAGAGGATTGCTTTGCAGCACGTTAACCTCAAGTTCATGAATTGACTCATCAGTATTCGTGTTGTCCATAAAATAGATCCAGTTTTACTATGAATTTATAACGCTAACGACTTTTTTGCCTTTTGAACTTCTAAAATCTACGATTCCATCTTCTACTGCAAAAAGAGTAAAGTCATTCCCCATAGAAACACCTGTTCCTGCAAAAAGTTTTGTTCCTTTTTGTCTCATAATAATGTTTCCTTTGGAAACCTTTTGCCCACCATACAACTTAACGCCTAAACGTTTTGATCTTGAATCTCTATTTCCTTTAACTGAGCCTTGCGCTTTTGTATGTGCCATGTGTTTTCTGTGAAAATTATTTCTATCTTACGTTAATTTTTCACAGAAGTCAATATATCAAGAATTTTAATTTTAGTTAGATATTGCCTGTGTCCCGTAACTCTTCTGTATTTTGATTTTGCCTTAAATTTAGAAATTCTAAGCTTGTCTCCCTTGAGGTGTTCCAAAACTGTTGCCTTAACTGTAACTCCGCCAACACGGGGCTTACCAATCTTTGAAGTTCCATCTGTAACATATAGTAAAATGTCTTCAAAAGCAAAATTTTCGCCAGTTTTAAAACTTAATCTTTCAACCTCAATTACCGAATCTTTGGAGACTTTATATTGCTTTCCGCCTGTTTCAATAACCGCGTATTCCATGAAAAACAATTATACCAAAAAACTTATCTAATTTCCAGCACTTTCTTTGATGCATCAGTCTTATTCATTGAGGAAAGTATCCCCAAGAGAATGAAGCTAGAAAGTAGTGAACTCCCTCCATAAGAAACAAAGGGCAGAGTAATTCCGACTATTGGAAGGATTCCTATATTCATGCCGATATTTATGAAAAACTGAAAAAAAATCAAAGAAAATGCCACAATAGAAAAAATTTTCCCAAACAAGTCCTCTTGATTGCTAAAAATTATAAAAATTCTGTACAATAAAAATGCAAAAGCCAGAACTACCAAGATTGCCCCAATCATCCCAAGTGTTTCCGAGACAGTTGCGAAAATAAAATCAGTATGTCGCTCCGGGAGAAATCGAAGACCGGACTGTGTACCTAAACCTAATCCTCTGCCAAATAGCATACCCGACCCAACCGCTATAACTGACTGGATTGCATTATAAGACGTTCCTTGCGGATCATTGGGACTAAAGAAGGTAAGAATACGCTGTCTTTGGTAGTCGTGCAAAAACTTCCAGATTATAGGGGAAAGAATAGATACAAAAATTAAACCTGAAAAAAAGAATCTGAGAGGAAAACCAAAAATAATAAAAGTCAGAATGATAACCATAAGATACGTCAAGGCATTTCCTAAATCCGGCTGTAAGAACACCAAAAAAAATATTGGTATCAAAAAACAAATTGCCAAGAATATGGTTTTAAAAGAATAATTATTTCCGGAAGATAAATAGGAAGAAAGGGAAATCGCAAGAAAAGGCTTGAGGATTTCCGAAAATTGTACTCTAAAACCTAAAAACGTGAGCCATCTGACTGATCCTCTTGTTTCCGCCCCAACAACTAACACGATGAATAACAAAATAATAGAGATTATATATATTGGCGTTGAGTATATTTTTATAGTTTTATAGTTGGTTTGAGAGAAAAATAAAAAAGCTAAAATTCCAATAACGAAAAAAATAAACTGGTTCAAAAACTTGGAGAAGTCTATCGAAAAAAGAGTAGTAAGGCTTAGAATTACCAAAACTAGCGCCGGAGCAATTAATCCCCAATCGATATCAAATAATGACTTTTTCATTTACGAATGACTAAAAACTTCGGACCTTTTTGCAAATTTCCAACCATTGCTTTTTTCTTTATCTCTTGTTCAAATTCCCTTGGCCAGTCTTCCAAAACAACATCAACTTTTTCATCCAGTGCCGTTCCGAGCTTTTTCCTCTCCTTTTGAATCATTCTTACGATATCTCTCGCCTCCCCCTCTTCTTTTAGCTCTTTTGTGAGATTTGTATCCAAAGAAACCGACATCTCCTCTTTTCCTTCTTCAAAAACCACTTTTTTAACATTTACTTCATCTTTAATTAGTTCAATTATTTCGTTGTTAATTGTAAATTGCAAATTGCTAATTGTTAATTGCGCCAAGGGCTGTCTAACTTTTATCATAGCTTCTTTCCTTTTTGCATGAGCAAGTTCTACCGCTTCTCGCGCTAGCGCCATTTCATTCTCTAAATTTTTATCTCTCCAAAGATTATTAGGAGTAGGCCAATCTTCAAGATGAACAGATTTCGATTCAGGAACAAGATTTGTATATATTTCGTCGGACACGAAGGGTACGAAAGGAGCTAGAACCTTAGAATACTCTGTTAATACAATCCATAATGTTTGTAAGGCTTCGTTCCTCCTATCATTGTCATCACCATCAACTATATCCCTTATTCTCCTAACATACCAATTAGATAAGTCTACAAATATGAATATTTCAATATTTCCCATTGCATCATAAGCGTTATAGTTAATTATTCCTTTATGATTTTTTGGATCCTCTTTATCTCCAAAGGTAATATTTTCTAAATTTCCCGACATCCTGGAAAGTATCCATTTATTGAGATCGTCCTTTGGTAAAAAATTATCAATCAAATCTTTTTTAGGCTTCCACTTATATAAATTTGCAAAAGTAACAAGAAAACTATATACATTCCATAATTTGATCAAAAATAGACGTCTCAACTCATCCAAAACCCCATATCCAAAATTTACATTATGCTCTGGATTAGTCCTTAAATAAAGCCATCTCATGATATCTACCCCCGCCTTATCTGCTGCTTCGTTAAATTCTAAGGAATTTCCTTTACTTTTGTGCATTTCTTCTCCTTTTTCGTCCCTTACAGAGCCAAATCCAAGTACTCTTTTAAAAGAGTTTGTATTTTTTAATGCGGTACTCATAGCAATGAGAGAATAAAACCAATTTTTAAACTGCCCCGGGAAGCTTTCTGTTATAAAATCTGCAGGGAACCAATCCTCGGGCATCGTGGAGAAAGGAACAATTCCTGCATCTAGCCAGGGATTTCCAACATCTGGAATTCTAGAAGTTACTTCACCGCATTTGCCGCATTTAATTTTTATTCTATCTACCCATGGTCTATGAGGACTATTTCCTTCAAACTCTTTCCATCCTTCAATTGCTTTACTCTTCAAATCATCTTTTCCGCCAATTACCTCGAAATACCCGCATCTATTGCATTCCCAAATTGGTAGAGCCAATCCCCAATACCTTTTTTTACTAATTAGCCAATCTTGCATATTCTTAAGCCAATCCAATTCCCTATCTAATCCCCAGTCTGGCATCCAAACAATCTTTTTTGCTACCTCCACCATTTGCTCTCTATATGTTTTTCCTTGCCCTGAGCCCGCCGAAGGGTCTTTCTTGTCCATCGCTATATACCACTCATCAACAACTCTCCAAACGAGTTCGGTTTTGCATCTCCAGCAAGTAGGATATCTATGAGGATAGTCAAAAACTTGATGGACAAGTCCTCTCTTTTCAAGATCCTCCAAAATTAAAGGAATTGCTTTCTTAACGTGTTGAGTACTTAGAAAACCAAACCCATCAATAAATATTCCTGCTTCATCAATTTCTTCAATAGCTGGTACGTTTTCTTTTTTTCCAAGTTTAAAATCCTCAGAGCCTGCGCCCGGAGCTATATGGACTATGCCGGTACCTTCAGCGGGGTTAATTGGTAAAATCAAAGAATCGGTTGCGACTACTCTATGCTCATAATTCCCCAAAGCTTTTTTAACAGCGGGTAATTTACCATAAGGCGCTTCGTACTTCAATCCTACCAAATCGCTTCCCTTAAACTCTTCTATTTTCCTCCAACCCTCTGTTAAACCCAACTTATTAACCAGCATATCTTCTTTTTTTAAATCTCCACTTGCGGTTGGATTAACAAGAATTATTTTTTCTCCTTTCTCGTTCTCCATTTTCCAATAAGAAAGATTTTTATCAACTGCCAGAGCAACATTCCCCGGAATTGTCCAGGGAGTTGTGGTCCAAGCAAGTAAATATTCTTTTTCCTTACCCAAAACTCTTAACTTAAACACAACTGTTTTATGAGTTAGTTCTTTGTATTGCTCTGTCAGAATTTCGTGTTGGGAAATTGCTGTACCGCATCTTGGACACCATGGAACACTGTCTCTGCCTTTATAAAGCCATCCTTTTTCATTTACAACTTTTAGAAAATTCCAAATTTCATAATTGTTTTCATCCGAGGATGTATGATAAGAATTGTCCCAATCCATGAAATAACCAAGCCTCTTTGACTGTTCTGTTTGAATTGCGGAAAATTTTTTTATCCTTTCCTTGCAAAGATTTATAAATTTTTCAATGCTTTTGAATTTGTCGCCGGGAATAAGATTTTCGATATCTTTTTTATTTTTTAATCCCAATTCTTTTTCTACTTCGACCTCTACCCAAAGCCCTTGCTCATCAAATCCATTTTGAAAACGTTGTTTGTACCCATTCATATTCCAGAAGCGTTGCCAAAAGTCTTTGTAAGTTCTTCCCCATGCATGATGAGCTCCCATTGGATTGTTTGCGGTTATTGGACCATCTAAAAAAGAGAATTTCTTTTTTGAAGAATTATTTTTCTTTAAATATTTATTAACAATCCCACTTTTGTACCACTTATCAAGAAGATCTTTTTCCAATTTTGGAAAATCAACTTTTGGATTTACGGACTTAAACATTAACTTATTGTAATTCAAAAAAGAAACAGTATCAAGGGAGGACAAAAAAGAAACAAAAGTGTTATAATAAATTTATGAATGACTGGAGTGCTTTAGCATCGAACGAATCAATTGCAAAAACTATTGAGAGTTTAAAAGCTAATGGAATTAATGCGATGGTTGTGGAAAATGGGGAGGAAGCTAAGAAAAAAGTTATTGGAATAATTCCCGATGGTGCAGAAGTTATGAGTATGTCTTCTGTAACTTTAGACACAACAGGTATTACTAAGGAAATAAATGAGTCTGGAAAATATAATTCTGATAAAGATACGCTTGCAAAAATGGATCGCAAAACTCAAGAGAGAGAAATGCAAAGATTAGGCGCTGCTCCGGAATATGCTGTAGGAAGCGTACATGCTGTTACGGAAGACGGAAAATTATTAATTGCTTCAAATACAGGAAGCCAATTGCCAGCTTATGCTTATGCAGCATCTCATGTTATCTGGGTAGCAGGTGCTCAGAAAATTGTTAAAAATCTAGAGCAGGGTTTGAAAAGAATTTATGAATATGTTTTACCTCTTGAGTCTGAAAGATTAAAAAAAGTTTATGGAGTTGAAAGCTTTGTCAGCAAAATGCTAATAATAAATAAAGAAATAGCACCAAACAGATTAACTTTAATCCTTGTCAAAGAAAAACTCGGCTTCTAATTCCCCTGTCTTAAAAATGCGAAATTCCTAAGTATCTCCTACTTTTAAAGCTAAAACTTTACTAATTATAGCAAAACTCCTCAGATAGTGATACTATGTGAGCAAAGTTAGGCTTTTATGAAAATTGGAGCAAAAGTTTTATTTGACCTAAAAGAAAGAGGAAATATGAATAAAGAGAAGAAAAGACTCGAAGACTTTCCAATTGTAAAGTGTGTATTGGGCGAAAAAATACTTTGCGTACAAAGACAGCACTTAATAAAACTTATTGCCCCGCTAGTGTTAAGGATAATTGTCGTCCTTTCAATCCTTTTTTCTCTTGTTTTCATTTCCCCCTCCATACAACAGTCACTCCCTTTTGCTCTCAATAATTCGGCATTTATTACCTACACCATACTTACTATTCTTTCAACATTTTTTGTAATTGAAATCTTCAGTTTCATGACTTGGTATTATCACTTCTATATAGTTACAAATAAAGCTATCGTACATAGACACTGCTTCAGAATAGGCGGTCCTTATTCTGAGGTGGTTTATGGTGACAAGATGCACATACAGGATATAACGAGAAGCAGTTCAAATATAATCTATGATTTTCTAAAAATTCAGGATATATATATTTATTTTCATGAAATTGAGCGAAAGGAACCATTTATCCTTAAAGCCCCAAGCGATGCTCAGGCTATAGAAGACTTGCTTGATTTACTTCAGGATAACGCAGCCAAAGAAAGATTGAAAACAAATGTAATATGAGTCTTATAGGAACCTTTATTCAATTATTCTTTATATTAATTCTTTTGCTGCTTCTTTGCTTTTATGTACTTGTTGTTTTTTCGGCAAAAAGAGCTATTCTTCAAACAAAAATCCCATTACCTGTTTTTTGGAAATGGATAATGACTATAAACTTCCTTTTTATTCTTGGCAGTCTCATCTTCATAACGCTCGTTAAGCCGTAGTGGGTACTAGTTTCTTTGCCGAAGGAATGCGGGGATTCCTACGACAGCGAACATTTTTGAAGCCAATTTCTCAAATAGCACCCGATTGAAAAGATTGCTTTTTTATGTCTCTAAGAAGAATCTAGCAAGGAAGGAGAATAAATCAAGGATTTATTTAGTGGCAGGCTTCTCAACCCTATCTACCATAAATTTAACTGGCTCAGCCATATTGACTGGCTCTATTTTAATGTTTGGATATCTTTGCTGAAATACTCTAAAAATTTCATCAGCAAAAGCTTGTCCAACTGTAGTCACTTTATCAAAATCCAATACAATCGTTTCATATTTATCCAACCCAGACAATATTCTTCTAGCCTGTGAACGGGATATATATATTGTTCCAGTTGTAAAAAGCCTAACTAAAATTTCTGTCTTATCAAATCCTATATCTCCTGGTTTTGTTACAAATCTGTTAAATATATCATTTAAATGTCTCTTTGATTTTATAGATATTACAAAAGTTACCCTCGTACCTCTTTTTTGTGGCTTAAGTTCTTCAAAGAATACATCCTTTATGAGATTATCTACCCGTAATTTATAACCGTAGCTTTCTAAAATAAATACATCGCCAACTTTTGAGGTGAAAAAAATACCCTCACCAGTATGAGAATGTGGTTGTGTAGTAGTTTTTCCTTTTAATAAATCTTGCATGGCTTCCAGTTCAGATTTAAGATTTCTTTTTTTCATTACATTCCTAAATACTCCTACTCCAAAATCATCCACAATAAATGTAAGATTTTTTTTATCTTTTTTTAGCTCTATCTCTACATAATTAGATTGAGAATGCTCTATAGCATTATTCAGTATTTCAGTGAATGCATAAAATAATATGCTTGAGAGATTTTCTTCTAAGTTTCTTATAAAAGCGTGTTTATCCTTAATATCATTAAAGACCCTATGCTCCTCTAGGGCTTCTCTTTTAAATCTCAACCTGACTGTCTCGTATACAAATTCCTCATTCTGAGGTAAAGCATAAAACGCACTAGCGGTACTTCCCCCTTTTAGGAGAAGGCCATCTTTAACCATTTGATTTATAACAAAACTTACCTGCTGCCTTGATATCCTACCGCTTAACGCTTTAACAACATCAGCAGTTATAAAAGTTCTTTTTCTATTTGCAATATCCAAAATAATTTCTTTAACTTCCATATTTTTAAATTTTATAGCATTTTGAATTAGTTGTCAAGTCTGAACATGAAGTTGTCAAGTGGTTGTCAAGTGGCATTTTTGTGTTGTAATATAGTTGTCAAGTTTGAAGCATATCTGATTGAGGTGGATTATTTAGTCATCCCCTACTTTTTGAACCAAGAAGACAATAAAATGTGTATAATAAAATTATACTATGTCAACCAAATGGACCGAATATCTGATTAAAAGATGGTGCGTTAATTTTGTAGCTAAAAATGGTAGACTGCCTGAGCCAAAAGATTTCAACTTTTCTGATTATAGCGATGCTCCAAATCTAATGTATATCTTAAAAAAATATAAGAGCATTGAAAATTTATACAACAATGCGGGTGGCACAAGATCTGGGAAGAAAATTTACACGTTGGAGGAGATAAAGAATGGATTTGAGAAATACTTTGCAGAACACGGCTACTACCCATCTGCTACTGAAATTGATTTGTGTCCATATTTGCCCTCTTCGAGAACAATACAAAGATCGTGGGGAGGATTGAACAATCTTAGAAAAGTATTAAAACACCAAGAAACTGATTATAGGAAAGGAACAAGGAGGTCTAATACCGCCATTAAAGCAAATCAGTTAGCGTTTGAAACAGAAAATAAACTAGAGGAATATTTAGTAGAAATGTTTGGTGAAGTATTTGTTCATTCACAAAAAAGAATTGGCCATACTCATGTAGATTTTTTTATATTTACACCTGATAAAAACATTTGTATTGATGTATTTACCTATATAGATTTATTCTCCTACAGTAAGAATATAAACAATAAAATGCATACATACAAAAATTTTCCGCACGAAATAATTTTTGTCCCAATTGGTAAACTATTAACGCAAGCAGAGGTCGATGCTAGGTTATTAAGAAAAAAAATTAAATTGCCTAGTAATATGAAAGTAATGTTAGTAAATGAACTGAAATTATATCTGGCTAAATTTCCTAAGTACGCTTTCCCAATTAGAATGTAATTCTTTATTATTTTTGGTCTTTACAGGTGTTCCGTTCGTAGAGAATCTCAAATCCTATATCGAACTATACATTAACCTCATAAGTCGGAAAACTACAAATCTGCAAGAAGCGTTTAATAAAAAGAAGACATTCCGGTAGTAGACAGATTTGCCAATCTAAGACTAAAGAGAAAAAAAGGTTTTTTTCTTTTTTTCTTGCACGCCTGCAAGCTCTTTTAGTTTTATACCCGCAGGAGAATCCAAAATAAGTGCAACATTCTTCAAGTGTAAATCAAGTTGATTTGGAAAACCATTCGGAGAATAAGCAAAGAAACTATCCGTATTATAAAATTTATCAGAAAATTCTTTCATTTTATTTTTAAGCTCTTTCTTAGAAACAGTAGCAATAATATCTAATACCTTTTGGTGAACTGCCTCAGTGCGAGCCTTTATATTGGATAGAAATAAATCTACGGTGTTGCCATGTGAAACAATATAGTTAGCTCTTTCTGCCTCAAAGTAAAATCTGTTTATAGTATTTATTTGATCTTGATCTAATTCTTTAGTAAATAAATGAGAATACTTACTCCAACTATTGTGAGGCAAGATTATAATTTCAGGGATTTCGACTCCTCCTGGACGGTTCTTGAGAGAATTTATAGCTTCCTCTGCGTTTCGTATTTCGTTCACCAAAGCTGCTGCAATACGTTGTCTTTCCGCATTTTTTTGACGAAGATATAGAATAACCGCACCAATAACTGTAAGAATAGTAGAAAATCCTTGGAAAAAATTTGAATTGAAAAAAGTTACTATAAAAGACCAAATGCCTACAAAAACTGTTTCTAAAGCCACCCAAAAATTTACCATAATTATTGTTGGGCAGAGAAACGTTATGCTAGAAAGAAAAGACCTATATTGCAATTCATATTATTAAAATAAAAAGACATTAATTTCTTTGCCTCAAGAATGCGGGGATATCCCAGGCGTCATCGTTATTGTCTTCACGAGGAGGCTCCGAAGGCACCTGATCGTCGCTTTTAACCTCTTCCTGTTTTTGAGCAACATTTACGATTGGCTTTACAAATTCTTTCAGAGTCTGTCTTGTGTGGTCAAATCCTGTTGCGATAACCGCAATTTTTATCTGATCATGCATTGTCTCATCAATTGTAGCGCCGAAAATAATATTTGCATCTGGATCCGCTGCTGCTGAAATAATTTTGGCCGCATCATTTACTTCTGTCATTGTCAAATCAGGGCCTCCTGTAATATTGAACAACACTCCTCTTGCTCCATCCATTGAAATTTCCAAAAGAGGGGAAGCAATTGCTGATCTTGCCGCAGTTTGTGCTCTGTTTTCTCCAACTCCGGTTCCAATTCCCATTAAAGCAGAACCGGCAGAACTCATTATAGTTTTTACGTCTGCAAAATCAACATTGATAAGGCCCGGAATTGTAATTAAATCGGAAATTCCCTGGACACCCTGAGTTAAGACAGAATCAGCGATCCTAAATGCTTCAAGAAGAGAAACTTTTTTGTCAACAACATCCAAAATTCTCTGATTGGGAATAACAATAAGGGTATCTACTTTTTCCCGAAGCTCTTCTATTCCGTCTTCTGCCGTGACCATTCTTCGGGTTCCTTCAAATGCAAAAGGCTTGGTCACAACTGCAACTGTTAATGCTCCTATTTCTTTTGCCGCTCTGGCAATGACCGCGCTTGCTCCGGTTCCTGTTCCGCCTCCCATACCTGCTGTTATAAAAACCATGTCAGATCCGTCAATAAATTCTTTTATTTTCTCGTAAGATTCTTCAGCGGCCTGCCTTCCGATATCTGAATTTCCGCCGGATCCAAGACCTTTCGTTAAGTTCTCACCTATTTGGATTTTTGTTTGGGCTTTGGACAAAAGAAGAACTTGCGCATCCGTATTAACAGATATAAAATCTACACCCTTGACGTCGCTACTTGTAATCATAGAGTTAAGGGCATTCATTCCCCCTCCGCCAACTCCCATGACTCTAATTTTTGCGAAATTTGTGGTTTGAGGTTTTATCAACATAAAATATAGATCCAACTTATCCTAACACCCCATTTTCAAAAAGTCAATGGAACAGTTTGGTTATCTTATTTATCATCCATGGGGATATAATAATCTTGCTGCTTTTTTTGCAAGGAGCAAAATTTTTTCTTCTCCAGACCTCACAAGTTTTTCCTTTCCTGTTACTTCTTTAACATTTCCATTGGCGACATCTTTAAGTAATTCTATCTGCACTCGATGTTCAATTGGCAATACTCTTTTTTGTAAATCTTCAACTGTATCATCCGGGAGAATTTTAATTTTTTTCGATTTTACAATTGCTCCTTTATCAAAATCTTTATCTACCCTCTGCGCAACTGCTTCTGTCCAAAAGTCTCTTTTCGTTGTTCTCACGAATATTAATCTTGCTGTGTGCGGCTGACGGCCATAAAGTCCTGCCGTATCAGGAAGAGGTCCAGGATGTTGATTGAATATAGCGCCACGAAATTCATTAATAACATTTTCCGGGGTTTTGGGCAGCCAGCCATTTTGAGTAACTACAGTCACTCCACGTTTCCGTAATTCTTGTAAAATTGCAAAACCGAATGCGTCTTGATCAACCTTTTTATTCTCTCCTTGAAAATCTTCTGGTTTTATAACAACAATATTTTTGCCCGGAATTCCTAAGCGTTTTGCTTTCTCTATTCCGCCAGCAGTAGGACTGCTGGAAATAACGCAGATAATATCCATGGGGATTTCTCCGGATTTACAAGCTTTTATGATTTCTTGCATTGTAGTTCCGCCGCCCGAAATTAAAATTGCCAATCTTTCTTTCATCTCAAAATACTCTGAAGCAGTTTAACTTATATTATCAAACAAAAACTAAAATGCAAGAAGATTCTGAAAACTGAACTTACTATGATCTTTTAAAAGATTGAAACTTATTCAGATTCTAAGGCTCGTCACCATACTTCTGAACAAATTCATCTCTCCATATTTCAAGTCGTTTCTTTCTCTCTTGCTCATCTCTTTGTCTATTTTGGATAAAGTGCGCCTCTTCTTGCTCTCGAACATCTAGCTTCTGTATTTCTTCATCTGGCATCTTAGATAATTGTTCTTGTCTTGCACGACGCATTTTAAGATTATTGTCTTCTTTTTCTAGCTCCTCTTCCGTAGGTTGTAAGCCCATGCGGAATAATTGCATCCCAACCTCTCTTGCATAAGCTATCCTCTCTATTTCTTTTGCTTTATCTTTATCAAATATTCCCCCGCTTTCCGAATTATCCCATTGAAATAATTTTGAATAGTCGGAAGTAGCCGCACCCTGTTCAAAATCATAGTTGAATTTATCAAAAATAAATGATTTATAACTATCGGTAACTTCTGCGAATGGCAGTAAGTCTTTTAACCGAGTCTCTAATTTTTGTT
>Ga0209515_10007905_pt1 | contig 12628 bp, 11 predicted proteins | sample Subgroupgradi54m_FD_187454 | JGI IMG/M metagenome (GOLD analysis project Ga0209515, IMG submission 187454) | Subsurface groundwater microbial communities from S. Glens Falls, New York, USA - GMW60B uncontaminated upgradient, 5.4 m (SPAdes)... ... | reverse complement strand
CCTTACCGGCACGGCTCTTCTTCGCGCGATGCGCTTCGAAGCAGCCGCTGCGAAGCTTCAGCGAAGCAGGGCGGCTTCGCAGCAACACCCTCTTCGCATACCTCCACGGGCAGAGCCCGTGGCCTCCGGCGAAGGAGGGTGAATCACTGACATCGCCGCATCCGTGGCTGTACACCTGGATGCGTAACCTGCCCTGGTCACAGGGGGCGAGACGTCGTGCCAATCGACGTTGAAAGAGGCGTCGCTGGGCTTACCGAGATGGAAAAATTGTAACACGCATGGCGTGGCGAGACAAGCCCCCACACCAATCGCTGCAACATCAAGCCCCCCACGCGATTGGTGTGGGGGCAAGCGCTACACGCCCCGGCTGAGCCGATACGGGTCCAGCAGCCGCTTGGCCGCCTGCTCGCCCAGGAGCCGATGCTCCACCACGAGCTCGTGGATCGACTTACCGGTCTTCAACGACTCCTTAGCCACCATGGCCGCACTCAGGTAGCCGATTTGAGGGGCGAGCGCGGTCACCAGAGCCAGGCTCCGGCCGGCGAGTGATTCGCAGCGATCATGATGCGCGGTAATCCCGCTGACGCACCGGCTGGCGAAGACCCGGCCCGCGTTCGCCAGGATATGCATGGACTGCAGGAGGTTATAGGCCGCCACCGGCATCATCACGTTCAGCTCCAGCTGCCCGGCTTGGACCGCATAGGCGACCGTGGCGTCATGCCCGAGCACCTGGAAGCCCACCATATCAATCAGCTCGGGATACACCGGGTTGACCTTGCCCGGCATGATGGAGGAGCCGGGCTGCATGGCGGGCAAATCGATTTCGCCGAAGCCGGTGTTGGGCCCTGAGCTCATCAGCCGCAGGTCATTGGCGATGCGAATCAGCTCCAGCGCATAGGAGCGCAGGCTCCCAGAGAACCGGGCGAAATCGCCCAGGCTCTGCGTGCGCTCCATCAGATCTGCGGCGGACCGCAGCGGCAGCCGCGTCCATTGGCGCAGCGCGCGGATCGCCAGGAACCGGTAGCGCGGGTGCGTATTCATCCCGGTGCCGACCGCGGTCCCCCCTAAATTCAACTCCGGCAGGGCGCGCGCGGTCTGTTCAATGTGCTCGCGCGCCTTCTTCACGGCCAGCGCATACGCGCCGAACTCACGGCCGAGCCGCACCGGCACCGCATCCTGCAGGTGCGTGCGGCCGGCCTTGACGATCCCGCCGAACTCGCGCGCTTTGCGCCGCAAGGCCGCCTCAAGCAGTGCCATCGACTCGACGAGCCGCGGAAGGCTCAGCAGGCACGCCAGCCGCATCGCCGTCGGGAAGGTGTCGTTGGTGGACTGCGCCATGTTGACGTCATCATTCGGGCGCACGTGGCGGTAACTGCCCTTGCGGGCGCCAAGCAATTCGTTGGCGCGATTGGCCACCACCTCGTTCATGTTCATGTTGAAGGAGGTCCCGGCCCCGGCCTGGTAGACGTCGACGACGAATTGCGCATTGAACGTGCCGCGCAGCACATCGTCGCAGGCGCGGATGATGGCTCGGGAGGAGCGTTTCGGCAGGAGGCCGAGGGAGGCGTTGGCGGTGGCCGCCGCTTTTTTGATCAGCGCGAAGGCCCGGATCATCTCGGGCTGCAACCGCAGGCCGCTGATCGGAAAATTCTCGACCGCGCGGAAGGTCTGGATGCCGTAATAGGCGGAGGCCGGAACGCGCTTGGTGCCGAGCGAATCACGTTCAATACGAGTAGACATTAGTGGGGATTACGGTGATTCAACAGCCTGATTACGGTGATTGGATCACTGCGACGCTCATCACTGTAATCATGCTCTTCAATCACTGTAATCACTGTTACGAGAACTCAGCGAAGATTTCATCGAGCCGCGGCGGGCTGGCCTTCTGGGCTTTCTGGATGATTTGGGCCACCCCCTGCTCGAACGTCGGACGGCTCTCCTGATAGAAGACGCCGAGGAGCACGTGGTCGGTTTGCAAGGTTAATTCAAACGCTTTGGCGCGATTCGACGCGTCGTGGTCTTTGGGCACTTCCGCGAGTTTCGGGGGGATGATTTTGTACGTGTTGTGAAAGGTAATGCAGGGGCTGATGACATTAATGAAGGCAAAGCCCTTGTGCTCCATGCCTTTGGTGATGAGGTCCGTCAGTTCCCGCGGCTTGCCGGAATAGCCCTGCCCGATAAACGTGGCGCCATAGGCGATCAGCATCGCCAGCGGATTCAGCGGCTGCTCGATGTTGCCATAGGGGGTCGAACCGGCGGTGTGGCCGATCTGCGATGTCGGCGAATACTGGCCCTTCGTGAGGCCATAGGTGGCATTATCCATGATGATGTAGGTCATGTCCGGGTTGCGCCGTGCCGCATGCGGAATGTGGCCGCCGCCGATCGCAAAGCCATCGCCGTCACCGCCTACGCCGATCACCTGCAGGCTCGGATTCGCCAGCTTAACACCCAGTGCCACCGGCAAGACGCGCCCGTGCACCGAGTGGAAGCCATAGGACTTCACAAAACCCGGCGTGCGCCCGGAACAGCCGATCCCTGAGACCACGACCAGATCCTTCGGGTCCACCTTCAACCCCGCCAGGGAGTTATACAGCGAGGCCAACACACCGAAGTCCCCGCACCCCGGACACCAGATGGGGTGTTCTTCGGTCTTATAGCTTTGTGGTGTAAGCTCGGCGACTGGTGTGGACATTTGTAGCAACCTCCTCAATCTTGTCGAAAATCTCTTTCGGGGTGAACGGCAGCCCAATGCATTTGTTCAATTGGATGAAGTCGTACGCGAAGCGCTTGCGCAGGGCGGTGGCGAACTGACCCGTGTAGTTGACTTCAGGAATGATCACCGCTTTGGTGCCCTTGATGAACTCACTCAGCTTCGCCAGCGGCTGAGGATAGAGGATCTTGGGGTGGAGTGCTCCGACGGAATAGCCTTTGTCGTTGGCCATCTGCACGGCTTCGCGGATCACCCCTTCCGTGGAGCCCCAGCCGATGACGCCGATTTCCGGCTTCGGATCGCCGTAGACCCGCGCCAGGTCGTTGGAGATGGCCTCCACCTGCGCGAACTTGCCGTAGCGCTTCTGCGTGGCCCGCAGATGGTTCTCGTGGTTCGAGGCCGCCGGATAGCCGATCTCATCATGTTCCAACCCCTCGCAGACGTAGCCGCCGCCCGCCACCCCGGGAATGGACATCGGTGAGACGAAATCTTTGGTATACAGATACCGTTTGTAGTTGGCCAGCTCCTCAGCCGTGGGCTTTCGGCGCTCAACGACCGGCACCCGCGCAATGTCCGGCACCGGCACCGTCGCCTTGCGGTGGCCCAGCGAGGCATCCGACAGCACGACGACCGGCATCTGAAACTGCTCCGCGATGTTGAAGGCGTGCATGATGCCGTAGAAACAGTCCTCGACGCTGGTCAGCGCCATCACGATCCGCGGACAACTGCCGTGGCCGCCGTAGCAGGCTTGATACAAATCGCCTTGTTCGGTCTTGGTCGGCATGCCGGTGGAGGGCCCGACGCGTTGGACGTTGACGACCACGGCCGGAACCTCCGCCGCCACCGCCAAACCCAGCATCTCCGTCATGAGCGAAAATCCCGGGCCGGATGTGGCGGTCATCGCCTTCTTGCCGGCGAAGGAGGCTCCCAGCACCGTGCCGATGGCGGCGATCTCATCTTCCGTCTGCACGACAAACCCGCCGAGTTTCGGCAACTCGCGCGCGAGGAATTCCATGATGTCGGTCGCCGGCGTAATGGGATACCCCGCGTAGATACGGCAGCCGACCGCGATCGCCCCAAGGGCCAGCGACTCGTTGCCGGACAGGATCAATTCCTTCGTCTGCCGCGGCCCGCGGCCCAGGCGAATGGTGTCCTGCTTCTTGTGTTGCTTGATGTAATCCGCACCGACGCGCAGGGCTAAGAGGTTCTTTTGAACGACCGCCTCGCCCTTGCGGGTGAATTTCTCTTTCAGCAGATCCTCAAACGTCTCGAAGGGAATGTCGAACAGCTGTGAGCACACGCCGAGTGCCACGATGTTCTTGGTGAGTTTCACCCCGATTTTTTCCGTCGCCAACGACGTCAGCGGAATGCCGTACACGATCAAGCCATCGGTCGAGGGGGGTGTAACTCCACCACTTGTCGCACGGCCCAACGGGCCGGCGCCATCCGGCGCCGCGCCGCCACCGGCGGCGGCGACAGGTGGTAGGGTAAAGCTGTCGGTATCGTACATGAGCACCCCGCCGGGCCGCACGTCCTTGATGTGCTTCTGGTAGGCTTCCTCGTTGAAGGCCAGCAGCACATCAACCGCCGCGCCATACGACAACAGCAGCTTGCCGGATGCGCGGACTTGATAGTTGGCATGACCCCCCTTGATTTCCGCCGGATAGGTGCGGAACGTGTAGATTTCGTAGCCGGACCGGGCCAGGGCCATCGTCAGCATCTCGCCGGTGCTGATGACCCCTTCACCGCCTTCTCCCCCTACGCGAAACACATAATCCACGTCAGCCATGATCAGAGTTTCACCATGTCCAATGTCTGTTGCGCGGAAAGCACGCCCTCCCGCTGGCGCGTCCATGCCGTCCCATCTACCCAAAACTCCAGGGGGCCTGGCGGTAATTTTTCCTCTTTCGTATGCTGCAGGATCAATGAAACGGACAGATCCCGCCCCTGCTCCGTCCATTCACCGGCGAGCAGTGCGGCCGGACCCGCAAACTTGGGCCTGATGCACCGATAGCCGGTTTGCGCATGCCCCTCAAGGAGGAGGTTCTCCAGCTCATTGCGTCCGAGAATAATCTTGGCCTTCGGACCGATGCGAAAATGGCGGCCGATGGCCAGCAGTTCCATGTCTTTCGTCGTCGGCTGCTCCTCATGGGCGAACAAGTCCTTCGCCTTCTTCGCGAAGTGCTCATCGGTGAGCAGGCACCCTCCGGCCGGTGTCGAGTACTCGCTGATGCGATTGGTCGCCGCAAGCGCCATCTGCTCATGGCGCGACCGGCCCGCCAGCCGCAGCAGCCGCTCGCGGTCCACGACGCCGAGCAGTTCCGGCAGCGTCGGCTCAAGCAACTGGGCGGACAAGGGACGCAGGAGCAACCCTTCCAGGCCGCTCTCCGCTTCGATCAACCCAAGCGGCCGGCGCAGTTGCGACATTGGCCGCTGACCCAACACCTCGCCGGTCACCACGAAGCCCGCGCCGATTTCTTCCATATACTGCTTCGCAATGCGGAACATGTAGATGCGGCAGTCCACGCAAGGATTCATCCCGCTGCCGTAGCCGTATTTCGGCTTGCGGATGACGTCGAGATACGCATCGCCGACGCCCAGCACCATGAGCGGGATGCCGAGTTGCTGCGCACAGGCGTGCGCCTTCTCCTTCTCACAGCAGCCCCAGCTCATGGACAGAAACAAGCCCTGAACCTCGATGCTTTGCTCAAGCATCAGCTTCGCGGCCAGGGCGCTGTCCAGGCCACCTGAGATGAGTGCGACACACTTCTTGTTCACTAAAAGATGTTGGTGGGTTTGTGGGTTGATCGTATCGACGACCCACGAACTCACCAACCCACGAACCCAGAACCCCTCAACTGACGTTAGACGGCCACAAGGATGTCGTCGCCTTCCACCTTGACCGCAAATTTCTGCACCGTGATCGAGGCGTCCATCGCGCACTCACCCGTCGACACATCATACTCCCAGCCGTGCCAGGGACACGTCACGGTCTTGCCGGAGAGGCTGCCTTCACCCAGCGGCCCGCCCCGGTGCTTGCAGGTATTGTCGACCGCGTAGAAACTTCCCTCGCAGTTGAACACGGCGATCGTCTTGCCCCCCGCTTCCACCACTTTGCCGGTGCCGGCCGGGATCTCGGACGTCTTAGCGATTTTCGTCAGTACCGCCATTGTTCCTCCAGGAAATCTGACGTGGTGACAAGCTACAAGTGACAGGTAACACGTTCGACTTGTCACGTGTCACGTGTCACGCCTTTAAATAAAATCCTCCATGATGCCCGCCAGATCCGTGCGCTTGAGCGGCTGCTTGGACAGCGCGACCCCGCTGCGGAGCGCCGGCTCCTCGTCCTCATACGTGGGCCGTTCGGCCTTGTAGAACAGCCCGATGGGGATCCGCGCGCCCCACTCAAACGCCTTCTCGACGGCAAGCCGGAAGTCCGAGGTGTCGTGCTTTCCATCTTCCAACTTGTAGATCCGCTCGCGGAACCACGGGTAGGTGTTGTGCTTGTTATAGGTGACACAGGGGGAGAAGACGTCCAGGAGCGCGAAGCCCTTGTGCTCAATCGCCCCCTTCATTAACTGCGACAGGTGGAGGTTGTCGCCGGAGAATCCGCGCGCGACATACGTCGCCCCGCACGTCAGCGCCATCGCAACGGGATTCAGCGCCATTTCGATGACGCCCTCGGGTGTCGACTTGGTGCGCATGCCCTTCTCTGCCGTCGGGGAGGCTTGGCCGGTTGTCAGGCCATAGACCTGGTTATCCATCACGATGTACGTCATGTTGACGTTACGCCGGCAGGTGTGGATGAAGTGCCCGGCCCCGATGCCGTAGCCGTCGCCGTCGCCCCCGACGGCAATCACGGTCAGGTCCGTATTGCCCAGCCGCGTGCCTGTCGCCACGGGCAGCGATCGGCCGTGGAGGCTGTGAAAACCGTAGGCATTAATGAAGCCGGGCAGATTGGACGAGCAGCCGATGCCCGACACCACTTGGACGTTGTGCGGGGCGATGTCCAGCTCCGCCAGCGCGCGCTGCAGGGAGTTGAGCACCCCGAAGTCGCCGCAGCCCGGACACCAGTCGGGCTTGACTTTGCCGATATATTCTTTCACTTGCGTCATGTGTCCTCCTCAAAGAACCTTCTGTTGCTCAGGGCTCGAGGCTGTGGGCTCAGGGCACTTACCCAGACCCCTGAGCCCAGAACCCAGAGCGTTTTTAGTGCTGCCGCGCGGCTTCCGCACCGATGGCAGGATTTTCCATCGGCGAGAAATCTGCCGGAATGCCTTCATCGCTCTGGGCATAGACGACGACCGGCGTCTTCGGCTTTGTCTTCAGGATCGTCCGGGCCTGGTCCACCACCTGCTTCAATTCAAACGGCTCGCCGTCGATCTTGCGCAGGTGGTGCTGGATGGCAATCCCGGTCTCCATGCGGATAAATTTCACGATCTGTCCGATGTAGTTGCCTTCCACGGACATCGTCATCTTCGTCTTGGACAGGATCGCGCTGACCGCCTCGGCCTGGAACGGCCAAATGTTCCTCAGGCACAAGACGTTCACCTTCGGGCCATCCTGGTTCAGCACCTCCATCGCCTCAAGCATCACTTGGTAGGTTGAGCCCCAGCCGACCAGGGTCAGCTCGGCGTCCTTCGGGCCGTCCAGCTGCGGAGCCGGCAGCTCCTTCAGGAGGCCCTCCATCTTGCGCATCCGCTTGTGCATCATCTTCGAGCGGATGTGGGGGTTGGTGAAAACATCGCTAATGACGATGCCGTCCTCATCATGCTCATCGGTGGCCGCGGTATAGATGGTGCCGGGCGTGCCCGGCAGCGCCCGCGGCGAGACCCCGGAGTCGGTGACAAGAAACCGGCGGTAGAGGCCGTTGGGTTGCGTGACCATGGGCCCACGGTCGATGGGAATGTTATTCAGGTTCACCCCGTCGAACGTCTCCAGGCGCTCGGCCAGGTAGAGGTCCGAGATGATCATGACGGGGATTTGGTATTTCTCGGCGAGGTTGAAGGCTTCAACAGCGACGTGGAAACATTCGGGGACGGTGCGGGGAGCGAGGATCACTTTCGGGAAATCGCCTTGCGAGGCGCCGAACAGCTGGAAGAGGTCGCCCTGCTCGGTCTTCGTCGGCAACCCGGTCGAGGGGCCGCCGCGCATGACCTCGACGATGACCACGGGCGTTTCGGTCATCGCCGCCGCACCCACCGCTTCGGTCATCAGCGCGAATCCGCCGCCCGCGGTGCCCGTCATCGCGCGGACACCGACGTGGCCGGCGCCGATCGACATGTTGAGTGCGGCAATCTCATCCTCGCACTGTTTGACCAACAGGCCGGTCTTCGAGGCGTACTTGACCAGCCAATGCAGCAGCGAAGAGGCTGGCGTCATCGGATACGCGGAGTAGAACCTGCAGCCGGCGGCGACGGCGCCGAAACCGATCATCGGGTTCCCCCCTGCGAGGGGGCGGCGCTTGGCATCGCCTTTGCCGACGCGGATGGCGCCCGGCTTGCACTTCGTCTTCGCGAACTCAAAGCCTTTGTCGAACGCGTCGAGGTTCGTCTTGATGACCGCCTCGCCCTTCTTGGCAAACCGCTCCTGGAGCAACTCGCGGATGCCGGCCGGATCCAAGTCGATCACCTGAATGAGAGCCCCCATCAAGGCGGTGTTCTGCATCAATTGATTGCCGACGAGTTCCATCACCGGCAGGCCGATCAACTGGACATCCTTGCCCACCTGATCGGGCTTTGCCTGAAACTTCTCGCTGTTATAGAAGACCGCCCCGCCCGGCATCACCTTCTTGCCGTAGCGCTGGAGGCTGTCGGCGTTCAGCGCGATGAGATAGTCGAGTTCGTCGCCCTGCGTGTAGACCTTGTGCGTGCCGATGCGGATGTGCATGCACACGTGGCCGCCGCGGATGACGGACTGGTAGCTGTTGTAGGCGAACACGTGGTAGCCGGAGCGTGAACAGGATTGCGCGAACGATTCCCCGGCGGAGGCGATCCCGTCGCCCGCGGCCCCGCCAACCCAGACGGTCAGTTCGGTCTGCGTCATCGTCGCTCCTACACCAACGCGGCCTTGCCCGTGGCCGGCCGGCTGCTGACCTCGTGGGTCATCTTGGTAATCTTGCCGGCCACCTCGAGCGCCTCACCAAACCGCCGCTGCCACATGTTGCGGCCAAAAATAAACCCGGTCACGCCGGCTTCCAGCGCGGTGCGCACATCGTCAAACAGTTCCTCATCCGTGCGCTTCGCACCCCCGGACATCAGCGTCAGCGTCCGTCCCGCGGACGCGACGATCTTCTCAAGCATCTCGCGCTTGGTCATCTTCAAATCGCGGTACTCTTTCGGGTATTGCGGGCGCTTCTCCTCGCTGATCGTGGGATAGTTGACCTTGACGACGTCAGCACCCAGTTCCTGCGCGACGCGCGCGGCGTAGTCGACGGCCCACAGACAGTCCTTGCCGCCTCTGGCCTCCACGAACTTGCCGCGGGGGTACGCCCACATGATGACCGGCATGCCGGCTCGTTCCGCCTCACGGCGCACCGTGTTGAATTGCGTGAAGTCATCATCCTGTCGGGGCGAGCCGACATAGCAGGTGTAGCCCACCGCATCCGCGCCGAGGCGCAGCGCGTCTTCGACGCTGGCGGTGCAGGCGGAAAACGCCTCATCATCCGGCGGGACTTCGGTCTTGCCGTTGATCTTGAGGATCAAGGGGACCTTGCCAGCGAAGGCTTTGATGTATTTCTCCGCGAGCCCAATCTGAAAGGCAATGCCTGAAAAGCCGCCTTCAAGGGCCAGCCGCAGCTGGAACTCGGGGTTGAGGCTTTCCGGGTTGACGAAGAAGTCGCGCGGTCCGTGCTCGAGCCCCTGGTCAATGGGCAGAAGCATCAGCCGGCCGTTGCCCGGCCCATACTTATAGAGCAGCCGGTGCAGCCGCACCTTCTTGCCGGCCGACAAATCCATGTCTTCGATGGTCAGGAATCGCTTGGACATCAGTCTCGCTCCTTGTTCATTCCGCCTGCGTGACACTCAATCCCGGACTGCTCGCGCCATGACGGCGAGGGACAAGATGTGCGCCGAATTGTACGAAAACCGCATGAGGGACGGCTGATCGCTGGTGCGTTCAGCCACCCGATGACAGGGACGTCCGGCCGGCTAGAAGCGGATGCCGGCTTGTTTCAGGAATGACTTGTCAGAGTCCGTCAACCCAAAGTGCAATTCTTCCCCGGCAGGCTTGCCGCCGATTAAGGGCACCACGTAGATCGCCAGCTCCACCTGTTCCTCGCGGAGCATCCTGCGCAATTCCCCAAAATCGGCTGACTGAGCCACCATCTTCTGAATCGCCTTGTTGAGCCGCTTCAAGTACTTCGCCAACCGCTTCTCAATACCCATCCTGTTGACCCCCAGGTTAGAGTCGAACTCCGCCGTGCACCCTGCCCCTTACTCGACCGATGGGACCACCGTCTCGAGCGTCTTCGACGCCGTCTGCGAAATGCGCATCGAGCAGAACTTCGGACCGCACATCGAGCAAAACTTTGCGTCCTTGTAGAACCCATCCGGCAGCGTTTCATCGTGCATCCGCCGCGCCGTCTCCGGATCAAGCGAGAGCGCAAACTGCTGTTCCCAGTCAAAGCTAAATCGTGCCCGCGAGAGCGCATCGTCGCGCTCGCGCGATCCGCGCCGGCCTCTCGCCACGTCCGCGGCGTGTGCTGCGATCTTATAGGCGATCACGCCGTCGCGCACGTCCTGCTCATTCGGCAGCCCGAGGTGCTCCTTCGGTGTCACGTAGCACAGCAGACTTGAGCCGTACCAGCCGACCATCGCCGCGCCAATCGCCGAGGTGATGTGGTCATAGCCGGGGGCCACGTCAGTGACGAGCGGACCCAATGTATAGAAGGGCGCCTCATGGCAATAGCGCTGCTGCAGCTTCACGTTCATTTCCAGCTGATCCATCGGCACATGACCCGGGCCTTCCACCATGACCTGGACGCCTTTGGCCCAGGCGCGCTCGGTCAACTCGCCCAGCGTCTTGAGTTCCGCCAGCTGCGCTTGGTCCGACGCGTCGGCCAGGCAACCCGGCCGCAGACTGTCGCCGAGGCTGTAGGAGACATCGTGCGCGCGCAGGATGTCACTGATGTCATCGAAACGGTCGTAGAGGAAATTCTGCGCCTGGTGCGCCGCCATCCACTGCGCGAGCAGACTGCCGCCGCGGCTGACGATGCCGGTGATGCGGTCCTTCACCAGCGGCAGGTACTCGTACAAAATCCCGGCGTGGATCGTCATGTAGTCCACGCCTTGCTCGGCCTGCTCCTCGATGACCTGGAGCATCAGTTCCGGCGTGAGATCTTCGACGCGCTTTACGCGCAACACCGCTTCATAAATCGGCACGGTGCCGACGGGGACCGGGCTGGCGTGGATGATGGCCTTGCGGATTTCCGGGATCATGCCGCCGGTCGACAGGTCCATGATGGTGTCGGCGCCGTAGTGCACCGCCATGTGCAGCTTCTTCACCTCTTCCTCGCTATTCGAGCTGAGGGCCGAGTTGCCGATGTTGGCGTTGATCTTCACGTTCGCCACCAATCCGACGCCCATCGGGTCCAGGCTGTCCGCGAGGTGGTGGATGTTCGCCGGGATGATGAATCGTCCGCGGGCGACTTCGGAGCGGATGAGTTCCGCGTCCAACCTCTCGCGTTCGGCGACCCGTTTCATGGCGTCCGTGATGACGCCCTGCCGCGCCCACTCAAGCTGCGTGACTGCGTGACCGTTTCCTGGCATACAGCCTCCCCACAGATGGCCTCAAAAACTTGAAATATTCTAGCACAATTTCCTGCCCAACGCCACCGACGGCGTCCTTGCGCACCCTTCGGCAAATGAAGGGGTTACGTCGAAAGATTGGACCGGATCAGCGTCAAAAATTCGGCCCGGGTCTTCTCGCTCGACCGGAAGGCCCCGAGCATGGAACTGGTGACCGCCCTGGCGTTCTGCTTCTGCACGCCCCGCATCATCGTGCACAGATGGGCCGCCTCGATCACGCACGCCACGCCCAGCGGCTGCAGGTGCTCGTTGAGGGCGTCGGCGATTTGGACCGTCAATTGCTCCTGCACCTGTAGTCTCCGGGCGAATGCGTCCACCAGCCGCGGGATCTTGCTCAAGCCGATGATCTTCTTATTGGGCACGTAGGCGACGTGGCATTTGCCGAAGAACGGCAACAGATGATGCTCGCACAGCGAGAAGAAATCGATGTCCTTCACGACGACCATCTCGTCGTGCTTCACCTGCTTGAAGGAGCGGTTCAGGACCTTCTTCGGGTCCAACCGGTAGCCCGACGTCAGATACTGCAGCGCCTGCTTGACGCGCAGCGGTGTCCTGCGCAGCCCTTCACGGCGCGGGTCCTCGCCCATGAGGCGAAGGAGCAACTTGATGGCGCCCTCCCACTCCTGGCCGGTCGGAATCTCGAGCGCCGTGCGCAGTTGTCTTAATTCATCGTCGGCGGTGGACATGAGTATGTGCCTCCTCTTGAAGTTGGAAGTTAGAGGTTGGAGGGTTCACACACATCTAACTGCCAACATCCAACCTCCACCATCGCACACTTGTTCACTTCCAATGTTCCATGAGTTCAATCAACAACCTGATCCCGATCCCCACCGCGCCCTTCGGGATGTAGGGTCTATCCTTCTCCGCCCATGCGGTGCCGGCGATGTCCAGGTGCGCCCAGTTGAGCCCCTCGGCGAACTCCTCAAGAAACTTCGCCGCGGTAATCGTGCCGGCCTCACCGGTGTTCGTCACGTTGCGCAGATCCGCGATGTCCGACTTGATCGCCGGGCCGTACTCATCCCACAGCGGCAGGCGCCACACGCGCTCATACGTCGCCTTGCCCGCCTGGTTGATGAGCGACGCGAGCCGTTCGTTCTTGGTCATGAGTCCG
>Ga0209515_10007904_pt1 | contig 12628 bp, 11 predicted proteins | sample Subgroupgradi54m_FD_187454 | JGI IMG/M metagenome (GOLD analysis project Ga0209515, IMG submission 187454) | Subsurface groundwater microbial communities from S. Glens Falls, New York, USA - GMW60B uncontaminated upgradient, 5.4 m (SPAdes)... ... | reverse complement strand
CATACAAATTAACCGTTAATGCCGCGAGCCATTCTTCTGGATCAACATCGCTTACGATGCCGATGGGGCCGTAGACGCCGGCGCCGTTCACAAGTATTTGGACACCGCCCCAGATTTTTTGAACCTCTCCTGCAAATCGCGCTACTGCCTTGCGATCGCTCACATCGAGCGCCGAACACCGGACTTGCCCCAAGCGCGAAAGCACCTTGGTCGTTTCCTGTAACTCTGATGCGCTGCGGGCAGCAAGCCATACCTCCGCTCCTTCTCTCAAAAATGCTTCAGCGATTGCTTTCCCGATGCCGCGGCTTCCGCCGGTGATTACTGTTTTTTTATTTTCCAATTTCTTCATGAATTTCGTGCATAGATGCGTTCGACGATATTCAATGTTGCGCACGCATCTTCTCCTCGGGGAATGTCTTGCGAGCCGCCTCGGAGCGCCTCGGCAAATGCTTCGAGTTCCCGCCGGAACGAATCTTCTTTCGCTTCATCTAGATAGGAGATCGCCTCTTCTTTTGGAAATCCCCCGCCCCGCGGATCGGCATGCCCGATCGTGAGCCGTTCCGGACCTCTATAGCGCTGGTCCAATCCGTCAACAATAAGATACCCTTTCGTGCCGAAGATCTCGAACGAGTGGACCCACTCCCAGTTCGTCAGACTCACATGGATCGAGGCGACCTTGTGGTCCGCCGTGCGGAGCAAGGCAAATCCATTATCTTCCACCTCGCCGCCCCAGAACATATTTTCCGCAAAACCACAGACGTCTTTGAACTCGCCGAAAAACCATCGCGCCATGTCGATCATGTGCATGCCCTGATCAATAAACTCTCCCCCGCCGCTGATTTCCTTATTGAACCGCCATTCCTTTTCATAGCCCGGGCGGCCGCCAAAGCCATAGCGCGCGCGGATGAACATGGCCTCGCCGATCTCTCCCGCCGCGAATCGCTTCTTCGCCTCCATAAATGCCGGATGATAGCGGTGGTTGAAGCCGGTCATATAGACGAGTTGCTTCGCGTTCGCGATATCGATATTTTTTTGGATCTCGACTGATGAGATACCCGCCGGTTTTTCACACAAGACATGCTTCCCCGCTTCGAGGGCAGCTCTCGTCTGCGGCGCGAGCCACTTGTGCGGCGTCGCGATGACAATGCCCTGGATATTCGGATCCGCGATCGCCTGCGCCGCATCCATGGCCGCCACACAACCCTTAAAATCTTTAGCGATCGCCTGCGCGTTCCGAAGATCTACATCAACCACCGCGCGCAGGGCGGCGGCATTTGTTTTTTTTACAGCGCGCGCCCACACGTTCCCGATGCCGCCGGCGCCGATAAGCGCAATTGTTACCTTTTCCTTCTTCATTGTTTCATCGTCTTCCGATAGAAAGGTAGGTGAACCCCGCTGACTTAATGTCCGCCTCTTTCGAAATAAGAATGTTCTGGGCGTCGAAGAGCACCGGTGTCCTCATCACGGTTTTGAGTTTGAGAAAATCAAGGTCGCGGAGCTTCGGATCGGGCGTGAGGACCAGCGCGGCGTCCGCTCCCTGCGCGGCCTCATACGGATCGCGGAAGAGGGGCGACGGCGTGCGGGCGGCAACTTCTTCGGCAACGGCGAGCGGGTCCGAAAGCCGAAGCACAGCACCCGCGGCGCGCAACTCTGCTTCGATCTCCAATGGCTGAGACCGGCGCAAGGTCGGCGTGCCGGGTTTGTAGGTGATACCGAAGATCGCAATCGTTTTCCCTTGTACCTCGCCGAAGCATTGGCGAAGGCGGGCGAGGACGATGTCGTTGCGGTTCCGGTTCTTCACGTACGCACCGGATACGATCGGCAATTCAATCCTATCATGCCGTGCGGCGGCGAGGAGCGCTTTCAAATCGCGGCCTAAGGTCCCCCCAGAAAAGCCAAGCCCCGCGAAGAGATATGCTTTTGGCCCCACGCGCGGCTCCGCTTTCAAGGCGCGCACCACGTCCTCCACGTCCGCGCCGTTTCGCTCGCAGATGTCTGCAATATCATTCGTGAAACTGATGGAGGTCGCGAGCCACGCATTCATTGCGTGCTTTGCCATTTCAGCCGAGGCGGTTTTCATCGTAATAATTTCTGCATTCAACTTTGAAAAGATATTGTTCGCCGCATCGAGGGCACCCCTAGAGTCCGCGCCGATGACAATCCGCCCGGGTTCCATAAAACAGCGCACGGCGTCGCCCAACCGAAGATTTTCCGGCGAATAGAAATACGAAAATTGCAGCTCCGGCCGCGCTGCTTTTATTTTTTCGATGATCTGTTTCGACGTGCCGACCGGCAATTGGCTCGAAACTGCGACGACAACACCATTCTCTAAGTGCGGTATTGCTTTTTGGAGCGCATCCCACACGGGCGAGAGATTAACTTCATCTTCGTCGTCAACCGGCGTGTCAAACGTAAACCATACTACGTTGCATTCTTTTACTTTTGAGTAATCGGCGGTGTACGAAAGCCGGCCGCTCTTCTGGTTGCTTTCCAAAAGCTCCGCGAGACGCGGCTCGGCAAGCGGCGGGATGTTCTTTTGGAAATTCGCGACGAGCGCACTATCTTCGGCAATGCCTATGACCGTATGGCCTAATTCGGCAAGGCATGCCGAATAGACCTCGCCTAAGTGCCAGAGGCCCACCACCGCGATCTTGTATTGAACGTCCATAGCTAATCGCAATGCAGATTAGCACGAAAAAACAGCGGAGTAAATTAAAAACGACTTAACGTCCTGCTTGTTCGATTATTTTCACCGCTCCTTCAAAATCTGTCGCTTCGTAGTCCCCTTTGGTCTGAAAAAATTGCGTATCGCGGTCGCCGGCGCCGGTTTTGACGAGGATCGTGCGAATGCCGGCGCGCGCTCCCGTTTCCATATCGCGCGCCGTGTCGCCCACGAACCAGCTCCGCGCCATATCGATGGGGAAATCCTTTTGTGCCTGCTCGAGGAGCCCAAGGTTGGGTTTTCGGCAGGCGCAGCTCCCTTCAGGCCGAAAACGGTGCGGACACATGTAGACAGCATCAATCATGGCAGCCCGTTCCTTAAGCTGACGCTTCATCACCTCGTTTAATTCGTCCGCCTGCGCTTGCGTAATGATGCCCTTCTCGATCACGGGCTGGTTCGTGATGACGATAGCGAGATATCCGAGTTCATTAAGCCGCTTGATCGCCGAGCCAGCACCCGGGAGCACCTTGATCTGCGCTACTTCCGCGGGAACTTTGACGTACTCGATGATCGTGCCGTCCCGATCGAGAAAAACAGCTGGCTTTTTTTCTATCTGATAGTCATTCCCCATTTGTTCGGTCACGGAACGCGGTGTGCGCCCGAGCGGCAAGTTTTTAGATTTTAGATACTAGATCTAAGATAACGTTGCTTTCTGCACTTCCTCCCACTTTCCGTCGATCATCTTGAACTTGGGATGAAGGGCGATGGCATGCCAGATGACCGCCTGCCACGCTTCGGCATGCGCCGTCACGTTATCGGGATTCACAACGGGCACGAGCACGCACGCGTCCGCGAGCTTCGCGGTATACCCGCCGTCACGGCTCACGATGCCGACGATCTTCGCGTGGCGTTCCTTCGCATGGTCGAGCGCATGGATGATGTTCGTGCTCACATTCTTTTCGCGGTTTCCCCCGCCGACCGAGAGCACCATCACGGCGTCGCGCGGCCCGAGGCTGTTCCGTTCAAGCCAGCGGACAAACACGGAATCCCACCCATCGTCGTTCACCCGGGCGGTAAGTTCAGCCACATTATCCACGGGCGTGTACGATTCGATATGCGCGATCTTGCGGAAATCGTTCACCGCGTGCGAGGCGTTCGCCGCACTACCGCCGACGCCCAACACAAAGAGCCGTCCCTTTTGGTCACGGACGCCTTTTAAAATGTTCGCGACATCATTGATCGCCTCGCGGTCGATGCGGTCGGCGATAAGCTTCACCTCGTCGAGGTAAGCGTTGAAATGGTCGTGATAGCTTTCTTTTTGCATAGGATTAATTTCTTATTCGCGTTATTTGGCAATCATTCGCATTACCTGCCTGCCGGTAGACGGGTTCGCGGTTACTCCTAGGATTCGTACAGCCGGTAGCCGACTTTTTGGCCGTCGTCATAGAACATCTTCACCGTCGCGAGCGAGAGCTCGTAGTGGTCAGTTCCAACACCGGTGAGCTTTTTCAAAATGTCGTGAGAAACGGTGATGATATCCGAGCTCGCTTCCTCGGCGTCGTAAATGTTATAGAGCTCACGCGGGGATGCCCACAAAAGCTCCGCGTTCGGCTTCCCAGCCATGAGCGCCTTTGCCTGCTTCATGATCGGCACGGGATCGTGGCCGGTATCCGCGATGCGCCCGGCAAACACGGAAACGATCGCCGGCGTTTTTGGCGAGAGCGCCGAGATAACCTCGCTCACCTGTGCGAGTGTAAGGAGCGCCGTCACGTTGAGCTTCACGCCCTCCTCCGAAAGCTTGTGGACGAGCGCCGCGGACGATTCTTTTTTCGTATTCATCACCGGGATCTTCACATAGACGTTCGGAGCCCAGGAACTGATGATGCGCGCCTGCCGTTCCATCTCGCGGAAGTCGTCCGAAAACACTTCGAAGGAAATCGGCTTTGCCGTCACGTGCGTGAGGATATCCTTCGCAAAGCCGGCGTAGTCCGTGATGCCGGCTTTTTTCATCAGCGTGGGATTCGTGGTAAATCCCTTGATCCACGGCTCTTTACAGAGCGCGAGAATGCCCTCCTTTTCCGCCCCATCGGCGAAGATCTTTACCCGCAACTCGTGCGGTTTTTTCGGGCTAATCATGATGATCTAAATTAGAACAAAAAAACCTAAACGTCAATCTTAGAGATCGACTAACACCTTCGATCCCTCAAAGTCGAATCGGTAGTGCATCTCCCGCAGGCCGAATTGTTTCATCGCATCGCGGAACTCCCTGTGCTTTTCGGGAACATAGAACGTGAAGAACCCCCCTCCTCCGGCTCCAGAAACTTTCCCTCCAAGCGCCCCCGCGGCTTTTGCGGCACCGTAAATCTTATCGAACTCGGGATTCGACATATGTTCTGATATCCGTTTCTTGTGCTGCCAATGAGCATCGAAAAGCTTGCCTACCTCATCTACTTCGTCGTCCTCCATCGCCTCGAGGATCTGCTGGCCGATCTCCTTGATGTAATGCATCGCCTCGATAATATCTTTTTTTTCTTCTTTCACGCCTTTCGACTGCTCGGTCAAAATAGCGTCGGCGCTCCGGCGCACGCCCGTAAAGAACATCAGCATGTTGCGGTTCAGGGCATCCGATATCTCCTGTGATACGTTCGCCTTGCGGACCTTCACGGTGCCGTCTTGTGCGATGTCCAGCACGGTGAGCCCGCCAAAGGCGGCGAGATACGGATCCTGCTTGCCAATCGGGCGGCCGAGGATCGTGTGTTCGATCATGAAGTCCTCTTCGGCGAGAGTCTGCAGCGAGACATAGTCGCGCTTCAGAGTATGCAGTGCGTGCAACACGCCAACCGTGTAACAGCTTGATGAGCCAAGTCCGGTTCCTGAAGAAATATCGGCGACAGTTGAGATCTCGATCTGCTTCTCGATGCCCATGAATCGCAGGATCTCCCGCGCGAATGAATGCTTCACGTCGTCGACCCGCTCGACGTATTCTGCTTCGCTGTATTTCAAACGAACAAGGTCGTCTTCCATCGGACGGCTTACGCTCGCGAACATATACTTGTCCAACCCTGCGGAGAAAATGAACCCGCCGTGCTTTTCATAATATGAAGGAAGATCGGTGCCTCCCCCGCCAAGAGTAACTCGGAATGGCGTTCTCGTGATGATCATGAAATTAGGACTTAGTGACGATCATGAACGAATAGCGAATCCTGTTGCGAACTTTCGAACGTACGAATCCGTTATTAGTAAATTCGTTCAATATTCGTTATTCGTTGATAGTTCTTCCCTTATTCGCTGATGGCTACTTAATGTTTCCCTTCTCCACTTCGGCTTTAATGTAGGATACCATCGCTCTGAGACCTTCTTCAAGCGAAGTCGTGGGCGACCAGCCGAGTGCGGCAGCGTCCGCAATATTCGCGAGCGTTACGACCGGCGGATCGCCTGGCATCCGCGGCTTCAAGACCGGCGTAAGATTCGTGCCGAGAATGTTCTGGACCGCGGCGAGCACATCTCTCATCGAGTAATTTTTTCCTGAACCAATCTGAAACATTTTATTATTCACGCGGTCGTCCGTGATACAGCGCAGGTGGAAATCGTTCACATCATCCACGTACACAAAATCCCGCTTGTTCGCTTCATCGCCCTCAAAGACCACTGGCCGCTCTCCCTTGAGCAGGGTAACGATGAACTTGCTCATCACGGGCGGGATCGTACGCCGGTAATCTTGGCGCGGACCGTAGACGTTGAAATAGCGGAGGCCGACGTTTGTGACGCCATACGCTGCGCGGTATCCCTCCGCGATCTTTGTATCTGCTATCTTGCTGATCGCATAAAATCCCGTGAGCCGGTCGTCCCCTTCCTCGAGCACCGACGACTCTGCGTACACGACTTTTCTTGCGTTCGCGCGTTTCGCTGCCTCGAACACGTTTGCCGTTCCGACGACGTTGTTGTCCATCGTCGAGACTGGATCGTTCTGGCAATCGAGGAGTGAATTTTTCGCCGCGAGATGGAACACCACGTCTGCGCCCGCGAAGACGGAATAGATGTCCGCGTCGCGGATATCGAGCTCATGAAACTCAACGCCCTCCGGCACCTGTTCGCGGATGCCATAGGAGAGATTGTCGATGCCGATGACGGGGTAACCCTCACGGATGAGGCGGTCGGCTAAGTTACTGCCAATAAATCCGGCAACACCGGTGATCAGCACTTTCGGTTTTGCAGACATAGAATCCAAAGTAGCACGCAGTGTGTGCCCTGTCTACGCGGAAACAGAAACATACCTTCGCATGACGAACCGCCGGCGGAAGTACATGATAAGCGGAGAAAGAAACGCAAGCGGCGCCACGGCGAGGACTACATGAAGAAGCGCGCGGAACACCGCGGACTTCCCGGCCATTTTCATCCATCGGTCAAAATAGTTTCGCGCGAGCTGGCGGTCTCGGAGCACAATCCCGCCCAGGCCGGCGCGGAAAAGCCATTGTGCGCGCAGGGCGCGAATCCGAGCGAGGAGCGGCCCGCGGCGGCGTTCCTCGATCTTTTCGGCAATTTCCTTTTCGAGCCAGCCGTAGATGACAAAATTCGTCTCGGCAGCTTCAACAAAATATGAAGGCCGCCAGGTAAGATTGGTGACATGAAAACGCAGATGCCCCAACACTTTTGGTATATGGCGGAATGAAGCGCCCGCCCAGAGCACGAGCCGGAGCCACAAAATATGCTCTTCGCAGGTGCGAAAGCGATTGTCGAAACCGCCGAACTTCGCCACGACTTCGCGCCGCAGGAATGTGCCGAGGAGATTGATGAAATTCTGGTGCACCAGTTCTTCAAGCGTTACCTCGCTCACGCACTGGACCGTGAACGCCAAGAGCCGCTCCGGCCGGCCGGTCTCGAAATAGCGCATATCCGAAAAATACACGTCGCGTTCTCCCTCCGCATCAATGAGTTTTTTCACCGTAGCGCACGCTTCGGGAAGGAGGATATTGTCCGAATCGAAAAAACTCACGTACCGGCCTGTGGCCATTTGAAGCCCCTGGTTCCGCGCGCGCGCAGGTCCCTTCTCGCCGGTCTGGTTGGCATAGCGCACGCGCGGATCGTGGGCCGCAAACTCCTGCACAATACTGACCGTCCGGTCTTGTGAAGACTGGTCAACGACGATGACTTCGATGTCACGGAAGGTTTGCGCGAGGACAGAGCGGATCGCGTCACCGATGAACCGCTCTGAATTGAAGCTTGGAATGATGATGGAGAAGAAAGGATTGGTCATGTGAGTGAATTTCTAATTGACCTAAATAATTACCAGTGAATAAAATCGCAATTCGTAATTGGGCTATTAGGTTATTGGTTATTATTTAGAAATTACCTGCCCGCTTCGCGTTGCGAAGCAAGGCGGGCGGGGAGCAATTAGGTCAATTAGGCATTAGCCAATCGTGTCCACTCATCATTGTTCTGTGCGATACGATAGACCAATTCTCTTGAACAATTCCTTGAAACGCTGTTTATAGGTGTGGTCGCGGAGAGTACGTTCGTAACCGGCGCGCGCGATGCGTTCGCGTTCCTCGCCGTGCGCAGAGAAATACTTGATTTTTTGGATGAGTTCATCCGTGTTCCGGTAGAACACCATTTCTTTATTTTCTTTGTAACATTTTCCAATGTCCTCCGACCAACCCGAGATGACGAACCCCCCGCATCCCGCAAGTTCAAACGGGCGGGCGTGCGTATGGGGCGTGGGGAAATGCCAATACGCCTGGAGATTTTCGATGAAGTGGAGATCGGGCACGAAGCGATTGAGAGATCGGCGCATCACGATTCTTCCTAGTACGCGCGGCGCGAGCATGCCGCCGCGGACATTGACCCGGACGTTGATATTGAGACTGATCTTGCTCCGCGCAACGATCCGTAGTGCTTCCTCATGGCTCACGCGGCCATTCCCCCAGCTGAAGCCGAACGCTTCAACGTGGATCCCCGCGCGCTGAAGCATCTGGAGCAGTTTCGCCCGCGACGGTTTCCGCTGGCCGATGAACGAAACCTCGATGTCCTGCGCGGGCACGGTCACCTGCTTATACTCGTAGGTATTACACGCCCACTGGAGGTGGGCAACATTGTTGATCCCCGCTGCGCGATACCACTCGCGCGCCTTCTCATAGGTGGTCACTGCCAATGTGAAATGAGGCGCCCAACGTTTCGAGTAATTCCAGAATCGCCAATAATCATCCGCGAACCACGCCACGCTTTTCGTCGTAGCGCGGATCATATCAAGTGTTTCTTCTTCGAATTCGTCCGTATACATGAATGCGAAGAAGAGGTCGGGCTTCTCGCGCCGCACGAGGGCCAAGAGCTCTTCGTTCCACTGTTCTTTTCCCATCGCGAGAATGGGGTCGTAGGGATATTCGATCACCCTCACGCCCGGCATGTGCGTGAGGGTGAGATAAAAATTACTGTACTCAAAGCTCGGCGCCCGCCGTGCGTCGTAACTTTCAGCGCGAATTCCCGAGTAGATTACTTTCATCCCATTACAAAACCGTAGATTCTCTGTTCCGACTAAGAATACTCATGGTTGCAAAATTACGTATTTTTGATGGATATAAAAAGATGGTCGGTTTTGTAACGGGATTCATCATAAGGATAAGAGTTCCAACAACTGCCGCACGCGGTTCACGTACATATGATCCCGATGGGCCCGTGCGGTGCCGCGCGCCTGCATCGCCTTGCGCTCCGCATCGTGCGCCATATAGTAGTTTATTTTCTTGAACCAGTCGGCGATCCAATCGCCCGATTTCTCATCCGCCATCGCCATCTCCTCCTCGGTGAAATAATTCCGGAGCGGCGGGACGAAATCGCACACCTCGAATCCCCCGCACGCCGGAATCTTGAATGTCCGCTCGTTCAAAATGACGTGGCTTTTGATGTGCTCGCCCCGCTCATGAATATTGATGCAGATCTTCGCGGATGAATAGAGCTGATTCTCTTCCTCGACGGGAATCGTGAGGCGAGCGCGTTGCAGGCGCTGGTTCACGCCCGCCATGCCAAACTTGCGCGCAATGAACGCCGCCGTACGGAGCGCCTTATCTTTCAGGGTCCAATTGGGGCCATAAAGACGGACCCGATACTTTTTCATAAGCGGAAAGAGCAGTTGCGCGAACGCCTCGCGTTTATCCGGCATCCATGCGCCCAAAAAAACAACGTCGCATTGGTATTTTTTTGCCGGCGGCGCCGGGAAGTGATATTTTTCGTGCGCGGCGTTCGCGATGATGACATAGCGCTTCCCCGTTGCTTTTGTAAACCTATCCATCCACGGGTCCTCGATCTCCCCAAAATAAAGGTCCGCCGGATCGTGATGGGTGAGCGCGTCTGCTATGTTGGGGTCGCGGTCGAAAAAAGAATCCACGCGCATCACTACTTTTATACCCTGCCTGCGCGCGCCAAGAACTACGGGGAGCTTCCCCCTCCCGAGCTCGCTTTGGCTTGTCATAATAATATCCGGAGCTATTTCTTTGATGCGTGATTGCAGATCGTCGGTGGCCGTATACCAAAAAAACTGATGGCCCAACGCCTCGAACGCGTCTTTCCAACCGCTGCCGATCCACCAATCAGCGCCAAGCCCGCCAATATAATTTACTTGATTGAGAATCTTCATGGGATTGAGGTCCTCAATACTATTTCCCTATTGCCGCGGCAAGAAAGCGTTCGATGTAGCTCTCCCAGGATAGATTTTTTTTCACGAACCGCTGTCCCGCCTCGGCAACTTCTTTATAGCGATCGGGGTGCCGGATCAGCGCTTCGGCGCAGTCAGCGATCTGCTCGATATTTCCCGGATCGAAGAACAGCGCTTCTTTCCCGTCGTGAAGCGGCCGCGTAACGCTCGTCACCCGAGAGATAAGGAGGGGCAGACCCGCCGCCATCGCCTCGAAGGACGCCATGCTCCAGATGACGATGTGATTGGGAAACACAAAAAAGTCCGCCGTCCGCTGCAGTGCCCGCAGCTCTGATTCGGACACGCCGTCGAAGTAAAAGGTTACGCGGTCTTCCATGTGCGTGTCCCGCACGAGTGCGAGAAGAAATTGTTTGTAGGCATCGTTGCGCCACACGTCTTTGCACGCCAAGAGCACGCGCGCGTCATATCCCCTGTCACGGAGCACGGCGGCCGCGCGTATGATGTCCTCGAACTTTCTCGCGGGGCTTAAGGAGCCCATATCGAGGAACGTCACGCGGCGGTCAGAGGAGGCGCGCGTTTTCACCGGCTGGTAGAACCCATCAAAATCGACGGGGATAGGGATCAGTAGCGTCGGCTTCCCGAGCGATGCGCCGAGCATCCGCCGCTCTTCATCGTGGACGACAATGAGGTCAATTCCCGGCAGCGCTTGCTGCACGTGGTGTTTTTCAAGAGCCGCCATCATGGCGCTTCCCCACGTCATAACGATATTCGACTTCCGCTCGTAGTAGAACGGCGCGTTGTTCATGATCCAGACCACGCGGGCTTTTGGATTCTTTTTTTTGTACATCACCCCGAGCTTGTAGGAACGATTGTTCTGGCAGACCAAAAGGTCGAGGTTGGGAGGCAAAAGTTTCCCGATGCGCGCCACGCCTTCGTCCTGCAAACGATTCTTGAGATACCGCGCGAGAACCGCATTTAGGAATCCCGTGTCTTTTGTTACGGCACGGGATGCGGGAGGCGCATCGGTAACCGTGACTCGAAGCCCCCGATGCAGGTCGGGGAAGCAATTCGCGTCAAAACGGTCCGTATACACCGTTACGGTATGCCCCCTTTTCCGTATTCCCTGCGCGATGGAGTAGAACATGCGCGGGTCGCCGCTCTCTACTGCGAGATCGAGATGTACCATCCCTATGTTCATCCCGTTAGAAGCAGATCGCGATCACGCGATTTGCGAATTTAATTACTGATAACATTATTCGACTTTTCATTTTCTCTATACATCACGCCCCGCTGAAGCGATCGCGCCTGCCTGCCGGCAGACAGGGCTTCTAACGGGATTCATATCCTTCCGCGTCGATGATCTTGAATTCAGGAAGAGGAACAATGAATTTGCCGCCGCGCCGGAGGAAATCTGCTTCCCGCGCCTTGAACTCCGTGAGAAAATGCCACGGCAAGATAAGAAAATAATCTGGTTCCTCCGCGCGCGCCTGCGCTTCGGAGATGATCGGTATCATCGTGCCCACCGTTCTCTTGCCCCACTTGTCCGCATTGCGCTCGGCGGCGGCGAGGATGAGCGGATGGTGGAGGCCGAAGAACTGTAGAAGCGTGTTGCCCTTGGTTGAAGCCCCGTAGACATAGATTTTTTTGCCCTGCGCCACTTCGGACTCAATGAATCGCCGCACTTTTTGCTTCGTGTCATTCACACGCGCCGAAAACGCCTCGTAGGTCGCGCGCTCCCCAAGGCCGAGCGCTGACTCGCGCGCCCGCAACTCTCGCATCCGCTCCGTGGCCCCCTCGTGGGCGTGAATGCCGCTTCCTTTCCCGTGATGGCGGATATAGACGCGGAAACTGCCGCCGTTCACGTCGTTCAGTTCGACATCGAATGCCTCAAGGCGGTGGCGCGCGAGCAGATGCTCCAGGGAACGTAGGGAGTAATATTCCAGATGTTCATGCACGACATTGTCGAAGGCGTTCTGCGAGAGCATGAGCGGCAAATAGCTCATCTGGATAATGAAGACGCCGTTCGGGTCGAGGAGTTTGGCCACGTCCGCCACGAACTGGTTCGGGTCCTCGAGGTCGTAGAACATCGCGATGGCGGTCACGATTTTCGCCTTTGCTGCGCCGAATTCCCGTTCCCACGCGGGATACCCGAAAAATTCTTGGATAATTTTTTTGGTCCCGACGGAATTATACCGCGCCAAGTTGCGCGCGGGCTCGAAGCCCGCGCGATGAATGCCGGCTGTCGCGTAGCCGCGGAGGAGGGTGCCATCGTTTGCCGCAATGTCGAGGACATAATCTCCCGAGGCGAGGCCCACCAAGCGCTC
>Ga0209515_10007903_pt1 | contig 12628 bp, 17 predicted proteins | sample Subgroupgradi54m_FD_187454 | JGI IMG/M metagenome (GOLD analysis project Ga0209515, IMG submission 187454) | Subsurface groundwater microbial communities from S. Glens Falls, New York, USA - GMW60B uncontaminated upgradient, 5.4 m (SPAdes)... ... | reverse complement strand
CTCGCGTTCTACGACGCCCTTGGCCAGGTTGGCGTTGACGTGTCACCGCTCGATGGGTTGACGGAGATCGCCGCCGCCTGCGGCTGGTGGTGGCCGTTCAAGAACCTTTGTATCCTCACGGAGCGGCACTCGCGCCTTGAATGCGACCTCCGTGGTCGATTGCACGCGCCGGCCGGCCCGGCCGTTGTGTATCCCGACGGATGGTCGGTGTACGCCTGGCACGGTGTCGGCGTCGCCGCCGCGACTATTCTGCATCCCGAGATGATTACCATCGCGCAGATCAAGCGGGAAGCGAACGCGCACGTTCGACGCGTGCTCATCGAGCGCTACGGCTTCGGCCGCTACATCATGGACGCGGGGGCCTTCCCGATCCACGCCGATGACGCCGGGACGCTCTATCGCTGCGACCTTGCCGGCGATGAGCCGTTGGTGCTCGTCAGCGTGTTGAACGGCACGCGGCACCCTGGTGCCTCACGAAAGCGATATGTGCTTCGCGTCCCACCGCACATGACCAAAGCGCGGGAGGCCGTCGCATGGACGTTCGACCAGGCGGTCGAAGACTATCGGCCGGCGCTGGAGACATAGCGACGCATGTCTACCGCCGTGTGGTGATCAAGGTCTTGGCGTAGGCTCTTGCGGGTTGCCTCGCTCCGTTCTACATTTGGCAGGGTGACCGTGTGCTGAAGCTTGGCCTGCTGCTCGTCGTGCTGGTCGCGTCGATCGGCGCCGCTCCACAAGACGCCCTGTCACGCGCACGGCAGTTCTATAACCAGCGACTGTACGATGCGGCCATCGATGCGGCCACGGCTGCGCTCCGCGCGCCGCGCTCGGCCGACGCCGCCACCCTCGTCATCGCGCGGGCGCGCCTCGAGCGCTTCCGGGAATCGTCGGACGCCACCGATCTCGCGGCAGCCCATCGTGAGCTTCAGCAGATTCACCCAGAGCAGCTGCTGCCATCCGATCGGGTCGAGCTCGTCATCGCCCTTGGAGAGGCGCTGTACCTCGACGATCGGGCCGGAGCGGCTGCCGAAGAATTCGAGATTGCGCTCGGTCGCGTCGATCAGAAAACCCCCCGTACCCGGGAGCGTGTACTCGACTGGTGGGCAAGCGCGCTCGATCGCCAGGCCCTCCTTGGGCCGGAGCCCGAGCGGCGGCCGCTCTACGCGCGAATCCTCGACAGGATGGAACAAGAGCTTCGTCGCGACTCGGGTTCCGCGGTCGCCTCCTACTGGCTGGTTGCCGGCGCGCGCGGCAGCGGCGACCTGGAGCGCGCATGGGACGCGGCGATGGCGGCGTGGGTACGCGCCTCGTTGACTGGCGATCGTGGCGGGGCGCTACGAGTCGATCTCGAGCGAATCGTGTCCCAGGCCATCATTCCAGAACGCGCCCGGCTGACGTCCGCACCGGGAAGCTCTGTCCAGGCAGTCGCCGCGATGCGCGCCGAGTGGGACGCGCTGAAGCGTATCTGGGCCAGCCCTTAGCGCTTGAGCAACTGCCCCGCAAGCGCCGCCGCCTTGTCCGCGAGCTGTTCGGCGAACACCAGGTTCTTGGCATTCAACGCGTCCTCGGCCTGCTCTTTGAACCGCCTGGCAATGTCGTACTGCGTCTGGGCGTCCACGCTGAGGGTCCGATAGACGATCCGGCCCAGATCGCGCGCCGCACTGGCCAGCAGCGCACGAATCTTTTGCTCGGCTCCGCTGGCGTTCGCGGTTGTCTGGAGTACGCGTGCCGGGTCGTCGCTCGGCTGGTTCGTTGACGGCACAGGCGTCGGATCCGCTTTTTCCGGCTTCGGAGGAGAGGCCGCGCGCGGCGCGTCCCGAGGCGGACGCCGACTTGTCGGCTCTACCCCAGGCACGACCCCAGGCACGACCACAGGCACGACCGGCTCGTTCTCGATGGGGACGATGACCCGCGGCGGCGGCAGCGGAGCCTCGAGCGGGGGGGGCGCTGTGCGGGCGTGGAGTGTGGCGCAGCCAGCCGACGCGATGAGCGGCGCGACGAACAGAACCGCGCGTGCCAGGGCGTTCACAATCCTTATTATGAACCGGACAGCCACAATGTCGCCTCCGGGGCTTGCGGCAGCAACACGCGGAAGGTCGTGCCGCGACCCGGCGTCGATTGCACCTCGATTTCGCCGTCGAGCAACTGTATGGCACGAAACACCATCGACAGGCCGATACCGCTGCCGTGCTCTTTCGTTGTGTAGTACAGATCGAAAATCTTGCTCAGGTGGTCTGGTGCGATGCCCACGCCAGTGTCCTCAACCAACACTTCAACGCGCCCCCCTCGCACAGGTGAGCCGGAGATCCGCAATCGCCCGCCCTGCGGCATGGCCTGACACGCGTTCAACGCCAGATTGAGGAGGGCCTGCTGCAGCACGCCTCGATCCGCGGTGATGGCCGGCAGATCGCTCGGGATTGTGACCACGACCTCGACTCCGTATGTCTGGGCCTCCGCGACAACAACCGGCATGAGATCGTCGACGAGCGACAGAAGCGACACGGGCTGCAGCTTCAGATCCTCAGGCCGGATGAATCTCAGGAATCCTTGCACAACCTCGTCGAGGCGGTGCATTTGTGCGGTGATGATCGACAAGTGTTCCAGCGCAAGCGGCAGATCGCTCGAGCTCAACTGCTGCTTGAGCAGCTCGAGATGAATGACCGTGGCGTTCAGCGGATTCTTGACCTCGTGGGCCACTCCGGCGGACAACCGACTGAGCGCCGCCAGCTTCTGTGAATAACTGATCGTGGACCGAACCTGACTCATCTGGTCGAGGTTGCGAGCCACGAGCATGACGCCCACGAGACGCCGATCCACGTCTTCAATCACGTGCGTCAAGATCAGTCGCTCTCGAGCGGCCGGCGTTCCATCATCATGGGCTCGATCCGTCTCCAGGTTGGGCAAGTGCGCCGACAGGGGGCCGCGCGACTGGCGGCTCGTCGTGGCCTCCTCGACCGCTGTTCGATACGGATGTCCCAGCGGGAGGAGATCGTCCACCCTCCGCGCGAGCGGATCTGGCGGCAGCGTGGCCCGCATCGCGGGATTGGCGAACAGCAGTTCCTCCTCGGGATTGAAGATGGCCACCGCGTCCTCGAGAAAGTCCTCGCTTGATCCGAGCATTGGCTGAGCCGCCGAGGGTCGCTGCGCGGACAGCCGCGCGCTCACCGTATTGAAGAAATCGCCGAGCTCGCCGAATTCGTCCTGTTGGGGCAAATCCACGACCACTCCAGACTCGCCTTGTCCCAATCGCGTGAGGCCGCCGCGGATCACGTGGATCGGCCGGAGCAACAACTGCGCCAGAAACGTCGCCACCAGGCTTGCCGCGATCATGGCGACGATCGCCGTCGCGAGCGCAGGCCGCAGCGATTGGTCGAGGTCGCGCTGAATGAGCAGCGTCGAGACGCCGATGTGAATCGACCCGAATTCAGCGGTCCCCATGAGCAGGGGCTGCCGGACGTCAAGCGACCGCCCTCCGTCCGCATAGATCGCGCGAAGCTGCGAGACCGGTCCGCGATCGAGGAGCGTGTTGAGGTCGCCAGCCGGCGGAAGCGAGGACCCGATGAGGGTCTTGTCACTGTGCACGATCGCAAGGCCGGACACATCGACAATCGCGGCGTAGGTCACGTTCCTCGAATACGCGCTCGATTCGAGGATGGAGCGCAGCCCGGCATCGGCACGAAGGGCGGCGCTCGGATCGTGGGCCACCGCGACGACCTCTCGAGCCCGCTGGTAGATCGCGTTGGCGAGCAGCTCCCCGCGCGCCTTGCTTTCTTCGAGCCTGATGCGCGCCACCGACGACACATTCAGGCCGCTCGAGACGACGACGGCGAGCCCCACGATCGACGTCACGCCGGCGACCTGCTTCGCTTTGATACTCAACCGCATGGGATCAGGGCCCGCCGTTTTGTTTCTCAGTCGCCAGCCGGTTCAGCTTGTTGTGCAGCGTCTTCAGACTGATCCCAAGCAGCTCGGCCGCGCGCGTCTTGTTGTCGTTCGTGTGTTGGAGCGTCAGAACAATCAGTTGGTTTTCGGCCTCCTCGACGGTCATGCCGGGCTGGAGTCCGACGCCCGGCTGAGCGCCGTGCCCTGGCTCGACGAGCGGCGGCAGGTCTTTGGTCTCGATGAATCGCCCGTCGGCCACGATCGTAGCGCGTTCGATCACGTTGCGCAGTTCCCGAACGTTGCCGGGCCACGAGTAGCGCTCGAGCACACGCATGGCCTGATCGTCCACCGCCGCAACCGTCCTTCCGTTACGTGTGTTGAAATCGCTGATGAAGGACTGAATGAGCAGGGGCAGGTCCTCTTTTCTCTCCCGCAGTGGCGGCAGGCGGATCGCAAACACGTTGAGACGGTAGTACAGATCCTCCCGCAACCGGCCTCGCTGGACCGCGTCTGGAGGGTCTGCATTCGTGGCAGCCACGATGCGGATGTCGACAGCCAGCTCGCTCCGGCCACCGAGGCGGCGAAACGTCCGTTCCTGCAGCACACGCAGCAACTTGACCTGCGTGGGCGGCGTCATCTCAGCCACCTCATCGAGAAACAGCGTGCCGTGGTTGGCCAGCTCGAAACAGCCCGGCCGTCGTTCCGTTGCGCCCGTAAATGCACCCTTCTCGTGCCCGAAGAGCTCGCTTTCAAGCAACGTCTCGGGAATCGCCGCGCAGTTGATCGGGACGTAGGGGGCGGCGGCCCGCGGGCTCAGCCGATGGATCGTCTGAGCGACAAGCTCCTTGCCGGTCCCCGATTCGCCGCTGATCAGCACAGAGGCGTCGGTCGGTGCTGCCTGCTCGATGATGTGGTAAATCTTCCGCATCTCGAGGCTGGCGCCGATCATCGGCCCGAACGCGCCCTGCTCGCGCAACTGGCGGCGCAGCACCTGGACCTCGCGCAAGGTTTCGTGCCGTTCGACGATCTTGTCGAGCAGGATCCGCAGCCGCTGCAAGTCGACTGGCTTGGTGAGATAGTCGTAGGCGCCCTGTTTGATGGCTTCAACCGCCGTCTCGACGCTGCCCTGCGCCGTCAGAATCACGGTGGTCGTGTCCTCGCCCTGCTCTTTCAGAGCGCGCAGCAATTCGATGCCGCTCATTCGCGGCATCACTAGGTCGGTCAAGACGATTCGGGGACGAAACGAGGCAACTTTCTCCAAGGCTTCGGCGCCGTCACCGGCCGCTTCGACGCTGAAGCCCCAGCTTCGAATCAACTGCTCCAGCCCCACCCGCGCGGCGGCATCGTCCTCGACGACGAGGATTCGTTCGTGAAATTTGTCGCCGGTCTGTTTACTTGGCAAGGGAGCCTCTCACGTGACCCGATAAGCGACCCAATGCATATCAACCGTTCCTCGCTCACCGGAAGGCGTGCATAACGATTGGGCTTCCGCGGCGGCGATCACGTTGGCACGAAGCGCCGACGGGTGCAAGCGCTTGTTGTTGCAGCGCCTTCCGAATGACCGTCGTTTTCAGAAGGCATTGCCGATAAACGGCAGCATGCGGCCCCAGTACAGAACGCCCAGCCACGACACGAGCGACACGGCGCCGACGATTTTCGCGGCACGCGGCGGGTCGTCACCCGCACCGAGGTTCATGGTGCGTGCGCCGACCATCGTCTCGAAGAACATCGCGTTGAGGCCAGCGAGGACGAGAAAGAACACCTTCGCCCACCAGGCGACGTTGCCCACGTACTGGTGCGGCGTGCCGATGAAAAATGTCGCGCCGGTCGTCAGGTTCAGGAGGAATCCGGCGATCGCCAGCGGCATCAGGTCCTTCGCCGCAGACACGGGAACGCCTTTCATGAACCCCATGAGCCTCAGGTCGAAGAAGCCGGCGATCCCGATCACCAGCGTCAAACCGATGAAGTGAATGATTTCGCAGATCGGCCAGATCCAGCGGTAGTGGACGATGCCCCGCGACAGCGTCGTGCTTTCCAACCAGGCGACAAACCCGTCCATGGTGCTGGTCGCTCAGAGATACGCCATCAGACGCCCCGCGGTGACGGCTCCGGCCCACAACAGCAGCGACAGTGCCGCCAGGCGTCTGCTTGGCCGCGGGCTCAGGTCCGCGTCGCGGAGCGCGAGCCCGCGCTCCACGTCCCTTCGGATCACCGCGGTGACAACCAGCGCCAGTGCGATGAGCGTCAGCTTGATGTAGAAGACCGGCTGTGTGGCCTTCGTCGTGGCATCACTGGCGAAGAGCATGACGCCGGTCACCGCATTGATGGCGAAGCCGGCCCACATGAAACGGTACAGGGGAGCCAGCGATGGAATCGGCAGACGCGGCGCGAACCCGAGCAACCTGAAGTCAATCACGGCGTTGGCGCCGACGAGCACTCCGAGGCCCACGGTGTGCAGCGTCAGAACGGTCGGATAGGCCCAGATGGAGGGCGACTCGCGCGTCCACACCCCCACCGCCGAGCCCTGCAGCCACATGGCAAAGTCCGTCACCGGGGAGTATATTCACCTCGCCCGCCGCGAGGTCCGACAGGAGTCCCGTCCGCCTTCGCAAATGTCGCAGCTGTCATGCCGTGCGAGCCCTGGGCTCGAGACGGATGTCCCACGACCTTGACGGCCGTGCCAATCGGGAGCGCGTCTTTCGCCCATGCCATTGACGTCACCCCGCCCATTTCGATCAGCCATTCGATCTTCTGGCCTTTGTCGTCGCCTGATTCGAGGAACACCCACGAATGCGGGTTCCTCACGAGGACTTTCGTGACGGTCCCCTGAGCCTCCACGCGCTTGGTCTCGTCGTACGCCGCTGCGGCCGAATGATGCGCCACAACGGGCGTCACGCGCATCAGGAATCCGACGGCCAGCACCAATGCGACTGACATCCGCGATCCAACTGTCATGAGGAAGTCCTCCTTACCGGTCTTCATTGATTGTCTCATTTGTACTTCGGCGGAATGAACTGCACCGACAGGCGTGCTGCTTCGGCGTCGCAGTCAAATGCTTTCAGCTTGTATCCCTTCAGCGCCGGCAACCAGCGCATCGTGTATGACGTCGGCTTTCTCAGGAACATCGGATCTTCAACGGTGATCGTGGCCTTCAACTGGTCGCCGTCGCGCCAGTAGCGCTCCGTCACCTTTTTCTGCTGGGACGATGGAATCCCGTTGTAGTCGTCAAAGCCGGTGATGTCGAACACGTACTGGGTGGTTTCCACCAGGAGCGCGCTCGATTCGTAGTGACCCACCGAGAATCCTTGAATCCCGAAATCGTGGGGCGTGGACTGTCGTCCGTCGAGCCATACCGTACGGAGCTGATCGTCTTTCTCGTAGCGAAGCAGGACTCGATCCGGCCACTGCACGATCTCCATGTTGAACGGATCGAACTCGAGAGCCGGCGGCGTGGACGGCTGGCAGTCGTATTTTGGTGAGAGCGGCTCATCGAAGATCTTCTGGAAGGCCAGGGCCCTCTCGTTCAGCACCGGAAAATTCGACACGTAGTTCTTGTCGGCTGGCGTGCCGTCAGGAAGGATCGTCCCCTCGGGCACGGTCCGAGCCCAGGGAACCGTCGAACTGTTGGTCGGATGCGCTCGGCGCGTCCCATCCCATACGCCGGAGAGGTCCGGAACGGTGGCCGCCGTTGGGGCTGACTGCGCCTTCAAGGCGGGGAGCGCGTGGCCATTCATCGCCATCAGCAACACCGCGCACGCCACGATCCCGAAACATCGTTGTGGAGATAACCGGCTGATCGTGCTTCTCATGGTTGCTCCTCGTTGAGGTCGGGTGCGCAACGTTTCTTGGTCCGCATTCGAGGGTCGGCCCGGTGGAAATCGAGTGAACTGTAGCACACGAGGAGGTCCGAGAACGGGACTTCCGTCAACGCCGGACACCTCGCTGGTGTTCCCTGTCGTCTCGTTTGCCGAATCAGATACGCTCTGATAATGTGGCATCATGAAAACACTGACCGTCACCGAAGTCGCACGGAATTTCAGCGCGGTCATGGACGAAGTCGAACGTGATCAGGAAGAAATCATCCTGGTGCGCAATCAAAAGCCGATTGCCCGGCTCGTGCCGGAATCGGCCGCGCAGAACGCCCTCGAAGTGCTCGGCGATCTCTACCGCACGCTCGACGACAAAACTGCCGACGCGCTCGTACAGGCCATCCGCCTCGCCAAAAAAGGCAAAGGCCACACCCTCAACGCTCTGCGCAACCCATGGGTTTCCTGATTGACACCAGCCTGTGGATCGCCATCGAGCGGGGCACACTGAGCGCCGCCGACATCCACGCCATCACGAGACAGGCGCCGGTCTTTCTGTCGCCGGTCAACCTCGCTGAGGTGCGCTTCGGTATCGAGTTGATGACCGACACAAAGCAGAAGCAGCGCGCGACCGCGGCGTTCCGCCGGATGCGGCGTAAGCCGATGCTCCGCATCACCGCGGAAACAGCCGAAGTGTTCGGCATCCTGGCTGGGAGGCTTACGCAAGCCGGTCGGGGGCATGACTTCCGTATCCAGGACCTTTGGCTCGCCGCGCAAGCGGTCCAGCGGAAGTTCACGCTGCTGACGGCCAACACCAAGGACTTTCAGGACGTCCCGAACTTGAAATTTCTGGTTGTTAACCTGCCGTAGGCGTCAACTCACGACTATGACGCGGTCGATGTTGGTTCAGGAGCGATGGCCATGCTGCAGGAAATAACTCGCCTGCTCGCGAAAGTCAGGGCGCCCGGTTCGTTCGCCAAGCGCCGGACCAGCGCGGCCGACGACCTACGTCTCGACGTCAAGGGCGTGGGCCGCATCGGGTTGCCGATCGCCCCAGCCACGACGCGCAGGCTGTGTGAGGTCGCTCGGCCGGCTCGTCACGGATTCAGAGACCAGACGCGGCTCGACCACCGTATCCGCGATACCTGGGAGATTGCCAAGAGCCGAATCTCGATCGATCAGCCGAGGTGGAGGGAGACATTCCGGCCACAACTCGATCGCATTCGGCGAGATCTCGGCCTTCCCCAGGTCAGTTCTTCGTCACGCATCAGGACTCCGAGAAGACGGACGACATTCGGCACGCTGGCCGTGATCCTCCCGTCGGACTTCACGGGCGGCGCGATGGTGATCGAGCATCACGACGAAAAAGTCATCTTCTCAAGCCGTACGTCACCTCGAACATGAGGAGCGATCTCACTGCGACGCCGAAGATTTTCGAACGATCTCGGGAGCGATGAAGTGGGCTTTGTGCGGCGCGCCGACATGCTCCGGATGCAGAACAGCGATCAATTCACTGTCCACTACACCAGGGCTTACGAGTTTCTCCCGCAGCCATTTCACATCGCGCGCGACGTCACGCTGCCCATTGGCGGCTACGACTTCGACAACCTGCGGGCCAGCTTGAACTTCGGAAAGCAGCGACCGGTCTCGGGGAACGTGCCGGTTGAGCAAGGCACCTTTTACGACGGCCACAAGACGACGGTCGGGATCAGCGGAGGCCGGTTGAGCTTCTCCACGCGGCTGTCGGTCGAGCCGAGCCTGTCGGTCAATCGAGTCGTTCTGCTGGAGGGCGCGTTCACGACCACACTGGTCGGCTCGCTTATCACCTACACGATGACGCCGAGGATGTTCGCGAGCGCGCTGCTCCAGTACAACTCCGGGAACAACACCCTGGCCGCCGACGTGCGCCTGCGCTGGGAGTATCAGCCCGGCAGCGAGTTGTTCGTGGTGTTCAACGAACAGCGGGACACGCTGGCCAGCCGGGTTCCGGCGCTCGTCAACCGGGCTGTCATCGTCAAGATCAATCGGTTGTTCCGGTTCTGACCCCGCGGCTGCCTTCTAACTTCAGGCTTGGAGTCAGTCCCCCAAGTCGCCCGTCTTCGCTGCCACCGGAGCGTCGCGGACACCGCGACGTACCGGAGTGATTGATTTCACGGTGCGGGCGAGGCACTATGGCAAGCGTGAACCTCTTCGAACGCATCACGGTGGAACCGGACAAGTGCGGTGGGCGACCGTGCATCCGGGGGATCCGCGTTCGCGTCACGGATATTCTCGGGATGCTGGCCGAGGGCGTGTCCCAGAACGAGATTCTGCGTGACTTTCCTTGTCTGGAGCCCGATGACATCAAGGCGACGCTCGGCTACGCGGCGCGCCAGGCCGATCACGCCGTGCTCCAGCAATCTTGAACTTGCAGGCCTGAAGGCCTGCACTACGTCTGACACGAACTCTGCGTGCTCTGCGGTCTCCTGGCCTTCGTGACCAGAGCGTCTCTGCGGTCTCCGCGTTGATCGTCGTGGAAAAAGAAAGGGCGACGATCTCTCGACCATCGCCCTCAACATCACGCTCGGCTGAAGCCTTCCGCCTTCACTCGTCGGCAGTTCCAACGAGCTACGGCGGGACAAGTCGCGCTTCGGCAACTTGGCAACCGATTCCCCGATTACCAGATTCCCCGCTTACCCGATTCCTCTTACTCCGCGAGATCGCCCCGCGGCGTGAGCGACCCGAGCGCCTCTTCCGGCTCAACGAAGTACTCCATGTCACGCTCCAGCTCGAGCTCGTCGTCGCTCGGCTGCGGCAGCGCCGGCGGCGGCGGCGGCTCGTCGGCCGGAATCCGCACGTGCCGGTAAAACTCGAACCCGGTGCCCGCCGGAATCAGCCGGCCCATCGTCACGTTCTCCTTCAGGCCGCGCAGGTGATCGACCTTGCCGGAAATCGACGCTTCCGTGAGCACGCGCGTGGTTTCCTGGAACGACGCCGCCGAGATGAACGAGTCGGTCGAGAGCGACGCCTTCGTGATCCCGAGCAGCAGCGGCCGGCCCTGCGCCGGACGGCCGTCGGCGGCGATCACGCGCTCGTTCTCTTCGAGGAACCGGAACTTGTCCACCTGCTCGTCGACGAGGAACTCCGTGTCGCCCACATCCTCGATCTTCACCCACCGCATCATCTGCCGCGCGATGGTCTCGATGTGCTTGTCGTTGATGTTCACGCCCTGCAGCCGGTAGACCTCCTGAATCTCGTTCACGAGGTACGACTGCAGCGCTTTCTCGCCCAGCACGTTCAGGATGTCGTGCGGGTTCGACGGCCCGTCCATCAGCGGTTCGCCCGCCCGGACGCGCTCGCCCTCCTGCACGTTGACGTGCACGCCGCGCGGCAACGCGTACTCCCGCGGCTCCGCGCCCGGCTCGTCGGGAATGATGATGATCTTTCGCTGGCCCTTGACGATGCCGCCGTGCTTCACGAGGCCGTCGATTTCCGAGATGACCGCCGTCTGGCGCGGCTTGCGCGCTTCGAACAACTCCACCAGGCGCGGTCCTAGCACTTCGCGCAGACACGGCGGTGATCAGGGGAACCGCGCGTTGAGCGGACGGTCGACATGTGGTTGATGGGGAGCGATCAAGCGCGTAGAATCCTCGTGGTCCCATGAGTTCGAAGGTATCTGTCGATCAAGAGCGATTTGCCGAGTTCTGCCGACAGAACGGCGTTCGTCGGCTCGCGGTTTTCGGGTCCGCACTGCGCGACGACTTCGGCCCGGACAGCGACGTAGACGTGCTGATCGAGTTCGAGCCCGGACGGACGCCTGGACTCAGGTTCTTCAGGATGCAGGAGGAGCTGAGCCGGCTGTTTGATCGGCCCGTGGATCTGCACACTCCGGAGTCGCTGAGCCGCTGCTTCGGCAGCCAGGTGCTTGCTGAGGCTGAGGATCAGTATGTCGCGGCGTGATGATCTACGAGTAACCCTTCGGCAGATGGGGCGTGCGCACGAAGTCGTTGAGCTCGTGAGGGGACGCAGTGGTGGCGATCTGAATCTGGCGAATCTGGTGCTCCGGTATACTGCTTAAGACAGGACGAGCAATTCATGGACCGCCAGGATCTCCTCGCGGGTATCAAACAGCGCCTACTGAAGGCGCACGGGCGCCGTCTCCGTGCTGTCGTCCTGTACGGCTCCGAAGCGCGTGGAGAGGCGCGGCCCGACAGCGATCTCGACCTTCTCGTGCTGCTTGACGGTCCGATCGACTACGGCAAGGACCTGCGCACAAACATCAACGCGCTCTACGATCTGGTCCTTGCATTGGATCGGCTCATCAGCGCGAAGCCGGTCGACATCGCGGCATTTGAGGCTGCGGAGTACCCCCTGTACCGGAACGCGAAAGTGGAGGGGATCGTCGCGTGACGGCGGACTACCCGCGGACCGAATGGGACCGGGCGATAGATGCACTTCGCGACGCACACCTTCTGCTTGCGAATAGCGGTTTCGACGGGGCCGCCTCCCGCGCGTACTACGCCGCCTTCCATGCGGTGACTGCCCTGTTCGCGCTCGAAGACCGCATGTTCGCGAAGCACTCGGCCCTCGAGGCTGCGGTTCACCGGGATCTCGTGAAAGCTGGACGCTGGTCCACGGACCTCGGCCGCGATTTCAGCTTCTGTGTCGAGTTGCGCGGCGTCGGGGACTATGGGGCCGACGTACGGGTCGATGCGAAACAGGCCACGGACGGGATCACGAGCGCCCGCCGTATTCTGCTCGCTGTCAGGGACGCACTCCCAGTGAACTTCCCACCCGTACCGGACCCGTGACAGCCCGCGACAGAGAATCGTCGAGAAGGCAAGGACGAAGAGGGAGTCCTCACATCTTCGCGATCGGGCGAGATCGCGATTCCTGCGACAGCGTACGAACAAAGGGCGACGATCTCTCGACCGTCGCCCACCATGACTCTCGGCTATAGC
>Ga0209515_10007902_pt1 | contig 12635 bp, 5 predicted proteins | sample Subgroupgradi54m_FD_187454 | JGI IMG/M metagenome (GOLD analysis project Ga0209515, IMG submission 187454) | Subsurface groundwater microbial communities from S. Glens Falls, New York, USA - GMW60B uncontaminated upgradient, 5.4 m (SPAdes)... ... | reverse complement strand
GCCCGCCGCGCCGGCGCCGGCCGCGACTCCCGCCGCCGCGCCGGCCGCGACGCCCGCCGTGCAGGCGGCGCTCGGCAAGGTCGACCTCTCCGGCATCCAGGTCGCCTTCATCCCCGTCGGCAAGGAGGCGCGCAACGTCGGCATCGTGGCCTTCAACGTGCGCCGCTACTTCCAGAACAAGATGTCGTACGAGGTCCTGGTCGAGATCCAGAACTTCGGCTCCGTGCCCGAGGACGTGCGCTTCAGCCTGTCGTCGGGCGCCGACACCGTCGACGTCAAGACGCTGACCATCAAGCCGGGCGAGAAGCTGCGCAAGATCTACCCCGACCTGGGCGGCGGCGACGACCGCCAGCTGACCGGACGCATCGAGCCGGTCCCCGGGCCCGACGGCAAGGCGCGCCCCGGCGACGCCTTCCCGCTCGACGACGTGGCCTACGCGCTCCTGCCCGAGCGGCGCAAGCAGAAGGTCCTGCTGGTCTCCAGCGACAACCTCTACCTGGAGGGCGCGCTGCTGCTCGATCCCAACATCGAGGTCGACAAGCTCCGCCCCGAGGACTACCCGCGCGAGCTCGCCGCCGGCACCGTGCACATGCACGACGTGGCCGTCTTCGACGGCTACACCCCGACCTTGCCGCCGCCCACGCCGGCGGCGATGTACTTCCACCCCCAGGGCGAGCACAGCCCGGTGCCCCTCCGCGCCGGCGAGGTCAAGCGGCCCTTCATCACCGACGTCGAGCCCAACCACCCGGTCATGCGCTGGGTGACGCTGCACGACGTCAACATCGACAAGTCTGACGTCTTCGAGCCGCGCGCAGGCGACACCGTGCTGGCGCGCTCCATCCGCGACCCCATCGTCGTGGCCGGCAAGCAGGAGGGCAAGAAGTTCGTCGCCTACGGCTTCGGCCTCGACGGCACCGACCTCATGCTGCGCGTGGCCTTCCCGGTCATGATCATCAACAGCCTCGACTGGTTCGCCGGCGACGACGCCGAGCTCATCACCACCTACCGCACCGGCCGCGACTGGCACGTGCCGGTCGACGCCGCCGACGGCAACGCCACGGTCAAGGTGCGCGAGCCGGGCAAGAAGCCGGTCACCGCGCCGGTCATCGACGGGCGCGCCGAGTTCTATGGCCGCTCGGTCGGCATCTACCAGGTCGACACCGGCGAGGCGCAGTTCGCCGTCGCCGCCAACCTGGCCGACCCGCAGGAGTCCAACATCAAGCCGTCTGACGCGCTCGTCCTGGGCGGCAAGAAGCTCGAAGGCACGCCCGAATTCAGGGCCTCGGTGACCCGTTCGATCTGGGTCTGGCTGATCCTGGCCGCGCTCGCCATCAGCCTGGTGGAGTGGATGACCTACAACCGCAGGATCACGGTGTAACGCGACCATGCGCGCGCCCGGCCGTCAGTTCATGATTCGCTTCGGCATCGCCGCCGCCGCGGCCATCGCCATCGCCCTGCTCGTGCGCGCCTTCCTGGTGCACGACCGCTCGCTCGAGACGTTCGTGTGGCGCGGCCGCGAGGTGACCATCCTCGAGCCGCGCTGGTTCTACCTGCTCGCGCTCGTGCCCTATGTCTTCCTGGTCGTGGGCGAGACGCTCTCGGATCTCTCGCTCTCGCAGCTCATCCTGTCGTGCGTGTGGCGCAGCACGCTGGTGGCCGGGCTGGCCCTGGCGCTGGCGCGCCCGAGCATCGTCTCGGAGAACACCAAGGTGGCCACGGTCATCCTGGTCGACGTGTCGCCCTCCATCACCGACAAGCAGCTGGGCGCGGCGCAGAAGTACGTCGACGACGCCTTCCGCGCCCGGCGCGGCGAGGATCAGCTGTTCGTGGTCTCCTTCGGCGAGCGGCCACGCACGCTCGCGTCACAGGGCGGCAAGCCGCCCGTGCTGGCGCGCCACGAGGGCGAGCAGGCGGGCACCGACATCCAGGCGGCGCTGCAGCTCGCTTATGGTCTGTACCCGCCCGGTTACCTGCCGCGCGCGGTCGTCATCTCCGACGGCAACCAGACCTCGGGCGACGTGCTGGCCGAGGCCTACAAGGCGCAGGAGTTCGGCGTCAAGGTGTCGTGGCAGGTCTTCGACGCCGACCGGGCCAAGGAGATCCGCGTGGTCGCGCTGCACCTGCCCGACGAGGTCAAGGTGGGCGCGCCCTTCGAGATTGTCGGCGAGGTGTGGTCGACCCACGACGAGGAGGTCACGCTCAACCTGCGCCAGGACGACTTCCCCAACGGCCTCGAGCCGTCCAAGACCGTCCAGCTGCACGAGGGCATCAACCGCGTCGCCTTCAAGACCGAGGCGAAATCGGCCGGCTTCACCACCTACAAGCTGACCCTGCGTCAGCCCAAGGAGGACACCGAGCGCGCCAACAACGAGACGGTGGCCACGGCGCCGGTCAAGGGCCGCCCGCGTGTGCTCTACATCGAGGGCGAGTACGAGCGTCAGCCGCAGGTGGCCGCGTACCTCAAGAAGGCGCTCGAGCGCGAGAACATCGACGTCGAGGTGCGCGGCGCGCGCGGCGTGCCCTCGTCGGCGCAGGAGCTCGAGCGCTACGACCTGGTCCTGCTCTCCGACGTGGCCCAGATGTTCCTCGGCCTGGCCCAGATGCAGGCCATCGAGAGCTACGTGCGCGACCTGGGCGGCGGCTTCGTCATGGCCGGCGGCGAGGACTCGTTCGGCTCGGGCGGCTACCAGGGCACGCGCATCGAGAAGATCCTGCCCGTGCGCTTCGACGGCGAGAAGGAGAAGTCGCAGCCCTCGCTGGCCATCGCGCTGGTCATCGACCGCTCCGGCTCCATGTCGGGGGCCAAGATCGAGATGGCCAAGGAGTCGGCGCGCGCCACGGCCGAAGTGCTCGAGCCCGACGATCTCATCAGCGTCATCGCCTTCGACAACCAGCCGTACACGGTGGTGCGCCTGCAGCGCGCGTCCAACCGGCTGCGCATCTCGACCGACATCGCGCGCCTGCAGCCGGGCGGCGGCACCAACATCCTGCCCGCGCTGCAGGAGGCCTACCAGGTGCTCGCGCCGGTCAACGCCAAGGTCAAGCACGTCATCCTGCTCTCCGACGGCCAGGCCGGCTACGAGGGCATCGCCGAGGTCTGCCGCGAGATGCGCGCCAACCGCATCACCGTCTCGGCGGTCGGCATCGGCGACGCGGATCGCAACCTCCTGCAGCTGGTGGCCGAGAACGGCGAGGGCCGCTTCTACCTGGCCGAGGACGCCAGCGAGCTGCCCAAGATCTTCGTCAAGGAGACCCAGGAGGTGCAGAAGTCGCAGCTGGTCGAGGACGTCGTCAAGGCCATCGTGGTCAAGAAGGTCGAGACCATCGAGGGCACCGGCGTCGAGGACGCGCCCTACCTGCACGGCTACGTGTCGACCAAGGCCAAGCCGATGAGCGAGGTCATCCTGGTCTCCGACGAGCGCGGCGAGCCGCTGCTGGCCCGCTGGCGCGTCGGCCTGGGCCAGGTGGTGGCCTGGACCAGCGACGTGAAGAACCGCTGGGCGACCGAGTGGCTGAGCTGGCCCGGCTACCAGAAGTTCTGGGCCCAGGTGGTGCGCTCGACCATGCGTCACAAGCAGTTCGAGAGCTACGACCTGTCGGCCACCGTGGTGGCCGGGCGCGCCCACGTGGTCGTCGACGCGGTCTCGCGCGACGACCGCTTCGTCAACGACATGGAGACCACGCTCGAGGTCATCGACCCGCGCGACTCCAAGGTCAAGCGCGAGCTGCCCATGGAGCAGAGCGCCGCGGGTCGCTACGAGGCCGACTTCACCGTCGACCGCTACGGCACGTACATCTTGAAGGCGGTGCACAAGCGCGACGGCCAGGTGGTCGCCGAGTCGACCGGCGCGGTCGCCCTGCCCTACCCGGCCGAGTACCTGAAGTCGACGCCCAACCTCGAGCCGCTCAAGCAGGCGGCGCTCATCACCGGCGGGGCGGCCCAGCCCAAGGCGAGCGAGGTGTTCGCGCGCGCCGGCGAGAGCATCAAGTTCCACAAGGACCTGTGGCCGTTCGTGCTGATGATCGTCGCCATGCTGTTCGTGATCGACGTGTTCCTGCGCCGCGTGCGCCTGTTCGGCTACCGCGCCGTGAAGTTCTGACAGGCGCCGGAGGGCCGTAGCGGTGCTATAAAACGCGCCATGACGCGAAAGCGAATCCTGGCGAGTTGCCTCGCCCTGGCCCTCGTAGCATGCAAAACGGCGCCCAGCGCGCCCCCCCAGACCGGCCCGTCAGCGGCGGCGGGCGGCGGCTCCTCGGCGACGACGGTCCCGGCCGCGGGCGGTGGCGGCGGCGCAGCGGCCTCGACCAGCCCGGCGGGCGCGCCGCGCAAGATCCGCACCGTCGAGGGCATCACCGAGTACGCCCTCGACAACGGTATGCAGGTGCTGCTCTTCCCCGACAATTCGAAGGACACCGTGACCGTGAACGTCACGTACCTGGTCGGCTCGCGCCACGAGGGCTCGGGCGAGACCGGCATGGCGCACCTGCTCGAGCACATGATGTTCAAGGGCTCGAAGAACGCCGCCGACCTGAAGGAGCAGCTGGGCAAGCGCGGCGCCGGCTACAACGCGTCGACCTGGTTCGACCGCACCAACTACTTCGAGACCCTGCCCGCGGGCGAGGACAACCTCAGCTGGGCGCTGCACATGGAGGCGGACCGCATGGTCAACGCCAACATCAAGCAGGAGGACCTGTCCTCGGAGTTCTCGGTGGTGCGCAACGAGATGGAGGCGGGCGAGAACAACCCGGGCGGCATCCTCGAGGAGCGCATGCTGTCGACCGCGTACCTCTGGCACAACTACGGCAAGTCGACCATCGGCGCGCGCTCCGACGTCGAGCACGTGCCGGCGACCACGCTGCGTCGCTTCTACGAGAAGTACTACCAGCCCGACAACGCCAGCCTGGTGGTCGCGGGCAAGTTCGACGAGGCCAGGACCCTCACGCTCATCAACCAGACCTTCGGCGCGGTGCCGCGTCCGGCGCGCAAGCTCGAGCCCACCTATACCATCGAGCCGGCCCAGGACGGCGAGCGCGAGGTCATCCTGCGTCGCGTCGGTGACGTGTCGCTGGTTGGGCTGGCCTACCACGTGGTCGCCGACTCCGACCCCGACTCCGCCGCGGTCAGCGCCATCGGCGACATCCTCACCGCCGAGCCGTCGGGCCGCCTGTACAAGGCCCTGGTGCAGACCGGTCTGGCCACACGCATCTACACCGGCGGCTTCCCCTCGCACGACCCGGGCATGTTCATCGTCTACGCCGAGGTCACGCCGGGCAAGTCGATCGACCAGGTGAAGGACAAGATGATCGAGATCGTCGAGGGCCTGGGCAAGGCCAAGCCCACCGACGAGGAGGTCGCTCGCTTCCACGCCAAGGCGAAGAAGAACGCCAAGCTCGTCTTCTCCAACACCGAGCAGCTCGCCGTGGGCCTGTCCGAGTTCACCGCCATGGGCGACTGGCGGCTCATGCTGCTCACGCGCGACCGCAGCCTGACCGTGACCGCCGACCAGATCCAGAAGGTGGCCACCACGTTCCTCAAGGCGTCCAACCGCACGCTCGGCCTGTTCATCCCCGACAAGCAGCCCGACCGCGCGCCCCTGACCTCGGCGCCCGACGTGACCGCGATGGTCAAGGACTACAACGGCAAGCCGCCCGCGGCCGAGGGCGAGCAGTTCGTCTACACCATCGCGAACATCGAGAAGCGCACCACGCGCGGCAAGCTGAAGAGCGGCCTCAGCTGGGCCTTCCTGCCCAAGGAGACCAAGGCCGACGCGGTCAAGGCGCAGCTGACCATCCGCTACGGCACCGAGGCCGACTTCAAGGGCAAGGTCGAGGCCGCCGAGCTGGTGGGCGATATGCTGCTGCGCGGCACCAAGAAGCACAACTTCCAGCAGCTCACCGACGAGTTCGACCTGCTCGAGGCCGACGTCGAGCTCCACAGCGGCATGGGCCAGCTGACCGTGGACATCTCGACCAACCGGGAGAACCTGCCCGCCGTGCTCGCCCTGGTCGACGAGGTGCTGCGCCAGCCCAGCTTCCCGGCCACCGAGCTGGAGACCATCCGCAAGCAGCGGCTCACCGACCTGGAGCAGTCCAAGACCGACCCGCAGGCGCTCGCGGTGACCTCGTTCCGGCGCAAGCTCTTCCCCTACGACAAGACCAACGTGCGCTACGTGCCCACCATCGAGGAGAAGATCGAGCGCGTGAAGGCGATCAAGCTGGACGACATCAAGAAGCTGCACGCGCTCCTCGGCGGCAGCTCGGCCCAGCTGGCCATCGTGGGCGACTTCGACGCCAAGCCCATCGGCGACAAGGTCACGGCGCTGTGGGACGGCTGGAAGTCGCCCAAGCCGTGGAAGCGCATCGAGAACAAGTACCAGCAGGTGGCTGGCTCCGACGAGGTCATCGACACGCCCGACAAGGAGAACGCGCTGCTCGTGGCCGGCTATGCCCTGGCCATGAAGGACGACGACGTCGACTACCCGGCCATGGAGGTGCTGAACTACGTGCTGGGCGGCGGCGGTTTCACCTCGCGCCTGACCAAGCGGCTGCGCGAGAAGGACGGCCTGTCGTACGGCGCCGGCTCGCAGTTCCAGGCCAGCCCGTTCGAGCCGGTCGGCTTCATCATCTGCTTCGCCATCCTGGCCCCGCAGAACGCGGCCAAGGGCCTGGTCGCCCTGGCCGAAGAGGTCGAGCGCGTGGCCAAGGACGGCGTCACCGCCGAGGAGCTGGACAACGCCAAGAAGGGCTACGTGAAGGACTTCGAGCGCGCCCTGTCCTCCGACGGCTTCGTGCTCGACAAGCTGGTGGAAGGCCTGTACGTGGGCCGGACGATGGAGTACTTCGCCCAGATCAACGCCAAGGTCGGCACGCTCACGCTCGAGCAGGTGAACGCCGCGGCCAAGAAGTACGTCAAGGCCGCCTCGCTCATCAAGGTGACCGGCGCTGACAAGAAGAAGGCCGCAGCCACCAAGAAGTAGGCATTCCGTAGCTTCGCCCGGCTGGGCTATCCTGCCCGCCATGTCGACCGCCACCGCCGTTTCCACCAGTACCAGCGCAGGCGCAAAGAGCGCCGCCACGACCGACCGCACCCACCTCGACCAGGCCGTCGCCGTGCTGCGCGAGCACGCACGCGAGTTCGCGCGCCTCGCGCCCACCGCCAAGGTGCAGCTCCTGCGCGCGTGCATCCCGCGCGTCGTCGACCTGGCGCCCGAGTGGGTGGCCACCGGCTGTCACGTCAAGGGCATGCCCGCCGAGCTCTCGGCCGAGGAGTGGCTGGCCGGGCCCATGACCACCGTGCGCATGCTGCGTCTGCTGGCCGAGAGCCTGGAGGAGATCACGCGCGTGGGCAAGCCGTCCTTCGGGCGCGGCGCGCGCACCCGCTCCGACGGGCGCCTGGAAGTCGACGTGTTCCCCTCGAGCAACATCGACAAGGTCACGTTCAACGGCTTCCACGGCTACGTGCTCATGCAGAAGGGCGTCGACCGCGCCGAGGCGCGCCGGCGCCAGGCCTCGTTCTACGACAAGCGCAACCCCGAGGGCGGCGTGGCCCTGGTGCTGGGCGCCGGCAACGTGTCGAGCATCCCGCCCATGGACGCGTTCACCAAGATGTTCATCGAGGGCTACGTCTGCCTGGTCAAGATGAACCCGGTCAACGAGTGGGTCGGGCCCATCCTCGAGCGCGCGCTCGCGCCGCTCGTCGATCGCGGCTTCCTGCGCATCGTCTACGGCGGCGGCGACGTGGGCAAGTACCTGTGCGAGCACAAGGACATCGCCGACGTGCACATCACCGGCTCCGACGCGACCCACGACCTCATCGTGTGGGGCCCGCCCGGCCCCGAGCGCGACCGGCGCAAGAAGGCCAACGACCCGCTGCTCAAGGTGCCCATCTCGTCGGAGCTGGGCAACGTCAGCCCGGTGGCCATCGTGCCCAGCCTGTACTCCGAAGACGAGCTGCTCTTCCAGGCCAAGAACGTCTGCACGATGATCACCAACAACGCGTCGTTCAACTGCAACGCCGCCAAGATGCTGATCACCTCGGCGCGCTGGCCGCAGCGCGAGAAGTTCATCGGCCTGGTCAAGAAGTGCCTGGCCGAGGTGCCGGCGCGCAAGGCCTACTACCCGGGCGCGCAGGACCGCTACGCCAAGCTCACCGCCGGGCGCGACCGGGTGGAGAAGATCGGCTCGGCCGGCCCCGACGCGCTGCCCTGGACCATCATCCGCGACGTCGATTCGAGCAAGCAGGACGAGACGCTCTTCCGCACCGAGCCGTTCTGCGGGCTGCTCTCCGAGACCACGCTGCCCGCGGCCGAGCCGGCCGAGTTCCTGACCCAGGCCACGGCGTTCATGAACGACACCCTGTGGGGCACGCTCAACGCCTGCATCGTCATCCACCCGCGCGACGAGGCGAAGAGCGACGTGGCCGCCGCGCTCGACCGCGCCATCGTCGAGCTGCGTTACGGCACCGTGGCCATCAACCACTGGCCGGCCATCGTGTACGGCTCGGTCACCCTGCCGTGGGGCGGGCATCCGAGCGCCACGCTCGCCGACATCCAGAGCGGCATCGGCTGGGTGCACAACACGTACATGCTCGAAGGCATGGACAAGACGGTCGTGCGCGGACCGCTCGTGGTCAAGCCCAAGCCGGCGTGGTTCTACGACAACAAGAACACGCGCGGCCTGGGGCCCAAGCTGGTGGCGATGGAGTCAGACCCGAGCTGGCTGCGCCTGCCAGGCATCCTGCTCGGCGCGCTCAGGCCGTAGAACGGTCGGTCAGCGGCTTCGACCACGGGCGGCCGACGATCCGGCCCGGGCCTTCGACTCTTGTCGCGGTACCCGAGACCGCGCAGTTCGAAGGCCGGAAGTCGAGATCGTCTAGAGCCCGGTCTTGGCGAACACCGCGGCGTGGAACTTCAGCCCGTCGTCGACGCGCTCCTTCCACAACGAGAAGTCGTGCTTGCCACCCTCGACCATCGTGTACTCGTGCTTGACGCCCGCGCGGGTCAGCACGTCGTGCAGGTACTCGTCGCCGGCGTTGAGGCCGAAGTCGTCGGCGGTGCCGCCGTCGAGGTAGATGGCGAGCGCACCGTCCTTGAGGTTCGCGCCCAGCAGCGCGGGATCATGCGCCTTCCAGTTGGCCAGGTCGGGGCCGAACAGGCTGCGCACCCACGCGCCGATGGGCTCGGCGCTCTTGCCCCATGCCTTGACGTCCTCGACCAGGACGACCTTCCTGGCGTCGTACGGGTACGGCCCGGCGTACAGCAGCGCATCGACGCCCGAGTGCGAGACCGCCGAGGCGAACAGGTCGGGGTGGCGCATGGACAGCATGAGCGCGCCGAAGCCGCCCATGGAGACGCCCGAGATGCCACGCGCGCGCCGCTCGGGAATGGTGCGGTAGGTGGCGTCGATGTGACCGATGAGATCCTTGCTGATGTAGTCCTCGTAGCGCGCCGTGCGCACGCAGAAGCTCTTGTTGTCGCGCGTCTCGCTGAACACGCCCTTGCCCTTGTTGACGCACGCGTCGTAGTCGATGGGCGTGACGCTGTTGACGTAGAAGCTGGAGTCCCCGTCGGGGAAAACCAGGATGGCGTGCAGGCCGAGCGCGTCGGCCGCGGCGTCGGCGTGGCCGTGCTCGACCCAGTTGGTCTCGTCGCCGCCCAGCCCGTTCAGCATGTAGACGACCGGGTAGCGCGCCGCCGAGCTGTCGTACCCGGCGGGCAGGTAGATCAGGTAGGTCTTGTCCACGCCCAGCGCGTCGGAGTGGAACGTGTGCGTCGCGACGGTGCCCTTGCCGGGGGCGACAACTGCCGCCTGCGCGGGCGCGGCCGCGACCGGCACGCTCGGGGAGGAAGTGGAAGACGTCGGATGCGCGCAGGCAGCGAGCGCAACAAGGACCACGGCAGCGAGTCTGCTCATGGCGCCGGAGATTACACCCGCCGGCGGCTCACCAGCCACGTGCGCGTGACCAGGCCGACCTCGCCCCAGCGCCGCTTGTATTCCATGTCGGTGCCCAGGTCGTAGCCGCCCACGGTTTCGGCGCACAGGCGCTCGATCATCTCCAGGTGCACCAGCACGCCCGGCGACTCCGACGCGAAGCGGTCGTCGAAGCTGACCTGCAGGCCGCGGTACACGCCGCCGAAGATGCCGCCGAACACGAACGCGAGGTCCTCGTCGGCGCGACGCGCGAAGACCACGCGCAGCGCACCGCGCGCGGCCAGGCGCGGCAGCATGCGCTCGTAGAACACGCGCATCTCGGGCACCGAAAGGCCGCCGCCGATGGCCGCCTTGCGGCTGCGCGCCTCGATGCGCAGGATGCGCTTCCACAGCGCCGCCAGCGGCACCTGCTCGCTCACGCCGGTGAAGTACTCGTAGCTGATGCCGGCGACCGCGGCGGCCCGACGCGCACGCCGCGAGTTGGCGCGAAACTTGGGCGAGCGGCGCGACCAGAAGCCGTCCATGCCGCCGTCCAGCGAGGCCACGATGCGCGCCATCTCCGGCCCTGGCTCGGCCAGGAAGCCGCGGCGCGCGTGCGCCAGCAGGGCGCGCTCGGCCGCGCCGTCCTCGGCCAGGCCGCACAGGGCCAGCGCGACCAGGCGGCCCGTGGTCGGGGGCACGGCGCCCGCCAGGAGGGCCAGGGACGCGGCCACGAGCGGCGCTGGATCCGGCCCGATGAGCGGGCTGGCCAGGCCCCAGACCGCCTCGAGCGGGCAGGCCCAGCGGCCGCCGCCGCCTTCCACGCGCCGCGCCGCCAGCGCCAGCACGCCCGCGCGCGACAGGCGCACCAGGGGCGTCGCGTCGGGCGCGAAGGCCGCGCACGCGGGCAGGATCCAGTCGCTCGACGAGCAGAACGTGTCGATCTCGGGCGTCGCCTGCACGATCGCGTCGAAGGCGTCGCGCTGCGCGTCCAGCTCGGCGAAGCTCCACCAGCGTGGTTCATCGGACATGCGCTGCCCGTACCTCCAACACGGGTCCCACCCGCCAGCATAGCGCGTGCCGGCCGCGGGGTGCGCCCCGCAAACCCGTGGGGGTTGCCGTCGAAAGCCGGAAGCCGCCCTCCGGGAATCGGAGGCCCAAAGTGGGTTCATGCGGGTAAACCCGCGATGCGTCGGCAGTTTGGGTGGTGGCCCGAAGCTTGCTCATGTAGGGCAGCATGTCGGAAGAAGTGCCGGTTTTCCTGTCTCGCAACCGCCTCGAGGGCTCGCTGGCCGATACGCCGCTCAAGTCCCTGCTCGAGCCGTGTCGCCGCCACCTGGTCACCGGGACCATCCGCGTCGATAGCCGCGAGGGCCGTGGTGTGCTGCAGATGCGTGCCGGTGTGGTCGACCACGCCAGCTTCGGCCTGCTCGTGGGCGACGCGGCGGTGATCCGCATGAGCCTGCTGCGCGACGGCAGCTACCAGCTGGAGCAGCGCGCCCCCGACCTGAGCGGCGAGCTCGGTCCGGCGGCCGCGCTGGAGAGCGACGTGAGCCACGTGCCGCTGTCCATCGTGATGCGGCACTGCGAGGACAACGCGCTCTCCTGCACCGTGGTGGTGGTCAGCGCGTACGACCGCGCCGAGATCCGCTACCGCGCCGGCGAGCTGGTCGAGGTCATCCTCAACGGCGTGCCCGACAACGAGTCCATCGTGCGCGTGACCAAGTGGACCGACGCGCGCTACAAGCTGCAGCTCGACCCGCTGGCGCCCGATATCGTGGGCTGGCCCAAGGTCGCGCGCGAGCCGACCGCGCCCTTCAAGCTCGAGCGCCACTCGCCCCCGCCGGCCAAGATGGCGCACGGCAGCGGCCCGGTGAACACGGTCGCGCCGCCGCCCGGCTCGACGCCGACCCCGACCCCGGTGGCCGCCTCGCCCCAGGGCACGCCGCCGCCGCGCACCCGCGCGCAGACGGTGCGTCCGCAGGCCGTGCCGCCGCCGCCCTCGGCGGCCGTGCTCGGCATCGGCGAGGCCACCGAGGTCACCGGCCCGCCCGACATCCTGCGCAACCTGCCGCCCGCGCGCGGCGCCAAGAAGCCGCCCGCGCTCATCGTGCCCGACGAGGCCACCCCGCCGCCCCAGCGCGCCGCCTCGGTGCGCCCGGTGGCCTACGACGACGAGGACGTGGAGCAGAAGCCGCTCTTCTCGCTGGCGCACCTGCAGGCCGACCGCGAGGGCAACTCCGAAGTGACCGCGCCGCGGCGCAGCTCGCCGCCGCCGCCGCCGGGCAAGCGCACACCCCAGTTCGTGGCCACGCCGCCCATGGCCGCGGCGCCCGCGCCCGCGCCCCCGCGCGAGAAGGCACGTGGCACCTCGCCGCCGCCGCCGCCTCGCCGCACGCCGCCCCTGCTGGCGGCCGTGGATGAGGTCCTCGATCCCGAGCGGCCGCCCTCGCGGCCGATGCCGCCGCCCCTGCCGGCGGCCGCGCGCACCCAGGCGCCGCAAGCCCAGGCGCTGCGCATGAACACCAGCGGCTCGTGGGCCGTGCCGTCCATCGCGGTCACCGATTCGGCGGCCGCGCCGCTCATGGCCAAGCCGTTCGTGCGCGAGACGCCGCGCTCGAGCCGCGGCACCTGGACGTTCGTGCTGGTGCTGCTGCTGGTGTTCGGTGGCGGTGGCTACGCGCTCTGGTACTACGCGCAGCCGGGCCGTCCCGGTGTGATGCGCA
>Ga0209515_10007898_pt1 | contig 12637 bp, 14 predicted proteins | sample Subgroupgradi54m_FD_187454 | JGI IMG/M metagenome (GOLD analysis project Ga0209515, IMG submission 187454) | Subsurface groundwater microbial communities from S. Glens Falls, New York, USA - GMW60B uncontaminated upgradient, 5.4 m (SPAdes)... ... | reverse complement strand
GCTCCAGCCGAGAGAGTTACCTGCTCGTACACGCCAATAGAATTCATTGCCGTTGTCTGGAAAACCGTAAAGATTGATGCCGGTATAATTGCCAATGGCTGAATCATAGACAAGGTTTGTGAAACTGGTGTTTGCAGAGATTTGTATATGATAGTTGCTGGCTTGTGGTGCAGCATTCCAACTGAAACTTACTTGTGTGCCATTGACGGTGGTTCGGTCGTAGGGTGAATTGAGGTCGGGAGGATCAGGTGGGCCGCTGTAACCATTATTAAACCACCATGTCTGCGATGATCTCGGTGTTGGGTCGCCATAGCGCCAGTCGCAATGAACATTTATTTTCCAATATAATCGGCTGCCATCATTCGGCAAATAATCGTAGACTAATAAACCAATATTGGGGGGATTATAAACAACGTCAACATTGAATAAATAAAACACAATGTCATTAAATCCGGCATCTCTTGCAATATAAATATCAAAAAGGTATCCGTTCCACTGTGGGTGATACCACCAAAATTGCACTGCTTCTCCTGGAGCAACTGATGCATTTGGTGGAGCTACAAGAATAGGGGCATTTTCAGGTGGGCAAGTAGCAAATGCGGTTTCTATGCCTGCAAAAAGTCCAATGCAAAGTGTAACACTTATAAGAAAATTTTTTTGCATTGTAAAAGTACGTCACCTACCTTTCATATACAAATTTTTACTAATAAATCTTAGAATCCCATACATGGAGTACTTCACCGGTGTGGGCATCAATGTAATATAACCACGCTTTGGAGGAATTAGCTGTCTGTTGAGCCATTTCAGGAAATTCGATTTTAATCTTCCAAGCAAGAAAGAGAGCGGGCGGCGTTTCCGTTGGTCGATCGAAGACAAGAGAGATTTCGGGCGCTTTTATTGGCGCTTCTAGCGTATCCAAATCTTGCTTGATAATGTTGACTGCATCATCTGAGGTTATAATGGGCGTTACATTCTTAACCCGGATATCTGGGTAGTAGTTTAATTTAATTGAATCAACGGCTCCTTTCTCTGAAATACTAAGCTCAACCGAAGAATCTTCTATTGAAACGCCTTTGTAGATTTGTTGATATTTGACTAGAATTCCCGACTGACCATAATCAGCCATAACTCTTGTCTCAGACATCTGCAATTCGGCCATATCAATTCCTAAGAGTGTCTGAAGTTCGTTGATAAATATCTCAGCGATTTTGTTAGGCGCGCCAGAGTACGGTTCGGTTTGAAAATTGCTGATCATGGAAGGGAATCCTGTATTTACATTCCACGTTACGTTCGCGGTGGGGTATTTTTTCTTAAACTCCTCCCATGCTTTTACTGCGGCATCTGATTTTTCCGGCGGAGTCCAATTGGCCCATTCCGTCTTGGAAAAATCCTTTTGCTGCGCTTTGGATTCCTTCGACTCACATGCTTTCGGATCCTTTTCGCAGCGTGAATAAAATGATTTAGCTTCTCTAACGAACATGATGAGAACAATAATGCTCGCCACAGAGATAGCTAAAATTGGCTTAATGGTTTTCACTGGCTTCATCCCCTCCTTCTTGCAATTCTTCTGCTGACAAATGAATTCGTTTAATACGTGAATAAATCCGCCGATGCTGGATTATAATTCCGCTTGAAAAGAATTTTTCCTGTTTTAGCATCAATCACATAAATCCATGCATTCTCAACGTATCTTTTGTCTGCATTTTCTTTCGGAAGCAAAATGTTGACCTTCCAAGACAAGTAAAGATTTTTAGATGATTGTTGATCGGAAAGCGGTTCGTAAAGAACCAAAGAAATCGTGGGATCCTTCGTCGATTTTATAGATATTATCCCGAGATCTTTCCTTATGAAATCGATCGCTTCCTCACGTGCGATCGTAGGCTCAATGTCATCAACCTTAATATCACGGTAATAACTTAAATCAATGTGGGTAATCTTATTTTCTTCCATCCTCAAATTGATAGAAGTTTTCTCTATGGTAATACCATTGTAAACTTGCTGATAGCGCACATATGTTGCGCTTTGACCTTTATCATTTTTGTGTGTTGTTATCTCGGACACGCCAAAATCTGAGAGCTCGATTCCCAAAAGAACTTGATATTCTTTAATGAAAGATTCAGCAACTTCTTTGGGAGTACCAGCAATAGCCTCCGTTTGAAAATCATCGATTCGACGTGGTAAGCCAGTATTAGGATCCCAAGCGATTGTCGCGGTTGGATACTTAGCTTTAAACTTTTTCCATTCCGTCAACACAGCTTCTGAGGGTTTCACTTCCTTGCTAGCAAGTTCGACCAAATCGGGCCTCACACCTGGAGGATCTTGCTTCAATATATCGTGTTTGTATATTTTTCCTTCCCTAATTATTTCATCCGCCCCCTTCTCCTGAGCAATGCGAACAAGACTCCCGGTAGTAGTAATGTGGGATTTTTCATTATCCTGAGCTTGAAGGTTAATAGCATCAGTAATAATCATGAAGCTCAAAACGAAACAAAATACAATCACCAGTCGAACAACTCTTTTCACAAAAAGATTCAGTACAAATCCTGACATAAAATGTTTCGACGTGGTAAAGTTAGACAGATGAAATCTTAACATAGACACCTCCATTTAAGAGTCTCAATAAGTGTTGACTTCGCATATTTTCTTACGAACATTTGGAAGAAGACCTCGCTTTTGAAAGCGACTTGGATCCCTGCTTCATGTTTTTCCCTCCATGACCCGAAAGTTTTATTTTATCTTTCAAAAAAGATGCTTTCGCTTTTGCCAGGATTTCTATTTGAATCAGTTGACTTTTTTCGGCCAGGATTTCTTTGAAAGGTATTCGAATAATAACTCTCTTACCTTTTGCTTGTCAAGTAATTTGCAATATCATTTGATGTAAAGTATTATTATGGATGGCGCGGGGGAGCGTGAAATCCTGGCTAGGAAACCCACCCCCTTTTACCTTTTTCAAGGTCGCGCCACAAGGTTAACCCTTAAAACTTCCTAGAATCAAGCCCAAAGAGCAACTTTCTTTCGTTTATCTACTGTCAGTAGATGAAAACCGCATATCAATAGATGAATCACCTTATCGCTCCTTCTTTTCCTTTTTAGGTGGATGTTCTCTTGTCAGCTTCTTTACGTCATGAACAAATGAAGCTTCTCGCATCCGCTGAGCCGTGAAATCGGGTTATGCCCTTCTTTTTCTTTTGGCTCACTACTTGTAATATTGTAAGTGATCTTACCTAACTGATAGAGTTCAAAAAGTTCACGAACAAGACTTCGCATAAATTCGATGGTGCTTTTCTTTTTTGCTGATTGAACTTCTACCAGATGATGAGCAAGTGATTTCAGAATATCCTCACCTGGCTGTCTTAATTCGACTGAAAGTTCAATAAGCCGCTGCTGAATGACGCTAAAAGAAGCATCTGGCGATTCACCCAGTTCAATCTGGCAAAGTTTGATGAGAATAAATTCGCTCATGTTCTTCAATTGATAAGCGTAAACACTCGATTGATTCACTTCTTCTTGATGTCCGGTCATGTCTTTCTAAATCCCCTTTCGATATCAATCCAAAATTTGCGTCACTCGATTACGCGAGCTTTGCTATTTACGAGATGATAAGTTCAGCAAGCTTGAAGTTCGCCGCCGATTTCACGCTCAATATCTCTGACGCGTTTTAAATACAATCGCAACCATCGGTAATATTTTTTCACTTCGCGTGGAAATTTTCTTTTCATTGGTTTATGAATCATAGTTTTAACCCGCTTTTACCAAACCTCGTATTGCCGAAAAACTTTTGCGCGTCGCTTTCCTCAATTTGAGCTGCCACCACCAAAACATGAAAAATTTCCTTCCTTTTTCTACATCACAAATCTTCTGGTAAGCGGCGTTTGAAAAACATTCCTTATGTTTGTAGAAAGTTGCCAAAATCCGAATTTCTCTCCAGTGATTGGCGAGAAACGAAACCCATTTTTTGCGTGTATCCGGAAATTCCAGGCAGACAGCTTCAAACAACCGGTTCACGATCATTCGCTTTCTTGTTTGCTCCTCGAGAATGAATTCGCGCAAACAAAGAAGATGCCCCATAGTTTTAAATGCTCGGAGCTGGACGTTACCCCCAACTGTTTCTTCCACAACTGAATTCACGGCAAACGTAAGAAAGGTTAAGGCGTGACCTGAATTGTGTCGCTCCTGCATATCGCGCCTCTTTTCTGGAGAATCCGACTCGTTGATACACATAAGAAGACTGGCGTATTCCTTCTGCCAATTTTCTCCTAATACTTGAGGTGCTTTCTCATAAAAGCTCTTCTCGAGTTGCTTAAAATCAATTATCTTTTTATTATTAGAATCTCTCTTTCCCATCTTGGATTGACCTATAATTTCCATTTTTACCTTGCCTTTCAGTCAAAACACTAACCTGAGTCCTAATACATTGCAAGTCCACCTAAAAAGATAGTTTTTAACTATAAATAATCGATTTTTGACATCCGGTGGAAGTGCAGGTATACTTGATATTTAGGAAGCAAAAATACCACTTTTAAAAAGCGGAATCGCACTTGAAAAAACTTTTAAACCAAAGGATCAGAAACATATGTACCAAAGCTTTTGGGCGAGCTATCGAAAAGAGTTCCCTGAATTTGCACAAGTCAGAAGACCATTAGTTGGTGCGGTCATTAAAGAAACACGCGTTGACAAAGGAATTCGTCAGATGGATTTTGCCAAGGAAACGCAAATCAACGAATCAACTTTGAAGTCCATTGAAAATGACCACCAGCAAGCGACAACGGTTGACACGATTGAACGATGCGCGAAGCCGCTTGGTTTGAGCGTTGAAGATATTATTCTGCTTGGACGTGAGCGGGATCCCGCGAACTTCTTCGTGTTAAAGAAGGCGCTTCCTCCCAAAATCAAAGGAATTCGTGAAAGAGTGCGCGCTCCCCTTGAATGGCATCAGGGTGTTCGGCTTCAATTCAAAGATTTTGACTTAACACCAATTTCCGCACCCATCGCAACAAAGAAAGATTTCTTTGTCTCGAAGATCAACCTTCCCCCTAAAAGAGCGATCAAGAACTTGTCGCTTGGTGTTCATCATCAAGTATTTGGGTTTCTCTCTGCAGGATTTAACGTGAAAATAAAATGTGCGGACAATGAACAGATTATTACAACCAATCAAGGCTTCGGTTTCGACGGCTTCCAAAGCCACGAAATCCTGAATGAAGATGAAGACAATGGCGCAGTCATTTACTTGGTAACAAAATTCCCGAACTTTGACCAAGTAGAACCCCACAGAGGACCACAGCCAAAACCTATTGATTCCATCAACATAGCACTTGGAATCGAACGCCTCCGTGAGCGCAAGTCCATCCATTCAGACCGGCCGATTCCCGTCAAACACCTTGCCGAACTTACGGAAACACTAGACCATGAGCAAATCCACAAACTCATGCGTATCAAGAAAGGCTCTTCCGTCATTTATTGGCAGAAAATCGAAGACCTTCTTTCAGGAACCGGCGTCACAATGGAGGAGTTTCTGAAATGGTGTAAGAATGAAAAGGATCAAGAAATCCATGTAGCAACGGCTGAGACGCGCGTTATGATTGACTACCATAATTATCACGGCGTTAAAATTTATTCGGCTATTCCTCCTGCAGTTGAGAGAGAGTTTTTCCTGGGTGAAATTACGGTGGAAGGAAAGAGTTCAGTTACGAAAAAAAGCTGGGAGCGAAAAGACAAAGCAATGATCGCAATTTACGTGGAAGAAGGCGAGCTCGAGATTACGGTTGGCAAAAGGAGAAGTGCTCTTCCCATTCTTAAAGGCGAGAGTGTTTATTTCGATGGCAACCTAGGTTATGTGATCCGCAACCCGGGTGAAGTCCAAGCGAAAGGATTTTTTGCAAGTTTTCCTGCGATTCAATTCTAGGACGGTTTGCCCAAAGTGCCAATCTCAGTCGCAATGACTTTGATTTGCTCAACCAGCGTTGGGAGATCAAAGGGTTTTGTAACGAGAGTTTTGGGTTCAAACCCAACGCTTTTAAGAGCTTCTTTAATTTCCTCAACATATTTTGCGGAAACCGGAATGAAGCGAATATTGGGATTGATTTTCCGGCCTTCTTCTATGAGTTTGTGACCGGGAATGCCCGGGATTGCCATATCAACAACCGCAATGTGACAACCATCATTGCCACTTTTAAGATACTCAAGAGCTGTTTTCCCGTTTTCAAAAGTATGAACCTCATAATGTCGCTCACGGAGAATATCGGATAAGATTTCCCGTATTTCAGCCTCATCGTCCACGACCACGACTTTCGTTTTGTTGTCATAATAAATCTCATCCTCATAATCGCTCCCAACTTCATCGGGAGCAACCACTTTGCCCAGCTTTTTATTGATGACCGCTTCAATTTTGGAAAAATCCCGAAAAGGCTTTTCGATTACATCTGCTTTGGTAATCCCAATTTTTTCGAGCCGTTCTTTTTCATCGTGATAGTAAGCGGTGATAATCAAAACTGGCGTGTGAATATTTTTTTCTCTTAATTCTTTCAGTACCTCATAGCCATTTAAACGTTCCATGCGCAAATCCAGAAGAATTAAGTGCACCTCAAACGCTTCTAAAGTTTGTTTCACAGTTGTTGGATCTGCAGTCGCAATGGGCTCATACCGGCGTCTTCTAAAGTGGGTGAGAAGTTGTTCAATAACGGACTTGTCATCATCAACAATTAAAATTGTGCTTGGTTTTGTGGCCATGTTATTTCGCTAGAATGTCCTTTATTTTTTGGATTAAGACATCCGGCTTCATGTCTCCCGGCTTGTCAACGAATCCTTGAATGAAGTGATCAATTTTTTGTTCGACGAAGATTGGCTTGAGCATCCGATAGGGTGTAGCTGAAATGACAGCAATCTTTGGTTTATTCACTGCATCACTCCATGCCTTTATCACATCAATTCCGCTAACCTGACCTTCTAATCGAATATCAACCAATACCAAGTCAAATACTTCGCGCTTCTCGCAAAGCTGAATCGCTTCTTTGCCGGATGACAAAGTCCTGACAAAGAAACCTTCATGCTCAAGCGGTTCTTTTAAAGCGTCGCAAACGTCTTTCTCATCATCGACGATTAAGATTTTTTGAATCATTCGTTTCTAGCCGGGTTTTGAAAACAGTTTAGCTACAATGAGAAACGTCATTATTCAGGATGAACTTGAAGTTGGGCTATCTTCTCCTGATTGGGCAATTTTACCATCACTTACGGGCAACCAAAACTTAAATGTTGTTCCTTTGCACGCTTCACTTTCTGCCCATATTTTCCCTTTGTGAATCTCCTCAATTGTATTCTTACAAACCCATAAACCTTGACCGTGCCCGGAAGCCTCGATATCGGTTACTTTTGGTTTTGGTTTGGTTGAAAAGCCTTGATCCCAAATTTTACTTAAATTCTCTTTAGAGACACCGGGCCCATTGTCCGAGAACTCAAAATATGCGACTTTCTTTCCGTCGATTTCTTCGTAACCACCTTTGAGCGTCATTTCCGCATTCTTTTGACCTTCCATGGCTTCAGCCGCATTATTGATTAGATTGATCAAAACTCGTTGAACGAGCTGAACATTGCCGTAGGGAAAAACCTTTTCTGGAATATCTCGCACAAATTTATAATCGCCGGGCTTTGCGATTGCTTTTGCGGCGTCGCAAACGACTTTAAAATCAAATTGCTCGAAAACATCTTCGCTTGAAGAAAGCGTTCCTTGCGCAGTCAAAGCGATAATTCTTATCTCATCTGACTTTGTAAAAACTTTTTGCCCTTCTTCTTTCATTCGTTCAAGAGTTTTGAGGAACTTTTTCTCAATCGGCGCAGGCAATTTTCCTTGTATATAACGATCAAATATTCCTTTGAAGTCTTCGTAGCCGTACATGGTATTAAATTGCGCGGGCCCGTAAAGCCCTGCGAGCGAGTTTTTTGTTTCATGCGCAATCGATTTTGAAAACGCTGCCAATCTGGCTTCAGATTCAGCTTTCACTCTGGCTTCGCGTTCTTTTGAAACAACGCCAAATAAACGAACGTTTTCAAAGGTAATGGCATGTTCTTGAGCGATGGTTGCTAACATATCCAGAACGTGTTGAGAATAATCCTCATCTGATTTCTGGCCTCCAAGAAGTAAAAATCCTTGAAGCTTAAGAAATGGATCTTTTTTGTCTGCCGAGCTTCGCGAACTTGATAAAAAACTTGGAATGATAACTTCTGCTTTTAACAATTTTATTGTCTCAAGAGTTTTTGCCAATTTATCATGTTTAAAACCGCTGCTCGTTTGATGCAATTCTTCTTCAACCTTCACTCTTGTAATTGGAATCTGTCGTTCACCGAGATACGAAACTAACGGGTGATCGGCAGAGAGCATTGAAGCTGGTTCGTCATCTCCATATCCGTCATAACCGACAAGTTCTAAATGATCGTTTCCTTCCGAGCGGACATAAATTGCGGCACTTTTCGTCCGAGCTTTGTGCATTAATACATAAAGGATTTTGCGAGTTAATTCTTCCAAACTCGTGACCAAAGTTATATCTTTTGTTGCATCTTTTAAAATTTGTGCGTAATCTGACTTTTTCTGAAACAAATACTTATCCGTAATGTTAACCAGTAAATTATCCAAAGGCTTAATAATTGCGGCGGAAACCATCCCAAGAAGCGCAAACAACCACAAACGTGCGTAGTCACTTATTGCAGATTGCAAGACGCCCGTAATTAAAAAAGAGGTTGAAGCAAAGAGCGCAAAAATTGCGAAGGAAACACCTCCGAATACTATGGTTTTCTTAATTACAACTTCAATTTCCCAAAGTCGGTAGTTCAGCACTGCATAAGCAACTAAAGCTACATATCCGATGACAAAGAAGTTCAATACCGGAGGAATTGGAATGTTGTACCAAATAAAAAAATTGGTGGATCCGCCCCCAAAAGCGATAGCTGTTCCAATCGCAACAAACATTAATTGTTTTCGCTGAATTCCTCGAGCTCGGATAGCTGCACGGAAGAAAAGAATATGTGTATAAAGCACGACACCTAAAAAATAAATTTGATAAATGTGGTAAAGAGGCCCCGGCACAGGCCAAAATCTGAACCAGAAACGCGACTCAACCCTAGCGATAAAAAGAGGAGTGAAATCTAAAAATAGATAGATGATAGCAAACAGATACATTGATTTGATAATGAGATTATTCTTCTTAACATTATCAATGCCGAGATAGGTGTAGGTGAAGTGCAGGAAAGCCGCGGGAATAAGAATGGCGCCGGCCATCAAAAACCGTGACCAAAACAACGCATGTGCTGGAGTATTAGTGAAAAGCCAAACGAAGTAGCCTAGAGACCATAACGCAACGTTTAATTGCCAAAATGAAAATGTTTGATTGATTTTGTTTCGTGGATTTTTGAAATATATAAAAAGGGCGAAGGATAGACAAAATAGAAAATTCAAAAGTCCCGTATAGCCACAAAATTGTTGAACCATAATGTTCCACGTGACAATTCTTTTTTGAGTAAGAGGAAATTAACTCTTCTTTTCAGCGATAATATATTGCATGATTCCCTGCTGTTCATAAGAGTTCTTAAGTTCATCTTTATGAAAACCGGAATCAATAAAAAGTTGGTGAAAATCGTCATCTTCGCGGTAAATTAAACTCCAATCGGCAACCCACTCCATGAAATAAATAGAGGGATTACTAAACTTATCACGAACATCAGAAATTGCCAATATTCCATTTGGCTTTAGTACCCGTTTCAAATTTGAAATTAGTCTTGTTGAAATGCGAGCGTCTAAGTAATCAAAGAGACCTGTTGAGAATATAATGTCATAGTGATGAGCAAACTCTCGTTCGATTTCTTTTTTCAAAGCTATACGCAGAACATTGATTTCGGTAAAATTAACTTGTTTAGAATTTTCTAATAGTCCTTTTGCATGCTTGATTGAACGGGAATCAGCATCAAAACAATCGAACGATACATTTCTAAACAAACCATTTTCGCTATTAAACAATAGTTCTTTTATATCTCTGCAAGGTCCCGAAGCAATATCCATAATTCTCATTTCACTGCTTTTGTGTTTTGAGACAAAGCCAGAAATGATTCTTTTAAAGTCTTCTTTCCGATTTCTAACGGCAACAGAAATTGCGGACATTTGAAAATAATTGTCGAAAAGCCGATCGAAACCAATTGTTGTGGGATTGTTTTGATAGATATCATCAATAATTTTGAAATCACCAGCGTATCCATAAGGTTTTTGTAGACTCCAATTAATGAAATCCCCATGGAGAAAATATTTGCGCATTTTATTTACGAATAACTTTTTGAGCTTGAAAATTTTTTCTTCCTTCCCATCATCAACACATTCTTTCTCAAAATTCATTATTTCACGGAAAACACCGTTGATTTCCCAATTAAACCGACTTTGAAATCTTCCCCATTCATTCGGATTTTTTGAAAGAAAAGATTCAACTTCTATGGCAAGCTCATTGTAATGTTTCACACGAGCCCTCAAAGAAGAGGGGGCATCTTTTAATTGAGTATCGCCCTTTAGTATTGGGTTCATGAAGCTATTGTTGATTTGACTAATTGTAAAATTTGCTTGATGTCAAAAGGTTTGTATAAATAAGCGACGGGATTTAGTTTCTTAGCTTCTTCTTCAAGTTTCTCATCCGCGTATCCTGTCACAAAAATTACCGGAATTTTTGACCTCTTTTTTCTCTCTAACCCTTCTTGTGCTTTTCGGATCGCCGCAACACCATTATCCCCAGGCATACGAATGTCCGTAATAATGAGATCAAAGCTTTCTTCCTCGATTATAACTAATGCATCCTGCCCGTTTCTAACCGTGTAAACTTCGTAACCTTGTTTTTCGAGAAGATGAGAAAAAGAACGGGTTAAAAGTTCTTCGTCGTCAATAACCAAAATTTTTTTTGCCATTAAAACTCCTATTTTATTATCTACTATCTAATTTCTTAAAGTTCGCCTTGATGAAAGGAACTCTAGCTTCCCATGGATCCCAATAAATAATTGGATTCTCCGCTTTTGCGCCAATAGCTTTTAGTAACACCTCGACATGTTCTGACACCGGATTTATTTTGCCTTGCTCGATCTTTTTAATGAAACCTTTTGAGAATCCAGTCTTTGTTGATATTCCAGCGATTGTCTCTTTACAAAGTACGCGTATTGCTTTCAAGCGAGCCGGCGTCAATTTACCCTTAACAATAAGTTTTATGGCGCTGCCCATAGATTACTTTTTTTCCAGTTTTTTCTTTAAATATTCAATGACGTCTCCGACCGTTTTCATGCGATCTGCTGCCTCGTCTGAGATTTCAAATCCAAATTCCTCTTCAAACGCCATCAGAAGCTCGATTGTATCCAATGAATCGGCGCCCAAATCTTCAACCAAATCGGCTTCCGGTATCACCTGTTCTGCTTTGACGCCCAGTTGCTCACAAAGAATTTCCTTTACTCTCTCTTCGATAGACATTTATTTTACCAACCCAATAAATCCAAACATTACCGATGCTTGAAGGGTAGTGTAAACAGCAACAACCAAGATAAGGATCCGTAAAACAATCTTTTCAACTTTACCTTGTTTGGGAAGAGCCGCGCCCACTCCAAAATCAAGGAAAAACGCGAGGGTTGAACTAATCCCTACAAAAAATAGAAAAAAGAAAAAATTATGAAAATCCACGTGATCCGACCTTTTTACGACGTTTTTCAGGCAGATTATATCCTTTATGGTTTAATTTGAAACCTTGTTTTATTATCGTCTTTTACTAGGAGAAACTAAGCGCGAAGGCAGGTAAAGTACAGTTTATAATAGTTGCTGAACCAGCGAATTACTAATCGCCTCAAGAAGCCCAGCAACTTTAGATTTGAGGATGTCCGGGCGTGCCCCGAAAACATCACCTACTGTTTTCATCTGGGATTTCAAAAGTGAACACCTCCTCATTAGTCCCCTATCTCGAAAGCACTGTTCCCACTTCTATAAAGTCGACAAGATTAAACGGTTTATGAACTATTGCGCGGGGCTTCAGTTTTTGGGCATCTTCCCCGTATTCGGCCGCGTATCCCGTGATAAAAATTTCAGGGATTTGATCTTTTCCTTGCTGCGACCTCATTTCTCTCATATAGCGAATGGCTTGAAGGCCGTTTACCTCTGGCGTACGAATATCAGAAATCACTAGATCAAAATCATCCATCATGGCTTCTTGGATGGCTTCCTTGGGATTCTGAAAAGCGCTGACAATGTGACCTGATTTTTCAAGCAAGCGGGTCACGGTATTCAAGACGAGCGGGTCGTCATCAATCAAGAGAATAGACTTCTTGATTCTACCGCCCATTTGAACGCCTTTCACAGTAAAGAGGAATGATGACAGGGGTATTGTACTTTCAGAAGGGTCTAAAATCTATGGGAAATTACCAAGAGAAAATGATCGTGAATAAAGAAGGTTTAAGAGCAGCATTATTGTAATTAAGACCAAGCTTATTAAGTCTCAGAGAGGGCTCTCTCTTTCGTAATTAATGTTTTTGTAGTAGAGTGGAGCACTGGCGCGGTAATTAAGTTCAATTTAATCCCGTCTCCAGCGCCCCCTCATCAAACCGGACATGAAGTTTTCCCTCATACGGCTTTCCGACAACCTCT
>Ga0209515_10007897_pt1 | contig 12637 bp, 12 predicted proteins | sample Subgroupgradi54m_FD_187454 | JGI IMG/M metagenome (GOLD analysis project Ga0209515, IMG submission 187454) | Subsurface groundwater microbial communities from S. Glens Falls, New York, USA - GMW60B uncontaminated upgradient, 5.4 m (SPAdes)... ... | reverse complement strand
TGCTAATATTATTATTAAAGAAGGCAGTTCGGGCATAGGTAGATGATAACAAGTAAAAAGGCAAAAGTAAAAAGGAAAAATATTTTTTACTTTAAACTTATAACCGGATAATGAGTATTGAAGCTACAATTCCCACTACTCCTGTGACTATCAGTAAAGCTATATTTATCACCATTGATAGTTGAATAGTACTTTTGGCCAAGGGATTTCTGCCTAAAGCTTCCATACTTTTGGCAATTGACCGGGAAAAAGTTAAGAATCCAAAAGTAAAACTTAACAGGACAATTAGTCCTGCTGCAATATAACGGACGACATTACCAAATTTTTTCGGATCATTAACATTTTCTAAAAAAGATGAACCGACAAAGCCAAATAAACGCCCGGCAAACCTGGGATTGGTTAATTCTGCATACTCAACTCTGATGGCAAGGGGAATCTTACCTGAGGCAACTTTACCATTTGGTCCATCAACTTGAGGAGCTCCATTACCATCAAAAGCGCCTAAGGCTACACCTATGACATAACCTGACTCAGAAGCTTTCTGGCCTTTTCCCAAGATAGAAGAGGAGGTGATATAGTCACCATATTTGATAGGACCATTTAAAGTTGTGACATTTACTGTGGCTGTTCCAGACCTAACAATTGGTTTGCCATTTTTAATATCCTTATCCTGGTAAACTAAAATAGGCTGGTTAACAATAATGCCAAACATCTTGTTATCAAACCCTTTATTGGCCCGGGTTAAACCTTTATCTGTGGCTGTTAGAATGTCTCCTTCAACGCTATCTGCATCAGCTACTTCATAAACAGAAGTTGTTTCAAGTGAAGGAGTCTGGGCAAAGGTAGGGTACAGGTTACTGGGAACAGGGAACAGTAAGAAAAAGAGGGTAAATAAACAGGCAGTTAGTTTCATTTAAGTAAAGAATATAATATTAATCCGGATTGGTCAAGGCTACTATTTTATGAATATCTCAATAAATATCATAATGTATCATTGTAATTACCGCATAGACACAAATTACAGGCTACAGGTTACAGGCAATAGGCAACAGAAGTTTATAAAATATACAAAATATATCAAGATGAACATTGTGAGAAGTTAGTTGAGCTTGTGAAAATTAGCGTGAAAGCAAAAAATAACTGATTTGAATTTTAAATTAGATATGTTAAGATCGAACTTATGAAAAAGTACATGCCTTTAGAAATTGAACCAAAGTGGCAAAAAAAGTGGGAACAGGATAGTCTATATAGTCCAGATGTAACTAAAGCTTCTAAACCTTATTATAGCTTAATGATGTTTCCATATCCTTCAGCAGAAGGATTACATGTTGGGAACATGTATGCTTTCGCAGGCTCTGATATTTATTCCAGATTCAAAAGGATGCAAGGCTTTGATGTTTTAGAACCGGTTGGTTTGGATGGTTTTGGGATTCATAGTGAAAACTATGCTCTAAAAGTCAATCAGCATCCAATGGATTTGTCCAAAGTTACCGAAAAGCGGTTTTACAAACAGCTGCATATTATTGGCAATAGTTATGACTGGCAAAGAACTGTGGAAACATATAAACCTGAGTATTACAAATGGACCCAGTGGTTATTCTTACAAATGTACAAAAAAGGCTTGGCACACCGTAAAAAAGCCTTGGTAAACTGGTGTCCTAAGGATTTGACTGTTTTGGCTGATGAACAGGTGATTAATGGGGCTTGTGAAAGGTGTGGCAGCAGTGTGGAAAAGAGGATGTTAGAACAGTGGTTTTTCAAAATCACTGATTATGCTGAAAGGTTATTAGGTAATTTAAAAGATTTGGATTGGTCTGAGAAGGTTAAAATTGCCCAAAGAGATTGGATTGGAAAGAGTCAGGGACTTATTTTTACTGCTCCTGTAAAGGATTCTAAATTAGAAATTCAAACATTCTCAGCTCATTTTGAAGCTTTCAGGGCTGATACATTTGTAGTTATCGCTCCTGATCACCCATTGTTAGAACAGTTATTAGATGATATTTCAAATAAGCAAGAAATACTAGACTTTGCTAAAAAAATAATCCAAAAAAGGAAAAGCCATGGAATAGAAGAAAAAAATCCTGAGGGTATTTTTACTGGAAAATATATTGTTGATCCTGTTGGAAACGGAGATCTGCCTATTTGGGTGGCAAGTTATGCACTTTCAGAATACGGAACTGGAATTGTGAAGTGTTCAGCACATGATGAAAGGGATTTTGCCTTCGCAAAAAAGTATGGAATCAGGTTAAAACCAGTCTTATTTCCTACAGATCCTGTTCAAAGAGAAAAAGTGGAGAAATTGGAAATCTGTTTTACAGATATGAAAAACGGTATTTTATCAGAGCCAGACGAATTTAAAGAGAAGCGTGCAGGAGATATGAGACAAGAAATAATTGAATACACTGTTAAAAATGGTCTTGCTGAACCAAAAACCCAATATCATCTGCGGGACTGGTTAATTTCCAGGCAGAGATATTGGGGGCCACCAATACCTATTATTTATTGTGATAAGTGTGGCACAGTGCCTGTTCCCGAGGAAGATTTACCAGTAAAATTACCATATGTGAAAGAATTTAGGCCAACTGGTACTGGTAAGTCACCTTTAGCCTCAGTAGCAGAGTTTTACAATGTTAAATGTCCAAATTGTGGGGGGGAAGCCAGACGGGAGACAGATGTGTCTGATACATTTTTAGACTCTGCCTGGTATTTTTTAAGATACCCTTCGACTCGCTGTGCTCGCTCAGGGCAAGTCCCTTTTGATTTGGAGATAACTAAAAAATGGTTGCCAGTTAATATGTATATCGGGGGAGCAGAACATTCAGTGCTGCATCTTTTGTACTCCAGATTTATCACCATGGTTTTAAAAGATCTGGGGTTCTTGGATTTTGAAGAGCCATTTACCACCTTCCGTGCTCATGGACTAATTATTAAAGATGGAGCAAAGATGAGTAAATCCAAAGGTAATATTGTTAATCCTGATGATTATATTAAAGAATATGGGGCTGATGTGCTGCGAACATATTTAATGTTTGTAGGTCCTTTTTCTCAGGGAGGGGATTTTAGAGATAGTGCGATTCAGGGAATCTATAGGTTTATGCAAAGAGTCTGGGGATTTCAGGATAAGGTTACAGGGGATAGGTTACAGGTTATAGATAATGACTTGAGAATGATGCATAAGACAATCAAAAAAGTCACAGAAGATATTGGAGGCTTAAAATATAACACTGCTATTGCTTCTTTAATGGAGTGGTTGAATTATTTAAGTAAAAAGGAAAAAGGGATAAGTAAAAAAGAATATGAGACATATCTTTTATTGCTGGCTCCATTTGCACCTCATATTACAGAAGAAATTTGGAGCCAGTTAGGGGAGAAATATTCTCTTCATAAGCAGTCCTGGCCTAACTTTGATAGCAAAAAATTGGAAGATGAAGAGTTTAGTGTGGCAGTTCAAATTAACGGTAAGGTTAGAGAGGTGCTCATGATTTCAAAAGATATAGTAAGTAATAAAGAGGTCGTAGAAAAAATGGCATTAGAAAGTAGTAAAGTTCAAAAACATTTGGCAGGAAGTTCCGTGAAAAAAGTGGTTTATATTCCGGGAAAAGTTGTCAGCCTGGTAATTTAAATAATCTGGCAGATCGCTTATTAGACTGCTAACTTATCAGGCCAGTTAGTTTAGATTGTTATGACAATAAATTTACAGAGTATAGAAAAATACAAACTGCCAATAGGATTATCCATTCTAGGTTTAGTTTTAATAGCTGGCGGGATCCTAACTTCAGGTAAAACTCTGCAAAAACCAAAACAGTTTCCCAAAGAGAGTCTGGTTGAGTCTGCTAAATTAATCTCAGTTGATGTCTCAGGTGCAGTAAAACAACCCGGAGTTTATCAGCTTCAAGAAGGAACAAGAGTAGAAGATGTTATCAAACTGGCCCAAGGATTTGCAGATAATGCAAACCAAGAATATATATCAAAGTATCTAAATCTAGCTCAAAAATTAGTAGATGGTGGTAAAATCTATATCCCTCAAGAAGGGGAGCAGACAACTGTGGCAAATGTTCCAAGCCAGGTAGCAGGAGTTAATACAAAAGTTAACATCAACTCTGCTTCCCAAGCTGAGATTGAAGCTTTGCCTGGAATTGGACCTGTTACTGCTGCCAAAATAATTTCAGGCAGACAGTATCAGAGTATAGAAGAGCTAACCAGTAAAAAAGTAGTTGGTAATGCGGTTTTTGAGAAGATTAAAGATCTGGTGGTAGTATTTTAAAAAGTGTTAAAAAACAAACTGCCTGTTTTCTTAGCCATACTTTTATATATTTTGATATACTTTGTCAGGTTTCAACAGGGAGGGCTTGCCCCGCTTAGCGGGGTGAAGGACTTAAAGTGGGATGTTTTAAAATCACAACAAGATTTTTTGGATCAACAAATTCAAACCTATTTACCTTCCCCTCAGGCAGAACTTTTATCAGGTATTTTGCTGGGACAAAATAAAAATTTGCCCGGAAGTTTTAAATTAGCTCTAAGAGATACTTCAACTTTACATATTGTGGTGGCATCAGGACAAAATTTAAGCCTGGTGGCCGGGTTTTTCCTGGGGTTATCAGGACTAATCAAAAGAAAAAACGCTTTGATTTTAGCCTTGATTGCCTGTATTTTCTATACTGTATTAAGTGGGATGCAAATTCCCATCCTGCGGGCAGCAATTATGTTTAGTTTTTCCAGTATTGCCCAATTTTTTGGCAGGCAAAGAGCAGGTTTTTGGGTTTTACTTATGACAGCTGGATTGATGTTGCTTATTAATCCTGACTGGATAACCAGTTTATCTTTTCAATTATCTTTTTTAGCCACATTTGGAGTAATCGTAGTCTCACCCATCCTGCTTAAAGTTTTTAACAAACTCCCTATCATAGGCTCAGATTTAGCTGTGACATTGGCTGCTCAAATAATGGTGACTCCGGTAATTATCCAAAACTTCCATCAGATTTCTTTGGTTTCCTTAATTACCAATATTTTAGTTCTGTGGACCATTTCTTTTATTATGATTTTAGGAGCCATGATGCTGATACTAGGATTTGTCTGGTCATTTCTTGGTCAATTAATGGCACTGGGAGTTAGTGTACTGCTGACTTATTTTATCTACATAGTTTCTTTCTTTTCTTCCTTACCCTTTGCCTGGGAATATATCGGGCAGCAAATCTGGTTAGTCTGGGTAGGGTATTATATGTTTGTAGCCGGACTTGTGTTATCATTAAAAAATGCTCAGGAAAAGAATTATTGATGATCTAAAAACTTCTGTAAACAAATTTGGATTTGAGGTAACTGATATAGTTTTATCTATTCCCAAAAATTCCTCTTTTGGAGACTATAGTACGAATTTGGCCTTGCAGCTTGCTAAAGTAAACCCTGGTTCTGATAAGCAATCACCACAGGATATTGCTAACAAGATTTTAGAAAATTTTGGAACACCGGATTATTTAGAAAAAGCAGAAATAGCTGGCGGTGGTTTTATAAATTTTTTCCTGAAAACAGAGGTTTTATTAAAAAACTTAAGTCAATCTTACACCCACCCTGCTCAGGATAAAAAAGAGAAGATCATGGTTGAGTTTACTGACCCAAACCCTTTTAAGGAATTTCATATTGGTCATGTGTTCTCAAACTCAGTAGGAGAAGCATTATGCAGGCTATTTGAGTTCCAAGGGGATGAAGTTTTAAGGGTTAATTATTTTGGAGATGTGGGAATGCACGTTGCCAAATCTATCTGGGGGTTAAAACAAAAACTTAAAGAAGATGGTTTGAGCCTGGAGGAGTTAGAAAAAGGAACTTTGAAAGAAAAGGTGGAATATTTAGGTCACGCTTACGTTAAGGGTGCTTCATCTTTTGAAGACCCAAAGTTTCAGGAAGAGATCAAAAGAGTTAACTTAGTGATCTATATAGCTGCGCAGGAGTTTTTAAAAGAATCTACAGATTTTCAACCTGAAGCTGATTACGCCTCGCTGGTTAAGACTAACTCAGATGAGGTAAAAGAGATCAGGCACTTATTTGAGACTGGCCGAAAATGGAGCCTGGATTATTTTGAGAGTATCTATGTTATTTTAGGAACCAAGTTCAATGGATATTACCCAGAGAGTATTGTGGGAGAGTATGGGCTTAAACAGGTTAAAGCACACCTTGAAGATGGGATTTTCGAGAGAAGTGAAGGGGCGATCATATTCCCAGGAGAGAAGTACGGATTGCATAACAGAGTGTTTATTAACTCTTTGGGGTTACCAACTTATGAGGCTAAAGAGCTGGGATTAGGGGTTAAAAAGTATGAAGATTATAAATATGATAGATCAATCATCGTCACTGGAAACGAGATCAATGAATATTTTAAGGTTTTAATGTTGGCTTTGAGTAAAATTCAGCCGGAGATTGCTGAGAAAACGATTCATCTTGGACACGGAATGGTCAGGATGATCGGCAGTAAGATGTCTTCACGGAAGGGGAATGTTTTGACCTTTGATGATCTTTATGAGGCTGTTAAAAGTAAGATTGATGGTTTATTAAAAGATTTCGATCCAAAAGAGAAAGAGCAAGTCTTAAAAATGGTAGCTGTTGGAGCGATTAAGTTTGCGATGTTAAAACACCAACCAACAGTTGATACCATCTTTGATATAGAAAAATCAGTAGCCTTACAAGGAGATAGTGGGCCTTATATTCAATATACTTATGCCAGAGCCAGATCTATTTTAAGAAAACTTCAGCCAATTGATGAAATTAAATTAAAAGTTGATTCTTTGGAAAAGGAAGAAAGACAAATCCTGCAAAAAATAGAATATTTCCCAGGTATGATAGAGGATGCTTTAGAGACTTTGCATCCTAATGTAGTTGCCTTATATCTATTAGAGTTGGCAGGAGATTTTAATCTTTTTTATCAAAAACACAGAATTATTGATGCAGGGGAGGATAAAAAAATGTTACGCTTAGCCTTAACCCAAACTGTATCTGCTATTTTAAAACAGGGGCTGTATTTATTGGGTATAGAAGCACCAGAGAAAATGTAACTTAAAAACCCTGCCATGTTTAAAAAGCAACATCATCGAAGATCTAGCAACCCATTGTTTGTTATATTTAGATTAATTTTGAGTATGACAATGTTTGCTCTCCTTTTAGGAGGAGCTTATACTGCATATAAACACTTTTCAGGACTGGATCCTTTAAAGCTTGATCCCCAGCAACTTAGCAAAAGTTTTATATCAGTTAAAAACCCGGAACAACTGACAACTTTACTGTCTTCACTAAAATTACCTAAGCAGGTGATAGTGTCTGCCAAACCTAAGTCTACTAATTCAAATTATCTTTTCCAATTTTTACTGGTGGCTGATTCACATAATGATAATGATCATTTAAGAAAAGCTATTTCTCAGGCAAAAGTAAGCTTCCCTGATATTAAATTTATTATTGGATTGGGAGATTATACTGATGTAGGAACAGTGGAGGAGTTGAAAAAAGCTAAAAATGAGTTTGATAGTTCTTCATTGAGATACTTTTTAATAGCCGGAGATCATGATTTATGGGATTCCAGGAATAGAGGTTTACCGGCAGAGACTAATTTCAGACAAGTCTTTGGTCCGCTTTATCAATCATTTTCTTTTGATAATTTTAAGTTTGTGCTGCTGGATAACAGTGATAATTATCAAGGTATTGCTAATCAACAACACAAATGGATTTTAGATCAATTAGAGGTGCTTAAAAGTGAAGGAGTTTTGGGGTTTTTTGTTTTTATCCATGAGCCCTTATACCATCCCTCATCAGATCATGCCATGGGTAAGGTGCAAGAAGAGTTAAGACAACAAGCAGAAAGTTTAATTTTTCAACTTAAATTAGCCGGGGTGAAAAAAATCTTTTCCGGAGACATTCACTACTTCTCCGAGTTTGAAGAACCAGTTACCAAATTATCCATGTTAACAATAGGAGCAGTGACTATTGAGAGAAACCCCCAAGCTCCCAGGTTTGCCATAGTCTCTGTTTATTCAGATGGATCAACCAAGGTTGAAGATATTGAGATAAAGTAATATAATACTTTGAAATGACACAGCAAACATTAATATTAATTAAGCCAGATGGGGTTCAAAAAGGTTTGACAGAGGAGATCATCAGGAGATATGAAGCTGCTGGACTGAAAGTGGTCAAGAGAAAAGATATGACAGCTCCTTTGAGTGTTGTGGAAAAGCACTATCCAATGGATCCGGATTATCTAAAATCAATTGGAGAAAAAACCATTGCTGCTGGACAGCAGGTAAAAAGTGCAGAAGATCAAGGCAGGAAAGTAGTGACCTGGCTCAGAAAATTTATCACTTCTGGTCCAATAGTAGCTTTGCTTCTGGAAGGAGAAGATGCAGTGAAGGTGGCCAGGAAAACAACTGGATTTACAGACCCTGCATCTGCTGAAAAAGGAACTATCAGAGGCGATTTGGGTACTGATAATATTTTAGATGCCAATAGGGATCAAAGACCAGTCTATAATTTAATTCATGCCTCAGGTAGTGAAGAAGAAGCTGCCAAAGAAATTCAACTCTGGTTTGGGGAATAATTGTCCTAGCATAGTGATATAATTCAATTACCATGAGAACTAACAAACAAAAAAACCTTCTGAATGATTGGGAAAAGTATAGAGGCAGCATTGTTCTAACGGTAGATAATAAGGTATATAGCACTAAAAGTCCTGAAAAGGTTGTTGGAATGATTAAGGAAATAGAGAAAAAACATCATAAAAAACCCTTGATTACTGTTGTCCCAAAAGAAGACACTTTAATCCTCATAAATCTTAGCTAAATGTCTGTCAGCTTCAAATTTAAAGAGTATAATTCCAATATCTTTGGTAGTGTCAGAAGGCCAGTTGCAGAAGTACTCTTTCAACATCAAAAAGATAAGTCCTGGCAACCAATAAATATGCTTGTTGATACAGGAGCTGATTACACACTTCTTCCTCATTTTTTGGCAGAATCTTTGGGTATAAATTTGCTAAAAGACTGCAAGATTATCAACACTCAGGGAGTTGGTGGTAGCAGCAAAGTCTATTTGCTTAAAAGGAAAATTAAAGCAAGATTAGGGGAATTTAGGAGAAAAATTCCAGTAGGTTTTCTATCTAATGATTTTATTCCACCGCTTTTAGGAAGACAGGAGTTTTTTGAGACATTTAAAGTGATTTTTGAAAAATTTTCAATCACATTTGAATAATTAGATATTACTGTGAATCTTTAGCAATTATATCTCCTAAGATGTTAAAATATTCATTAAGCCGTCGTAGCTCACCGGATTAGAGCAAGCCCATCCTAAGGGTTAGGTAGTAGGTTCAATTCCTATCGACGGCACATGTCAAAACGTTATAAAACAATACTGGCTGTTAGGTTTTTTGGATATCTGATTTTTTTTAGTGGAGTAATTACCTTTATATTTATACTGGGTCCTTTAGTTCAGGCAGAATTTTCCTATAGAATAGACCGCACTTTGGGAATAAAAAGAACAATCGCCAGTGTCAAAACTTCTCCCAACTCTCCAAATCCTTCACCTCAGGATGTGGGAGGAGCAGATAATTTTGCTTCTATTAAAGCCCAGGAAAATGAGATTGTGCCTGTTTCAACTGAGTTTGGTATAGTAATTGAGAAAATAAATGCCAATGCCAAAGTGATTCCTAATGTTAACCCTGGTAAGGAAAGAGAATATGTTTCAGCTCTAACTCAAGGAGTGGCAGAGGCCTTAGGCTCAACCCCGCCCGGGGAAAAGGGCAACTTATATCTCTTTTCTCACTCTACTGATGCTCCCTGGAATATTATCCGTTTTAATGCCATATTCTATCTTCTAAAAGAGCTGGAGCAAGGAGATAGAGTGATTATTTTTTACCAGAATAAAAGATATGATTATATAGTTTATGATAAAGTGATTGCTTCACCAGTAGATGTTTCATACTTAACTAATAAATATGATGTTCCGGTTTTAACTTTACAAACCTGTGATCCGCCAGGGACATTGCTTAATAGATTAATAGTCAGGGCGAGATTAGTTAACAGTTAGTGTATACTGATTTTATGTCAAAAAGATTTATTATTACCATAGTTACTCTGATTGTTATTGTAGTCTTAGCAGGGGTAGCGATATTTTTTGCCAAAGGCTATTCAATTTCCACTAAAGAAAAGAGGATTGTAGGAACAGGTATTGTGACTATTAAATCAGAACCAGATGCAGCATCAGTTTATATTGACGGGCACTTAACTACAGCCACCAATGCCACTATTTCATCCTTATCTCCCAAAGAATATACCATAAAAGTAATTAAAGAAGGTTTTATACCTTGGGAAAAGATTGTTAAAGTTAAAGAAGGATTAGTAAATGAGATTAAAGTAACTCTTTTTCCAGCTATTCCCACTATTTATCCATTAACCTTTACCGGGGTTTCCAGTCCGGTTTTATCTCCTAATGGATCAAAACTTGCCTATATTGTATCCTCCTCATCTGCTAAAAAGAATGGTGTTTGGGTCTGGACTATGACCAATAATCAACCAATTGCTTTTATCAGGTCGTCAGAACCGCATCAAATATCATCAAACACTGTTACTGATTTTTCTAAAGCTACTCTGAAATGGTCTCCTAATTCTAAACAAATTTTAGCAACAGTTGAAAAAACTAATTATCTTCTAGAAAGTGATACTTTAAACAATGAACCAAGAGATGTTACCCCGATTTTGTCTGCTACTTTAAATAGTTGGGACGAAGACATTAAGGCTAAAAATGAAGCCAGTATCTTAGCCATCAAAGATCTTAATCTAAGAAAAACAGCTTCAAACTCTGCTAAAATTTATTGGTCTCCAGATGAGACAAAATTTATAGATGGTTTTAAAGTCTATGATATCGAAGAGAAGAAAGAATACTCTTTGCCTCCAGCTCGGAAGCATTTGTGGTTGCCTGATTCCAGACACATTATCTTAATTGAGGATAAAACAATTTCTTTAGTAGAGTTTGATGCAACCAATAAAGCAATAATTTATGCAGGTACTTTTGCGGATAATTTTGTCTTTCCCTGGCCTGATTCTTCCAGATTGGTCATCATTAGTTCTTTCCCAACTCCGACTGCTTCTGAGCCAAACCTCTACGGTATTAACTTAAAGTAAAAAATTCAAAGTAAAAAGTAAAAAAATTTTTACTTTTTACTTTTTACTTTTGACTTATTCTGACCCACTTAGTATATCTTGTGACATGTTTGAAGTTACGTTATAGTTTTACTCAATCGATTCTATGTTTAATTTTTCAAAACGGGTTGGTATTGATTTAGGCACTGCAAATTCTCTAGTTTACCTGGCGGGACAGGGAATTGTATTAAATGAGCCTACGGTGGTAGCTATTACTACTGATGATAACAGAGTATTGGCAGTTGGCAATGAAGCAAGAGAAATGTTGGGTAGAACTCCGGGTAATATCACTGCTTCCCGGCCAATGAGAGACGGGGTTATTGCGGATTATGTCATAACTGAGGCCATGATCCGTTATTTTTTAGATAAAGTATGTGGTTCAAGCAGGCTTTTTAAACCAGAAGTCATGGTTTGCGCTCCAGCCGGGGTTACTTCTGTAGAAAAAAGAGCATTACTGGATGCCACATTATCTGCCGGAGCAAAGGTAGCCTTCTTAATTGATGAGCCTTTAGCTGCAGCAATTGGGGCTAAGATTCCCATAGCCAATCCTTCAGGCAATATGATTGTTGATATTGGCGGAGGAACAACTGAGGCGGCAGTAATTTGTCTGGGTGGAGTTGTGGTGCATTCCTCAGTCAGAGTGGGGGGGAATAAGATTGACGAAGCTATCCAAAGCTATATCCGTAAAAAACATAATCTGATAATTGGGGAAAGGATGGCTGAAGAAGTAAAAATCAAGATTGGATCAGCCATCAAATTAAAGTCAAATGAAATTTCCAAGACTGAAGCAAGAGGCAGAGATGCTTTTTCTGGTTTACCTAAAACTGTAGAAATTAATTCTGAGGAAGTTACCGAGGCTATCTCAGGAGCTATGCAAAAAATTGTCGGTGCAGTTAAAGGGGTTTTAGAGCAGGTTCCTCCGGAATTGGCATCAGATATTATTGATAAAGGGATTGTCATGAGCGGGGGAACATCTTTACTTAAGAATCTGGATAAACTTTTAACAGAAAGCCTGGGAGTTCCAGCCTCTTTAGCTGATAATCCTTTGCTCTGTGTTGCTTTAGGAACTGGCATGGCTCTGGAAAACTTGGATCTATACAAAAGGTCAGTTTCTAAAAGATAATAGATCAATGATTATTGGTTTTGATGGATCAAGAGCGTTTTTAAATATAAAAACAGGGACAGAAAACTATTCTTATCAACTATTGAAAGCTTTATCCCGCCTGCAATCGCCTGGCGGCGAAGCAACTGGCGGGCAGGCCCGGATAGATCACAAAAATATTTACAAAATTTTCATCCAAAAAGCAGCAATCTTAGAAAAATTTCCTGATAATTTCCAATTTATAGTTATAGATTGGCCCAGGTTTTGGACTCAGGGAGGACTGGCTCTTAAAACCTTTACCGGAAAGTTGGATCTACTTTTTGTCCCCGCACATACAATACCTCTTATTAGAAAACCCGGACTTAAAACAGTG